>Ga0306921_10006943_pt1 | contig 11841 bp, 10 predicted proteins | sample sta12Cox44000080_FD_203760 | JGI IMG/M metagenome (GOLD analysis project Ga0306921, IMG submission 203760) | Lab enrichment of tropical soil microbial communities from Luquillo Experimental Forest, Puerto Rico - statoxic.12C.oxic.44.000.080 (v2)... | ecosystem: Environmental > Terrestrial >... | reverse complement strand
CCCAAGCCGTCGTTGGTTTTTCTCCAACTACGTTGGGTAGGATTCACAAGCCTTGTGATTCACAGTGCGTTCGACTGCGGGTCGAACTTGTAAACGCCAGCCTCTGTTGTCGAGATTCTTCCGCATTGTTGCGGTTCGAATTTTACGATTTTCCGGTGGTCATACCGCGAGGGTCACACCCGTTCCCATCCCGAACACGGAAGTTAAGCCTCGCCGGGCCGATGATACTGCACGGGTAACTGTGTGGGAACGTAGGTCGCCGCCGGGATTATTTTAGTGAAAGGCTCCAACATCTCGCAATGTTCGGGGCCTTTTCGCTTTTGGAAGTGCACTTTTGAAATAGAAGAGGAGCATTAAGATGACGGTAGATGAGTTCGCAGATGCTTTGACGAATCCAGGCTTAGAGCCTGTCGAACACAGTGAATATCAGAATCAGTATGGCCAGCGCGGATACCGAGCCATCTACCGAGATTCGGAACGGTTCTTGTGGTTCTCAGTGTCAGGAACGAGCTGCGATTGTGGTTGACGAACTGGCGTCGCGATTAAGCTCCGAAAGGCAGATTACAAAAGAGTACCCCCTGGAACGGGAGCGGGCGGCAGGGGTTTGAGGCCACAGTATGCTCGGGAGAACACTTTTTCATGCTGAATGCAGCTCCCGACCTGCCCCGCGGACGATGCTAGCGGCGTGAGAACGTAGGTCGCTGCCGGGCCCCGATTTTCGGATCGGGGCCTTTTCTTTTTTTGTGTTTTTCCAAAGGAGTATGTCGTGGTATTGAGACTTGGCTGCGGGTATCTGCAGGACGACGAGTTCATCGTTGCTTTCGAAAATTGCCACCTCGAACCTGGATCGTTTCACCACGCCGATCATGTCCGCCTGGCGTGGTTGTACGTCAGCCGGTTCGGCGCACAGAAAGCGGAAACTTGTCTGCTTGCCGGAATTCGAAAAATGGCCACCAATGCAGGGGTTCCGGCCAAATTCCTCTACACCGCTACAGTCGCCTGGGTCCGTCTCGTGGCCGCAGCACGCAAAAATGCTCCTCCGGATCAGCCCTTCGCTGCTTGGATCGCCGCGCATCCCGAACTGCTTGCTCGGGATCTGCTCGAGCGCTACTACTCAAAGACCCTGCTGGAAAGTCCCGAAGCTCGCGATGGCTGGATAAGTCCCGACCTCGCCCCCATCGAATCCTGATTGCCAGCGATTCCTCTCCCTCCATGCGCTATTCATTTCCCAAGTGCTTAACACCCCGAAGAGGCTTCCTATCCCGCACTTGTGTCTCTGATGACATCGCTTGCCGCCTTCCTTGTACCCATCCGCGAGGTCCTTACACTGGAGCTATGACGGTCGCGCGACAACTGGTGGCTGAAAAGCTCGCGTCACTTCAGGGATCACGCCTGCAGCAGAGGACTCACGAAGCGCAAGCGGCAAATCGTGGAACTGCTCGGTCTCCGTCGACCCGGCCAATGCTGTAGTGGACGCGGTGCCGCTGGTGATGACGTTCTGCACTTCGTCAAAATAGCCGGTTCCCACGAAGCGCTGATGTTTGACGGCACTGTAGCGGTACTTTCGCTCGCTCTCGAATTCCGCTTCCTGTAGCTCTGAGTACGCCGTCATCCCATGTACCTTGTATTCCCGCGCCAGTTCAAACATGGTGTGGTTCAGGGCATGAAAACCGGCCAGCGTGATGAACTGGAATTTGTATCCCATTGCGCCAAGTTCGCGCTGGAATCGCGCGATGTCTTCTGCGCTCAAATGCTTCCGCCAGTTGAACGAAGGGGAGCAATTGTATGCCAGAAGCTTTCCCGGATAATTTGCCTGAATCGCTTCGGCGAAAGCGCGCGCCTCTTCAAGATTCGGTTTCGAGGTTTCGCACCAGATCAGGTCGGCGTACGGTGCATAGCTGATCCCCCGCGCAATCGCTGCCTGTAGTCCGCCTCTCACGTGGAAAAAGCCTTCCGCAGTGCGTTTACCCGCGCAGAATTCACGATCCTGTGGGTCAACGTCGGTCGTCAATAGCGTGGCGCTGTCCGCATCCGTGCGCGCCATGATCAGGGTTGGCACGCCCATTACGTCCGCCGCCAGTCTCGCTGCCACCAGCTTCTGGATGGCTTCCGTGGTTGAGACCAGTACCTTTCCGCCCAAATGTCCGCACTTCTTCGCCGAAGACAGTTGATCCTCAAAGTGCACACAAGCCGCGCCCGCCTCGATCATTGCCTTCATCAATTCAAAAGCATTCAAGTTACCGCCGAATCCTGCTTCTGCGTCCGCCACCATTGGCGCAAACCAGTGCATCCCGTTTTTGCCCTCGGCGTGATCAATCTGGTCCGCGCGCATCAGGGCCTGATTGATCCGCCGCACCAGATTCGGCACGCTGTCCGACGGATATAAACTCTGGTCGGGATACATCTGCCCTGCAAGATTCGCGTCCGCCGCCACTTGCCATCCGCTCACGTAAATCGCTTGCAGTCCGGCCTCGATTTGCTGAATCGCCTGGTTCCCCGTCATCGCCCCCAGCGCTGCCACGTAGGGCTCGGTGTGTAGTAGTTGCCACAGCCGCTCCGCCCCCAACCGTGCCAGCGTGTGTTCGACCTGCACGGTCCCGCGAAGCTTCCGGACGTCTTCGGCATGGTACGGCCGCTTGATCCCCTTCCAGCGAGGATCCGCTTGCCACCGGTTGCCTAGCTCGTTTCCATTGGAGTGCGGCTTCGAGGTCATCATAGTGTTTCTCTCTTCTTCGGTGCCTGAAAGCGACCCGGCACCACGGAGGTCTGGTTCAGAGGAGCCGATTGTGGAGGAAAGTCTATGGTCAGTCAAACGGATTATAACTATCGCAGTGATAGATGATTTTGATCAGTACCTGTAGTAAGGTAAAACTAGAACCACTGGCGGGAAGTCGCATGGAAATTCTCCAGTTGGAAACGTTTCTTGCGGTGGCCACCTACGGCGGCTTTCACCGCGCAGCCGGCGCCCTGCACGTCAGCCAGCCTGCCGTGAGCGCGCGTATCGGTGCGCTCGAAGAGTCCTTGGGCGCCAAACTCTTCGAGCGTAACGCCCGGGGTATGTCTCTTTCTCCGGCCGGCAAGGCCCTGCGCCCTCACGCGGAACAACTCCTGCGTCAAGTGTCGGTCGCGCGTCAGGCCGTGCACGAACTGCAGCCTTCCTCGAGGGGAGTCTTGCCGATTGCCGCCTCGCTCTCGATCTGTACTTATCTCCTTCCCGAGGTGCTCAAGAAATATCAGAATGAACATCCGGACGTTGTCGTCAGCGTCCGCAGCGGTAATTCCGCGCAAGTCCTGAAAATGGTTCTCGATGGGGAAGTCGATTTCGGTCTTGCGCGTTCGCTGCATCACCCCGAAGTCGAAACCATCAGCCTGCGTGACGATCCACTTGTCCTTGTCGGCCATCCCGGTCATCCCGCCATGGCCAAACACAAAATTCATCTTGAGGACGGAGAGTTTCTACCCATTATTTCCTACGATCGCGGGTCGAGCGATTGGACGCTCACGAACGGACTCTTCCGCCGCGCCGGTTTGCTACCCAACATCGTTCTCGAAGTCGAAACCATCGAAGCCTGCAAGCGCATGGTGCTTCGCAAGCTTGGCCTCGCGTTTCTCCCGCAAATTGCCGTGGTGGATGAGTTGCGCCGCGGCAAGCTCCAGACTCTCCAAATCACCGATGCCGAATCGCTCCGCAGGAGCCTTGACGTGATTCTCCCGCGTCGGCGCCCGCTCTCCGGCAGTGCTCAGGAACTACTGAAGGGCCTTCGCGAGGCCGCGCGCCTCGCTCTCGACACCAGGCACCGGCGTAGAAGGTAGCCTACCAGCCCTCGCATCCATTGCTGGCTTCCCCACGACGTCATGCGTACAATGAGCGCTTCGACGGGAACGTGACCGAAACACCCAAAACCGTTCTGATTACCGGCGGCACTGATGGCCTAGGCCGCGCAACCGCGGTGCTTTTGGCCGAGCGCGGCTACCATGTTTTTGCCGCGGGCCGCTCCCCGGAGAAGCGCTCCGAACTCGACTGCCTTGCCGCTGCGAAAAAACTCCCTCTCGAAACGATCGAGATGGACGTTTGCGAAGACGCTTCCGTGCAGCGCGCCGTGCAAGCCATTTTTCAGAAGGCCTGCGCCATCGATGTTCTCGTCAACAACGCAGGGATCGGCTATATGGCCGTTATCGAAGATCTCAAGCTCGACGACCTGCGCCGCCAGTTCGAAACCAACCTCTTCGGCGTTCTTCGCGTCACGCACGCGGTTCTTCCTCATATGCGCGAACGCCGCCGCGGCCGCATCCTGATGATGAGCAGCGTTGCCGGGATTCTCACTCCGCCCACCTACGGCGCCTACAGCAGCAGCAAACACGCTCTCGAAGCCATTTCTAACGCCTTGCGTTTGGAGTTATTCCCGTTCCACGTTGATGTCATCCTGATCGAGCCGGGTTACATCGTCACGAATTTTCAGCAGACTGCGAGAGAACTCGCGAAGCCGTATGTCGAAGCCGCCCAGGCCGGGCCATATGCCAAGATTTACTCCGGCGCATGGACGGGCGCGAACAAAGGGCGCGGCGATTCCAAGACCACGCCGGAAGATTGCGCCCGCGTCCTCCTCGACGCCATTGAATCGCCCCATCCCAAGGCGCGCTATCCCGTTACATCTCTCGCAAAGTGGGCCGCCTTTGGACGGCGCATCCTGCCGGACACGCTTCTGGATTCATTTCTTCGCAGAAAATATGGCATCGCGCGCGAAGAGGAGTAGCGCGCCTCAGTTGGAAACCTGGAAGGAAAGGCTATTCTCGCGGAGTTGTTCCCACTTTTTCCTCCACGCGTCGTGGATCGGGCTCTCGGCATAATCCGCCGCCGCTTCGGCGCTGGCAAACTCAATCACGTACACGCCGCTGAAATCGCGCACCTGGTTTCGTTCCGTCTTCAGCCAGATGTTCTTGATCCCGGGAATCTTCGCGGCCATATCCTTGATGCCGGCGATCGCCTGCTGCTGGTCGTTCAGAGAGGTGGTGTCTCGGAACTTGTACGCCACAACGTGCACGACCGTTTTCGGCTGCCCGTACTTGTTGACCGCCGAAACGTCTTTCGTCCACATGCTCCCTGCCACGATTCCGGCCAGAAAAATCGCACTCCCGCCAAGCGCCTGCAGCAACCGCCGATTCCCCAAAATCATGAGCGTCCTCCCCGATGAGTCGAAGCTCACTCAGTCTAAGCGACTCTCCGTAGCGCGGCAACCGCCAGCGAATTTGACGCCGCAGGACGCTGCGTTTACTCTGAAACTCCACTTCAAGGAGAAAAGAATGCCTCGAATCGTTCGTTGGATTGCCCCCGTCTGCGTTGCCCTGGCGCTGTCGCTGTCTATTCACGCCCAGGATCACGCCAAGACCAATCCGGAGGCTCGCGAGATCTTCCAGCAGTTGATCGAGATCAACACCACCGATTCCATCGGCAATGTGACCAGAGCCGCCGAAGCCATGGCCCAGCGCCTCTTGTCTGCCGGCTTTCCCGAAAAAGACGTCATCGTCGCCGGCCCCAACGATCGCAAGAAAAACCTCGTCGCCCGCTTCCGAGGTACCGGAAAGAAAAAGCCCATTCTCTTCATCGGCCACCTCGATGTCGTGGAAGCCCGCCGCGAGGATTGGACCACCGACCCTTTTCAGTTCATCGAGCAGGACGGCTTTTTCTACGGACGCGGCACCCAGGATATGAAAGAAGGGGACGCGATTCTCATCGCCAATTTTGTCCGTCTGAAGCGCGAAGGCTTTGTTCCCGATCGCGACCTCATCCTGGCGCTCACCGCCGACGAAGAAGGCGGCGACTCCAACGGCGTGGATTGGCTGCTCAAGGAACACCGGGATTGGATTGATGCCGAGTACTGCATCAATCTGGATGGGGGCGAATTTGAAAAATTGAAAGGGAAGAGCGTCCTCGCCGGCCTGCAGGCCAGCGAAAAAGTCTATGCCGACTTCCAGTTCGAAACCGCCAATCCCGGCGGCCATAGCTCCGTTCCCGGCCCGCAAAACGCCATCTATGAACTGGCGGCGGCTCTCACGAAACTGCAGTCTTTCTCCTTTCCCGTAAAAATCAGCGAAATCACGCGCAATTATTTTGAACATTCGGCCACGCTGACTTCCGGCCAACTGGCGGCCGACCTGCGCGGCGCCGCCAAGGTGCCGCCCGACACGGAAGCCATCAAGCGCCTCTCCGCCAACCCTTATTACAATTCGCTCCTTCACACCACGTGCGTTGCCACCATGCTCTCCGGAGGACACGCGCCCAACGCGCTTCCACAGACGGCTCGCGCCAACGTCAATTGCCGCATCTTCCCCGGCGAAGATCCCGAAGAGGTGCGCAACACCCTCGAGCGCGTTGTAGCGGACGCCCGCGTGAAAATCACCGTCGTGCCGGAGAAAACCTCCGACGGCAAGCTGATCCCCATCGTGGCGGTCCCTCCTTCGTCGCTTCTCCCCGAAGTGACTTCGGCCTTGGAGCGCACGCTGGCCTCCATGTGGCCCGGGGTTCCCGTCGTGCCGTCTATGTCCACGGGAGCCACCGACGGCAAATACCTGCGTATCGCCGGCATTCCCACCTACGGCATCTCTTGCATGTTTTTCGATATGGAGGACCACCGCTCCCACGGCAAGGATGAACGCGTCGGCGTCCAGGACTTCTACGATGGCGTCGAATTCGGCTATCGCTTCCTCAAGGCGCTGTCCATGGAAACGGAGGTCCTCGGAAAGTTTCCTGAATGGCGAGATTTTCCACACCTATTCAGCTATGGCCCCGGAAACGAGGAAGTATTGGGCACCTACATGTATCTCGATCTCACGCCTGTCGGCCGCAACGAAAACGGACCCAACCATAACTTGTCCGACTGCGTGTCGAACATTGCCCTTAGAGTGAAGCTTCTTGCTGTTCCTCGGCTGAGAATCATAGCTAAGTCCTGGAATTAATAAACTGGTTCACATTAAGAAAAAGGCCCCCGATCTCTCGGGGGCTTTTCGTTCTGCAGGAAAGTTGAATTGTCTTACGGCTTTGTCGGATCCGGCGCCTCGCCCGGCTTGACGTCCTGTGGGGCCGTGGCGCTCGCAGCGATGGGCTTACTCGCATCGGCTCCGTATCGCGTCAGGTAGGGCATGAAAGGCGTCACTTCGAACGGCATCTTTTCGCGTTCCGCTACCGTGCCCACCGGCTTGCTCTTGATCAGGCTCAGTTGGTCGTTCCACGGATCGATCTTCACGCGGCCGCCGATCGGCAGCGCCGCGATCTTCTGCGGATTCTGCTTCGGGTCCACCGGCGTAGTTGATTTCAGGTCGTTGATCTGCGGCACGCGATTGCCGAGGTGCCCGCTGATCAGGTTAGGAATTTCTTTCTGGCGGCTGTCGAGTGCCTGCAAAAACAGCCCTGCATTCCCGAGCTGGTTCTTGTAAGGCGAGTTGTTCAGGATCTGAATGGCCTTCGCATTGGCCGCCGCTTCCTCTTCCGGAGTTCGCGCAAATCCGAAATGCCGGAACGTGTCCTTATCCTCTACCAGCAGTTGATCGAAGAACGCGTATTGCGAATCCAGCCGGTGCGCCAGCACCACGTGGCTCAATTCATGCGCCAGAATCGTCGCCAGGCTGGCTTCGTCCGGCAAAACGTCAATCAATCCGCGGCTCAAAACAATCGTGTGCCCGACCGTAAAAGATTCCAGCGTCGAGGTCATTAGAACGCGGCAGCGAACCTCCGGGTCCAGATCAATGTTATTTGTGACCTCCAGGTTGTTCACCACCGTGTCCATCACCTTGTCCACTTCGCCCTTGGGGGCCATGAGCCCAATGCGTTCGAGGCGGTCCGTCACGTTGTCTTCCGCCTGGCGATCCCACGACCGCTGCGCCTGAATCGGGGAAAGATCGTTCGCCGTCTTTGTGTCGTCCTGTACCGGCGTCTCAACCAGGATCTTGCTCAATTCCTGCTCCTGGGATGCGCCCCCCAGGTTGTAGCCCCACAGTCTCGTTTGCGCCTTGAAGTCCAGCTTTTTGCTGATGGCGTAATGCAAATCGCTTTCCTGGCTGTACACAAAGGTCGGTAGCCATAGCCCCGGCTGCACGTTCGTCCGCCAGCTATCAAAATGGAAATACCAGCTTGAGTGACCATTGCCGCCGTAAGCGCCATTGAAGCGCACAATGTGATAGTCCTGATCCTCAACCCAAATGCGCCCCACGAAACGTCCCCGGTTGTTCTTTTCGGAGGGCGTTACGTCAAACACCAGGCAGCGCACTTCGCCGAGAAATTCGCGGCGCACATAATCAAACTTGTAGTGCTGCTTGTCGAACCCGTTCGTGTCAATGAAGATCATTTGCAGGAAGCCATCCGGCAGGAACTGCATTGCAAAGCTGAAGAAGTTTCCGATCGAACCCACCACCTTCTTGCCCTTGCTCGACGTATCGTTCAGCGGCACCAGCGTGACGCCCTTGGTGAAGTTCGCGCGTCCCAGGAAATATTTGTCGCCCGCGGGCACCTGGCCCAGATCCTTGTCGCCCTTCAGGTTCTGGATGTAGGTTTCCACAAGCGGAGAATAGTTCCGCATCTGCCCGTAAAGCCGCGTCTCGTTACTCACCACGCGGTCAATCACCTGATCCATCGTCCGCGGTTGGTCGGCTGCAGGTGTCGCGTCCGGCGTGGCCACCGCCGATAACCCAGCGCAGGCGCTCACCGCCAGCACAAGAATTAGTTTCAACAACGTTCTCATGTTCGTATCTCCCTCAGTAAGCCAGCCGGAATTCGATTCGTACGATGGCCGGATAATCTACCGGTTGTCCCTCGCGCTTCGCCGGCTTGAACTTGATTTGTTGGGCAGCCTTGATCGCGGCCTCGTCCAGCCCGTGGCCCAGTCCGCTAACCACTCGATTGATCTGAACAGTTCCCTTTGCAAGGAAAATCAGATCCAGGCGCACATCACCTTCAATCTTTAGACTACGCCCTTCCGCCGTGTACTCGGGTTTAGGCTTATCCACAATGTCAACAGGCGTATCCGCCGGGCCTCCCGCTGCCGTCTTCTTCTTCGGAGCTTCCGAGGCCGCTGACGCGTCTCCAAATCCTCCCGCCACAACCGTGCCCTTCTTGCCGCCTCCGCCCGGCGGTGGCGTCGCCGTCCCATTCCCAAATCCCGTGCTCGCTACCGTCCCGCGGATTCCTTCTTTGCCGCCCGTTCCATTTCCGTAGCCTTCGCCGCCGGGTAATGCCGGCGAGCCCTGCCGGTTGATGTTGGTTGCGTGAAGCGGATCTCCTTTGCCAGGTAGCCCGTTCGGATCTCCAAATCCGCCCGTCTGCACCTTATTCACCGGAGCGGTCACTGTCGCCGGCGCAGCGCTGCCCGAATTCATGTTGTTGAGCTTCACGTCCTCTTTCGGGCGCTTTGGCCCATTCTCTTTCGTCTCGATCTTGGCGGTTTCAAATACCGGCGTAACTTCCGGCGCCTTCACTTCCATTTTCTCGATCTTGGGCTGCACGATTTTCGGCTTCGTCAGGTCCGCAAAGATGTGCTTTTGCACCGGGTTGAGTTTCACCGGTTCAACCGGCGTCGGCTTCACTTCCGGCTTCGGCGCAACGGTCTTCACCTTGGGGGGAGGCGGCGGTGGCGGAGCCACGGGAATCTCGGTAATTGGTTGGGCAATTTCCACGTTCGTGTATTGCCATACTGCCTTCATTCTCTCGGGATAGAGTAGCGGGATCAGCAAGAAAACGATTAGGAGGGAAATCTGCACGCCGGCGCTCCAGCCCAGGCGGTCCCATCTTGTTTTCGGTTCCGGTAGCAAAGCCAGGCGGGCCGGCACGGGCTTCGTGCCAATGTGTTGCTTCCAGGCTTCAGGGTTCCCGGTTCGCGCGCGATTAGAGTTGAAGCCTACGCCCAACGAGGTTTTGGGTCGTGGATCTGCAATCATGGTTGTCATCCGCTTGCCTCGTGAGAAGTTTCTACCCGCGACTCGATTCCCGGAGGAGCCGAGCCGTTGCGTATCAGGTCGTATGAACTATCAGTACGAGAGTACTTGTGGGCTAGAAGCGTCCGAATAGGACTTTCGTACTAACGTTGCCTACTCGCTAATGTCTTTGCGAGGGCGCTTTCACACACCTACTTATTCGGGACAAACCCGCCAAGGCGAATTTCGTTGCGGGGCGGGGCGCGCAACAATCCATAGGATACCGCATCCACCCGCAGAGGTCCCCTCTGAATTATGCACCGGTTCCTCCGAGGGGGGTACTCCGTAGGATGCACCAGAGGGTGCAGACGTTGGTTGAACCTTGAGCCCCATAGGTATACATATAAGATGTTTAGTTTCAGTCCCGGGAGTAACGTGCCTCACGATACCCACGACGACCTGCCCCAAACCGTCGTTCCGCTCCTCGTGGTTTTCGAACCCTTGGTCTGCTCCCTCTATGCCGATTCCCGTGCTGCCGATTGGGGCCTTACCCTAACCAGTTTTGCTGGAGCCCTCAACCGTAGTGCGGGGAAGCGCTTTAATTTTGCCTCGTCATGGCCAGCTGGGGTCCAGGATTACCTGCGCTCCCTCTGCGTCCAGGATCTCGCGCTCGTTTCCGCTTGCATGGAGGGCTCCGAAGCGGCCTGGGAATACTTCGTCCGTGAATACCGCGCTTACCTGCGTGCCGCCGCAGGCGCTATTACCAAGGGCAGCCGGTCCGGCGCCGATGCCCAGGAACTTGCCGATTCCCTCTTTGCCGAACTCTATGGTTTGACCGATGGAAAACGCGGCGAGCGCTCCCTCTTCCGCTACTACCACGGGCGCAGTACCTTGAAAACCTGGCTTCGCACCGTTCTTGCGCAACGTTACATTGACCGCCTCCGCGAGAGCCGCCGCTGGGAATCCCTTGATTCCGGCGATGGCGAAGAGCCCAAGCCTCTTCCGCAACACAACGTCTCGATTCCTTCCCTTGATCCTCATCGCGAAAAATACGCCGCGCGTTTTGCCGTCGCCCTGGAAGCGGCTCTGGACGGCCTCAACTCCGCGGATCGCCGCCGTCTCGAACTTTACTACGCTCGCCAGATGACCCTCGCCGAAATCGGCCGTTGTCTCGGCGAACACGAATCGAGCGTTTCTCGCCATCTCGATCAGTGCCGCCGCGAACTACGTGCCCTCGTCGAAGAGCATCTTCACCGTCCTCCTTCCCTTAGCAATGCGGAAATCGTTCTCTGCTTTCAATACGCCGCCGAGGATGCGCCCATCGATTTCCGCAATTTATTCCCGCAGAAGAAATCCGGCAGGCCCGGCGCAAGCAGAAAGGAATCGTCATGAACTCCTGCAAGAAACGATTCCCTCAACGTTCTAAGAAAGGAGCGCGCTATGCCGTCTGACGATCGCGATAAACTGTTCGAACGCGCCCTCGCCCGGCATTTGCCCGGAGCTTCTCCCGACGCCGCTTGTCCCGACGCGGAAATTCTCGCCGCGTATCACGAACGCTCCCTTTCCCTCGACGAGATGGCTCATTGGAAACTCCACATCGCCGCCTGTTCCCGCTGTCAGGAAACCCTCGCCCTTCTCGAACAGACCGATTCGGTCGTTGCCCACGAATGGGAGAAGGGCGAAGTAGCCGTAGCCCTTCAATCGAGCGCCTCGTTAAATCTGCACGAAGAGCTCTTCGACGAAACGCCAGCTCCGCCCGAAAGCGTTTCCGCGGCTCCGATTCCCACTTCGCCTGTCTCGGAAGCAAAAGCTTCTCTGCAGCGGCGTGCCCCCTGGCGTTTGTTCGTTCCCGTAGGAGCCCTGGCCGCTGGCCTCCTCGTTTGGGTCGCTTTGCATGAGAAGGCGAGAGTCGCGGAAGAAAAAAATGCAAGCGTGCAAGTC
>Ga0306921_10006940_pt1 | contig 11842 bp, 11 predicted proteins | sample sta12Cox44000080_FD_203760 | JGI IMG/M metagenome (GOLD analysis project Ga0306921, IMG submission 203760) | Lab enrichment of tropical soil microbial communities from Luquillo Experimental Forest, Puerto Rico - statoxic.12C.oxic.44.000.080 (v2)... | ecosystem: Environmental > Terrestrial >... | reverse complement strand
GACGACCGCTCTCAGTTCACCGATCCCGGGACCGAGGAGCGGCTGCGCGGCGGCAACCCGCTGCAGTTGGCGCTGCAGCCGGCCGACATCGCCGGGACCTATGCATTTCTGAGCTCGCGGACCAGCGCCAGAGGCATTACCGGGACCATTGTGACGGTCGACGCCGGGGCGATGCTGCGGAGGCCCCGTCGCACTCCGCAAAACCAATGAGGAGCTAGCAGATGGCAGCCGACACGCTTAGGTTGGTCGATGCCGAGAATGGCCTCATCAGTCGCCGCATCTTCATCGAGCCGGATATCTATCAGCAGGAATTGGAACGCATCTTCGCCCGCTGCTGGCTCTTTCTATGCCATGAGAGCCAGATCCCAGAGCCCGGCGACTTCTTCACCACCTATATGGGCGAGGACCCGGTACTGGTGGTGCGCGACACCGCCGGCCAGGTGCGCGCCTTCCTGAATGTGTGCCGTCATCGCGGCAACCGGCTGTGCCGCGCCGATTCCGGCAACGCCGCGAGCTTCACCTGTGCCTATCACGGCTGGACCTACCGCAATGACGGGCGCCTCACCGGCGTGCCGTACCTGAAGGAAGCCTACCACAACGAATTGGATCGCGATCGCTGGGGCCTCGCCCCGGTGGCGCAGCTCGACAATTACAAGGGGCTGTTTTTTGCCACCTTTGACCCCGACGCGCCGCCATTGCACGCATATCTCGGCGAGGCGGCGTGGTACCTCGACGCGTTCTTTGACCGCCGTGAGGGCGGCATCGAGGTGATCGGCGGCATTCACAAGTGGGTCATGCCGTGCAACTGGAAATTCCCGGCCGAAAATTTCTCCGGTGACGGCTATCACGTCCCCTGGAGCCATGTCTCGGCCGCACAGACGGGCTCCGGCGGCGAATTCCGCCTCAAGCCCGATCCGATCGGCCGGGCATTGTCGCCCGGCAATGGCCATTCCGTCATGACGGTGGGTCCCGACATGGACCCTGACCCGCCGGTGCCCGAGATCCAGGAATATGAGAAAGCGATTGCCCCGGAAATCGCCAAGCGCCTCGGACCGCGCTCGGGTCGAGGAAAGCCGATCGTCAGCACGATGTTTCCAAACTTCTCGATGCTTCGAGCTTCCTCGCGCACCTTCCGCGTCTGGCACCCGCGGGGACCGGAGAAGACCGAGGTGTGGTCCTGGATTTATGTCGACAAGGCGGCCACGCCGGAGGTCAAGAAAGCGTTCCGGCTCGCCGGCATGCGGGCCTTCAGCCCGTCCGGCACCTTCGAGCAGGACGACATGGACAATTGGCAGGGCTGCACCCTGACCGGGCGGGGGGTGGTGGCGCGGCGCTATCCGTTGAGCTACGAAATGGGCCTCGGGCACGAGCGCTACGACCAGGAGCTCGGTGCGCTGGCCAGCGACTACCGCTACAGCGAGAGCAACCATCGCGGCTTTTACCGGCGCTGGGCGCAGCTGATGGCCGCCGAGAGCTGGGCCAACCTGAAGCCTGACGCCTGAGGGAGAGCCGTAATGCCACATGACGTTGCCGGCCTCGTCGATACCGACCGCGGTCTGATCGGCCGCCGCATCTTCATCGAGCCCGAGATCTATCAACAGGAACTGGAGCAGATCTTTGCCCGCTGCTGGCTCTTTTTATGTCACGACAGCCAGATCCCGCAGCCGGGGGATTTCGTCACCACCTATATGGGCGAAGACCCAGTTCTGGTGGTGCGCGACACCGGGGGCCAAGTGCGCGCCTTCCTCAATGTGTGCCGTCATCGCGGCAACCGGTTGTGCCGCGCCGATACCGGCAATGCCGCGAGCTTTACCTGCGCCTATCACGGCTGGACCTACCGCAACGACGGGCGGCTCACCGGCGTGCCGTATATGAAGGAGGCTTATCACGACGCGCTCGATCGCGAGCGCTGGGGCCTCGTCCCGGTGGCGCAGCTCGCCGCCCATAAGGGTTTGTGGTTCGCGACCTTCGATCCGGAGGCGCCGTCCTTGCGCGACTATCTCGGTGAGATGGCGTGGTACCTCGACACCTTTGTCGACCGGCGCGAAGGCGGGATCGAGGTCGTCGCGACCCATAAATGGGTCATGCCGTGCAACTGGAAGTTCCCGGCCGAGAATTTTGGCGGCGACGCCTATCACGTGTCATGGAGCCATGGTGCCGCGATCGCGACGGGGTTCAGCGTCGGCTCCACCGCGAGCCCGACCCACGGCAATCGGATGGTGTCGCCCGGCAACGGCCACGTCCTGATCTGCATCAATCCCGACAATTTCGGCGACGCGCCGATGCCGGCGATCCAAGCCTACGAGCGCGAGATCCGCCCCGAAGTCAACCGGCGGCTTGGCCCGCGCGCGGGGCTGACCAACCCGATCGTCGGCACCGTGTTTCCGAATTTCTCGCTGCTGCGCGGCACCTCGCGGACGTTCCGGGTGTGGCAGCCGCGCGGTCCCGGCAAGACCGAGGTGTGGTCATATTTGTTTGTCGACAAGGCTGCGCCGGGCGATGTCAAGGAAGCGTTCCGCCTCGCCGGGGTTCGCGGCTTCAGCCCGTCCGGCACCTTTGAGCAGGACGACATGGACAACTGGCAGGAATGCACCCAGACCTGTCGTGGCGTTGCCTCTCGGCGTCTGCCGGTGAACAATCAGATGGGGCTCGGGCACGAGCGCTTTGATCCGGCGCTGGGCGCCTGGGCCAGCGACACCGGATTTAGCGAAAGCAACCATCGCCAATTCTACGCGCGCTGGGCCGAGCTGATGGCTGACGGCTGAGGAGGGTTGTTATGACGCAAGACATCGCCAGTCTGGTCGACGCCGACCGCGGGCTGATCGGCCGCCGCATCTATATCGAGCCCGAGATCTACGAGCAGGAGCAGGAGCGAATCTTCGCCCGCTGCTGGCTGTTCCTGTGCCACGAAAGCCAGATCCCGCAGCCCGGCGACTTCTCTACGACCTCTATGGGTGAAGACCCGGTCCTGGTCGTGCGCGACACGGCGGGGCAAGTACATGCCTTCCTGAATGTCTGCCGCCATCGCGGCAACCGGTTGTGCCGCGCCGATTCCGGCAATGCCGCCACCTTCACCTGCGCCTATCACGGCTGGACCTACCGCAATGACGGGCGACTGGTCGGTGTACCGTATCTGAAGGAAGCCTACCATAACGAGCTCGACCGCGAGCGCTGGGGCTTGGCACCGGTCGCCCAGCTCGACAATTACAAAGGCCTGTGGTTTGCCACCTTCGACCCGCAGGCGCCGCCGCTGCGCGAGTATCTCGGCGAGACGGCCTGGTACCTGGATGCGTTCTTCGACCGTCGCGAGGGCGGTATCGAGGTCATCGGCGGCATGCACAAATGGGTCATGCCGTGCAACTGGAAATTCCCCGCCGAGAACTTTGGCGGCGACGGCTATCATGTACCGTGGAGCCATCTCTCGGCGATCAGCACCGACTTCGCCTCCGGCGCGTCGACCAAACCAAAGACCGAGGGAAGCCAGGTGTCCCCCGGCAATGGTCACGTGCTGCTCTGCTTTGGGCCAAACGATGTGGCCGACCCGCCAATCCCCGAAATTCTCGAGTATGAGAGGCAGATCCGCCCGGAAGTCGACAAGCGTCTAGGGCCCCGTTCGGCCCGTATCAACCCGGTTGTCGGCACGCTTTTTCCGAATTTTTCAATGCTGCGCGCCACCTCGCGGACCTTCCGCGTATGGCATCCGCGCGGCCCCGACAAGACCGAGGTGTGGTCATGGGTCTATGTCGATAAGGCGGCGCCGCGGCACATCAAGGAAGCGATGCGGCGAACCGGGGTGCGCGGCTTCAGCCCGTCGGGCACGTTTGAGCAGGACGACATGGACAATTGGCAGGAATGCACCAGCACTTGTCGCGGGGTGATGTCGCGGCGCATGTCGGTTAACACGCAGATGGGGCTTGGGCACGAGCGCTTTGACGAGGGTCTCAACGCCTGGGCCAGCGATTTCCGCATGAGCGAGAGCAACCATCGCCAGTTCTATGGCCGCTGGGCGCAGCTGATGCAGGCGGAGAGCTGGGCCGAAGTGCCGCGCGGCAATGGATGGGCGGGAGCCGGGGCATGTCGGGCATAAATGAAGACGTCACCCGCGAGGTCGAGCGGTTTCTCTACCGCGAGGCTCGGCTGCTCGACGAGCGGCGCTTTCACGAATGGCTGGAGCTGCTGACCGACGACGTCCGCTACTGGATGGGCAGCCGAAGCAACCGGTATCCGAAGTCCAGCAAGGCAATCGCGATCCTCGATCCCGACCGCTATGTCGAGGACGACCTGCCCCGCGAAGACGAGCTGGCGATCCTCGACGAGACCAAGCAGACCCTGAGCCAGCGCGTCGCGCGGCTCGACACCGGCATGGCCTGGGCCGAGGACCCGCCATCGCGCTCGCGGCACCTGATCACCAACATCGAGGTGGAGCCCGGTGATGCCGCGAGCGAGGTCAAGGCCTATTCGAATTTCATGGTCTACCGTAGCCGGGCGGAGACCGAGCAGGACTTCTATGTCGGGGCGCGGCGCGATGTGCTGCGCCGCGTCGCCGGCGGCTGGAAGATCGCCGGCCGCAAGATCATCCTCGACCAGAACGTATTGCTGGCCAAGAACGTCAGCATCTTCTTTTGAGCCTTCCGGCCGCGCAAATCCGCTGGCTCTTTTTCGATCTCGGAAACACGCTCGTCGACGAGACAGCGGCGACCGAGGCGCGTCTGCGAGAGGTCGCTTTCTGTTTCGAACGGCATGGCGGGTGCTGCTCGGTCGAGGACATTCGGTCCGCGCTGCGGGAAGCCTCCGTCGAATTCGCACCGCGCCTGATTACCGCAGCAATCGCCAAACTGACGGACGACGCCGACCTTCGGCGGTCGATCGAGGCCGACCTCCGCTACCCCAAAGAGCTGGAGACGCCATATGATGGCGCGCGGCAAATCCTTCGGATGCTTTCGTCGCGTTACCGGATTGGGGTCATCGCCAACCAGTCGCCCGGCACTCACCAGCGACTGACCAAATGGCGGCTGACGCCGCCGGTCTCGGTCTGTCTCTCCTCCGCTGAGATCGGTCTTGAAAAGCCGGACCCGGAGATTTTCCGGCTTGCCCTGTCCCACGCCGGATGCGAGCCGGAAGAGGCGGTGATGATCGGCGACCGGATCGATAACGACATCCGCCCTGCCCGGATGCAGGGCTGGGGGACGATACGCATCCTTCAAGGCTTTGCGCGATTTCAGTCGCCGCGCGATCAGTTCGACGAGGCAGACGCGACCGTGGCAGAGCTGGCCGAGCTGCGACCGCTCCTGCTGCCTCCGGAGGTCTGATCGGCCGTTTACGACGGCCAGAGCTCCCTTGTCGCCAGCTTGGCACCCGCGACCAGCGCCTCGAGCTTGGCCCAGGCGAGCTGCGGATGGATGCGCCCGCCGAGGCCGCAATCGGTACCGGCGATGACATTCTCGCGTCGGAGCACCCTGGCGAAAGTCAGAATGCGGTCCGCCACAAGCTCGGGGTGCTCGACGACGTTGGTCGCGTGGCTGACGACTCCGGGGATCAGGATCTTGCCTTCGGGCAGCTTGACGTCTTGCCAGACCTTCCACTCATGCGCGTGGCGAACATTGCCGGCCTCGACCGAGAACGCTCCGGCGCGCACCTGAAGCAGCACATCGACAATGTTGCGCAGCGGCAGGTCGGTGGTGTGCGGCCCGTGCCAGCTGCCCCAGCAGATGTGATAGCGGATCCGATCCTCGGGCAGCCCGCGAAGCGCGTGGTTGAGCGCCTCGACCCGCACGGTAGCGAACGTTTTGTACTCGTCGACGCTGGGCTCAGGGCTGGCCATGTCCCAGCTGTCCGGCAGACCGGGGTCGTCGAGCTGCAACACAAAGCCCGCCTCGACGATCGCCTTGTACTCTTCGCGCATCGCCTCGCCGAGGGCGGCAAGAAACGCCTCGTCCGAGGGATAGTAGCGGTTCTGCCGGCGGGCGAAGCTCCCCGGTGCGACCGAGGTGATGAACCCCTCCTCCGCCTTGACCTTGGCGAGTGCCGCTTTGAAGTTCGCAAGGTCGGCTGCTAGCGCCCGCTGGCCGACATAAGCGATCGGGCCGGTGAATACCGGCGGCCGGCCGCCGAGCGAGCTCGACGAGCGAAAGCTCGTCGCATCGAGCTCACGGTAGAACTCGGCAAATTTCAGCCGGTCACGCCGCCCGGCAAGCGCCGGCAGGCGGCCGGGCTCGCCCTGCTCCCAACCGCTGAGGCGGCCCCAGGCATAGCTCGACCAGGCGCCGTAATCGATCGGCCCCGAGGTCGTCTTGCCGTATTCGCCGTCATTGATGACGTCGACACCGATCTCGGCCTGCTTACGGCAAACCTCCTCGACGGCGGCGGATAGCGCCGCCGCATGGGCCGCCGCGTCGTAGGCCTCGCCTGCAAACTTGGCAGTGTTGAGCTCGATCAGCGTGTCGGGCCGCGGCAGGCTCCCGACATGCGAGGTGAGGATCCGTCTGTCGCTTCGTTTCATGATTCAGCGCCCTGCTATCGCTCTCGCCGTGGAGCATATCGCAAGGTCGGGATCAGCAGGTCACCCGGTTCGACCCCAGCCCCCTGTTTGGCGGGCAAAAACAGGGCGAAACGCCGAATCCAGCCCGCAAAGCGACTTGACTTCCGTCAATAAATTATTTATTATCAACTCCTTAGAACAGATGCGGGCAACATTTTAGCAGGGGGAATTTGAGCCCCTTGCAGGGGCCGGAATCGCGCTAACAGGGGGCGAACAGGGTGGGCAAACGGCTCGCCCTCGATCGTGTCCTCAAGAGAGAGAACTTGCACCCAGTTTCGGCCCACAGCCTGAAACCTTTCTTCCAAATGAACCACATTCGTAGCAACAACACGCGACGCGCAGTGGCTTGCATGCGGAGGAATGGGTCATGGACCTCAAAGCGACCATCGACCGGATCAAGGCGGCGGTCGGACCGCGCGGCTGGGTCGCCGACCCCCGCGACCAGGAACCCTATCTCGTCGAGTCCCGCGGCCTCTACCGCGGCGCCACCGGGCTAGTCGTCCGCCCGGCTTCGACGGCCGAGGTGGCGGCGGTGGTGCGGATCTGCGCTGAAGCCAAACTGTCGATCGTCCCGCAGGGCGGCAACACCGGCCTCGTCGGCGGCAGCGTCCCGCCCGAGGACGGCCATAACATCGTTCTCGCGCTCGGTCGCATGAACCATATCCGCGCGATCGACCCGGTCAATTTTACGATGACGGTCGAGGCCGGCTGCATCCTCGCCGATCTGCAGCAGGCTGCCGCCGAAGCCGACCGGCTCTTCCCGCTGAGCCTCGGCGCCGAGGGCAGCTGCCAGATCGGCGGCAACCTCTCGACCAATGCCGGCGGCATCGCGGTGCTGCGCTACGGCAATACCCGTGAGCTGACCTTGGGCATCGAGGTCGTGCTGCCCGACGGCCGGATCTGGGAAGGGCTGCGCGGTCTTCGCAAGGACAATACCGGCTACGATCTAAAGCAGCTTTTCATCGGCGCCGAGGGCACGCTCGGCATCATCACCGCCGCGACGGTCAAGCTCTTCCCCAAACCGCGCGAGATCGAGACGGCGTTTCTCGGTCTCGGCCGGGTCGAGGACGCGATGCACCTTTTCGCCGAGGCCCGCGCCGCCACCGCCGATCAGCTGACGGCCTTCGAGCTGATCCCGCGTGCGGCACTCGACCTCGCTCTCGCCCACGTTTCCGGCACGATCGATCCGCTCGCCGCACCTTATCCCTGGTATGTGCTGCTCGAAATGTCGTCGAGCGAAAACGAGAGCGGCATCCGCGGGCTCCTCGAGCGACTGCTCGGCTCGGCGCTCGAACAGGGCTGGGTCGGCGACGGGGTCATCGCCGCAAGCGGAGCGCAGGCAAAAGAGCTGTGGCGCATCCGCGAGGCGATTGTCGAGGCACAGAACTATTCGGGCTCGATCAAGCACGATGTCGCCGTGCCGGTCAGCCGGGTGGCCGAGTTCATCAACCGCGCCACCTTGCTGGTCACCGAGCGGCTGCCCGGCATCAGGCCAATGGCGTTCGGCCATATCGGCGACGGCAACATCCACTTCAACCTGACCCAGCCCGAGGGTGCCGATAGGCAGGCGTATCTGGCGCGCTGGCAGGAGTTCAACGACATCGTCCACGGCGTGGTGCGCGACCTCGGCGGCTCGATCAGCGCCGAGCACGGCGTCGGCCGCCTCAAACGCGACGAGATCACCCACTACAAGGCGCCGGTCGAGATCGAGCTGATGCGCCGGGTCAAACGCGCCCTCGACCCCGACAACATCATGAACCCGGGCAAGGTCGTCAGCGTTTAGGCGTGAGGTGCGTCGCCGGGTCAAAGCCCGATCAGGGTGGCGAGCTTGCTGCGCACATCGTCGAGGGTTGCCGCGGGGGCCGTCGCGCCTGCATAGCTGATCGACCGCGCGATCGTGTCGATACTGCGCACGTGGCTGGTCAGGATTTCTCCGGAGACGGGCAGCCCCGGCGGCAACACGACGCTGGTGCCAAAAGGGCGGACGCGAGAGGTGATCGGGCAGACGATTGCGAACTCGGTCACGCGACAGAATTCGGCAGGTGAAATAACCAGCGCCGGACGACGGCCACTCTGCTCACAGCCGACGCGGGGATCGAAATCGGTCCAAATCAGGTCGCCCGCTTCGGGTACATAGCGCCTTGGCTTACTCGACGATCTCACGGCCTCTGTCCGGCCCCCAATCGAAAGCCTCCCGCATCGCCTCCGGCGTCATGCCCTTCAACAGATCGGCCAGGACATAGTGCGGACGGGCTGGAGAGATAATTATGCGGCTACCCTCCGCCTCGACATCGACGCGGGCACCCTCGCGCAGCCCAATCCGTTGTGCGACATCTTTGGGAATGCGCAGCCCCAGGCTGTTGCCCCAGCGCGCGACTTGCACCTGCATTAGGCTCTCCGTCTAACCCTGGGATATACATGGAATATCCGTACAGCGATATCAAGCCAGTCCGAGCAGCCCGGCCGAACTCGATCTCACTAGCGAGTGGACGCTGACGCTGTATCCGACATGGCTTTGGCGTGGTTGCTCGAGAACATCGTACATAGCTGGGTTCTCGCGTTCGCGGCTGTAAGGAAATCCCGCGGACAGACAAATCCGTCGTCCCCGCGCAAGCGGAGACCCAGGGGGCAAGCGACTGAACACCCTAGGTTCCCGCTCTCGCGGGAACGACGAGGAAGCTGTCTAAGGCCGAAGTTCGGGATCGGATTACAGGTGCGTTCGCGGGGATGACGGTTGAATTGGCCGTGGGTGATCGCGCAGGCGACTCAGTGTTGGACCCTCGCGGCTGAGACAAAGCTTGAATCAGACCCCCAGGATCGCTTCGATCCGCGCCAGTTGGTCCGGTACGGTCGCGGTTTGGCCACACCGTAAAATTCGGCATCGGGCTCGCGACCTCGGCTTGCTTAACTATTGGCGAGCGCCTGTTCGATCTTGACAAGCAGGCGGTCGAATTCGACGGGCTTGGTGTCGAAATCGTCGCACCCGGTGGCGAGCGCCTTCTCGCGGTCGCCGGCCATCGCATGTGCGCTCAGCGCGATGATCGGAATGTCGCGTGTCGCCGGGTCGGCCTTGAGACGGCGTGTTGCCTCCCAGCCGTCGATCTCCGGCAGGTTCAAATCCATCAGGATCAGATCGGGCCGCTCGCTCGCCGCCATCGCGATCCCGGTGGCACCATCCCGGGCGCTGAGGATTTCGTAGCCGCCGAGGACATCGAACCACAGCTGCAGCATGTAGAGATTGTCTTCGTTGTCCTCGACGTAGAGCAGCTTCCGCACGAGCCCATTCTCCCCCGTGTTCATGTCAGACCTGAAATCAACCGCGCTTTATCCCGTTGCGCGCGCAGAGGGGTTGCACGCTTCCAGGCGTCGGGTGCGCTCAACCTGCGCTCAGTGCGAATACGGCTTCCGGCACCCGATCAAGCACGCGCAAAAGCGCGCGGGCGGCTCCGTCCGGCAAAGCCTTGCCGTGTTCCCAATCACGCACTGTCACAACAGATATACCGATCCGCCGCGCGAATTCAGCTTGTGAAAGTCCGGCTCGTCTGCGGACGCGCCGCGCCCAAGCTGCGGCATCTTTGGCCGCTTCGGCATCATCAAACGCGGCCTGGCGTACGATCTCTGCCTCGGTGGTTGCATCGACCCGCGTCCAATCGGTTCGCTGCTCGACCGGTTCCCAAGGGCCGGCGGAAGGCCGCCGGCTGAGGGCTCCCTTCGAATCCAGCCGCGCTTCAATCTTCACCATACCGCTCCCTCTCCCGAGCATTTGCCTTGCGGGCGGAGATAATCCTCGTCACGGTGTCACGCCGCGTGTAGGCGATCACGAAGAGACGTCCGGCAACGCGGCCGTAGAACCTGAACCGCTCCTCGCCATACTCTCGCCGATGGTCATGCTCCACCCGTCTGTTCGGGTCGAGAAACGCCGGCAGTATATCGGCAAAGCCGAACCCGCGATCTCGCACGCACCGCTCGTCTTTCGCATCGTCCCACTCGAACCGGATATGGTGACCCTCGGCCAATGGCCCAGCCTAGTCATGGCGTGAATTGTCATGTCTTAGCGACGGGGCCAGCCGGGCGCGAGCCTGTCCGAAGGTGGCGTGGCTCGGCTCCGCTATCACCTCCGGAACGGCTGTTCTCTAATCGTGGCAGGGGTCCAGGCCTGCCCTTGGCATGAACAGGGGGCAAGCGATTGAAATCCCTGGGTTCCCGCTTTTGCGGGAACGACGAAACAAAACTCATTTCCGGTCAGTTTTTGCCTTGCCGAGCAGGTCGGCGACGCGCGCCATCAGCTCGGCGGGAGGAAAAGCGTGTTTGGAGAGGATGTGTTCGACCCCGCCATTGAGCCGCTGGCGGTCTTCGGCCGTCAGGTCGAGTGCCGTGACGACGACGACCCCGATCGCGCGCCAGGCGGCGTTTGCCTGTAGTGCGGCCACCAGCTCGAAGCCGTCCATCTCGGGCATCATCAGATCGAGCAGGATCAAATCGGGCAATTCGGCCCGGATCGCGTCGAGGGCAAGCCGGCCATTGGCCGCCTCGCGAACCGACCAGCCGCGCGCTCCGAGGATCGTCCGCAGCAGTTGGCGCTGATCCTCGTCGTCTTCGACGACGAGAACACGCCCCGGCGCGCCCGCCACCCGCAATTGCGACACGATCTCGATCAGGCGCTCGCGGTCGATCGGCTTGGTCAGATAGCCGGCCGCACCCAATGCGATGCCGCGGCGTTGCTCATCGACAATCGTGACGATGACGACCGGGATGTCGGCGAGTGCCGGATCGCCCTTCAACGCGGCGAGAACCGTCCACCCGTCGACGTCGGGCATCATGATGTCGAGGGTAACCGCCGCCGGCCGCAGCTCGCGGAGCTTTTTTATCCCTTCGACCCCGCTGGCTGCGGTCTCGACAGGAAAGCCTTCGCCGGCGAGATATGTCGCGATCAGCTCGCGCGCAGTCGTGTCGTCGTCGATCACCAGGACCGTGCCGCGACGCTCCTGGCTCGCCGCCGGGCTGGTCGCGGTCAGGCCAGTGTCGGCCAGGCTCGTATCCTCCACCGGCAACGGCGGCCCGGCCTGCTTCGGCAGACGCACGGTAAAGGTCGAGCCTTTACCCGGCGTGCTGGTCACGGTGATATCGCCGCCCATCAATCGGCACAGCCTGCGGCTGATCGCGAGCCCCAGCCCGGTCCCGCCAAATTGCCGCGTTGTCGACGCGTCGGCCTGGGTGAATTCCTGAAACAGCCGGCCGAGCTGCTCCTCGGTCATGCCAATGCCGGTGTCGGATACGGCAAAATCGACCCAATGCTGACCGGAC
>Ga0306921_10006936_pt1 | contig 11844 bp, 11 predicted proteins | sample sta12Cox44000080_FD_203760 | JGI IMG/M metagenome (GOLD analysis project Ga0306921, IMG submission 203760) | Lab enrichment of tropical soil microbial communities from Luquillo Experimental Forest, Puerto Rico - statoxic.12C.oxic.44.000.080 (v2)... | ecosystem: Environmental > Terrestrial >... | reverse complement strand
AACCACTAACTACTGACTTTTTGTAATGAAAATTGGCGTTGTCGGCTGCGGTGCGCTGGGCAGTTTCTATGGTGCCCAACTCTGCCGGAGCGGGCAGGAAGTGCACTTCCTGCTGCGGTCCGACTACGACGTCGTGCGGCGAAAGGGCGTGACCATCCACAGTGTTGATGGGGATTTTCACGTTCAACCCAGGTGCGCCCGGTCGCCGGATGAAATCGGAGCGTGCGACGTCGTTCTGATTGGGCTTAAGACCACGGCCAACGATCAGTTCCGGAAATTGCTGCCGCCGCTGGTCGGTCCGCACACTGCCGTGGTCACACTCCAAAATGGTTTGGGCAACGAGGAACAACTGGCCTGTCTCTTCCCGCCCGAACAGGTCCTGGGCGGCCTTTGCTTTGTTTGCCTCAACCGCGCCGAGTCGGGTGTCATCCACCACACGGCGCACGGGAAGGTTGTGCTCGGCGAATTTCAACGGCCACCGCTACCGCGCACCCATGAACTGGCCGCGCTCTTTCGTCAGGCCGGCGTGGTTTGCGACATTACCGACAACCTGGCCGGAACGCATTGGCAGAAACTGGTCTGGAATGTTCCGTTCAACGGTCTCGGCGTGGCCGGCACCGCCGGTTACGAAGCCCTGGTCTCTCAACCCTCAACCTTCAAGTCTCAACCGGTGCTGACCACCGACATCCTGCTGGGCGATCCGCGTTGGGAACAGCTTGTGCGCGAGCTGATGCTTGAAGTCATCGCCGCCGCCAATGCGCTCGACCTGAACGTCTCCGTGTCGCAGGTGGACGAACAAATCAACCGGACCCGGGTCATGGGCGCGTACAAGGCGTCCACACTGATTGATTTTGAGCGCGGCCAGCCGTTGGAACTCGAAAGCATGTTCCTGGAACCGTTGCGTCAGGCGCAAAAGGCCGGTGTTCCGGTACCGCGCCTGCTCCGGCTTTGCGAAGTGTTGCATCAGTTGGATCCTGCCGGCGGATGAGATGCAACCTCGGGTTTTTGTTTTCCACCCGCGGCAATCGGCGTAATCTGCACTTGAGATGAAAATTCCTGTACGTTCTGCGCCTTCGCTGGCCGGCTGTCTGTGCCGCTTGGCCCTAATGGCCGCGCTTCTGCCGGCCGGAAAGGTTGTGGCCCAAACTGGCACCGGGAAAGTTGCCGTGCCCGCAGGTAAACCTTTCATGGTTTTCGACAACCTGTCCTATGCAAACAAGCCCGATTTATCCGGCGCCGGCTTGATTCCCAGCACCGTCATTTACAAACGTGGTGAAATGAAAAGCGCCATCGCGGCCGGCCGGTTGCCGGACGAGGCGCAGTTCAAGGAAACGGTGAAAAAACGTGCCGCGGGACGGCCCGGCCCGATCGTGATTGACATCGAACGCCTTTATCTCTCGCAAACGCACGGGGCGACGGATGCGGAAGTCCGATTCCGTTTCAAATTGTTCATCACCCTTGTCCAATGGACGCATGAAGCCGCCCCGGGACATCTCGTGGGCTATTATGGCCACGGCCTGTTCCCGGAAGAACCGGGCAAGGAATATGCCGCCGAAACCAGGGACCTCATCGCCGCCGTGGACGCCTTCTTCCCCTCGATGTATGTCCACGGCAGCCAGACCAGGGCGCAGTGGACGGAGAAAATGCAGTATCTCATGCAGCAGGCCCGCGAGATCGCGCCGGGCAAACCCGTTTATCCGTATCTGTGGCCCCAATATCACGAGGGCGGCCCCAAGGCGCTCGAATTTGTTGACGGCAACTATTGGAAATACCAGTTGGAAACCGTGCACAATTTTGGTGCCGACGGCGTCATCCTCTGGTCGGGTACCCAGGCCTGGAAGGACGCCCCGTGGCTGCAGGTGACGCTGCGATTTGTGGCGGCCAAACCCGTGTGCGTGCGCAATGTCAAGTTCACCCAGCCCAAGCCCGGCAAAAACGGCCAGCCGCCCGCTTTCGAACCCGATTGATTGTTCCACCGTTGCCGCCACCCTCGCTCGCGGCTTGTGCCGGATTTTATTTTCCATCGGCGGCAATCCGCGTAATCTGCGGTTAAGATGAAAACGCGCGTTCGTTTTGCGCCATCGCCCACCGGCTACCTGCACATCGGCGGGGCGCGCACGGCCCTGTTTAACTGGCTTTATGCCCGCCACACCGGCGGCACGTTCATCCTGCGCATCGAGGACACCGACGCCGCGCGCAATTCGCAGGAGGCCGTGGACGTCATCCTCAACGGCCTGCGCTGGCTCGGCCTCGACTGGGACGAAGGCCCGCTGACCGGCGACGCCACCGGCCCGGGCAAGGGCGGTTGCGGCCCGTATTTCCAAAGTCAACGGAAGGAAAATTATCAGCGCCGCGTCGAGGCGTTGTTGTCGCACGGCCTTGCTTACGAACACGAAGGCGCGGTCAAATTCAAGATGGCCCGCGACCCGGTCGTGATTCAGGATCTCGTCGTCGGCGAGGTGGTCCGCAAGCTGACCGACCGCGAGGAAACGGACCCCGATTTTGTCATTCAACGTTCCGATGGCCAGCCGGTGTTTCATCTGGTGAATGTGATCGACGATCTGGAAATGGACGTCACGCATGTCATCCGCGGCGAGGACCATCTGAGCAATACCGCCAAGCACATTGCGCTCTTCCGGGCCTTTGGCGTGAAGCCGCCGCATTACGCGCACATCCCGCTGATTCTGAATGCCGACGGCACCAAGATGAGCAAGCGCGATACCGGAGCTTCGCTCTCCAATTACCTGGAGGAGGGATTTTTGCCCGAAGCCGTCGTGAATTATCTGTGCCTGCTCGGCTGGTCACCGAAGAACAACCGTGAGAAAATGGCGCTGGCCGAAACCATTGAGACCTTTGATTTGCCGCAAATCCTCCGGCACAACGCGCGGTTTGATCATGAGAAACTCCTTTGGTTGCAGGGCGAATACGCGCGCGAACTGGGCGACGACCGATTTTACGAGCTGGCCGTTCACGCCTTCGCCCGCGCGAAAATCGACACGAATAAATTTCCGCTGAGTTACGTCAAGGCCGCGCTCGACACCTGCAAGGGCAAATTCAAACTGTTCAGCGAACTGCCCGGTTACGCGGGATTTTATTTCATCGACCAGGTGGAATACGACGCCGAAGCTGCCAAAAAGGATCTTGTGCCGGAGAACAAGCCGCGTCTGCAAAAACTCCACGATGCCTTCGTGGCCGCGCCAAAATTCGATGCGGCAACTCTTGAAGCTGCGTTAAAGGAAACCGCCAAGGCACTTGGCGTGAAGGCCGGCGTGCTGGTTCATCCCTGCCGGTTGGCCGTTACCGGCAAACCCGCCGGCCCGAGCCTGTATCACCTGCTGGAAGTGCTGGGGAAGGAGAAGGTGATGGCGAGGGTTGAAAAGGCGCTCACAAGATTTTGAAGGCTGGTAGGGCGCGGTATTCCGTGCTTGCCGCCATTTGTCATCTGCCGCTTTTGGAATCCCAACGGGATTCCATCCTCCAGCTCAGGGTTGGCGCGGGCGACTACCTTGGGTCGATCGTCCAAAAAATCACCAACCCCAACGGGGTTGCATCGGCATTGTTTAAATGGATTCAACCTTTTCAGGGTTGCATTTGTTTTCGTTTGTCCACCCGGCGTAGGCCGATTGCGTCGGCCAACACCGGGCTGAATGATAAAACCCCGTTGGGGTTGAAAATCCTTCGCCCACTTCGCGTCCTTCGCGCGAAATGTAATTACGCCGTCGGGAACGGATTGCGCTCGGAGAACAATTTCTGATGCCAGTATGGATAAACCGGCGGAATCGCGCTGACGTCGTCCAGTCGTTTCATTTGTTCCGGTGTCAGATTCCAACCAATTGCCCCAAGATTCTCACGCAATTGCTCTTCATTGCGCGCACCAATCACCAGCGTTGCAACGGTCGGGCGCTGCAACAGCCAGTTCAAGGCGATTTGCGGGACGGTTTTGCTGGTTTCCCTGGCAATTTCATCCACGACATCCATCACGGCGTAAAGATATTCATCCGGCACTTTTGGGCCTATGTCCCGGTTGAATTGGGATTGCAGGCGCGAGTTCGGCGGCAACGGCTGGCTGCGCCGGACTTTTCCTGTCAGCCGCGCCCAGCCCAGCGGACTCCACACCACCGCACCAACTTTTTGGTCCAGAGCCAGCGGCATTAACTCCCATTCATAGTGGCGGCCGATTAGCGAGTAATACGCCTGGTGCGCCACGTACCGCGGATAACCGTATTTGTCGGCCGCCGCGAGCGATTTCATCAAATGCCAACCGGAAAAATTGGAGCAACCCACGTAACGGATTTTTCCCGCGCGCACCAGCGTGTCGAGCGTGCTCAACACTTCCTCCACCGGTGTCATCGCATCGAATGCGTGCAACTGGAACAGATCAATGTAATCGGTGCCGAGGCGTTGGAGCGCATCTTCAACGGCATGCAACAGATGAAAGCGCGACGAGCCGACGTCGTTTGGTCCGTCTCCCTTGCGAAACGTGGCTTTGGTGGAAATGAGGACTTTATCGCGCCGGCCGGCAATGGCTTTGCCGAGAATTTCCTCGGCCATGCCGTCGGAATAACCGTCCGCGCTGTCGAACATGGTCAGTCCGGCGTCCAGGCAGATGTCCACCAGCCGTCTGGCTTCGGGGACGCCGCTGTTGCCCCAGGCGGAGAACAATTCGCCCTTGCCACCGAAAGTGCCGGTCCCGAACGTCAGCACCGGAACCTTGAATCCCGAACCGCCGAGCAGCCTGTATTCCATAAGTCCGGTCAGCTTAGAGGCGAAGTCTGGTTTGTCAAACGGTGGGAAGAAGGCTGGTGCGATTTGGAGTCACAGGATTAGTGACGAGAGCAATAGGTAGGGTTATCGCGCTGCGAAGACCGGACGCCGCGGCGCGGCGTCCCTGCCAAAATTTCCGGCTTGCGAGGACGCTCACCCCACCAAAAATGGCAAAATCATCCGTTCATAGGATTGCGAACTTGCCCGCTTCAGCTAGAATTACCGGACATACATGCCGCTCAGCAAACAACGCAATGCCTCTTCCGAGGCCATCATTGCCCTTTGTCTCCACTGGCTGTTGACCGTTGTGTTCGCCGCGGCATTTGTGCTGGTGATGGTGATGATTTTCAAGCCATTGAAACTTCCCGGCAACCCCGGCTGGCCGGAGTTGGTGCTGCTGGCCTCGGGTGTGGCCTGCACCATTAGTGCACTGTCAAATCGATTGCCGCTGCAAAATGTCCTGCTGGCAGTGTTCCTCATCGCGGTGCTGGGCGGAGCGGTACATGCCCTGGGCGTTATCACCGGGATTCCGTTCGGTCCATTCGAGTTCGAAGCGGGCATCGGGCCGCTGGCGTTTAAAACCCTGCCCTGGGCCGTGCCGTTAATCTGGATCCTGGCCGTCCTGAACGCACGCGGCGTGGCGCGACTCATCCTGCGGCCCTGGCGAAAGATCAACGCCTACGGTTTCTGGCTCATCGGGGCGACGGCGCTGCTGACGCTGCTCTTCGATTTTGCCCTGGAACCATTTGCCTCGCGGGTGAAACATTACTGGTTATGGACGCCGACAAAATTCCCGGTGACGTGGCAGGGCGCACCGTTATCGAATTTTCTGGCCTGGGCGGCGGTGTCGGTGCTCATCTCGGTGGTCATCGCGCCCGCCCTGATCAATAAACAGCCGGGCAAGCGAAACACGCCCGATTTTCACCCGTTCGCCATCTGGCTGGGGGCGATTCTACTGTTCGGCGCCGGCTGCGCGCAGGGCGGACTTTTGTCCGCAGCCGTGGCGGATGGAATCCTGGCCGGGATCGTTACCGTGTTCGCCATTCGCGGCGGGACCTGGTGATGACCGTCACAGCCCCGGTTTTCTCAGGAATTCCGTTTCTACTGAGTGCTTGGTGATTTTTAAACGCACCACGCGCGGCCCATCCACCTCTTCCACCCGCAGTTCATAGGGGCCGGCCCGGACGATGTCACCAACCCTGGGAAAGCCGCTGAGCTTTCGCGTCAACCAGCCGCTGGCGGTGGCAATGCCCTCCTCGCGCGGTGTTTCACCGATGATTTTTTCCAGGCCATGCAACGGTAGTGTGCCGGCGGCTTCCCAGACGTTCTCGTCCATGCGCATCAGTTCCGGCTTTTCCTCGTCGAATTCGTCCTGGATCTGGCCGACGAGCTCTTCAATCACATTTTCCAGGGTCACAATGCCGACCGTGCCGCCGTATTCATCCACGACGATGGCGAAGTGCAGTTTCCGTTCGAGAAACAACTGCAACAATCTCTCCAGCCGGCTGGATTCGGGTACGTAAACCAGTTTGCGCGCGACCGGCAACAAATCCGCCGCCGTTTGCCCTGCGCCGCGCGCGGCCGGATACAGATCCTTGATGTGCACTACGCCGCGGATCTTGTCCAGGTCGCCGTTTTCGCAAAGCGGATAGCGCGAGTAGCGCGTTTCCTCCGCCAGCGTCACGCAGTCGGCCAGGGCCGCGGTGGTGTCGAAGGCGGTGATTTCGTGGCGCGGCCGCATGACTTCGCGGACCACGCGATGGCGCAAATCGAGCGCGTTGAGGATGAGGTTGCGCCCCCCGACCGTGCTCCGCGTCGTGGCGAGCACCAGGCGCAATTCGTCCTCCGTAGGCGCGCTGCGCAGTTCATCGGCGGAGAAACCCAGCCGCTGGACGATCGACTGGGACGAGCGGTGCAGCAGCCAGATGAAGGGGAAGGACAATCGATAAAACCAGTTCAACGGTGCAGCGACCCACAACGAGGTTTGCAATGTGCGCCGGATGGCAATCGCCTTGGGCACCAGTTCCCCCAACACGATCAGCAGATAACAATTCACGAAGAAGCCGACGCCGATGGCAATGCCGCGCTGGGCTTCCACCGAGGTGACCTTGAGCAGCTCAAATACCGGGTCCAGCAGGGCCCTGAATTCCGGCTCGACGACCACTCCGACCGCCATGCTGACGAGGGTGATGCCAAGTTGCGTCGCCCCGATGTACGCGTCTATTCGCGCGACTATTTGCCGCGCCATTTTTGCGCGGCGGTTGCCCTTGGCCGCCAGGGTGGCCAATTGCGTGTCCCGGATGCGTACCAGCGCCAGTTCGGCCGCCACAAAAAACGCGTTCAACAACACCAGCACAATTACCAGCAGCAGGTTCAAGGCATTGTGGATAACCGGGTTCGGGTTCACAATTTCACCTCGCCGAATATCACCTTCAGGATGTCTTCCAGGGTGACCACGCCCGATTCATTCCGGTCGCGGCTCAACACGATGGCCAGCCGTTCGCCCGCCCGCTGCATCCGCCGAAACGCGACTTCCAGGCGCGTGTCCTCGTCCAGAAACAGCGCGGGGGTCATGTGGGCGGCGGCGGGTTTCTGTAAATCCAGATCATCACGGAACAGCAACGGTCCCAGAATGAGCAGTCCGGCAATGCGCTTTTGTCCGGTGCGCGTTTCCCAGACAGGCAGGCGCGAAAATTTTCGTTCGCGCGCGAGGGCCAACGCCTCGCCGATGGGTGTCCGGGTTTCCACCGTGACCACCTGGTTGAGCGGCGTGGCAATTTGCCGGACGGTGAAGGTTTGCAGGTCGAGCACGCGATTGATCATGGCGCGTTCACCGGTGGTCAAAGCCTGGGCGGATTCCTGCATCAGCGCGCGCATCTCCTCGCGGTTGCCAAAGGGCCGGCCGGTGAAGGCGTGCCCACCGGTCCAGCGCAACGCGCCCGCCGCCGTGGCTTCCACCACCGCCACCAGCGGACGCAACACAAAGTGGACGGGCCGGAAGACCCGGGCTGCCAGGAGACACAGTTGATTGGGATGCGCCCGGAACAACATTTTTGGCAGCAAATCAAACAACGCGTAGAACAAGAATACGATCACAGCCAAAAGGCCGGTGATTAAAAGGTAATGCCCCGGGAACCGGTCGTGGAGATTGGCCACGACCCAGCCGAGAATAATGAAATTGGCGAGGGTGTTGCCGACCAGAATGGTCCAGAGAAAATCCTCCGGATGTTCAAGAAAATCATGGAGCAACCGGGCCGACGGCCGGCCGGCGCGGGCCAGGTGCCGCACCCGCAGCCGGTTCAGCGCAAACACGCCCGCCTCCAGGCCCGACAACAGAAACGACAGCGCCAGACACGCCCCCAAAAAAAGCCCGGTTAGAATCGAGATTTCCATTTCTATTTCGCGATTTCCACCAACAGCTCCCGTACACGCCGGTCGTCCACCACGTGCGCCGTCAGTTTCAGGCCGTTGAACGTCGCGAATTCACCCGTATCCGGCACGACGCCCAGCAAATGCGCCAGCAGCCCACCCATGGTTTCCGCTTCTTCCACAACCCCCAGCGAGGGATATTCGCGGCGGAAATCGTCCAACCGCATGGTGCCGTTCACTCGCCAGCGGCCCGGTGTCAGTTTCTCCATTACGAAACCTTCCGGCTGCCGTGCTTCGGGGCGGATTTTGCCGACGATCAGGCCCAGGATATCTTCCATGGTCACAACACCCGCCGTGCTGCCAAATTCATTCAGCACCACCGCCAGCCCGCGTTGTCGCTTTTGCAGGCTCTGAAACAGTTGCAACAGATTCATCGTTTCCGGCACAAACGACGGAAATTCGATCGCGTCAACCAGGTCAATCTGCGGGTTGATCAACAGCGCGCGCGTGTTCAGGATGCCGACGATGGTGTCCGGCGTTTCGTCGTAGATCGGCAGGCGGCGGTGTTTGAACCTTCTCGAAGCGGCAATCATCTCCTCGACGGTGGCGTCGTCCGAAATGCAGGCCATGCCCGTGCGCGGCCGCATCACATCGCGCACCATGCGCTGGTCAAGGCTGATGATTTGCAGGATGATTTCCTTTTCCGACTCGGCCAACGTCCCCTGTTGGTAGGCCATTTCCAGCAATTCCTGGTATTCTCCATCGGTGAGGGCGGGCGTTGGCCGTGCGAACTGCGGCGCGACCAGCTTCAAAATCACCTCGTTCATTTTCTGCGCTACGTAACGCAACGGCGTGGTCAATCTTTGGAACAACAACAGGAGCCAGCCGGTGCGCCGCGCCCAGCGTTCCGGCTGGCGCACGGCCAGGGTCTTGGGCAGGACTTCGCAACCGAGGAGAATCAGTGCCAGCAACAAGGCCACCGTCACGAGGAAAGGCCACCGGCCGTCAAACACCATCTGCAACGCCACGACGAGCTGGGCGGCATTGGCGAACGTGTTGCCGAGAGCCATGGTGGCCAGCAAATCCTGGGGTTGTTCCAGCAACCGCGCCACGACGGCGCCGGCGCGCGGATGGCGTTCGGCCAGTTGTTGCGCCTGGTATTTGCTGAGCGACAACAAGGCCGCCTCCGCCAGCGCGAAAAAAAAACTCGCCCCAGCCGAAATCAAAATCAACCCCACTGCCGTCATTACCACCGGCTCCATGAAAAGAGTCTAAAGAGAAAAGTCCAAAGTCCAAAGTCCAAAGTCCCGCGATGAAACAGGCCATCAACCTTCGAGAATTGCCGTGGCCGCCGCGTAATTCGCCGTGTGACTCAGGCTGATGAGCAATCGTTTGGCGTTGCGGGCGGCGAACAATTGTTCCCCTTTGCCATGCAACACCACATACGGCTCGCCGGATTCCTTGCGCCGGACTTCCATGTCCTGCCAGCCGAGCGCCGCGCCGATGCCCGTGCCGAATGCCTTGGAGATGGCTTCCTTGGCCGCGAACCGGGCCGCGAGGAACGGCGCCGGATTTTTGTGCGACCGGCAGTAGGCAATTTCGTCCGGCAACAATATCCGGTTCACAAATCGCTCGCCGAATTTCTCGTAGGAGGCCGCAATCCGCGTTACCTCGATGATGTCAATGCCGGTGCCCAGAATCATTGGGATTTACGATTTATGATTTGCGGTTGACGCGCAAGAAAACTTGATTAACCGGGAGAGCCGCCGTGTCGGCGACCCAAATGTCAGGGACGGCGGCCCGCCGTCCCTCCCAATACAAGGCAGGCAGAACGCCTGCGAATCCGGTTCATCCGCGATACTCTTTCATCAGTGCCAGCATGTCCTTGACGGCCTTTTCCAATCCAACCATGACCGCCCGGCTGACAATGCTGTGGCCAATGTTCAGTTCCACCAGATGCGGCACGTGATGTAACGTCGGCAGATTAAGGTAACACAATCCATGTCCGGCGTTCACCTTTAAACCGAGTTCGTGTGCCTGTTTTGCGCCCGAAATGAGGCGCTGTAATTCAGGTAAATTGGTGGGGCGAGACTCCGTCGAGCCCTGACCTTTTACAGATGGGTTTGGGCTCGGGGAACTCTCGCCCCACCTTTTGTAAAATTCCTCAGCAAACTGTCCGGTATGCAATTCCACAAACTGGCTGCCCACCCGCGCGCTGGCTTCAATCTGCTTTTCGTCCGGCGCAATGAACAGACTCACCTCGATGCCCGCGCCGTTCATTTTCTTGCGGGTTTCGGTCAGGGATTTTTCCGTGGCGGCCACCTCCAGCCCGCCTTCCGTCGTCACTTCCGTTCGTTTTTCGGGCACAATGCAGACGATGTCTGGTTTCAGTTTCAGCGCGATGGCGATGATTTCCGGCACATTGGCCATCTCCAGGTTCAGCCGGGTTTTGACGGTTTCGCGCAATTTCAGGATATCGCGGTCCTGGATATGCCGGCGGTCTTCCCGCAGATGCGCGGTGATCCCGTAGGCGCCGGCGGCTTCGCAAATACGCGCCGCCTCGACCGGATCCGGTTCGCCGAATCCGCGTCCACGATATCGCGCCTCACGGATTGTGGCGACGTGATCAATATTGACGCCTAGTTTGAGCATAAAATCAACCGGCTGGTCATCGCCGGCACGACTGAATATTCCCAGCGGGGCATTTCTGTGCCAAAAGTGCCGCGGCTTGGCAAATGAATTACATTCTAATTGCCTCACCCGGGCGAATCCGATTTTATTTGGCGTGCCAAACGCCCGCCCGTTTCTCAAATATTGGCTGCCGGTGCCGGTCTGGATGGCGGTCATTTTCACCGCCTCCAGCGACGCCCATTCCTACGAACATTCGTCCCGGATCATCGCGCCCCTGTTGCACTGGTTGTTCCCACACGTTTCGACCGACACGGTTGACTGGATTGTCCTGATTGTCCGCAAATGCGCGCACGTGGCCGAATACGCCGTGCTGGCATTGTTGCTCTGGCGCGCCTTGCGCCGGCCGCAAAAAGACCAGCCGCGTCCCTGGAACTGGCGTGAGGCCGGCATGGCGTTGCTGATCGTCGCCATCTATGCGGCGACTGATGAATTCCACCAAATTTTCGTGCCGACCCGCACCCCTGCCGTGCATGATGTGGTCATTGACACGCTCGGCGGGGCAGCCGGTTTGTTCGCACTTTGGCTGATTGGCCGCCGGCAAAAACGCTGGTAAGCTCAGAACTCAGAATATGAAACGTCCGCTGGTCAGCGTCGTTTCGTGGTATGTCGTTGGTTTGCTGCTCGCCGAATCGGTTCAACTTTCCCTCGGTGTGCTGTTTGCCGTCTCCTTTTTCATCCTCGTTCCCGCCCTCGTGTTCGGGAAACTTCGTCCGTGGCTGATCTGGCCGCTCATTGCCGTTGCCGGCTGGACCAATCTGGCCACTCGCACGGCCGTCGTTTCGCCCAATGATTTGCGCCAGTTGATTGGCAACGAAGCGGCCATCGTGTCGGTGCGCGGAACCTTGCTCGAGACCCCGCACATCAAAATCGTCGAACGCGACGACCGCGAATTGGAACGTTCGCTCGCCCGGATGCGTGTGACCGAATTGGCCCGGGGAGAAAACTGGCGGCCCGCCGCCGGCGAAATCATCGTCACCACTCCGGGCAGATTGCCCGCCAATTTCTTTGCGGGACAGCCCG
>Ga0306921_10006935_pt1 | contig 11844 bp, 10 predicted proteins | sample sta12Cox44000080_FD_203760 | JGI IMG/M metagenome (GOLD analysis project Ga0306921, IMG submission 203760) | Lab enrichment of tropical soil microbial communities from Luquillo Experimental Forest, Puerto Rico - statoxic.12C.oxic.44.000.080 (v2)... | ecosystem: Environmental > Terrestrial >... | reverse complement strand
TGAAGCAAATAACCCTCTCTCACATAAAGTTTGTCGTGAGTGCGATCTTTCGGCTAGCGGTGAACCAGGGATTTCATCCCGGACCGAACCCTGTACGCGAGGTCGAGGTCCCGGTTGCTCCTGACGGCGAAGCTACAACCGCATACGATCTGACGACCGTGCTTCGCGTGTTGGCTGTTCTGCCAGAGCCAGCACGCTCTGCCGTGGCCGTTGCGGCCTTTGGGGGGCTCCGTAGAGGCGAGATCGAAGGGTTGCTATGGGAAGGGTACTCCGGCGACGAACTGAAGGTCACACGCTCGGTGTGGCGCGGCAAGATCGGAGCGCCAAAGACCCCGAAATCGAAGGCCCCGATTCCGGTCATCACGCCCTTGCGACGCCTGCTTGACGAACACAGGGCACGAGCCGGGAATCCCTCGTCAGGCATCGTGTTTGAGACGCGAAACAAAACGCCGCTTTCAATGAACAACCTTCTCGGCGATCAGATTTTGCCGGCGCTGAATCGCTGTCGCCACTGTGGGAAGGTGGAATCTGCCCATCCCGTCGAAGGGCACCCCTATGAGCGGAACGAGACCCTCCCAGCATGGCGGGGCTGGCACGCCTTCCGCCGCGGCCTGGCGACGAACTTGCACGACCTGGGCGTCGATGACATTACGATCCAGCAGATTCTCCGGCACAGCGACGTGTCGGTCACGCGCCGCTGCTACATCAAGCCTCTTGCCAAACAGTCGGTGGACGCGATGAAACTGCTCGAAACACTCATCGATGACACCAATTCCGCAATCGTGCAGTGAGGCGTTGGCCCCGTAGCTCAAAAGGATAGAGCACCGGTTTCCTAAACCGGCTATTCCGGTTCGATTCCGGACGGGGCCTCCAGCATGCCCTGTCGAGTATTTCGTACGAGCAATGGCGTTTCTGAATCAACTCGGTCGCAGCCTCTCCATCTTCATCGGGATCACCGCTCCCAAACCCGAGCACGAGCGTCGGTTCGGCGTTTTGATCCTGGTCTCCACCGTCGTTCTCACCGCCGCAACAATCGCACTGTTCCTGATCATGACCCGCGTGCTGCTTCGCTAGCTTACTGCTTAAGCGGCCAGACCCGAACGTAGTCGACCGGCCTCTCTGCCGGAAAATGCGAACTCGCGGCGGGAAACCTAGTCAGAAGGGTATCGAAGTTCAGCTCGGAACAACTTTTTCTCCGGCCGTCAGTGTGGCGCAGCAACACGTGTGCTAGACTCTCTGAGCCCGAGTGGGTGCTTCCCCCAGAAGCCGCCAGCCGCAGCCAGTCGTTTGCAGCGTGGCGGCTTTCCCGTTTTGCTGTGCATTTGATTGGTATGAGATAAGGCAAGCGTTGCGGCCAGCCGGCGTTTTCCTCTAAACGCCGATCTTCACCAATTGCGAGGCGGGCGGCTGCAAGATTGCGAATTGCGGAACTTCTCCCCGCACCATCGCCACTTCATCGCAGTTGTTCTGCCGCGGGCAGCGATGGCAGTCTTTGTAGAGTTTGTCAGGAATCTCTTCTCGCACTGCAGGCGTGAATCCCATCCGCGCAAAGAACTCCGGGATACGGGTGAACAAACACACGCAAGTCACTTCCTGGCGCTCGGCTTGCTGTAGCAATGCGTCGATCAGTTCCCGCCCCGCGCCCTTCCCTTTCACAGTCGGGCAAACGGCAATCGACCGCACCTCCGCCAAGTGTGGGCCATACAGGTGCAATGCTCCGCATCCAATGATGCGGCCTTCGTCCTCGACGACCACGAAGTCACGAATGTTCTCGCAAATCTCCGGCAGCGTGCGTGGCAACAACGTTCCATCGCCGGAGTAACTCGCAATCAGATCGTGAATCTGCTCCGCATCCCGCAGCAATGCTTCACGCGTGTGCATGGACTTGCCCCCGTATCTGCGCGACGCTCTCCTGCACCTGCCGCAAGGCTTGCTTTACCGATCCCTTTGCAGTGCCTCCGCTAACATCGTGAATCGAAATCACAGCGTCGAGCGCCAGGCTGCGCGCCAGACGCCCGTCAAATGCCGGATGAATGCGCTGAAGCTCTTGCTCCGGCAAATCCTGCAATTCGCAACCTCGATCAAGGCAGAGCCGAACCGCCTTTCCCACCGCTTCATGCGCGAGCCGCGCAGGCACGCCACGCTCGACGAGGTAGGTCGCTGCTGCCCATGCATTCATCGCGCCCGACTGCGCCGCCGATTTCATGCGGTCGTAGTTGAATTCCACGGCGTTCATCCATCCCGTCGCCAGCGGCAGAAGTGCAAGCGCGGTCTGGGAGCCTTCAAACAAGGGTTCTTGTGTCTCCTGCAAATCTTTGTTGTAGGCAAGTGGCAAACCCTTAACAGTCATAAGCAAAGCCTGTTGTGCGCCTGCGATCCTTCCACACTTACCCCGCACCAATTCCAGTAAATCCGGATTCCGCTTCTGCGGCATCGCGCTGCTGCCCGTTGAATAAGCCTCCGGCAGCTCGACGAATCCGTACTCCTGGCTGGCGAAGAGAATCATCTCTTCAGCCCATCGGCTGAGGTGCAAGCCCATAAGCGTCAGCGCCTGCACAAACTCAAGTGCAAAGTCCCGGTCGCTGGTGGCGTCGATGCTGTTTCCCGTGGGCCCGTCAAACTCCAACTCAGCCGCCAGGGCTTCGCGATCAAGAGCCAGTGTCGCTCCAGCCACGGCCCCCGAGCCCAGCGGACACAAGTTGACGCGCTTGCGGCAATCCGCAAGCCGCTCCGAATCGCGCAGAAACATCTCCGCGTAAGCCAAGAGCCAATGCCCCACCAAAACGGGCTCCGCACGTTGCAGGTGCGTGTAAGCCGGCATCGCGGCATCGCCACTCTTCTCGGCTCGCACTGCGAACGCATCGATCCAATCCGCCAGCAGCAATTGAAGTTGGTCGATACTCTCCCGCACATACAACCGCAGGTCCGTCGCGATCTGCTCGTTGCGACTCCGCCCGCTGTGCAGCTTATAGCCCGTTTCCCCGATCAGCGCGACGAGTTGCTTCTCGACAAAGTGGTGCACATCCTCCGCTTCCTCGTCCTCGAGAAAGGCAGGGTTCTGCTGCGCGTGCACTCCAATCTTCTCCAGCCCGCGGACGATCTCCGACAATTCCTCCGAAGACAGCACACCAGCGTGCTCGAGCGCCTCTGCATGCGCGCGGCTCGACTCCAGCTCAAACGGCAGCAGGATGCGGTCAAATGGAAAGGACCGCTGCCAGCGCTCGAATGCGGGATCGAGCGGCTGCCGAAAACGCCCGGACCACATCTTCACTTTGTCACCTCAACTGCGGACTTCGTCAAAGCCGCCTTGCTCTGCGCCCTCGACCGCGAAGGCAGACCCAAGATCCGGATGAAACCTGCCGCATCTTTCTGGTCATAACTCGCGCCCATCGTGAACGACGACAGATCGGTGCGGTACTGCGAGAACTCCGATTGCCGGCTCGCCACCGCGATATTGCCCTTGTAGAGCGACAAACTAACCGTGCCGGTCACGTTCTTCTGCGTCGAGGCCACGAACGCGTCCAGCGCCTCGCGCAGCGGCGTGAACCACAAACCGAAATACACGAGTTCGGCGTACTTCAACCCGATTTCCTGCTTATAGTGCAGCAGATCGCGGTCCAGGCAAAGCGCTTCCAGTTCGCGATGTGCCGTAAGCAGCAACGTCCCGCCCGGCGTCTCGTAACATCCCCGCGACTTGATCCCCACGAAGCGATTCTCGACTAGATCGATGCGGCCGATTGCGTTTCTCCCGCCAACCTCATTCAACAACTCGACCAACGAAACCGGATCCATTGCCAGCCCATTCACAGAAACCGGCACACCATCCTGGAATCCAATCTCCACTCGCTCATCACCATCCGGCGCTTCCTTCGGCGAGACCGTCATCTGCCAGGTGCTGTCGAGCGGAGCGTTTCCTGCATCTTCCAGTTCGCCGCCCTCATGGCTCAGGTGCCACAAGTTCTTGTCGCGGCTATGAATCTTCTCCCGGCTCTGCGCGACAGGAATGCCATGAGCCTCCGCATAGTCGAGACACTCTTCGCGAGACTTGAGAGTCCACTCGCGCCAGGGCGCGATCACTCTTAACTCGGGGGCCAGGGCTTGATAGGTCAACTCAAACCGTACCTGGTCATTCCCTTTGCCAGTGCATCCATGCGCGACAGCCACGGCTCCCTCACGCAGCGCGACTTCCACCTGATACTTCGCAATCACCGGCCGCGCCAAGGAAGTCCCCAGCAAATATTTGTGCTCGTAAACGGCGCCGGCCTTCAGTGCTGGGAACACATAGTCCGTGAGGAACTCCTCCCGCATGTCTTCGACGACAACATTGCTCGCGCCGGTGGCATAAGCCTTCTTCACGACCGCTTCAATGTCGTCGCCTTGTCCTACGTCGCCGACCATTGCGATGACGTCGTAGTCATAGTTCTCTTTCAACCACGGAATGATGATCGAAGTATCCAGTCCACCCGAATACGCCAGAACAATTTTCTTAGGCATGCGCGCTCCTTACCGGGAATCGGCTCGCGCCGCCCCAAAGCAATAACATTAAGATCGCCTTCTGCACGTGCAGTCGGCCTTCGGCCTGGTCAAACACCACCGACTGCGGCGAATCCATCACTGCATCGGTCACTTCAGAGTTTCGATGCGCCGGCAAGCAGTGCATGAACACCGCATCGGAACCGGCACAAGCCATCAGCTTCTCGTTCACCTGGTAGGGCATGAAGATCGGCTCACGTAACGTCTCCTCGTCCTCCTGCCCCATGCTCGCCCAGGCATCGGTATAAACCGCATCGACTCCGGCAACCGCCTTCTTGGGATCGGTGAACAGTTCCAACCGAGTCCCCGTCTCCCTCGCCATAGCCTGCGCCGCTTCCCAAATTTCAGCCTTCGGTTCGTATCCAACCGGAGTGGCAATCCGGACGTGCGACCCAAGGGCCGCCGCCGTGAGCAACAGGGAGTGCGCAACGTTGTTCCCGTCACCCACATACGCCAAGGTCACTTGCCGCAGATCTCCGTAGCGCTCCTGCAGCACAAAATAGTCGGCCAACGCCTGGCACGGATGTTCCAAATCGCTCAACGCGTTGATGACAGGGATCCGCGCGTGCTTCGCCATACCCTCGACCGTTGCCTGCGCAAACGTCCGCATCACGATGACATCCACCCAGCGCTCCACGTTATGCGCGATGTCGTACAAACTCTCGCGCGCATCGATGCGGCCGCCAGTCTGATCCATGAAGAACGCCGTGCCGCCCAGGCTAGCCATGCCGGCCTCAAACGTGAGTCGTGTGCGCAGCGACGGCTTCTCGAAGAACATGACCAGTTGCTTGCCTTCCAGCGTCTTGCGAAAATCTGCCGGACGCGCCTTCACGACCGTCGCCAGATCCAGCACTGAATGCACTTCCGCCGGACTCAAGTCCCGCGTCGACACGAGATCCTGCAACATGGGCTTCGCCACGGCTGCAATCGGGCTCGCCGTCGTTTTTTCCAGAACCGAACTTCTCATCCCGTTTTCCTCTTTCCGTATTGGGATCTCGCCGCTAAAACGACTCCGAATCGAGATAAGCGCTAAGCGACCCGCACTTCTGTTCCCGCCATCGATTTCTCAAAATAGAACTGCGCCAGCGCCTCGGCCTCCGACGCTGGAAAAATCCGCACGCGCCCCACGCCCTTGCTCAGCGCATGCCGACATGCTTCGAGCTTAGGCAACATTCCCCCGTGCACAACTGAACTTGCGACCAACTCATTCACCTGGCCGAGATTTAGCCAGCGAATCACGGACCCGTCCGCGCCCTTCACACCCGCAACATCAGTAAGGAAAATCAGCGCGCTCGCCCGGCACGCAATCGCACATGCCGCTGCCATCTGGTCGGCGTTGATGTTGTAGTACTCACCGGTTGCACCCACGGCTAGGCTGGCGATCACCGGGATGCCGTCTTGTCCCCAGATTGCCTCGATCCAACGCGGATCCGCAGCCACAATCTCACCCACATATCCAAGATCGGGCTCGGCTTTCTTGCGCGCCCGGAAACTTCCGCCATCTCCACCACTGAGCCCGATTGCGGGCTTCCCAGCCGAACCAATTGCTGCCACCAATTTCTTGTTCACCAGACCCGACAACACCATCAACGCCATGTCGCGCGTTTCGGCATCGGTAATGCGCAAGCCATTTACAAACTCGCTCTGCTTGCCCATGCGTTCAAGCGTTCGCGTCAGCGCGCCGCCCCCACCGTGGACGACCGCGATCTGGTGGCCCCCCTGCGCCAACTCGACAATCGCGTGGCTGCAAGCACGCAGTGTGGTCTCGTTCTCGAGCGCAGCTCCGCCGATTTTGACTACGACTCTCACTGCAGTCCCTCCGCCTCATCCCATCCATACATGACGTTCATGTTCTGCACCGCTTGCCCAGCGGCGCCCTTCAACAGGTTGTCGACACAAGAGACAATCACCAATCGCCGTCCATCGTCCGCCACGCAAAACCCGATATCGCAGTAGTTCGAGTGCAGCGAGTGCTGAATCTCCGGCAGCGCCGGCGGCGCAAACACCCGGATCCACGTTCGTCCGGCGTAGAACCCGCGATAGCAGCTCGCTACCTCCGAACTCGTCATTGTCCGCGACAAATGCACGTAGATCGTGGAGAGAATCCCCCTCGGAATCGGCAGCAAATGCGGCGTGAAGGTGAGTTCCTGACGTCCCAATCCGAGTTGCTCCACCATCTCGCCCAGATGGCGATGCCGAAACACGCTGTACGCCGACAAGTTGTCCGCCACCGCCACAAAATGAGTGCGCGCCGTAGGCTCTTTCCCCGCCCCCGACACACCCGACTTCGAATCCGAAATCACGCCGTGGCTCCGGTCCACCAAGTCCGCTTGTACCAGCGGAGCCAGCCCCAGAATTACCGAAGTCGCGTAGCAACCGGGATTCGCCACCACTGCGGCTGGCGCGATTTCGTTCCGCCACAACTCCGGCAGCCCGTATACGGCGCGCCCCATCACTTCGTTGGCGGCCTTCACGTCAGGGTCATCGAATCCGTAGACGGCCCGATTCTCGGCCTCTCGTAGCCGCCACGCTCCACTCAGGTCAATCACGCGTATCCCCTGTTCGAGCACCTGCGGCACAATGCTCCGCGAAAATTCGTGCGGCGTTGCCAGAAATAGTAGAGCTACTCCCTTTTCCTTTAGCCCTTCGACCGAGAACATGTCGATCGGTCCGCTGCCGATTCCACCCCACGTCGGCATCCCACCTTCCCCCGAACCTCTTCCGCCCTCTCGCCGAAAAAGCACGGGAGCGCCTATCCGAGGATGCCGCTGCAACAGACGCGTTAACTCCATGCCCGCGTATCCGCTTGCACCCACCACCGCCGTCCGCAACTTCATCGGGCCAACATCCCCTGGATCTTCCGCGCCAATTGCTGCGCGGTCCTGTTGTCGGGCGAAATTACAAGGATCGTGTCGTCCCCGGCCAGTGTCCCAACCACTTCAGCCCAGTTTTCTGCATCCAGCGCCGCCGCCACCGGCTGTGCGCTGCCCACGCTGGTCTTGAGCACCAGAAGGTTCTGAGCCAGCCGGATGTCAATCACGAATTCCCTCACCAACCGCGAAACCGACGGCAGAATCGGCTCCGCCACCGCGCGTTCCGCCCGCTCGTACCCTTCCGCCGTTTTCACCAGCCCAAGTTCCCGGATATCCCGTGACAGCGTGGCCTGCCCGGCCTCGAACCCCCGCTTCGCCAGCGCCTTCTGCAACTCCTCCTGGCTGCCCAATGGCCCCCATTGCAGAACGTCGAGGATCGCTTTCTGTCGCGCGCCCTTGCTCATGCCGTTTTCATTAGAGAATAGTTATTCATTGTGATGAATAAGTATGCATAAGTCTTTTCCTTTCTGTCAAGTTCATATTTCGATTCTTTGACCCGTCGGTGCATGCTCCGCTACGGTTTTTCCAGAGGTTTACCCGCCCACCCTTTTCACAACTCCCTCATAACATTTCCTGATCCCTCCGATAAATAGTTTGGATTTCCGTCGCAACCCGCCACCAGTTAGATTGAGGGCCTTGAACACCACGCCCACCGGAGCGGTCTTGATGGGGAAGCGGTTCGCGTTTTATCTCGCTCTTTTGCTTTTTTCCTTCTGTCTCAGCCTGCGTGCACAGACCGCCGCACCGGCCACCATTCCGGCCTCTAGCACGAATCTCGCACCTGCCGACGCGGCCCGCATCGCTAAGCTCGAGCAGCAAGTAGTCGACGCCCGCAGCGCGGGCGACAACGCCTGGATGCTCACCTCGGCAGCCCTCGTCCTAATGATGACCGGCCCCGGGCTCGCCCTCTTCTACGGAGGCTTGGTCCGCAAAAAGAACGTTCTCGCCACCATGATGCAGAGCTTCGCCATGATGGCGGTGATCACGGTGCTCTGGGCTTTGCTGAGCTACTCGCTCGCCTTCGGCCCGGGAAGCGGCTTCATCGGGGGCATGCAGAACCTCTTCCTCCACGGCGTGGGCGCAGCACCCGACCCAGACTACGCGCCGACCATCCCTGCGCAGACCTTCATGGTCTACCAGTTGATGTTTGCGATCATCACGCCCGGCCTGATCACCGGAGCTTTCGCCGAACGGATGAAATTCAGCGCCATGCTGGTGTTCATGGTGCTGTGGTCGTTTTTCGTGTACGACCCGATGGCCCACATGGTCTGGGGCAAGAACGGCCTGTTGAACGCTTCATTAGGCGGTCGCTTCCCGTGCCTCGATTTCGCCGGCGGTACGGTTGTTCACGTAACTTCCGGCGTCTCCGCACTGGTTTGCGCTCTCTATCTCGGCAAGCGAGTGGGCTACCCCAAGGACGCCATGCCTCCGCACAGCGTGGTGCTCAGCTTCATCGGCGCTTGTCTCCTGTGGGTAGGCTGGTTCGGCTTCAACGCCGGCAGCGCGCTCGCCGCGGGAAGTCTCGCCACCAGCGCCTTCGTCGCTACTCATTTCGGAGCGGCCGCCGCCGCCATCGGCTGGAGCGCCGCAGAATGGCTGCGCAACGGCAAGCCCAGCGCACTTGGCGCAATCTCCGGCGCCGTCGCCGGATTGGTCGCTATCACACCCGCTGCCGGATTCGTGGGCCCCATGCCGGCCCTGCTCATCGGCCTCATCGCCGGCGCCTTCTGCTTCTGGATGGTGGCTCGCGTCAAAGCCCGCTTCGGTTATGACGACTCACTCGATGCCTTCGGCGTTCACGGCGCGGGCGGAACGCTAGGCGCGATCCTCACCGGAGTCTTCGCAACTTCGGTTGTAAACCCGATTTTCAAAGACGCCCAGGGCAATGCCCTCCCCTCCGGTCTGATCGATGGCAATGCCCATCAACTGCTCAACCAGTTCATTGGTGTTGCCATCGCCTGGGCGCTAGCGATCGTCGGCACACTTGTGATTCTCAAGATTGTCGATGTTACGATCGGATTGCGCGTCACCGAAGACGAAGAGATTCAGGGCCTCGACCTTTCCCAACACGGCGAAGAAGGTTACGCCTTCGACGTGACCGCATAAGACATCACGATGACTAAACTTGAAGCCATCATACAAACCTCCCGCCTGGAAGCAGTCAAAACCGCGTTGCAAGACATCGGCGTCGAAGGCATGACCGTCATCGAAGTCCGCGGGCACGGCCGCCAGAAAGGCCACACCGAGTTCTATCGCGGCCGCGAATACACCATCGACCTCATCCCCAAGATCAAGGTGGAACTGGTCTTGACCGACGCCATGGTGGAGAAAGCCGTCCAAGCTATCATCGGCGCGGCGCGCTCTGGCAAGATTGGTGACGGCAAAATCTTTCTCTCCAAAGTCGAGGAGGCCATTCGTATTCGCAACGACGAGCGTGGTGAGGGCGCTCTCTAGGCGGAGTTTGCGTCGATACGGTCGCTCGCGCTGTCGGGGTTATGGGGCTTATGGGAACCAGCATGATGGCGTCGTCCTTGAGCGGCAATCTGCGTGATCTCTACGCGGAAGAATCCGCCCGCATTCAGCAGGACTTTGAGGCCACCGGCGACGGCCGCGCCGCGGTTGCCCATCGCACGAGTCTTATCGAAGACATCGCGCATCGCCTTTGGCAGGAGCTGATCTCTCCCGAACTCAATAGACCCCCTGGCTTCGCGCTCGTAGCCCTGGGCGGATTTGGTCGCCGACTACTCTGCCCGCACTCCGACGTCGACATCCTGTTCCTGCACGCTGCCGCCGGCTCCGAAGCCGGGCTGCAAGATTCCATTCGCCGCTTCTCACAAGAATTGTGGGATCTCCGGATTAAGGTCAGCCCCGCCACCCGCACGCTCGCAGAATGTGACCGCTTCGATCCCAATAACGTCGAATTCACCATCTCCTTGCTCGACTGCCGCTACCTCGCCGGCGATCAAGATGTATTCGATCGGCTTCACGACAAGATTCTTCCGCGCCTGGTAATGCGCGAGTGCCAACCGCTCGTGCAGAGCCTCGCCGAGGTCACGCGAGCTCGCCACGCAAAGTACGGCAACACCGTTTTTCACCTCGAACCAAACGTAAAAGACGGTCCTGGCGGCCTGCGCGACTACAACTGCGCCAACTGGCTATCTCTGATCTCGGCTGTAGACAAACTGCAAGCCTGGCCGGATCCCGACGCTCTGCTCGCACCCTCTACGCGCCGCCAGTTCGACGCCGCTTTCGAGTTTCTGTTATCTGTCCGCTGCTTCCTGCACCTGCGCCAGGGCCGTGACGACAATCTTCTACTCTGGGAATCCCAAGACGAGGCCGCTGCCCGCAAGATCGGCGCAAACGATCTCCACATCCCCGATGCAGCCGCCTGGATGCGCCTCTACTTCGGCCATGCCCGCACCGTGCATCGTGTGTGCGCGCAGTTACTCGAAGAAATCCCCGCGGCGTGGTCGTCGCTCTACAAGCAGTTCCAGCATTGGCGGTCGCGCATTTCAAACACCGACTTCTCCGTGGTTGATGGCCTCGTATTCCTGCAGCAGCCGTCCGCTCTGCATGATCCGGAGATGCTGCTCCGGCTCTTCCACTTTGTCGCCCACCACGGCTTACGGCTGAGCAGCACCACCGAACTCCGCGTGGAACAGGTTCTTCCAGCTCTTGCGGCTACGCCACCGCAAGGCGCGGAACTCTGGCTATATCTCGGCGAGATTCTAGTCGAACCGCACGCGGCCGACGCCCTGCGCGCCATGCACGCGCTCAAACTTCTCACCCTCCTCCTGCCCGAGCTCAAAGCTATCGACGCCCTGGTCGTCCGTGACTATTACCACCGCTTCACAGTAGACGAGCATTCCTTCGTTGCCATCGAAAGTCTCCACTATCTCCGCCAATCGCAGTCCGAATGGGACAAGCGGTACGCTGAACTCCTCACCGAACTCGACCAGCCCGAACTCCTCTACCTCGCCCTACTCTTACACGATGCCGGCAAAGGCACCCCCAACGCGAACCATGTGCAAGCCAGTCTTGAGATTGCCGAGCGCTGTATCGATCGCCTCGATCTCGAACCGTCCGAACGCGAAATCGTCCTGTTCCTCATCGCGAATCATTTGGAAATATCCGCCTCCCTGCGTCGAGACATCTTCGATCCCGAAACGATTCGCGCCTTCGCTGCCAAAGTCGAAACGCCAGAACGCCTGAAGATGCTGACGCTGTTGACCTACGCCGACATCAAGGCCGTAAACCCAGACGCCCTCACCCCGTGGAAGGCCGAAAACGTCTGGCAGCTTTACATCGCCACCTTCAATTACCTCAACCACAGCGTTGACGAACGTCTGCACGCCGACCAGGAAGACGATCATCTAGCCCACGTTCGGGCATTGGTGCCGACGGCTGGCCGCAAACTCAGAAACTTCCTCGAAGGTCT
>Ga0306921_10006934_pt1 | contig 11844 bp, 11 predicted proteins | sample sta12Cox44000080_FD_203760 | JGI IMG/M metagenome (GOLD analysis project Ga0306921, IMG submission 203760) | Lab enrichment of tropical soil microbial communities from Luquillo Experimental Forest, Puerto Rico - statoxic.12C.oxic.44.000.080 (v2)... | ecosystem: Environmental > Terrestrial >... | reverse complement strand
GCGACATCCAGAAGCGGTCCGCAGGCCTGATTCGAGCCGGAGGAACATTGGTGTCCATCGTCGGGCCGGCCGAGGCACGGCCCGCCGACGGCCTGGCGGTCGATTTCGTCGTCGAGTCCGATCGTGCCCAACTGACTGAGATCGTCCAGCGGGTACGGGACGGACGACTGCGGACGAACATCGGCAACGTCTCGACCCTCGACGACGCGGTCGCCGCCTTGAACCCGACCGAGCGGATCAAGGCCAAGCGGATCACGGGGAAGCCGATCATCCGCGTTCGTCCGTAGGGAAATAGGCTTATGATGGAAGCAGCCGTTCGCCCACAGAATCGCAGAAGGCTTCTTGAGAAGCGCTTTGACTATTTGGCTTTGGCTCCCGCAGCGGCGGCGATTTGTTATCCATTTCTGCTCAATGCTTTTCATGCCATCGTCGGCACGCAGCCCGTAAGCCCGCCACCACTCGCAATCGCAAGCGCAGCCTTCATCATGGTCGTTGCGTTCGCCGTGCCGTTTCTTGGGATCGCTCTAGCTTGTCGTCCCGCGTCCAATCCCGGTTCAAGACGCCTCGCCTATGCCAGCGTGGCGTCGCCAACGCTCTACGTCTTTCTCGGCGTTGTCCAGGCCTTGATCAAAAGCCCTATTCCCGACGAGGTCGTCTGGTGCGTGATTTGGCTCGCAATCGCGATCTGGTCGCAGTCTGCCCGAGATCCAGTCGCTGCAGCTGTGCCTGCAGTCGGGGGATGGCGGGTTGTCCACGGGGTAACGGCCGCGGTCCTGGTCCTATATGTGCTGTTTCATCTCACTAATCATCTGTTCGGCTTGATAGGGCCGGATGCGCATGCGGCCGTTATGAAGCTCGGACGCGTGGTCTATCGATCTGCCGTAGGTGAACCGTTGTTGGTGGCGGCCATGCTTTTCCAGATCGGCACCGGCCTCTTTCTGGCATGGCGCTGGAGCGCCGCAGCGCATGACTTCCAGCGGACCTATCAGGTCGCCTCGGGAGCCTATCTCTCGATGTTCATTCTCGGTCACATGAACTCGGTCTTCGTCTACGCGCGAAGCTTCCTAGGCATACCGACGGATTGGAATTTCGCGATCGGAGCCCCGACTGGGCTCATTCATGACGCTTGGAATATCCGTCTGCTGCCTCACTACGCGCTCGGCGCCTTCTTCGTCCTGAGCCACCTTGCTTCAGGGCTGAGTGTTGTACTGATCGAGCACGGAGTCGATCAACGTAGTGCCGATCGCCTTTGGGGTGTCTGCGTCGCGACGAGCGCCATCATCGCCGCCGCGATCATCGCGGGAATGTGCGGTGTCAGGATCGGTGCATTGGCCTCGTGATTTGCGAACGTGGCTGACGAGCGAGGGAGGCAGAAGTTGGAAAGCGACATCCGGAACAATCCGGCCATGAGCCGGTTTGAAATGCCCCTGTGCGACGGCGCGTTCGTCCTACTACAAGGTTGAGGACGGCCGGGTCGTCCTGCTCCACACGCAGGTGCCGCAAGAGCTGTCCGGCCTGGGATACGGATCACGATTGGCGCATGGCGTTTTCCAAGCGTTGCGGCGCGATGGGAAAAGAGTGATCGCGAAGTGCCCTTTCATGTCCTCCTACGCCGCCCGACACCCCGAGTATGGCGCACTCCTCGACGGCTGATCGAAGATGGACGGGCCGCCGACGCTTACAGCGCTTTTAGACGATGATACCCACGACTATCGAATGCATGCCCAAAGGGAATTTTTAATTTCGTCCGTTTCATCGGATCCTTAGGTCCGCTAGGTCGGCCGAACACGCGGCCACCTCGACATCGATTGAAGCTATTGCAACGGGCCGCCGCGCCGCGCGCGAGCAGCAAAGGAGACCCCATGAAATTATCGAGGACTGTCGGCGTGGCCATCGCCGTCTCGCTGGTCGCCGGCACCGTGGCGGCGCTCGCTCAGATCAACGGTGCGGCATCGGCGGACCCGACCGCGAACGTGGTGGACGCCGCCGGGCACCTGCGCGTACCGGCAGACTACCGAACCCTCTACGAGGCGCTGGGGGGCTGAGCGATTGCCGCCGGCAGCGGCGAAGGTTCCAAGGAAATGCACGCCGTCTACGCATCCCCGGGGGCGATCGACGCCTACCGGAAGACGGGGCACTTCCCGGACGGTGCCGTTCTGGTGAAAGAGGTCTTCGCGACCTCGGTCCTGCTGACGACCTCGGTTTCAACGCGCCCGAGGTGAGCGCCGCCCAGCGAGCAAACCTCGGCACGCGGACTGCCATGTGAGGATCGCTTCGATTTTAGCCCGGCATCCCGATAATCCGGGCCAGCGCGATGGTGACGCCTAGCGTCAAAGTCTCGCGACGGCCGCGAACCCGGTTGAGGGATAACGCCCGAACTCGCTGCTCACGTTCGCGATCGCAGCGAATTCGGATCGGATGTCGCGGCCGAGCGCAGTTCGTCGACTATCTTTTCCATCTGGATAAACCGACGTTTCGGCCAACTCTTGTTCGAGCCGCTGTATCGCAGTGAGCGTGGGCGAAGAAACTCCGCCCCGCATGGCTGCTTCAGTGAAGTTGAGGGTGCCAGCAAGGTTTAGGAATTATCGAATCTGATTGAATTACATGCTTGCTAAGCTCCTCCCGAGCCGCCCGCTTTCGCCGCGGTCGGTGTCAGGGTCATTGAGGCCGTAAGGGCGCCGCCGATCGAGGTCGCGGCGGCTACGGCGAGGCCGACTTCGTAGCCGGACGCGAAAGACGCGACGCCGGCGGCCAGTGCCACCCCGGCAAGCTGCGCAATCCGGCTCGCCGCATTGTTGATGCCGGAGGCGAGCCCTTCGTCAGCCTGATCCACACTCGACATGACCGACGCGGTGAGCGGCGCCACGAGTACAGCGAAGGACAGGCCCAGCAGGGTCATGGGTCCGATCACGCCGAGCATCAAGGATTCTTCCCGGCCGAGCGCCATCAAGACATAGGAAAGTGCCGCACCTGCCGGTCCCGCGATGAGCATGGCCCGCGCGCCAATCTTGTCAGCCAACCCGCCGAAGACATTCGACAAGATCCCCACGCCGAGCGTGAAGGGCAGGAACGCCAGCCCGGCATCGGTCGACGACAGGCCGCGGCGATCGACGAGATCGAAGGGTAGCAGAAAGAAGATGATCGAAACCCCCGCATAGACCATCAGGGTCGCGACGTTCAGCCCGAGGAAGGGGCGGTTCTCCACTAGGCGAGGTGGCGTCATCGGGTGTTCGCTTCTGCGCTCCCAGAATGCGTAGGCCGCGAGCCCGACAATGCCAAGCCCAGCGACGATCGTGAGCCCCGTGCCCCGCTGCGCTGGAGTGTCCGCGGCGGCCTGAGCTTCACCGGGCCCGATCTGGCTGAGCGACCAGGCGAGCGCCCCGATCGCCGAAGCGAGGATCGCGGCGCCAATCACGTCGAACCTGCGCTGGATGCGGCCATCTTTCGGCGCGAAGACCAGCAGAACTCCCACTGCCACGAGCGCGAGCGGCGGGTTGATCCAGAACACAGATGGCCAGCCAAAGGTCTCGGTCAGCCAGCCGCCCAGGACAGGACCTCCGGCGGTGGTGAGAGCCGATGCCGCGGCCCATACGCCGATCGCCCGGTTCCGCTCCTCGCGCGGATACGTGGCCCCGATCAGGGCGAGGCTGGCAGGGGTGACGATCGCTGCGGCCAGTCCCTGCGCGACGCGGGCAACGATCAGCCAGGCGGGCGAAGGAGCCAGCGCGCAAGCCGCGGACGCCAGACCGAACAGGACGCAACCGAGCCCGAGCATGCGCGCCTTGCCATAAACATCCGCGAGCGCGCCGCCGATCAATGTCAGCGAGGCGAGCGCCAGCATATACCCGTTGAGAACCCATTGAACGGAGGCGAGGTCCGCTCCGAAATCAGCGCGCAATTTCGGTAACGCAACCGGCAGCGCTGTCCCATCGATGAACGCCATCGAGGACGCGAGCACACAGGCCGTGAGCACCATGCGCCGGCGCCGAGACGACACTTTCCGCCCGAGCTCGCGCGGGCAGGGTTCTGCATCGATAACGCCGCGGCTGCACCGCTCTAAGAACGGGTCCGCCTCATGGCGACAAGCTCGCCATCTCTGGTTTGTAGGACTGGTCATTTGCAGTCTCGTTTTGGATTGTAGGTGCTTCTGACAGCGGCCTCACACCGTGGCGGTCGAACCCCGGCGACGGAAATCACCTCTCGCCATAGAATCGATAGACGATCGTTATTGCCCTCGCCGCGCGGCGTGATGCCGTCGCGGCCTCCGCAACTCGCCTTGACTTACGAATGAATTGAGGACTGGCACCGCGCCATTCCCCGTCAATATGAAAACTATACGCATCGGCTATTGGAAAACTTCGTCCCACGTTGCGAACTAATGGGTACCACAGTCGCAAATTTCATCGAGTAACGCCCAGGGCAACCTGGGGCGAAATATTACTCAATGCATGACCCATGGCTGCTGGCATGAGATGTCGAACGAGCTTTCATGCTGGAACACACCCAGAAGAGACAAGTAGCCGAGGAGACAATTCATATGAAGGCGATCGTCGTGACGGACCAGGCCGCGGGAACCACCGGAATGAGACTCATGGAGCGGCCCGAGCCGCAGGCGGCGGTCAATGACGTCGTCGTTCAGGTTCATGCGTCGGGATTCACCTGGGATGAGCTGACGTGGCCTTCGAGCTGGACCGATCGCCTCGACCGTGACCGGACGCCGGTGATTCCCGGGCAGGAGCTGGCCGGAGTGGTCAGCGCTCTCGGCTATGGCACGACGGGGCTATCGGTGGGACAGCGGGTGTTCGGCCTCACGGACTCGTATCGCGGCGGTACGCTGGCGGAATATGTGGCCGTCGAGGCACGTAACCTCGCGCCACTGCCGGGCGACGTCGACTTCACGGTGGGCGCGAGCGTGGCGATGCCGGGCCTGACTGCGTGGCAGGGACTGTTCGAGCACGGCCACCTTCAGGCGGGACAAAGCGTCCTCGCGCACGGCGCCGCCGGCGCAGTCGGTTCGATGGTAACCCAGCTCGCACGTGAGTCCGGCGCCTACGTCATCGGTACCGGACGCGCTGCCCACCGTCAAACGGCGCTCGACTTCGGCGCGCAGGAGTTCGTCGACCTCGAGAACGACGCCCTGGAAGACGTCGGCCCAGTCGATCTGGTTTTCGATGTCTTCGGCGGCGACATCGGGACGCGGTCCGCCGGCGTGATCCGGCCCGGAGGAACACTGGTGACCGTCGCCGGGCCGACCGAGGCGCGGCCCGCCGACGGTCTGGCGATCGACTTTGTTCTCGTGCCCGATCGCGCCCAACTGGGTGAGATCGTCCAACTGGTGCGGGACGGACGACTGCGGACGAACATCGGCAACATCGCGACCCTCGACAATGCCGTCACTGCTTTCAATCCGACCAAGCGGATCAGCGGGAAGACGATCATCCGCGTTCGTCCGTAATGAACTTGGGAGAGGCGAGCGGTTCTGTGCTCTTCGCGTGTCAACGTCGCCTTTTGGATCGTGACGATCGTCTCCAGGGTCGTTGCCTTTCCAACCTTGTTGGGCTCGTGGGTCATTAACGTGGACACAAAAATCACCGAGGAACCGGGGCAAGGGCCATCGAAATCGCTGCACTGGTAGAAGCGCCGCGATGGGACCCACAAGGACGACGAGAAGCACAAATGATCGATGCATTCCTCATCAGCATGAGCATCATCGCCATCGTCTGGTTCCTGATCACGGTGCTGCGATGAAGGAATTGGACTTTGCCAAACCACCGTTTTTGGCTTCGCCTGCGGGCCAGCTCGGCACGCATCCAGGCGGAAGATCCGGCCATGTCCCTACAGCTCGGCCGGCTCATCTAGGAGCAAGAAAGTGACACTCGATCATCAGATTTTCGCGCGCTGGCCGACACGGTACCCGGATCGGCTGCAACTCTTTTCCGCTCCGACGCCCAATGGAGTGAAGGTCGGCATCATGCTTGAGGAAACGGGCCTCGCCTACGAGCCGCACTGGATCGACATCACGCTCAACCCCAACGGCAAGATTCCCGCAATCTACGATCCCGACGGGCCGAGCGGCACGCCGCTCGCGCTGTTCGAATCGGGCGCGATCCTCCTCTATCTTGCCGACAAGACGGGACAACTTATCTCCGCCGATCCCAACACCCGCTACGAAACGATCCAGTGGGTGATGTGGCAGATCGGCGGAGTCGGGCCGATGTTCGGCCAGGTCGGCTTCTTCAACAAATTCGCCGGCAAGGCCTTTGAGGACAAGCGCCCGCGCGACCGCTACGCAACCGAATCAGCGCGGCTGCTCGGTGTCCTCGACGAACGGCTCGCGGGTCGCGACTGGGTGATGGGCGCTGACTACAGCATCGCCGATATTTCGCTGCACGGCTGGGTGCGCAATCTGATCGACTTTCACGAAGCGCGCGAGCTCGTCGGCTTCGACCGCTTTCTTCATGTGCAGGCGTGGCTCAACCGTGGCCTCGCGCGTCCGGCCGTGCAGCGCGGGCTGGAAGTGACGGCGGTTTAGAGAGGGTCTGCTTGAGGATAAATTGATGTTGCGAGGAGTGATCCACCAACGGACACGGCGGCACGGCTTCAGGCTGCTGGCCAGTGAGCTCGCGCGCCGCCAATCGCTCGACCTAACCTGAGGGATTAGGTCGTGAGCAGCGCATCCCTGATCCTGACTGACCGCAGCCTGGCGCTCTCCGAGCCTAAGGCCGTCGGGGCGCGGGGCAGCACAAAGGTGCTCGCCGCGTCGAGCCTGGGCAGCTGCCTCGTATTCGTCAGCAGCGCCGTCGTCACGGTCGCGCTCGCGGCGATTGGCCGAGATATGCGCCTGTCGCCGCTCGACCTGCAGTGGGTGATGAACGCCGAGCTCCTGCCGCTCGCGGCCCTAACCTTGGTCGCCGGCGCCCTGGGTGACCGGTTCGGACAAAAGCGGATCTTCGTCGCGGGGATCGCTCTCTACGGCCTAGGCGCAGCCGCGATTGGTTTCGCGCCGAGTTTCGCGCCGCTCATCGTCGGCCGGTTCCTGCAAGGCTTGGGCGAAGCCTTGATCCTGCCCAACGGCCTTTCCGTGCTCGGGCAGGCCTTTTCCGCCGATAAGAAAGCCCGTGCGGTCGGCATCTGGTCCGCCGCCGCGGCTGTCGCCAGCGGCGTCGCGCCCGCGATCGCCGGCGCGATCCTCGATCACGGGACCTGGCGGGCGACCTTTCTGATGCTCCTGCCAGTGGTCGCCAGCGCGCTGGCCGTCGGCACCGTGTGGGTACCCAAGGACTCCCCGAACAGCCACGCCCGGGTCGACGTCGGTGGCGCGGTCTTTTCGACCGTCGGACTCGGCGGGCTGGGCGCGGGGCTGACCAGCCTGACCAACGGTTCCGGTCTGAAGCTTTGGGTGCTCGTCACGCTGATCGTCGGTCTGGGCGGCTTAGCCGGCCTCATCGTCACCGAACAGCGATTAGGCGATAACGCCATGCTGCCGCCTTCCCTCTTCGCCTCGCGGTCGGTAGTCGGCGCGAACCTCTTCACCGCGCTCCTCTACGGAGCGTTCACGGTCATGCTAACTTTGATCCCGTTCGTGATTATCCGGGGCGCGCACCTGCCGACGCTGGTGGCGGGCCTGGCCTTCATTCCCCTGCAAGTGCTGATCACGGTCGTCTCGCCGCTCGCCGGCATGCTCTGCCGCCGGTTCGGCCGGCGCTTGCCCTTGTTCGTCGGCGGTGCCGTCGTCGCCTTGGGATGCGCGGCGACGCTCCGTGTCGGTTCAAACGCGACCTATTGGGCGGACATCTTCCCCCCCATCCTGCTGCTGTCGCTGGGCATGAGCCTGGCGATCGCACCGTTGACGACCCTCGTCCTCACCTCCGTCGAGTCTGATCGCGCCGGAACCGCGTCTGGTGTCAACAGCGCGATCTCACGCGCCGGGTCCCTCTTCGCCATCGCCCTGCTCGGCGGCGTCCTGCAGCAAGGCGGTCCTCAGCTGTTCTCAGGATTCCACATGGCGGTGGCCGTCGCCGCGGTCGCGTGCGTTCTCGCCACGCTCGCGGTGTTCATTATCGAACCGGGGCCCCACGTCGACTTCATCCCGCGAGACCGACCCGTTCGGTGTCCGTAATCAGCAGGCCGACAAGGCCGGGAGGAAACAATGAAGTACGAAGACCAACCTACAGGCAGAAGGAGAAAGCCCATGAAGATCCGAACCATCATCGCCGCCACCTGCGCCGCCCTCGCCTTCTCGATGGCCGGCCCCATCTACGCCCATGATAGCCAAGCGCAAACGGTCACGAAAAACTTCGAGGCGGCCATTCCCAATATCCCTGGCAAGTCGCTGCTCGCCGTGCAAGTCGACTACGCGCCCGGCGCGGCCTCCGTGCCCCACACCCACGCGAAGTCGGCTTTCATCTACGCCTATGTGATTTCGGGCGCGATCGAGTCGAAGGTGAATGACGGCGAGACGCGCATCTATCGGGCGGGCGAGAGCTGGTCCGAACGGCCAGGCGCTATCCATTCGATCAGCCGCAACGCGAGCAAGACCGAGCCGGCAAAGCTGCTCGCTGTCTTCGTCCTCGACACCAATGACAAGCCTCTTACCACGCCCATCAAATAAACCTTCCGACGCATTGAGAGGAACGAGGGTCTTCCGTCGCAAGGCGGAGGGGGACCTCTTGCCCGCCGCATTTCCCGCAACGCCTCAAAGGCGGGCCTACGCTATTTCGTGACCAAGGATGGCCCGGCGTCGGGCAACGGCATCGAGACGGTTTCCCACTGGAATCCGTCCGACCTCACCGCCGAACCCACAATCCAATGCTATCACGCTCCTATCATCGCGAACCAGGAACTCAGCCCGACGGGCGAGCGCTCCGGCATCACCTTCGAGCTCGTAGTGCTTCAGCCTAAGAGCCGTGGCTGGGTGCGGTTGGCCGACAGCGACCCGACGTCGATGCCCCTCATCAACCCGAACTTCATCGGCGAGGAAGAAGACTTGAGGGCCGTGGTGGAATCGGTGCGCGCGATCCGCAAGGTTATGGCGCAGGAGTCGTTGGCGCCGGTGATCGAGGAAGAGATGGAGCCCGGGCCGAGCATCCAGTCGGACGCCGAGATCGGCGAATGGGTGAAGCGCGCCGTGACGACGATGTGGCACCCGATAGGCACGTGCCGGATGGGCCAGGATGCGCGAGCGGTGGTTGACGCGAGGCTCAGGGTCCGCGGGGTTGACGGCCTCCGGGTGATCGACGCCTCGATCATGCCGAACATCACCAGCGGCAATACCAACGCCCCGACCCAGGCGCTCGCGCGCCACGCCACGGCGATGCTGGTCGGGGATCTGAAGCGGACCTAAGGAGCTCTGGCGCAAGCCGACGTGGCTCGACGTAGATAGTCATCGAGGACCAACCGATCTTGTCGCGTCAATGTCAAAGGACGGAATCCTTGCAACCGTGCAGACTCGATTTCGCAAGGTTGCTTGTTCAGAGCCATCCTCTACCCCGAACTGCCGACAGGTGGAGACCACTCGATTTGGTCCGCAACGGGCCAATTTCGGAAGTTATTCGCCCGACGCGTTGGGCAAGGTGAACTGAAATAACGCGCCGCGAGGTTCATTCGCTTCTGCCCACAGCCGGCCGCCATGCGCCTCAACGATGGACCGGCAGATCGACAGTCCCATCCCCATTCCATTGAACTTCGTGGTGTAGAAGGCCGCGAAAATGCGTTCGAGACATTCCGGATTGATGCCCGGCCCGGAATCGCGCACTGCAACGAGCGCGCCTTTGTGGTCTTGCTCGGTGCTGATCAATAGCTCTCGTGCCCTTGCCTCGCTTGAGCCCATCGCTTCGACGGCGTTCAGGAGCAGGTTGAGGATGACCTGCTGCAATTGCACACGATCGCCGTGAACGGGGAACAATGCCTAAGCAAGGCGGGTCTGGACCGAAACGCCATTTGCAATGATCGCGCTCCGCGCGAAGACAATCACTTCGTTGATTGCCGCATTGAGATCAAAGTGATCCTTTCGCGGAGGCGCCTTCTTAATGTGATCACGGATCCGATCGATGATCTCGCCGGCGCGATCGGTATCATAAACGACACAGCCGATCGCCTCCCTGACCTCTCCGAAGCCCAGCGGTTGCTTGTCTAGAAAATTCTGGGCGGCACGGGCGTTATTGCGAGCGCTGGCGATCGGTTGCGTGATTTCGTGAGACAGCGAGGCAACCAGCTCTCCCACCATGCTCACGCGATTCATGTGGGCGAGATTCGCCTCGCTTTCCCGCAATGTTTCCTCAGCTTGTTTGCGCTCTGTCACATCTACAGCGGTATCGACAAACTGGATGAGCTCGCCGTCTTCATCGAGAACCGGATGACCCGAGGCGCTGATGTGCCTAACTGTTCCGTCTAGCAGAAGAACCCTGTACTCGGCGGAGGTGTCAATTTTTTTGCGAAGCGACTCCTCAAATCTCTCCTTTACCCAATCGCGATCCTCGGGGTGGATTTGCTGTCGAAAATTTTCTCGAGAAGGTAGGCTCGACCGTGGATCCAATCCGTAAATATGGAACATTTCCTCGGAACAGTACAGCACCTGTTCCGTGCCGGGATCCCAAGCCCAACCGCCCGTATGCGTCAGCTTCTGCGCTTCGGCCAAATAATCCTTACTTCGCATCAGAGCTTCCTCGGCGCGCTTGCGTTCGGTGATCTCTGCTTGCAATGCTTCGTTCGTTTTATTGATCTCGTGGATCTTGAGATCAAGCTGGTTGCGTGCGTAGACAAGTGACCTCGTAGTGCCGCGCTCTCTGCCGCTGAGCCATGTAACAAATAGGGCCGCCAGTGAAAACACGATGAGAGAGGTTATGTATGGGGGGTCGATGACGAATGTCCGGGTCGGCGGCACAAAATAATACATAAGCGCGAGGTTCGATAGCGCAATCGCGAACAACGCTGGCCCCCATCCTCCGAGCCAAGCGGTAAGCAAAACAGCACAGAAGTAACTCGGCGTCACAGCAAAATGCTTGTCGCCAAACTGCTGAACAATTGTTGCGGCTGAGACAGCGAGCACCGATAACCCGTAGTGCAGAAGAGTGGACGGCCCTCGCAACCGACTAATGTTGATGCTTTCCGCCATCTCGGGCCTCCACCGTAAGTGCGCGCCATCGAGCGCAGCACCGCGGCGCTGATTTTATTGCAGGTTGGCCGATTTGATAAGACTGCAGCAATTCGCTGCAATGCGGTGAGGTCCGGTTCGGGAACAAAGCAACTTCCGCTTCGCCCCCAGAAGCGGACCTTTATGAGTACGCGCCCTGGTCTAGATCCCCATAGGCACGCGCAGGAGAACTCAAGCGGAGACCACCGGTTCTCGATCCTCTCGCGAGGTGGAGTGGGCGCCACGGTTGTGCTCCTTCCGCCCGAGCCCACCGATGAAAGTGTAGAACGCCGGCGTGAAGATGAGGCCGAAGCAAGTCACGCCGAGCATCCCAAACAGCACCGCTGTCCCCAGCGATTGCCGCATCTCTGCGCCGGCTCCGGTTGCGACCGCAAGCGGGGCAACACCCAGGATGAACGCGAACGAGGTCATCAGGATCGGCCGAAGGCGCGTCCGCGCAGCGTGCACCGCGGCCTCGCCCGAGGCGGCGCCTTCTACTTCCCTCTGCCGGGCGAATTCGACGATCAGGATGGCATTCTTGGCCGCAAGACCAACCAGAACAACGAAGCCGATTTGCGCCAGGATGTCGATGGGCATGCCGCGGGCAAGCAGCCCGGTGACCGACGCGAGCAGGCACATCGGCACGATCAGCACGATGGCGAGCGGCAGCTTCCAGCTTTCGTATTGCGCGACAAGTACGAGAAAGACGAAGA
>Ga0306921_10006933_pt1 | contig 11845 bp, 8 predicted proteins | sample sta12Cox44000080_FD_203760 | JGI IMG/M metagenome (GOLD analysis project Ga0306921, IMG submission 203760) | Lab enrichment of tropical soil microbial communities from Luquillo Experimental Forest, Puerto Rico - statoxic.12C.oxic.44.000.080 (v2)... | ecosystem: Environmental > Terrestrial > Soil... | reverse complement strand
GGGACGGGCGCGGGATCGAATTCCTTGCCGTCACGAATAACACCAAAGGCATTGGCTCCCGACGACTCTGCCCCTTGCACCCCGAACGGCGGAATCTGGATCTTGTCTCCCAGGTAGGAAAGCGTTGCACCTTCGGTGAGCACCTGGATCCGACGATCGATTCCAAGGCCGCCCCGCCAGCGCCCCGGCCCCCCCGAGTCTGACCGCAAGGCCGAGCGCTCGATCAGCAAGGGGCACTCGTTCTCGGCCACCTCGACGGGTTGGATCGAGCCGAAGTCGCCTTCGAGGAAGGTCCGGCACCCATTGTTGCCATCCCCACCCCGAAATGCGCCCGAACCGCCGGCGGCGAACTCGTAGAAGAGAAACGGCTCGCCCGTCCCGCGATGCCGCCCCCCGATGTAGAAGTTGTTGCCCGCCCCCTTGAGGTCTCCGACGGCGCGCTCCGGTAGCATGGCAGCCAGGGCCCCCAGCATCGTGGTCGCCACCGAGAACGTTGCCTCGGCCATGCCACTGCACGCGGCCGGGCGACGAGCGTTCAGGTAGCTCTCCGCTGGCAGATTGACATGTATGGGCGTCATGGCCCCGTCATTGATGGCGCCATCAGGGTCCAGGAGCGACTTGAGGCACGTGAAGACCATCATCGGGGCCATGGCCGGGCCCACGTTGATGGGCCCGTGGACAGGCGGCGAGCTCCCGGCGAAATCGGCGGTGACCTCGTCCCCGCTCACGGTGAGCGTCACGCGTGCTCGCACCGGTTCTGGCGATCCCCCACTGTTCTCGAGGTGGAACTCGTAGACGTAGCTGCCATCTCGGACGGTCGTGATCGCCTGTCGCATCCGGCTCTCGGAACGCTCGAGCATCCTCTGCGAGCAGGCAAGGACCGTTGCCGACCCGTATCTCGACATCAATGCCTGGAGCTTACGTTCTCCGATCTCGCACGTTCCCATCATCGCCCGGAAGTCGCCCTGGCTCTTCTGGGGCGCGCGGACATTTGCCATGAGCAACTCGAACGCCGCTTCGGCGACGAGGCCCCGATCGATCATCTTGATCGGGGGAATGCGGACCCCTTCCTGGTAGATCTCCGTGGCATTCCCGGACAGACTGCCGGCGGCCATGCCGCCAACGTCCTCCCAGTGGGCGCGAACGCACACGAAGAACGCCGGGGTGCCGTCTACGAATACCGGACGTATGAACGCGATGTCGTTGAGGTGGGTGCCACCCGTATAGGGATCGTTGTGGAGGAAGACATCCCCGGGGGCGATGCGCCCGGCGAAGCGCTCGATGACGAGGCGGGTGCTGTAGGAGACTGGGATGATATGCAGGAAGTGGTCCTGGGAGCCCTTGGCGACTAGTCGGCCATCACGGTCCAGGAGCGCGCAGGAGAAATCTTGCGCCTCATGAATGTTCACCGAGTATGCGGTCCGCCAGAGATAGGCGCGCATCTCGCCGACCGTGGCGATCATCCCCTCCTGCACCAGTTCAAGGGTGATGGGATCGAGATCCGCTGTCGACATTGACGTGGTCCGTCCTGGGCTCACTTGGTCACGAAGATCAGATTTCCGAACTCGTCGACGACACCATCCCATCCAGGCGGCACCACGGTCGTCGACCCGAATTCTTCGACGATCGCCGGACCCGCGATCCGGGCACCGCGGCCGAGACTACCGCGCTCCCAGACGGGGCTCGGCTGAAACGTCCCCTCGAAATACACCGGGCGCACGGTGAGGGGCTGGGTCCCCGTGTCGTCGGGCACCGTGGCCAGCTTTGGCTTGTCGATCACGCCAAAGGCCGACAGCCGCAGCCGAACGAGCTGGATCTCCTCCTCCGGAGCGCCTTGATGGCCGTAGATCGCCGCGTACGCGACATCGAATCGCTTCCGCAACGCCGCGCCCTCTGGCGCAGGCGTGGAGAGGGGCACATTCACCTCCCAGGCCTGGCCCGCGTATCGGATGTCTGCCGAGCGCTCCAGGCGGATGCGCTCCCCCTTGAAGCCCTCGGTGGCGAGCTGCGCGCGCGCCTGACTCTCTAGCTCGCCGAAAAGGCCCTCCACCTCGCCGGCGGCAAGGTCGTGCTGGAGGGCGAGCCGAGTCTTCACGAAGTCGTGGCGCACGTCGGCCGTGAGCAGGCCGAGCGCAGAGAAGTTGCCCGGCGAGGGCGGCACGAGCACGCGTGGGATCCCGAGCTCGGCGGCGAGGCTGCAGGCGTGCATGGGCCCCGCACCCCCGAATGCGACCAGGGTGAAATCGCGAGGGTCATGCCCGCGCCGGATCGAGACCTCGCGCGTCGCCGTGGCCATCCGCGCGACGGCCAGCCGCACGATGCCGTCAGCAAGATGGGTCAGCGGCAGATCGCCCATCCGAGCGTTGAGTCGCCTGAGCGCCTGTTCGGCAAGGTCAGCTCGAGGCGCGACGAGTCCGGCGAGCAGATGATCGCTTCCGAGCCGCCCCAGAATGAGATTGGCATCCGTGACGGTCGGTTCACGACCGCCGCGGTCGTAGCAGGCCGGGCCCGGAATCGCCCCGGCGCTCGCCGGCCCCACGTGCAAGCCCCCGGTGGCATCGAGCCAGGCAATGCTGCCTCCGCCTGCCCCCACCGAGTTGATGTCGACCTGCGGGGTTCTCACTGGGAAGCTCTCGACGATGTTCTCGCTCGACAGCGCCGGCGTCAGATCGTGGATGAGCGCCACATCGGTGCTCGTGCCCCCCATGTCATAGGAGATGACATGCCGGAGGCCCGCCGTCTCACCGACGAAGACCGTCGCCTGGACGCCCCCGACTGGCCCGGAGAGAATCGTCTTCACCCCGAGCCGGCTCGCCTGCTCCACGGTCATCGCTCCGCCGCTCGACGACATCGTGTACAGCGGCCCGCCGAGTCCCTCTGCGTTCAATCGTTCAGCCAGTCGGGTGAGGTAGCGGCCAAGCACCGGGGACACGTACGCGTTGATGACCGTCGTCGAGAACCGTTCGAATTCGCGGTGCTCGGGGATCACCTCCGCGGAGTGCGTGATGAACACGCCGGGCAACCCACGGGCCAGGACATCGCGAGCGTGACGCTCATTAGCTTCGTTCACATAGCTGTGCAGGAAGCAGACCGCGACGGCCTCGACGCCCGTCTCCTGGAGATCCTCGACGAGCTGGGCCAGCTCCCGGTCATCGACGGGGGCCATCACCGCCCCCGTGTGGCGCGTCCGCTCGGTGACCTCGAGACGCAGCGGCCGCGACACCAGCGGCTCGGGCCGCCTGAAGGTGGGCTGGAACATGGTATCGGGCACCCGCCGGCGTGTCTGGCCCACCTCGAGGACGTCTCGGAAACCCCGGGTCGTCACGAGCGCCACGTTGACGCCGCGTCGCTGCACGATGGCGTTAGTGGCCACGGTGGTTCCATGGACGACGCGGTCAAGCTGACTCGTGGTTACTCCGAGCCGCCGCATCGCATCGAGCACACCATCAGCCTGATTCGCCGTCGATGACGTCTTGGTCACCGCGACGCGACCGCTGGCCGAGTCGAAGAGCACGAGATCCGTGAACGTGCCCCCGACATCGATACCAACGACCAGCACGTCAGCGGAGCTCCGCGCGGTTCTCGGCGAAGAAGCGGCTCGTCACATCGACGACCCGCGCGATGTCCTCCTCTGTGTGGGCCGCGGACAAGAAAGCTCGGTTGCCCGTGTGGGCATTGACGAAGATGCCATGCCGCATCAGGTGGTAACGGTATGCGTGCCGCAAGGCGGCCATCCGCCCGGAGCGCAGGGGAAGCAAGTCGCGGTAGTTCCGCACGGGCCGATCCGTGAAGTAGAGTGCCCAGACGGAGCCCACGCTCTGCACCCGCACCTTGACGCCGTGCTCGTGAATCGCCTTGGTCATTCCCTCGACCAAGAGGCTCCCCAGCTCGAAAAGCCTCCGGTGGATGGCACCGTCGCCCCGCTTCAATATTTCGATGGTCTTGAGCGAGGTGTGCACACCGAGCACATTGGCGTTGAAGGTGCCGGAGAAGTGCACGGGGCCTTCCGGTTGCAGCATCGACATGAGGTCCCGGCGACCGGTCAACGCCGAGATAAGGAATCCGTTCGCCATCGCTTTGCCGAACGTCGCGAGGTCGGGGGTGACGCCAAGAAGTTTCTGTGCTCCCCCAAGATCGTGACGGAACCCTGTCTGGATCTCGTCGAATACCAAGATGGTCCCGTAGTGAGTGCAGAGCTGGCGAAGCAGCTCGAGGTAGCCGGGCTCGAGGGGTACGCACCCCATGCCCTGCATGATGGGCTCGATCATGACGGCGGCAGTGTCACGTCCCTCTCGCTCGAAATAGCGCTGGAGGACAGCCGGAGCATTGGCCGGCAGAACCACCGTCTGCTCCACCACCTCCGGCAGTGTCCCTGGCGACGCCACGGTGTTGGGCCGATCGGCCGGGCCCGCGTCATCGGCGCTGGGCGTGATGCTCATGGACAGTGGGTCGGCCCACCCGTTCTGGCCCCCCTCGAACTTCACAATCTTCTTGCGCCCCGTGAACGCCCGGGAGAGCCGGATCGCGTGGTAACACGGATCACTGCCGCCCCCACCGCACAGCACTACCTTCTGCGCGCAGGGAATCAGTTCGACGAACTCACGGCTCAGGTGGACCTCCCCCGGGTGTGGGAGACCCAGGTGCGGTCCCTGGTTCGTCAGAGTCTCGATCGCCGCCTGCAGAACTTCCGGGTGGTTGTAGCCAAGGACGCAAGGCCCAAGTCCACCGTGCAAATCGATGTACTCGTGACCGTCGACATCCCACAGACGCGCGCCGGATGCCCGCGTGAAGTAGAGAGGGTACGGGTCATACCATCTCCCGTTCCCGTGCACCCCGCCCGGCGCCAGCTCCCGAGCGATCTCATGAAACTTTTCCGATTGGCTCGTGCCGTTCACTGTCACTCTTTCGATGCTCATCGCTGCCTCCTCTCACCCAACGCCGGCGAATGTCCTCACGCCCTCGGCGTGATCCTCGGCCCAGCGCCTCAACCTCTGGCCGCTCGCTGACTCTCGCGCGTCATCCGCGGACGCCGGTGTCGCCGCCCTCGTCTCGATCCGCCCGGCGATTCCCGCTGCACCGCCGTCACTCGAAACGAATAGTCCCGCTTCTTCACGCGCGTCACATGCGACGTCGAGACACGCTGGATGCCCGGCACTCGCGACAGGCGCTTCGTCATGAACTCGTGCATGTGCTCGAGCGAGCGGAAACATGCGGTGACGAAGAGATCGAACCCACCGGTACACGTCCCCAGAAAGAACACTTCCGGCATCTTCGACAGCTGCTCGGCGGCGCGCTCCAGATCTCGCAGATCGACATGCATCATCAGGACAGCATAGTTCTGGTAGCCGATCTTCAGCGGATCAGCCCATGCCCCGATCTGGATGACCTTCTCCCGGATGAGGCGCTCGATCCGCTTCCGCACGGTGCCCTCGGCGACGGCCAGGTGCCGGGCCATCTCCACCGTCGGTCTGCGACCGTCGTTCTGAAGCAAGGTGATGATCTGCGCGTCTAGATTGTCGAGGACGACGCTTTCCGCACTCTCGGTGGCCATGGAGTGCGGATATACTGCTGAGACCCGCTCTCCTTGTCAAGAAGCCGCATTCTCGGCAGAGAGCGAGGACACAGGCCGGGCGTGGTTCGTAGTACCATGCCCGAACCGCCCCAGGCTCTCCTTCAATTGGGCGACGCGCGGAAGGAGGATCACCTTGACAGATGACGATGCTCGAACGTTCCTCGAGGAAATGCATCGGAAGCGAGGCTACACGCTGGAGATGCACCGGGTCATGGCCTCCGCCGATCTCGAATGGCTGAAGAAGTACACGGCCTTCCTCGAGGCCACGTACACGAATCAGCGGTTGCTCGATCGCAAGACCAAAGAGCTGTTGCAGATCGTGGTCGAAACCGCGCTCCGTGCCGATGTCGAGCAGATTCGAGCTCATATTCGGCTCGCGCTCAATGAAGGCGCGACGGCACGGGAGATCCTCGAGGCCCTACAGGCCGTGATCGCTCCCATGGGTGCCCTCGCATTTCGGCGGGGCATCCAGGCCTGGGCGGCCGAGACTGGCGTGGCGTCAGATGCGCATCACACGCCTGACCGCACCCATTGACTTGCCTTGTCAACCGCACCCATCGCAGAATTCGAAGAAATCCTGGCTATGCTGGACCGCTACATCATCTACCGCAAACGCTATGAGCCCGACGGCGCCCGCGAGTGGAGACGGATGTACCGACGGCTGTCGGCCGACCGGAGGAACGAGTTGCTACAGCGTCTTGAAGGCTGAATAGTGCGCCGCGCCAGCGGCGGCAACTTCTCTCCCGCCTGAACGTCCGCTCCGCGGAATCATGGAACCCTACTACCGGCACGGCCACCTTGCGCCGCGGACTTCCGAGGAAGATACAGCCCGACATCGTTGTTTCCGTCGGCTACGGTTGGTGACCACCAGCACACCTGTTCTTCCGAGTGTGCTTCAGTCTGCGCGAGGTGCGAGGTGGGCCGCATTGCCCAGATCGGCCAACAAGCAGGTCTTAGTCGAGCAAGAGCGGCCAACACCCCCAAGCTCGTCCACCTAGGTGCTGCTCATGGTCGTCCTTAGCCTTCCGTATCCTCACACGGGAATACCCTCTCAACGCCGAAACGGACTACGTCGGCCCGAAGCGTCTCGAATGAAGCAGCCCTCTCGAGATTCATCTCGAACGCTCGGCGAATCTTTGCCTCCTGGCGCGCCGATCGGACTCGTTGCAAAGCCCGTACCCTTGCCACACGAATCGAGACGCCACCCGCCTTGACACCGGCGAGCCTCGCCCCCTACGCTCGGGCCTCACCGCGCAGCAGGCGGCGCGGCCCCGAGGAGGGCACATGGCGGAGACGATGCTGGTGGGAGTCGACGTGGGCGGGACCTTCACCGACCTGGTCCTCGTCGACGAGGCGTCTGGCGCGGTGCGTGTGGCCAAGGTGATGACCACCGTGGCCAACCAGGCTGCCGGCGTGGTGGCCGCCCTCGGCGAGGCCTCTGCGGCCGCCGCCGAGCTCAAAGTGATCGTGCACGGCACCACCACGGCCACCAATGCGCTGCTCGAGCGCAAGGGCGCCCGCACTGGGCTCGTCACCACCCGCGGCTTCCGCGACGTCCTCGAGCTGGGCCGGCGCACCCGCCCCACGCCCTACGGGCTCAAGGGCAGCTTCGAGCCGCTGATCCCCCGCGACCTGCGCCTCGAGGTCGACGAGCGGGTGGACGCCGAGGGCGAGGTCGTCGTTCCCCTCGCCGAGGACCAGGTCGAGCGCGCGGTGGAGCGGCTCCGGGCCCTGGGCGTGGAGGCGCTGGTCATCCACTTCGTCCACTCCTACGTCAACGACGCCCACGAGCGGCGCGCTCGCGAGATCGCCACCGTCCGCTGGCCCAACCCCTACGTCACGGTGGGCGCCGAGCTCTTGCCCGAGTACCGCGAGTTCGAGCGGGGGACGACGGCGGCGATCAACGGCTTCGTGCAGCCGGTGATCGACCGCTACCTGCGCACGCTGGCCGCCGACCTCGCCCGCCAGGGCTACCGCCGCGAGCTACTGATCATGCAGGGCAACGGCGGGACCATGTCGGTCGATGTCGCGGCCCGCCACGCGGTGAGCACGCTCATGTCCGGACCCGCCGCCGGGGTGAAGGCCGCCGCGTACACCGCGCTGGCCGCCGGGCAGCGGAACATCATCAGCTGCGACATGGGCGGGACGAGCTTCGACGTGGGCATGATCCGCGACGGGCGGCCCGCGCTGACCGCCGACAAGGAGATGGGCTACGGCCTGCCGGTGCGTGTGCCGATGATCGACATCCACACCATCGGTGCGGGGGGCGGCTCGATCGCCCGCGTGAACTCGGGAGGCATCCTGCAGGTGGGGCCGGAGAGCGCCGGCGCCGACCCCGGCTCCATCTGCTACGGGCGGGGTGGCGAGGAACCCACCATCACCGACGCCAATCTCCTGCTCGGCCGGCTCAACCCGGCCGGGCTGCTCGGGGTGCAGGGCGCCGCCGGGCTCGACCGCATTCGCGAGATCTTCGACAAGAAGATCGGCGCCCACCTGGGCCTGGGCCCCCACGAGGTGGCGAGCGCCATCGTGCGGGTGGCCAACGACAAGATGGCCGGGGCCATCCGCCTGGTGTCGCTCCAGCGCGGCCACGACCCGCGAGACTTCGTGCTGTTCGCCTTCGGCGGGGCCGGTCCCCTGCACGCGGTGGCGCTCGCCCGTGAGCTGGCCATCCCGCGGGTGCTGGTGCCGGCGCGGCCGGGCATCACCTCGGCGCTCGGCTGTCTCGTCGCGGATGTGCGCCACGACTTTGTGAAGACGGTGAACAAGCCGGTGCTGCAGCTCGACGTCGACGAGGCGCGCCGCATCCTGGCCGGCCAGGTGGACGAGGGCCGCCGGCTCCTCGCCACCGAGGGCGTGGAGATCGAGACGGTGAGCATCGCCCACGAGGCGGACATGCAGTTCGTCGGCCAGACTCATGTCCTGACCGTGCCGATCCCGCGCACCGACTTCGCGCGCGAGGACTTGACGCGGGCCTTCGAGCGCGCCTACTGGGAGCGCTTCGAGGTGGAGCTGCGCGAGATGCGGGCCCAGGTCGTGAGCCTGCGCACGGCGGTCATCGGGCGGCGCCGACCCGTGTCGCTCGACGGCCTCATCGCGCTGGAGGCGCCCCCGGGCGGCGGCGTGCGCCCGGCTGCCTGGCGGCCGGTGTGGTTCGACGGCGCGTGGCACGACACGCCGATCTACCGCCGCGAGCAGCTCGGGGTGGGCGCCGAGTTCGGGGGCCCCGCGATCGTGGAGCAGCTCGACTCGACCACGGTCATCGAGCCCGGCGACCGCGTCCGCGTCGATAAGCTCGGCAACCTCGAGATCACCGTCCGCGCCCCCGGCGGATCTCCTTCGTGAAACGGTAGCGGGAGGCAGAGAGCATGGCGATCGATCCGGTAACGCTGGTGGTGGTGCAGAACGGCCTGCAGCAGGTGGCGAGCGAGATGGACCTCACCTTCGAGCGGGCGGCATTCTCGCCGGTGATCTCCGAGGGCTTCGACCGCTCGGACGGGATCTACGACAAGGACACCGGCGACGTCATCGCCCAGGGGGAGCTGGGGCTACCGATCTTCGTGGGGGTGATGCAGTTCACCACCCGGGCGGTGATCGAGCACGTCCGGGCCAGCGGCGAGCCGCTCAAGCCCGGGGACATCTTCATCGTCAACGACCCGTACTGCGGTGGCACCCACCTCATGGACGTGAAGATGGTGAAGCCGTTCTTCTATCAAGGGCGGCTCTGGGCATACCTCTCCAACACCGGTCACTGGCCGGACACCGGCGGCTCGGTGCCCGGCGGATTCTCGACGCGGGCCACGGAGGTGCAGCAGGAGGGGCTGCGGCTGCCCCCGGTGAAGCTCTTCCGCGAGGGCGTGATGCAGCCCGACATCCTCTCGATCATCCTCGCCAACATCCGCGTGCCCGAGGAGCGGATCGGCGACATCAAGGCCCAGACGGCCGGGCTCACCGTGGGCGAGAAGCGGCTCACCGCGCTCATCGACCGCTACGGCGAGGCCACCGTGAGCGCGTGCATCGCCGAGCTCCGGCGTCGCTCCGACCAGATGATGCGGGCCCACATCGCCAAGATCCCCGACGGGATCTACGCCGGCGAGGCCTTCGTCGACTCCGACGGCGTCGATCCCGACCCGCTCGCCATCCGGCTGCGCCTCCGGAAGGAGGGCACGGATCTGCACTTCGACTTCTCTGAGTCGAGCCCGCCGTGCCGCGGGCCGCTCAACAGCGTGATCGCCACCACCAAGGCCGCGGTGTACTTGGCCGTCAAGCACGTCTTCCCCGACGTGCCGATCAACGCGGGGTGCTTCGAGCCCCTCCACATCGCCGACCCGCACGGCACGTTCCTCTACGCGCGCTACCCGCGGCCCGTGTCGGGCTGCGCCGCCGAGGTCAGCTCGCGCATCGCGGAGTCCGTCTTCGCCGCGCTCGGCGTGGCCATCCCGGACGATCTCTTCGCGGCGCCGGCGGGGACGAGCGGGAACCTCACCCTCGGCGGGCATGACCCGCTGAAGGAGCGGCACTACATCATGTACGTGTTCAGCGGGGGCGGATACGGCGGCAGCGGCGACGGCGACGGCCTTACCAACGGCTGCTCGACCATCGGCATCAGCAAGACCCAGCCCACCGAGGTGCTGGAGCAGCACTACCCGATCCTGTTCGAGCAGTACGCGCTGCGCAAGCGCTCGGGCGGGGCAGGCCGGACGCGCGGGGGCTTCGGCGTGGACTACAAGATCCGCATGCGCCGCGGCGAGGCCCTGCTCTCGTTCCTGATGGACCACGGGCGCTTCGGCCCGCCCGGCATGCTCGGCGGCCGGGACGGCGCGCCCAACGAGGTGACCGTCACGCGGCAGGGCGGCGACTACGTCTCGCCGCATCTGTCGAAGGATGAGGACATCCGCGTCGTCGCCGGCGACGCCATCACGGTGCGCACCCCGGGCGGGGGCGGCTACGGCGACCCGTGGCAGCGCGACCCCGCCCTGGTGGCGCGGGACGTCGCGCGCGGCTACAACACCGCGGACGACGCCTCCGCCGACTACGGCGTGGTGCTCACCGGCGCCGATCCGCCCGCCGTCGATGGCCGCGCCACCGACGAGCTTCGCCGGCGGGGCCGCCGGTGATCGCCCCGCCGCGAGCGGGCGGCGCGGGAAACAGGAGAACAGCATAGCCATGACCAAGACGATGAAACGGTTGGCCGGGGCGCTTGCCGGCGCATTCTTCGCGGTCGCAGCGCTAGCGCAGACGCCCGGGGTACCACCTCCCGGCGCGAGCCCGCGCATTGACGCGATCAAGAAGGCCGGCGTCCTGCGCGTCGGCGTGCTGGCCAACGCGCCGTGGCTCGTGGAGAATACCAGCGGATCTGGCGAAGCCTGGAGCGGCCCGGCGTGGATGCTCGCGAAGGAGTACGCCAAGCGGCTCGACGTCAGGCTGGAGCCGGTCCCCGTGAGCCACGAGACGAAAGTGCCGGTGCTCGCTTCGAATCAGGTCGACATCTCGGTGACGCCGCTGGCGGAGACGCAGGAGCGGTTGAAGGTCGTCGACTTCATCATCTATTCGAGTACCAGCGTGTGCATGTTCGGCCTCAAGTCGAATCCGAAATTTGCGCAGGCGAAGAGCGTTGACGATCTCAATCGGCCGGACATCACCGTGGCGTACTACACGGGCGGAGGCGAAGAAGGCTGGGTGAAGGAGCGCTTTCCCAAGGCACAGCTCCGCGGCGTCGCCGGATCGGGGGTTGCTCCCGTCGAGGAAGTGATGGCGAAGCGCGCCGACGCGGTGCCGATCAATCGCGTCCCGTGGGTCGCGATGGGCCGCAAGCTCACGCAGCTCGCCGTGTTGCCGAAGGAAAACAACTGCCAGAACAGCACGGAGAAGAGCGCGCCGGTCGGCATGGCGATCGACAAGAATCAGGCCGCGTTCCTGCAATGGGCGCGGGCGGTGGAGAAGGAGATCGAGCCGGCTCTGACGGCGGATGAGACGAGGGTGGTCAGTACGATGAAATAGAGAATGAATTTCGACCCCTCGGTCATCACCGACCACTGGCGTTTCCTTGCCTACGGCGTCGGGGTGACCATCGCCCTCGCGGCGGCCTCCGGCGCCGCGAGTCTCGCTCTGGGTTTCCTCGTCGCATTGGCCCGGCTCTTCGGCCCGCGGTGGGCAAAGCCCGCGGTCGTGCTCTACATCGACTCGATGCGCGCGGTGCCGGTGCTCGTCGTTCTGGTCTGGACGTTCTTCGCGTTGCCGATCCTGACCGGGCTCACGATGCAGCCCTTCGTG
>Ga0306921_10006932_pt1 | contig 11847 bp, 8 predicted proteins | sample sta12Cox44000080_FD_203760 | JGI IMG/M metagenome (GOLD analysis project Ga0306921, IMG submission 203760) | Lab enrichment of tropical soil microbial communities from Luquillo Experimental Forest, Puerto Rico - statoxic.12C.oxic.44.000.080 (v2)... | ecosystem: Environmental > Terrestrial > Soil... | reverse complement strand
GATCGTCGACGCCGGCCTCAAGGCGCTCGCCTTCGACTCGGGGCCCCCTCTGGTGTGGGACGAGCCCGCCGCGACCTACGAGCGCGCCTCCGACGAACACGGCCGCCTCGGCATCTCGGGCGCCACCAACCGCCTCGGCCTCGGCGACAAGATCCGCCTCGTCCCCGGCCATTGCGACCCCACCGTCAACCTCTACGACTGGTACGTCGCCATCCGCGCCGGCCGCGTCGAACAGCTCTGGCCGATTACCGCAAGAGGGGCGGTGTACTGACCGGAGCTCGATACATTGGTACGGCCCCGGTGCGCAGCCCCGACTAGCGGCCGTCGCCGAGCGCCTCGAATGCCCCGATGTCAAACCCGCCCAGTTGCGGACGCCAGATACCTCGTTGGTCCCTCGGCAAAGAGGTCCCAACATCCGCCTTGTTGAATGCAGAACTGCTAGGTAAAATTGCCATAGTAGGAGTATTTCCGGGACTGTTTAGTTGGAGTGGCTGCAGCTGAGGATCGGCCGGAGTCACCACGCCAGGGCAAGGCGAAAATTGACCTCCGCCGGAGCCATTATTCATGATCAAATTACCTTTGCCCTCGATATTCACGGTGCCCCTGAAGAAGCATTCATCAGCGCCGTTATTGGCGATTATGGTATTGTTTAGCGTGAAATTGGCTGACGCAAACGGCGGACCGACGTCCGAGTAAACCACAACGGCAGCTCCTGAGCCCGTGCTTTGGTTATTGCTGAACGTGGAATTTGTAATCTCCACAGTATAGTACGAGAAGATTGCGCCACCCGCATCGGCCCCGTTATCGGCCGATCCTCCACCTGCCACACCTCGTGTCACATAATTGTTGTAGAACGCACTGTTGCGCACTTGGGTGCGGCAACAAAAGCTGAATATAGCCCCGCCCAACGCCGCACCGCCGCACCGCCGCCCCCGTGTTTATCGTCGGCACGGCCACCAAAGGCTCCCCCTTTGCCCGGGCTCGAGCCAAATAGCGGGCCGCTGGCGGCGGCTCCTCCGCCGCCACCGAAGCCGCCGGCTCCAGCAGATAAATGTAGCAACGCGCCGGACCCGCTACCACCACCGCCGAAACCGCCATTTCCACCATCGCCCACCCCCGCCGCCACCACCACCGCCGTAGCTACCTTGGGCGCCATTCCCCCGGTAAAACATGTGATAGCCGCCACCACCGCCACCACCGCCACCTGCGCCCGGACAGGCTGGCTTGTGACCGTCATTCCCGGCATCCCCGCCGCAGCGAAAACCCCCAGGACCGCCAACGCCCGCGACGTTGGCATTTCCGCCGGAGAAAACCGTTCCGCCTCCGCCACCCGCACCGCCACCGCCAATGCCGTAGTTCCCGCCATTGCCGCGCGAACCGCCGCCGCCGCCGCTAGAGTAACCTTGGTAACCGCCGTCGCCCGACAGTCCTCCGCCTCCGCCTCCGCCTTCGCCTCCGCCTCCTCCGAACGGGTCCGAGCCAGCACCGTTACCGCCGACCGCTCCGTTGTTCTCAAAGGTGCTGGTTTCGACCGTGAGAAAACCATCGACGTAAATCGCCCCACCCGCGCCCAAGCCGCCTCCGCCGCCGTAGTCACCACCATTACCGCCCTTGATGTGGAAGTCTTTTATGTAAACATTTCTAGGAAGAAGATCTCCGGTTCCTGAAGCAAATCCCGAGACGTTGACCCTGCCGACAGCGAACAAACGCGAGTTGCCAGGGGAAAACGTGTTCACCCATTGCAGCGTTGCACCATTACCCTCGATTGTCAGGGAATAAAAATGACGCGGGTGGCCGTCGGTCCATATATGTTGTAGGCGTCTCCATCCCAGAACTGGTCGAAAGTAAAGACCGCTCCAGGGGGCAGCACGATCGTGTCGCCTTTACCGGTGCCGGCCACGCATCCGGTGGTGTAGAAAGTGTCCGGGTCCGTCGAACGAACCGCAATTTTCATTTGGAACTCAGAGGCGTAGATTGCCTCCTGCAGCGAACATTGGCCGGGAGTCACTCCCTGTTGTATCGTATTGACATAGATCGTGACCTGGGCTGCACTGCGTTGCGCATTGCATAGACCCAATATCAGAGCCACAGCGAGCGTCGCCAACCGTTGTCCGGGAGCAGCGAAGCGCGGCCTCGACCCGAGACAATACATGTCCATTGCAGTCTCCTTAGGAACCCTGTGCTCGGCCTCTCCAACAAAAGAAAACATATCTCACCCTCGGGCACGAGAATGTGAGCTACATCACAGGTATTAAAAAAGAACGCCGGTATCACCTTTATCAATACAGGGGTTTATTGCGCGTGACTGGCGAGCCGAACGCCGCGGTCACCAATGCCCCAGGGCAATCTCTGCGGCTGCGAATTCGTGACGGCTAACGAGCGGCTGCACTGAACGGCGACGCGGCGTGTTCTTCTTTATGGACGGGCTGTAGCGGCAACCTCGAACGCGACAGCATCCCGACCACGGCATTCGAGCCAAGCCCTTTTTGTATGGGGACAATGATGAGCCGCCCGGCTGAGGACCGCCACTCAGTATTATCGCCGAACCTTTTCACCGGCTCTTAGGCAGGATATCCGAGATTTCGGAGCTCTTTTTTGTAGTTCAGCGCCATCATATGTAGCCCGAAAACGCATAATTGAGGCACGAGCGGAACGATCGCGATGATGACACTCGAGCAAATCGTGAATAGGGATCCCGACATTTTGGGTGGGACGCCGGTCGTCCGCGGGGACGCGAGTGCCGGTTCGCTCGCTCCTCCACCACCTAGAAGGGGGAGTCACATTCGCCGAGTTTCTGCGCCAATTCCCGTTGGTGCGACGGGAGCAGGCCATCGCATTAGTCGACCTTGCACGTGAAGCCCTCGCGGCCGATGCGCCTGCTGCTTGACGAGCATCTACCAATAGGCCTTTCTGCGCAGCTCCATGGTCATGCCGTAGACACCGTTTCCGGTCGCGGCTGGACCGGGATCAAGAACGGCGAGCTGCTGCGCCGAATGAGCGGTCAGTACGAGGTCCTCGTCACGATGGACTGCAGCATCGAGTTCCAACAGCGCATTTCGACATTGCCGTTTGGCATTGTGCTGGTTCGCGCGCCGCATCCAATCGCATGCAGGATCTGAGGCCGCTCGTGCCGTCGGCACCAACGTCTCGGCCTCGGCGACAAGCTTCGTCTCGTCCGCGGTCATTTGCGACCCGACCGTCAACCTCTACGACTAGTACGCTGCCATCCGCGGCGGCCGCGTCGAGCAGCTCTGGCCGATTACCGCAAGAGGGGCGGTGTACTAAGGGGTGGTGCGCGGGGGGATCGGCTCCCGCACTCGGCGCGGCGTTCGCCAGCCAGACGGACTGATCACCGCGACCGGTCTGCTAATGGATCGTATGGTTGCGGGCCGCGACGAAACCCAAGACACTATTCGCGCGCGCCGAAGTTGCGGGTACGATGAAGTCGCGCGGTCGCGACCTCAGGGGAGGAGAACGTGAACATTGCCGTGTGGCTCCACGGTCTCGGGTTGCAGCAATACGAACAGGCGTTTCGTGACAACGCGATCGACGCTGCGGTGCTACCGGAGCTGACTGCCGAGGATCTTCGGGAGATTGGCGTCGGCCTCGTCGGGCATCGCCGCAAATTGCTCGCGGCGATTGCCGCTTTGCGCAATGAAATCAGGCCGCAACCAGCGAAAAAAAGTGGGGAAATCATCGACAGCACCGCCGCCGAACGACGGCAGTTGACCGTTATGTTCTGCGATCTGGTCGGCTCGACCGCGCTCTCCACCCGGTTCGATCCTGAGGATCTGCGTGAGATCATCGCCGCTTACCAGCGTTCCGTCGGGGACATAATCGCCCGATCCGATGGTTTTGTATCCCGGTACATGGGCGACGGCGTCTTGGTGTATTTCGGCTACCCGCAGGCGCATGAGGACGATGCTGAGCGGGCAATCCGGGCGGGGCTTGGCTTGATCGACGCTATCGCTCTCCTCGATGTCGGGTCCGTCAAGCTCCAAGCGCGGGTCGGGATCGCTACCGGACTGGTTGTAGTCGGCGATCTAATCGGCGAAGGCTCGGCGCAGGAGCAGTCGGTCGTCGGCGAGACGCCAAACCTCGCCGCCCGGCTGCAGGCCTTGGCCGAGCCAGACACGGTGGTCATCGCAGCGAGCACGCGGCGGCTGGTCGGCAATCTGTTCGAATACCGCGACCTCGGCAGTGTCGAGGTCAAGGGCATCGCCGCACCGGTCCCGGCTTGGCAAGTTTTGCGTCCGAGTTCCGTTGCCAGCCGGTTTGAGGCCATGCACGAATCGACACTGGCGCCAGTGATCGGCCGCGACGAGGAGATCGACCTCCTGCTGCGCCGTTGGGCGCGCGCAAAGGCGGGCGACGGCCAGGTCGTGCTCATCTCCGGTGAACCCGGGATCGGCAAGTCGCGCATTACCGCGGAGCTGGAAGAACGCCTCCGCGGCGAGACGCATCTGCGTCTTCGCTATTTTTGCTCGCCCTATCACGAGGACAGCGCGCTGTTCCCAATCATCGGTCAGCTCGGTCGAGCGTCGGGGTTCTCCCGCGACGATCCGCCTGGCGTCAAGCTGGACAAGCTCGAGGCCTTGCTCGCCCGCGCCGCGCCGCCCGACGAGGATGTGGCATTGCTCGCCGATCTGCTCTCCCTGCCGCCCTCGGAGCGTCATCCGCCGCCGGACCTCAGTCCACAACGGAGAAAGGAGCGGACATTGGAGGCGCTCATCCGGCAGATCGAGGGCTTGGCTCGTACGCAGCCGATCGTCGCGGTGTTTGCGGACGCCCATTGGATCGACCCGACTTCGCGCGAACTGCTCGACCTCGCCGTCGAGCGTATCCGCGGCGTACCAGTGCTGCTCGTCATCACATTCCGCCCCGAATTCCAGCCGCCCTGGATCGGCCAGCCGCAGGTGACGATGTTGGCGCTCAGCCGGCTGGATCGCCGCGACCGGACCGCGTTGATTGAGCAGACCGCCGGGGGCAAGCGGTTGCCTGATGCTGTTGTGCGCGAGATTGCCGATCGCACGGATGGCATACCGCTTTTTATCGAAGAACTGACCAGGAGCGTCTTGGAGAGCGGCGTCCTGCGCGAAGAGGCGGACCGCTATGTGCTCGACCGCACATTGCCGCCGCTAACGATCCCGACCACGTTGCAGGACTCGCTGATGGCGCGGCTCGACCGCCTGGCGTCAGTGCGCCTGGTGGCGCAGATCGGCGCATCGATCGGACGCGAGTTCTCCTATGCGCTTCTGCGCGTCGTCTCTCGCCTTCCCGAGGCTGAGCTGCAATCGGCGCTCGCTCGCCTTGTCGCCTCCGAGCTGGTCTTTCAGCGCGGTGCGCCGCCGGATGCGGTCTATACTTTCAAGCACGCGCTGGTACAGGACACAGCGCACAGCAGTCTGCTTCGGAGCTCCCGGCAGCAACTGCACGCGCAGATCGCCGCCGCGCTCGAAACCCATTTCCCCGAGCTGATGGAGAGCCAGCCCGAGCTCTTAGCACAGCATTATGCCGAGGCTGGGCTCGTCGAGAAATCCATTGATTATTGGAGCAAGGCGGGCCGGCGGTCCGCAGCCCGTTCGGCGATGGCAGAGGCGGTTGCGCAACTGCAAAAGGGATTGGAACAGCTGGCTCTTTTGCCGGACTCCGCTGAACGACAACGCCGGGAGCTTGAGTTTTGGAGTGCGCTGGGCGCGGCCTTGATCGTTGTCAAAGGCAATATAATGCCGGAAACCGGCCATGCTTGCACTCGCGCTCGAGAGCTGTGGGAGCAGCTTGGCTCGCCCTCCGAGTTCCTTCACATCCCCTATGCGCAGGCTCGCTATCACGCGTTACGCGGCGAACTCGATTTGGCTCGGCGACTCGGGGAGGATTTGCTGCGTCTCAGCCGAGAGCGCGACGATTCCGCGGGCCTAGTTCTGGGCCATATGTCCTCCGGGCGGGACCTGATGCTTGTCGGCGATTTTGCGTCCTCCCGGCTCCATCTGGAAAAGGTGCAAGCGCTTTATGATCCGCTCACCCACCGCTCGCTTGGCCACGAGGCTGGAATCTACCCCCACGTCAACGCCGAAACTTACCTGGGGATCGTCCTTTTCTGTCTAGGCTTTCCGGATCAGGCTTCGACAAGGAGCAGCGCAGCCATTGCCGAGGCGCGGAAGTTGGCTCATCCGCCGTCTTTCGCTCTGAGCTTGGGGATCGGGACGATTATGCTGTCGCTCGCCGGAGTTACGGCAGCCTTGGAGGAGCGGGCAGGCCAACTGGTTGCGGTTGCGACCGAGCAAGGTTTCCCGATCTGGCGTGGGCACGGAACAATGCATCAGGGGTGGATCAAAGTTGGAAACGGCCAAGTGGCGGAGGGAATATCACTGCTTCGCAACGGTTCGGACGCTCGCCGGGCAGACGGCGAGGGGTTGTGGTTGCCCCATTATCTCGCCCTTCTTGCCCGGGCGCTTAAAATCGCAGGCCAAAAAGAAGAGGCGCTGCGCTTGCTGGACGAGACATTGCAGCTCGTCGAAAAAACAGGGGTGCGCTGGTTGGCGGCGGAGCTCAATAGGCACAAAGGCGAAATGCTCCTGCAGCGGGGGCAGTCTGACGCTGCCGAGGCGGCGTACCTCACGGCTCTGGCCGTTGCCGTGGAGCAGAGCGCCAGGCTTTGGGAATTGCGCGCTGCGATGAGTCTCGCTCGGCTGCGCCGCGACCAAGGCCGGCGCGCCGATTCCCGCGACCTCGTTGCGCCGATCTACGGCTGGTTTGCGGAGGGCTTTGAGACGCCTGATCTCAAGAGCGCGAAAGCGCTGCTCGACGAGCTGAGCTGAAACCCCCAGCGGTCACCTGCCACAAGAAGTGCCAACCGCAACCGATGGGTGAAAGATTTTTCATAGTAGATTAGAGTGCGGTAGATTTCTCCGCCAACTCGCGGGCTCCCCGTTGGCGGGGTAGTCGGAGCGGGATGGAGGGCATAGGAGGGACGATGGGCGCACATGTATATAGACCGGGCCAGCCGGTCCAGCGGTTGGTCAATCTCACGCCGGCACAGCTTGAAGATATCGCCAGGATTTTGGGAATCGCGGACCCGAGCCAAGTTCACGGCATCCATCTCTCCGTTACCCGGCAGGCACCGCCTTCGCCGCCTCCGCCGACGCCTCCGCGCAGACCGTGACGGTCGTCGGCACCGCGCGGCTCAACACATCGAGAACAATCACCGGCGGAGGTTTCCCCGCCAACCTTAAGCGTACCTCCGCGTTGCGGCGCGTACCGCCCCTCGCGCAGATCCGATTTCGATCGGTGTGCGGCAATGAGGGCGACGTGTGCGCCTTCGAATTGCCGCGCGACGCCGCTGCGATAAGGGTGGAAGCACCCACCGGCCGCATGATGGAGATTGCTCCGGGCGACGTTTTTCTCGCGACGCCTGGTGATCGTGAATCGACGCGCTGGGTGTCGGGCCGAGTGCCGAGCGGAGGGCTCATTCCGGGCCACGACTACTGGGTAATCGCCGAACCCGGGATTGTCGGTGAGCTTGTCTGCGATCCACCTACGGAAGAGGCATATCTCGGGCGCGTGCGTTATGTAGGTGCAGTGTGCGGGGAGGGGGGCGAAACGCTGAACATGGGTCAATACGCCGAGACGGCGCCCGCTGAATCCGACAGCAACGCGCCCGTCTACCTGGTGCTCGGAACTTCAGGCGACGCTGGGAAGACGACCGCCGCAATCAGAGTTATCCAGGCGCTGCTGATGAAGGGCCATACCGCGGTAACGGCTCTGAAGGCGACCGGCACCCCGTCGGTCATCGAGATCGCGCGCTACCGGGATTTCGGCGCGACGCAGGCTTTCGACAGCGTCGATTTCGGTCTGCCAGGCAACTATCCGACAGGTCGCAAGCGAATCGGCGAGTTCTTCGGCAATGCGCTCGACTACTGCCTCCGTCTGCCGGCCGATGCGATAGTCGTGGAATGCGGCGGCGATCTGTTTGGCGGCAATGTGCCCGAGTTCCTCGCCTGTCTGAAGGCACGACGATCGGATCCGAAGATAATTCTTGCCGCCGCCGACACGCTCGGCGCGCTCGGCGCCAAACACGCGCTTGCGGAGGTCGGGCTGGAGATCAGGCTGATAACGGGCCCGTGCACCGATACGCCAACGCTGCGCGCGCAGACCGCGGCTTTGTGCGGCGTCCCCGCGATAAACCTGTTCCGCGGCTCGGACCGGGGAGGCCAATCGTCTTTGTCGGGCATAGCTTTATTGGGATAATCCTACCGGCGCTGACAAGGCCCAACGCACTCGCGACCTCGTGGCGCGCCACGGCATAGGCTGTCCGACCGTCACCGAGGCCGCACGGGCACCTTCGGGTTCGAGTCGGCGAGCGGCGTCTACACCGAACTTCAGTGCGGCTCGTACGTCTTCATGGACGCGGACTATGGCCGTAACCTCGACCGCGACGGCGCCCCGACCAAGGCATTCGAGCCGAGCCTCTTCGTGTGGGCGACGGTGATGAGCCGCCCGACCGACGACCGCGCGATCGTCGACGCGGGCCTCAAGGCGCTGGCGTTCGACTCGGGGCCCCCTCTGGTGTGGGACGAGCCCGCCGCGACCTACGAGCGTGCCTCCGACGAGCACGGCCGCCTCGGCATTTCCGGCGCCAGCAACCGCCTCGGCCTCGGCGACAAGATCCGCCTCGTCCCCGGCCATTGCGACCCGACCGTCAACCTCTACGATTGGTACGTCGGCATCCGAAACAACCGCGTCGATCGGCTTTGGCCGATTATTGCAAGAGGGGCGGTGTACTAAGGGATTGTGCTCGGAGGGGATCGGCACCCGAACTCGGCGCGGCGTCCGCCAGTCAGATGGACTGATCACCACGACCGGTCCGCTAATGTATCGTGTGATTGCGGGCCGCGACGAAACCCAAGAGACTGTTCGGGCGCGCCGAAGTTGCGGGTACGATGAAGTCGCGCGGCCGTGACCGCAGGGGAGGAGAACGTGAACATTGCCGCGTGGCTCCACGGCCTCGGATTGCAGCAATACGAAGAGACGTTTCGCGACAACGCGGTCGACGCGGCGGTATTGCCGGAGCTGACCGCCGAGGACCTGAAGGATCTCGGTGTCAGTCTCGTCGGGCATCGCCGCAAATTGCTCGCCGCGATCGCCGCGCTGCAATCCGACGTTTCGGCCCCAGCCTCCGCGCCCGCACCCCTTCGCACCGATAGCGCGGAGCGCCGCCAGCTCACGGTCATGTTCTGCGATCTGGTTGGCTCGACGCCGCTGTCGTCGCAGCTCGATCCCGAGGATCTGCTCGAGGTGATCGCCGCATATCACCACGCTGTCGCCAAAGTAGTCGCCGAGTCCGACGGCTTTATCGCAAGGTACATGGGGGATGGCGTCCTGGTTTATTTCGGTTACCCGCAAGCACATGAGGACGACGCCGAGCGAGCGGTGCGCGCGGGGCTGGGAGCAGTCCACGCCGTTCGTCGCCTCGATGTCAAATCCGTCAAGCTGCAAGCGCGCGTCGGTATCGCCACCGGGCTGGTCGTCGTCGGCGATCGGATCGGCGAAGGATCGGCTCAGGAGCAATCGGTTGTCGGCGAGACGCCGAACCTCGCGGCCCGGCTGCAAACCCTGGCCGCGCCAGACACGGTCGTCATCGCTGCAGCAACGCGCCGACTGGTCGGCGATCTCTTTGAATATCGCGATCTCGGCGCCTCAAAGGTCAAGGGCATCGCCGACCCGGTGCCGGCCTGGCAGGTCCTGCGTCCGAGCGCCGTCGCGAGTCGGTTTGAGGCGTTGCGCGGCTCGACGCTGAGCCCGCTGATTGGCCGCGACGCGGAAATCGACCTGCTGCTGCGGTGCTGGGCGTGCGCCAAAGCGGGCAACGGTCAGATCGTTTTGATCGTTGGCGAAGCGGGTCTAGGCAAATCGCGTCTGACCGCCGAGTTGGCGGAGCGTCTCCATATCGAGCCGCATCTTGGTCTGCGCAATTTCTGCTCGCCTTACCACCGGGACAGCGCGCTGTTCCCGTTTATCGACCAGCTCGGCCGGCGGGCCGGGTTTTTGCTCGAGGACCCGCCCGCGGTCAAACTGGAAAAACTCGAAACCTTGCTGGCCCGCGCTGCACCGCCCGATGAGGAGGTGGCGCTTATCGCGGATCTGCTGTCGTTGCCGGCTTCCGAGCGCCACCCTCTCCCCGACCTCAGTCCGCAGCGCAAAAAGGAGCGGACACTGGGGGCGTTGCTCCGCCAACTAGAGGGTTTGTCGCGTCAGCAGCCAGTAGTGGCTGTCTTCGAGGATGCGCATTGGATCGACCCGACCTCGCGCGAACTTCTTGATCTCACCGTCGAGCGGGTGCGCAGCCTGCCGGTGCTGCTGGTCGTGACATTCCGTCCCGAGTTCCAGCCACCCTGGACGGGGCAGCCGCAGGTGACAGTGCTGGCGCTTAATCGCATGGACCGCCGTGATCAAACGGCATTGATAGGGCAGATCGCCCGGGGGAAGGTGCTCCCTGATGAGGTTGTCGACCAGATCATCGATCGCACCGACGGTGTGCCGCTATTTATCGAGGAGTTGACCAAGAGCGTCCTGGAGGGCGGTCTGTTGCGCGAGGAGGCGGATCGCTATGTGCTCGACCGCGCAGTATCGCCTTTCGCGATCCCGACGAGTTTGCACGATTCGCTGATGGCGCGGCTCGACCGCCTGGCGTCGGTGCGGCTAGTGGCGCAGATTGGTGCGGCGATCGGACGGGAGTTTTCCTACTCGTTACTGCATGCCATTTCCCGTCTTCCCGCGGACGAGCTGCAATCTGCCCTCGACCGTCTCGTTGCCTCCGAGCTTGTGTTCCAGCGCGGCACTCCGCCCGATGCAGTCTATAGCTTCAAGCACGCACTGGTACAGGACGCGGCGCATGGCAGTCTGCTGCGCAGTTCTCGCCGGCAACTGCACGCACAAATCGCCCACGCGCTTGAAACCCATTTCCCCGAGCTGAGGGACAGCCAGCCCGAGCTTTTAGCACAGCATTTTGCCGAGGCTGGGCTCGTTGAAAACTCTGTTGCCTATTGGGATCGAGCCGGTCGGCGATCGGCCGCCCGCTCGGCGATGGCGGAAGCAGCCGCTCAATTTCACAAGGCGTTGGAGCAGCTCGCGCTGCTACCTGACGACCGCGAACGCCAGCGAAGGGAACTCGAACTTCGCAGTGCCTTGGGCACGGTATTGTTCTCGGTCAAGGGCCAGGCGGCACCGGAAACGGGCCGCGCCTTTACCCGAGCGCGCAAGCTATGGGAGGAGCTCGGTTCGCCCTCGGGGTTTTTGCGGGCTGCCTATGGGGAGGCTAGTTATCACACGTTCCGTGGCGAATTGGATGCGGCGCTGCGCCTCGACGAAAGGTTGTTGCGCCTGAGCCGCAATCGCCAAGATTCCGCCGGACTCGTGCTGGGTCACTTCTCCACCGGTCGCGACCTGATGTTCGCCGGCAGGTTTGCGTCATCGCGGTCGCATCTCGAAGAGGTGCTTGCGCTTTACGATCCGGTCTCCGAGAGCTCTCTTGTCGATCAGACCGGGTTCTACCCGGACGTAAACTCGAAAGGGCTATTGGGGATCGTCCTTTTCTGCCTCGGCTTTCCCGACCAGGCACTCGCTCGCAGCCGGGCTGCGGTCGCCGAGGCTCGGAGGCTGGGTCATCTACGGTCTCTAGCTATTAGCCTGACGAACGGCACCACGGTGCTGTCGTTTCTCGGCGACAACGCAGCCTTGGATGAGTGGGTGGATCAGATTGTCGCGGTCACGACCGAGCAGGGTTTCCCAGTCTGGCGCGCCCAGGGAGCCATATTTCGCGGATGGGCAAGGGTCAAGAATGGCGATGTG
>Ga0306921_10006931_pt1 | contig 11848 bp, 9 predicted proteins | sample sta12Cox44000080_FD_203760 | JGI IMG/M metagenome (GOLD analysis project Ga0306921, IMG submission 203760) | Lab enrichment of tropical soil microbial communities from Luquillo Experimental Forest, Puerto Rico - statoxic.12C.oxic.44.000.080 (v2)... | ecosystem: Environmental > Terrestrial > Soil... | reverse complement strand
ATCCGACTCTCCTTCTGCTCCGCCAGTTTGCGAAACACCTCGCCCAGGTGCCGCCGCAATTCCCCATACAGCACTTTTCTCCGGCACTTGGGGATGAACACAACATGGTATTTGCACTCCCACTTGGTATGGCTTAGGCTTTCTCCTTCGTCCATCGCGAACTCCCTTTCGTGTGCTTTGCCGGCTCACGTCTGGGAGTCTCCGCGATGGACTCCGGTATCTGTCAAACTTCTACTGCCTCCCCGGCAGAGCCGGGGGGTCTCCCAACGGACTAGATCAGCGGATGCCTGGATAGCAACCTCACGACAATCGACCGATACTTTTCCCCCAACACGACTGGTGCGGTACAGATCTCAACGTCGCTTTCCAGATGGACAGCGATTACCGCCAGATCCGTATCCCGTCTGGCTGGACGAGGTATCGCTGTCAGCATGGTAGGCGTCGGGGCGCCGAGACCAAGTCCTTGTCATTTTTGCACGTCCTGGGGACGCTGGGCTTCTGCGTCGGCGGTGGATTAGACTGCTGGCCGAGGTCGCCATCCCCCCTGCACGAATTGCTCTGCGCAGCGGCAAACCGCCTGAGTATCGCCGAGCCATCGGCGAAGCAACTCATCAGTGCATGGTCGACGAGCTGGATGTCCTGCCGAAGACCGCTTCCAGCTTGTCACCGAGCACGAACCCGACTCCTTGGTGATAACCGCAACTACTGGGCATCTTACGGTCGGACGACACTGTGATCATCCAGATCACGCTGAACGTGGGCCGATCAGCGGAAATGAAGCGCCGCTGTTACCGTGCTGTAGCTCAATTCCTTGGCGAAGCACACTGGCTTGCGGCCACAGGATGTCTTCCTCAACCTCGACGAAGTGGCCAAAGAAAATTGGCCTTTCGGCAATGGCGTCACCCATTCTGCGCAGGGCGGACTTTGAGACACTCCCCCGAACCTCCGAGCCGGAGGCACAGCCTCTAGGCCGGCACGGCCTCAGCCTTCAACTTGTGCTTTAAGTGGGCGGCGATCAGTTGGCCATGAAAGCGCCCGTTCTCGATGAAGATCTCGCTGGTGCGCATACCGGCCACGATCACTCCTGCCAGATAAATGCCGCGCACGTTGCTCTCCAGTGTCTGCGGATCGACCACCGGCTTCCTGTCAGCTTCATCGCTAAACTTGATTCCCAGGTTCTGCAGAAATTCGAAATCGGGATGATAGCCGGTCAGCGCGAAGACATAGTCATTGGCGAGAGTAATCTCACCACCAGGCGTCTTCAGCACGACGTGTTCGAGTGAGATCTCGCGCACCCTGCTGGTGAAGTACGCGTTTACCTGGCCTGCCTTGATGCGGTTCTCGATGTCAGGCTTAATCCAGTACTTCACTGAGGGGCTCATGCCGGGCCCGCGATGTACCAGGGTGACACGAGCCCCGTGACGCCATAGTTCAAGCGCGGCGATGGCGGCAGAATTCTTTCCGCCGATCACCAGCACGTCCAATCCGAAGAACGGATGCGGCTCACGGTAGTAATGCATCACCTTGGGCAGGTCTTCTCCCGGAATGTTCAGGTAGTTGGGCCGGTCGTAATAGCCGGTGGCCAGGATCAACTTGCGTGCATGATATTCACGGTTGTGGCCATGAAGGTTGGTGGTGTGCACTAAAAAGTTGTTATCGCTGCCTTCGATTTTCAGCACCGGTTCGTACTGCCGCACGTCGAGTTGATAGTGTTCGGCAACCTTGCGGTAGTATTCCAGGGCCTCCTGCCGCGTAGGCTTCTGGTGCGGGCTGGAGAAGGGGATGTCGCCGATCTCCAGCAGCTCGGGTGTGGTGAAAAACGTCATATTGCTGGGATAGTTGTAGAGCGAGTTCACCAGGCAGCCTTTGTCGATGTTGGTCACCGACAGGCCTGCACGTTTCGCATCGATGCCGCAGGCGAGCCCGGTTGGCCCGGCGCCCACGACCACAACGTCAAAAAACCAACGTTTCGTTTGACTGCCAGCAGACGCGCGACTCATACAAACAGAATACAGGTTCCGCCGCCGAAAACATGTTCGCCTCTATCTTCAGGCTGCGTTCCCTGCCAGCCGCCGTAAGGCTTCGTCCCTGAGCAGCATCAGCCGCCAATCTTCAAGGAACTCAGCTCCCAGTTGTTCATAAAGGTCAATGGCAGGCTGGTTCCAGCTCAACACCTCCCAGCGCAGTGCTGCATATTTTTCTTGGCTAGCCATTTTCGCCACATGCGCCAACAGGCTCGTTCCAACGCCCTTCCCGCGGAAATGCGGACGAACGAATAGATCCTCCAGGAATAATTGCCGGCCCCGCCACGTGCTGTAGAAGTCAAAGAACACGGCATATCCCGCAGCTTGTCCGGCCCACTCGGCGATTAACGCCCGAAACTTCGGCTCAGGCCCGAAGCCATCACGGGTCAAGTCATCTGCGGTGATCGTTACGCTTGCGAGTTCATGCTCGAAATCGGCAAGCTCGCCGATCATGGTTCGGAGCAGGGGCACATCCTCGACAGTTGCAGCTCGAATCAAGAGCAAAGTTGTCTCCTTTAAGCGCGTATCTTCCCGCGTGTCGCTAGGGATCAGCCGTCAAACAAACCCCGGTTCGCGCTGGCGATCTGGCATGCTTCGCACATGTCTGAAGCCAGCTTGGAGTCCGCCGCCGATCGCATCTTCTCCCGCATGAAAGGGACCTGGAATGCTGCCGATGTGCAGGCACACTCAAAAGTCTATGCCGAGGATGCCAGCTATGTGAACCGCTACGGCGTGCTCCACCTTGGACGACAGGAGATCGCCGGGATCCACGCCGCGGCTTTTGCGAGCCGTTTTCACAACACAAAGCTGCGGATGGCGGTGCAGTATTTTTCCCTGCTCGCTCCGCCGCCAGTAAGGGGTCGCAAGCAATCCGCACTACGGTAACAACCGTCTTGTCGAACAAGTCTGGCGAGTGGCAAATCGCTGCGTCACACGTTTCCGACATTCAGCCGGAATCAAGACCGACGGCTAGGTGCGCCGGATCACAAGCTGACCGTCGGCCCGGCAGTATAATTCTTGGTTCTCTACCGTTTCTTGAGCAGGTTTTTATGACCATCATCAGGCAAGACGATCTCATCCAGAGCGTTACCGACGCCCTGCAATACATCTCCTACTACCATCCGGTGGACTTCATCCAGAGCCTGGCGAAATCCTATGAGAAGGAGCAGTCGCCGGCTGCTCGCGACGCTATTGCACAAATCCTGATCAACTCGCGCATGTGCGCCGAAGGACACCGGCCAATCTGCCAGGATACGGGCATTGTCACCGTTTTCCTCAAGGTCGGCATGAACGTGCAATGGGATGCCAGCATGAGCGTCGAGGACATGGTTAACGAAGGTGTGCGCCGCGCCTATTTGCACGAGGACAACAAACTGCGCGCCAGCATTCTTGCGGATCCGGCAGGAGCTCGCAAGAACACCAAGGACAACACTCCCGCAGTTATCAACATGACGATTGTTCCCGGTAATACGCTGGAAGTCCTGGTCGCAGCCAAGGGCGGGGGCTCTGAAGCGAAGTCGAAGTTTGTCATGCTGAATCCATCCGACTCGATCGTGGATTGGGTGCTCAAGACCGTGCCAACCATGGGAGCAGGCTGGTGTCCACCGGGAATCATTGGCATCGGCATCGGCGGCACCGCCGAAAAGGCGATGCTGCTGGCTAAAGAAGCCCTGATGGAACCCATTGATATCCAGGAGTTGATCTCACGCGGCCCAAAGAACACGGCCGACGAGCTGCGCATCGAACTCTACAAGAAAATCAATGCGCTGGGCATCGGGGCCCAAGGGCTGGGCGGTCTGACGACTGTTCTGGACGTTAAAGTGAAGGATTACCCAACCCACGCCGCGAATTTGCCGATCGCGATGATTCCGAACTGCGCTGCGACGCGCCATGCCCATTTCGTGCTTGACGGATCCGGGCCTGTAGCGTTGGAGCCCCCTTCGCTGAAGGACTGGCCCGAGCTGACCTATGATCCGGTCGGCGCCCGCCGGGTGAACCTCGATACCGTCACTCGCGACGAAGTCGCCACCTGGAAACCGGGCGAGGTATTGTTGCTCAGCGGCAACCTGCTCACCGGCCGCGACGCTGCTCACAAGCGCATGACCGACATGCTGCATCGTGGGGAGAAGCTCCCTGTAGACTTCAAGAATCGCTTTATCTATTACGTGGGGCCAGTTGACCCTGTGAGAGACGAGGTTATGGGGCCCGCAGGTCCCACAACCGCGACCCGCATGGACAAATTCACCCGGCACATGCTCCAGCATACCGGACTGCTCGGCATGATTGGAAAAGCTGAGCGCGGACCGGCGGCAATCGAAGCCATTCGCGACCACAAGGCGGTGTACCTGATGGCAGTCGGCGGTGCGGCGTATCTGGTCTCGAAAGCCATCAAGAAATCCCGCGTACTCGGCTTTGATGACTTGGGCATGGAGGCCATCTATGAATTCCAGGTGCAGGATATGCCGGTAACTGTCGCCGTCGATTCCCAGGGCAACTCGGTTCATGAGAGCGGCCCGAAGGAATGGCAAGCCAAAATCGCCGAGTTGGTAGCGATAGAGTAAAAAATGGCAAGCTGACGAGCAGCTGCCTCTTATAGCCTGCCAATCGGAATGTCATAATCAGCGGTTCTGGCTCGTCCTACGAATGCAACTCCTAGAGCTTTTTCCATAGAGGATCGAGCGGAACTTCGATAGCCGACTCTTCGATCAGAAGCTCATTAACCGGCTGCCACGCCCTGGCTGCAGTCAAAAGCCTTGCAGCGCATCGGGTCGATTACCCAGACACTGACAACACCATCGCACGGTAATCGTCCAGCCGCTGCTGATAACGGGACACTCGATCTTTCGGTGAGACCACCTCGATTACGGCGACCGGGGGGTGAGTCAGGACAGGTTCATACGTAATTCCTAGCGGAAGGATGGCAAGATCAGCAATTCACACTCTGGTCGGCGACACCCATTCGGACCTCCCGGTATGCTTCTAACCTTCCATTGCTCTTCGTTCCCTGCCAGCCACTTGATGCAGAAGGCTTGCACCAACGAGTGCTCTTTCTCGCACGCGTTGCGCTCCTCCAGCTCGGCGTCCACATAATCGCAGTCCGGTTCGTAATCCGTTCTGAGATATTTCTCCAGTGATACCTGCGTGGTTGCCATCGCAGCCGCCCCGGGGCCAAGTTTAACGCCGTTGTCTCGCCCGTCTTCGTCTCCCATCTCTGCCACAAATTGTGGCGACGCCTCGGCTTCGTCAATCATCTCTCTGACTAGAGGTGGTCAAGCTATGTCCGTCACCGTGAGTTCTCCCGCCCGTACCGAAAAAGATTCGCTCGGCCACAAGGAAGTTCCTGCCGATGCCTACTACGGCATCCAGACAGCGCGAGCGGTCGACAATTATCCCATCAGTGGATTGCGCGCGCATCCCACGCTGATTCGCGCCATTGCGATGGTGAAGGAGGCCGCGGCCGAAGCCAACCGCGACCTGGGGCTTGTCGAGCCGAAGATAGCCAATGCCATCATTCAAGCGGCAAAAGAAGTACAGCAGGGCAAGTGGCACAGTCATTTTGTCGTCGATGTATTCCAGGCTGGCGCGGGCGTCAGCTTCCACATGAACAGCAATGAAGTTATCGCCAATCGCGCTTCGGAGCTGCTGGGCGACAAGCTGGGCGAGTACAAGCACGCCCATCCCAACGATCATGTCAATTATGGGCAGTCCACCAACGACGTCTTCCCTACCGCGATGCGGCTGGCGACAATGCTGGAACTGGAAAATCTCTATCCTGTACTCCAGAGCTTGATTTCCGCCCTGGAAGTTAAAGGCAGGGAGTTCGACCACATCTTGAAGTCAGGCCGTACCCACATGCAAGACGCGGTTCCGATGCGCCTCGGCCAGGAGTTTGCCGCTTATGCCGGAGCGATCAAGCGCGCCCGGCAGGCGATCGAACAGCAAGCAGAGTTTCTGCGTGAATTAGGGCTGGGTGGCTCGGCGGTGGGCACAGGGATCAACACGCATCCAGACTATCGCAACACGGCCATCGCCAACCTGGGGCGCATCTCCCGGCAGAGACTCGTTCCCGTCGATGACATGCGCTATGCCATGCAGTCGAACCTGGCCATGGCGGGTGTAAGCTCCGCCCTGCGTAATCTTGCGCTGGAAATCATTCGCATATCGAATGACCTGCGCCTGCTTGCGTCGGGACCGAACACCGGCTTCGCAGAAATCAGTCTGCCTGCATTGCAGCCGGGATCGTCGATCATGCCGGGGAAGATTAATCCGGTGATGCCGGAGCTGGCTGCGATGGTGTCCTTCCAGGTGGTCGGCTACGACACGACCGTCGCCCTTGCCGTGCAGGCCGGGCAACTCGAACTCAACGTCATGATGCCGTCGATGACCTACAGTGTGCTGATGTCGATCACGATCTTGACCAACATGCTCCGGCAGTTGACCGAGTTCTGCATCAAGGGCATCACCGTGAACGAGCAGCGTACGCAGTATTACGTGCAGAGTACGGTTTCCCTGGCGACAGCTTTGAACCCGTACATCGGCTATGCCAAGGCGGCGGAGATCGCGAAGGAGTCCGTTGCCACCGGAAAGTCGATCATCGAGATAGCGCGCTCGAAGGGTTACCTTACCGAAGAACAGATCAACCAAATCCTGGACCCGGCGCGCATGACCGAACCAGCAGCGCCACTGGAGGCGGGAAAAAAGAAATAGCTGCCGGCACTCAGTTGCCGGCTCTCAGTCACCCCGGTCCCGCTAGGACATGCGAAGCATCTGAGGCGGTTTACTGGCATGGCGAGGATGAGATGTCTGCAGACATTTGACTGATCGAAGCGGCTAAGCCAACACGATCAGCCTTCCGAGCGCAATACGCTGCTCCCATGTTAGCCCCTCTTGATATCGTCCAGCGAAGCCAGGGCGGTGAGAGCCACACAAGTGGCCGGCATGAAACTCGCACTTGAGCACCGCCTCTGTTCCCCACCAAGCGCGCAGTGCTGGAATCTACCTCTTGTAGATCACCTTGCCCGCACGAATCGTGTAATCCACTTTCGCGAAGTTACGCACGTCGATTGCGGGATCGGCGTCGAGAACCACCAAATCAGCGATCCCCCCTTTCACTATCTCCTCCGTGTTGGCAGCCTTGAAGAACGTTGCCGGGTTGGTCGTAAGCGATGCCAAAATGTCACGCCACTGCATTCCCGATCGCTGCATGTATTCGTACTCGCTGGTCGTATCGTAGAGCTGCGTATATCCCACATCGGTACCAAACAGGATTGTGCCACCCTGATCGAAATAGGTCTTGAGCTGTCCGACGGCAACTGACAGCACAGCTTCTTCGTCCTGCTTGCTGCCACCAAACTTCCGCTCTTCATCGGGAAACAGCGACAGCGTTGGCGTGAGCGCCACATGTTCTTGCTTCATGCGCTGCAGCTCCTCCGGCGTCCAATCCTTCTCCATGGGAATGGTATGGGCCAGCACATCGACTCCGCCGGCCAGTGCGTTGTCGGTGCCAGCGTGATTCGACGGATGGGCGAAGACCGGCTTGCCGTCCGCGTGCGCAACCTCGACCGCGGCCTTTATGACATCCACCGGCATTGGCAAGACTTCACCGTGACCCACAATCGCACCTGCGAAGACCTTGATTCCATCGCCGCCTTTCGCCAGCGAGTCGCGAGCAAGTCGGGCTGCGTCGGCTGGGGTGGCGGCTTCGAAATGTTTCATTAGCGGTACCAGGTCTTTCGGTAGGTACACTGGAATGCCGTTCTGCGGATAGATCGCTCCCGCCGTCGTATAGATCTTCGGCCCGGGAACCTCGCCCTTACTCACGCGTTCCCGCAGCGGGATTGTGTCTTGCGGGTTAGAGCCGATATCGAACACGGTAGTGAAGCCCCACCGAGTGAGCATCTGCTGCATGTGATCTTCCAGCCGTGAGGCCGGCGCCGTACCAGCATCCTTCCATGCCGCTTCGGTGAAATGCACGTGGCTGTTCCAGAATCCGGCGGTTATGAACTTACCCTTTACATCGATGACCTGCGTCGTGCTTGGCACATGGACTTCGCCACGGCGTCCAAGTGCCGTGATCGTACCATCATGGACGAGCACGACAGCATCGTCTATCGGATTGGCTATCGGCGAAGCGTAGACCCGTCCACCTACAAGGGCCAACTCTTGTGAATATGCCAGGCCGGTGTAGGTTAGAAATATTCCAATAACAATGGCGAGCTTGGTCAACCATAGCCGCGCAGAATTGTGCATGGCTCGTTCATACGCATGAACCACGCCTCCGGTTCCGCCCATCGGGACAAAAAAGGTCCAAAATAGCTACGCCCGTACCGCAGGATCCTCCCGGACTTCATGGAGCTCTCCAGCTGTGATCGCTGCAGCCATTCCTTCCCCTCGTGAGGGAAGAGAGGGATTTAGAAGGAAAGGATTCGGAAGGGTAAATATTATTGGGCTTTGTCGCCCCCGGTAAGGTCATCGCTTCGAATACGCAGAGGCAGAGGTCAGCGTCGCTCTCAGCAAGCCCAGCGCAGGAGTGTCGCGCCGGAAGTAAATCCCGCCCCGACTGCCGCCAGGAGAACCAGGTTGCCTTTCTTCAGTTTTCCTTCTTCGACAGCAGTCTGCATGGCAAGTGGAATCGTACCGGCCGTGGTGTTGCCGTAACGGTCGATGTTGATGATCACCTTCTCCATCGGCATCTTGAGCCGGTCGGCGGTTGCCGTGATGATGCGTCGGTTGGCCTGGTGAGCAATGAAGCAGTCCACGTCCTCACCGGTGAGCCGATTACGCGATAGCACGCACTCAGTCATCTCCGCCATTTTCTTTACTGCATACTTGAATACTTGCTGCCCATCTTGATGAATATAATGCATCTTCTTATCGACCGTCTCGCGCGATGCAGGATGCAAACTGCCCCCTCCCGGCATGCACAGGTACTGACCACCGCCGCCCTCAATCTGGCCGACATGGTCGATGATTCCCTGCTCCCCATCTTCGGCTGGTTCCAGTAGCACTGCGCCCGCACCGTCACCAAAGATGATGCACACAGCGCGGTCTTCATAGTTGACCATGGAGGAGTTCACGTCGGAGCCGATAACCAGCACTTTCTTGTATTGTCCCGATTCGACGAAACTGGCACCGGTATTCAGTGCGTAGAGAAAGCCCGAGCACCCGGCAGAAACGTCGAAGCCCCAGGTGCGCACAATCCCCAGCTTGTGCTGGACCAGGCATGCCGTCGAGGGGTACATCATATCGGGCGTCACCGTGCCAACGACGATCAGATCCACTTCCTGCAGATCAAAGGGGTGTGAAGCCAGAAGATTCTTGACTGCCTCAACGGCAAGATCGCTGGCAGCCACCCCTTTGTCAGCCAGGTGTCGTTCGCGAATTCCAGTACGCTCGACAATCCACTGGTCGGTGGTGTCAACCATTTTTTCCAGGTCGTGGTTGGTGAGCACGCGAGGTGGAACATAAGTACCAAGTGCATTGATCTTGGCGCGACGACAAGTAGGCAATCGAATTCTCCGCTACAACCTCTGAGAATGAATTCGCATTCATTCTGAACGATGCGACGGGGAAAGTCTACGGATTCGCTTTTCGCCCTTCGGCTTTCATACGCCGCACCTCGGCGTGACTTTAAGCAGGTGGTCTAGGCTGTTCCAAGAAACAGCGCGAACTCTGGTTCAAGCCTGAACGCTAGCGGATTGGTCACGGTTGTGCCCGAAGTTTCAATGGCACGGTGGACAAGGATTAAGAGGGAATGGCGGAGAGCCAATAACGAAAAAGCCGGGCGCCAGTTGACCGCTGCACACGCAAGGATCCGTTACCGTTGCTTCCTTCCGGACCTGGCGGGGTTCACAGGTTTGCGTTGCGCGGGACCAGCGCCCGACCTAGCTCATCATATCATCACGTCTTCGCTGCCAACGGTGCGCGGGGTTCGCTTGTTCGATCGCATCTGCAGCGAGGTTATGGCAAAGCGCTACGGTGGGACTTAGAGAAGCCGATGATAAAATAAAAAGATTCCATGTACTTCAATGACGATTCTGTAGCCCTGCTCACTGCACCGGATGAGACTGTTCCCGCCGCCGCAGCTCCCAAGAAAGTTGGCTTTGTGAGTCTGGGTTGTCCCAAGAACCTTGTGGATAGCGAGGTCATGATGGGTCTGCTCACGCGGGGCGGCGCCCAGATTACGCCACGTGCCGAAGACGCGGACATCCTTGTCGTCAACACCTGCTCGTTCATCGATACCGCGAAACAGGAGTCGGTAGACGCGATCCTTGAGATGGCCGGTCACAAAACGTCGGGCCGGGTGCAGAAGCTCATTGTTGCAGGATGCCTGGTCGAGCGCTATCGCAATGAGATTCAGAAAAACATTCCCGAAGTCGATGCGGTTGTGGGAACAGGCGAACTGCAGCAGATATTGAGCGCTGCCGGCATCCAGGCGCAGACAGAGGGTAATTCTCCGTTCGTCGTTCTGAACTCGCGTTCCGAAGGCGACGCGCGCGAAGCCGCCGGACGATTCGCGAGGGACGGCTGGGACGGCGCCATCGCCGACTTGCCTAACTACCTTTACGACGAGACGACTCCCCGGGTGTTGGCCACACCCAGGTATTCGGCGTACATCAAGATCGCTGAAGGCTGCGATCATCCCTGCTCGTTCTGCATTATTCCGCAGCTGCGAGGCAAGTTTCGTTCGCGCCGGTTCGAGTCCGTCATCGCCGAAGCACAGCGGCTTGCAAGCCAGGGTGTGCGGGAAATAACACTGATTGGGCAGGACACCACGTGTTACGGTGAAGACCTCGGATTGAAAGATGGCCTGGCTCAGCTCCTGGAGCAGCTGGCCCTGATTGAGGAGCTGCGCTGGGTACGTTTTCTTTATGCCTACCCCAACAAGATTACGGAGAGGCTGCTCGACACCATCGCGGCGCAAAAGAAGATTTGCTCCTACATCGACGTTCCTCTGCAACATGCTTCGCCCGCGGTTTTGAAGAGCATGAAGCGAGGTGCCGGAGCCGAGATCTTTCTGCGCTCGATCGAGAAAATGCGACGGAAGATCCCCGACTTGACGCTGCGGACCTCCTTCATCGTCGGCTTCCCGGGTGAAACTGAGCAAGACTTTGAACAACTCTGCACTTTCGTTCGCAAGGCGGAATTCGATTGGCTGGGTGTCTTCGGCTACTCGGACGAAGAGGGAGCACAAGCCTTTGAATTGGCTGACAAGTTGCCGGCGCGAGAAATCGAGCGCCGCCGCAAGAAGCTGATGTCAGTGCAGGAGCAAGTCAGCCGAAAGAAAAAACGTGCATTGATCGGGAGGCAGTTTGACCTGCTGCTGGAAGGCCCGTCAGCCGAAACCAACCTGCTTTGGGAAGGCCGTACGCCGATGCACGCTCCGGAAATCGATGGCACGGTTTATGTCAACGACTTCGGGGATCACGAAGATGCGCGCGAGGGCGAATTCTATCGTTGCGAGATCACAGAAGCGCACGAGTACGATCTCGTGGCGAGGATTTTATAGTTGTGAGTTACCGGTTGTTCATCAGTTAAAACAAGGGAGCGCTTTGTTTGGCGGGGATTTCAACAAACTTGCCGACCAGAAGTATGTCCTACGGCCCGCGGCAGCAGAAAATGGGTCAAGCAACCGGTAACTGGGAACCACGAACTGTCAAGCTGTTGTTATGAGGAAACCCGCACGCAGCCTACGCTGTCCCACTTGCTGGAAGATTGTGCTGGCGCGCGATCCCGAGTTCCCCTTCTGCAGCGAGCGCTGTCGCTTGATCGATCTTGGGAAATGGGCGAGCGGAGGCTACGTGATCTCCACTCCGCTGAATGAT
>Ga0306921_10006930_pt1 | contig 11848 bp, 10 predicted proteins | sample sta12Cox44000080_FD_203760 | JGI IMG/M metagenome (GOLD analysis project Ga0306921, IMG submission 203760) | Lab enrichment of tropical soil microbial communities from Luquillo Experimental Forest, Puerto Rico - statoxic.12C.oxic.44.000.080 (v2)... | ecosystem: Environmental > Terrestrial >... | reverse complement strand
CCAATTGCCCGGAATGGTAGGGCGCGTTTCCAACGCGACCGATCGACTGGAAATAGAACCAGACCCCGACAACCGGGCGCGTCGGGAACGCGCCCCTACCGAAACGTGACAAATTCCGGTAAGGTCGGGTGATGCACGATCTTCTTTTGCGTGGTGGCCGCGTTCTTGATCCTGGCCGGGGCAGCGATTATCCGGCCGATGTAGTTTTCTCCGGTGGCCTTGTTTCCGAAATCGGCGACAACATCGACGCTGCCCAGGCAGCCGAGGTGCGGCAGGTGGAGGGTTGTTTCGTGGTTCCCGGGTTGATCGATCTTCACACCCATGTCTATTGGGGAGGAACCTCCCTGGGCGTTGATGCCGGCTCGGTCGCTCGAACGAGCGGAACCACTACCTTCGTCGATGCCGGGAGCGCCGGCCCGGGTAATTATGCGGGCTTTTTGCGCCACGTGATCGAGCCTTCAGCGCCTCGTATTCTGGCCTTTCTCAACATTTCCTTCCCAGGCATTTTTGGTTTCTCCCGGTCGGTGATGGTTGGCGAATGCGCCGATCTCCGGCTTCTGGATGTCGGGGAAGCGGTTCGGGTGGCGAGGGGAAACCCTGCCACAGTCGTGGGGGTGAAAGTCAGGGTTGGGCGAATCGCCGGAGGCTCAAGCGGGATGGCTCCGCTCGAGATGGCTATCGAGGCTGCGGAGGAACTGGGTCTTCCCGTGATGGCCCATATCGACTTACCGCCCCCGAATCTGCGAGAAGTCTTTCAACGCCTGCGCCCGGGTGACATTCTAACTCATTGCTTCAGGCCCTTCCCAAATGCACCGATCGCAGGTGGCCGAATTCGGGAAGAGGCGTTGCTGGCCCGGGAGCGAGGAGTGATCTTCGATATCGGGCACGGAATGGGGTCGCTCTCGTTTGCCACGGCCAGGACGATGCTGGCCCAGGGGTTCTCCCCTGATGTGATCAGCAGCGACCTGCATGCCTTGTGTCTTGATGGGCCCGTTTACAACCTTCTGGTAACCTTATCCAAATTCCTCGCGATGGGCATGTCGCTGCCTGACCTGGTTGAGCGCGCGACGATCAGGGCCGCCCGGGCCGTGCGTCGACCCTATCTGGGCGTCCTGGAAGCAGGTGGAGTCGGAGACGCCACCGTGCTTCGTATCGAGGAGGGAGAGCGCACCTACGTCGACTCCACCGGGGAGAAAATGGTCGGAAATCGCCGATTGGTTTGCGAGGGCTGTGTGATGGCGGGGAGCTTCGTGCCAGTACTCATTTGATCGCACCCATCATCATCCCTCGGACCAGATAACGTTGCAGCCAGGTGAATACGGCTGCTACTGGAAGGGTTGCCAGCAACGTCGCGGCCATCACCTGTTGCCATTCCACGGTATATCGCCCCCCGACCAGGGAGAAAATCCTCAACGGCAAGGTGAAGTTTTCGTCGGACCGTAACAACGTCAGTGCAACCACGAACTCGTTCCACGAATTAATGAAAGTAAATATCGCGGTGACCACGATAGCAGGAATAGCCAGCGGCACAAAAACCCGAAGGATTGCGCCCCGTCGGTTGCAACCGTCGATTAAAGCTGCTTCCTCCAGTTCGACTGGGATCGCGCCAAAATAGCTTTGTAACATCCACACGCCGAAGGCCACGTTAAATGCGGCATAAACGAAGATCAGCGCATATTTGTTATCCACCAATCCCAGGGACACCACCAGATGGAAAAGGCCCAGCACAAGCAGGATTGGGGACAACATCTGAGTTACCAGGAGAAACTGTTGAAAGGGCCGCTTGGCGCTAAAGGTAAAACGGGCCAGAGCATAAGCAGCGGGGATACCGACGACTAATACAACCACCGTTGCCCCCAGGCTGACTACGATGCTGTTCCCCAGCGCGGTACCGAAGTCCACCGCCTGCCACATCTCTATAAAATTTTGCCAGCGCAAGGTGGATGGTAGCCAGCGAGGGGGATAAGTGAACACCTCGGAGCGTGGTTTAATTGACGTGAGGAACATCACCACGAAAGGAAACAGAATCACTAGCATCAGGGGCGAGAGGGCTAGCCAGATCAGCAGGCTGTGTTGGCGTTTCCTCATATTTCGCTCTCTTTGCTTTGCAGTTTGAGGTAAACGAATGTGAAAATAAACAGGATGAGCAGCATCACCAGGGACACCGCAGCGGCTTCCCCAATACGCCCCAACCGGAAAGCGAGTTTGTAAAGATAGGTAACAAGAATTTGCGTGCTGTCAGCCGGGCCTCCCTCGGTGAGTACCCAGATGATCGGGAACGAATTGAAGACGTAGATTACGTTCAGAACGATCGCGATATTAACAAACGGCCGGATCAGAGGGAAGGTGAGGCGCAGGAACTGCTGAAAAGCCGAGGCTCCTTCCAGTCGGGCGGCTTCGTAAATGTCTTCGGGCAGGGAAGACAATCCTCCAAGATAAACGGTGGTTGTAAAGGGAATCGAGACCAGGATGCCTATAAGAATCGCAATGGGAAACGCCAGTTCCCCTCTGGCGAGCCAGGCGATCGGCGAGGAGATAATTCCAAGCTTCTGCAGGAGGGAATTTAACATTCCATACTCGGCGTTAAGCGTCCAGCGCCACACGATAGCCGACATGGTCAGTGACACAGACCAGGGCAGCATGATAATCGCCCGCGCCAGTCCTCGCCCGTAAAAGTTCTGATTTAACAGCATGGCTAGCGGGAGCGAAATCAGATTCGTCCCGCCGACAATCAGTCCCGTCCACCAGAGGGTCCGTCCCAGCGATTCCCTAAACAGGGGATCGGCAAAGACCTTGGCGAAATTTTCGACCCCGTTGAAGCGCAGGGAGATGCCAAATCGGCTTACCTCGTGGGTTGAGGTTCGGAGAAGATCAAGGAATGGATAACCAATGATAAAGAGGGCGAGCAGAAAGCCCGGCGAGATCAACAAGTAAGGCAGCAAATTTAACGAACGAGGCTTCATTCGGCGCCAGCGCTTAGCCCAATTATCCGAGTGAAACGGGAATTTTGTTTTCCCGAGGCTAGGCTAGGGATCTGGCCAGAACGAGGTCCCGGGCATTTGCCAGCGTTGACACGGGAAAATGCTACACCATAGCTTTGCAGGCAGACCCTCCAGGGTGGCCTCTAACCAGTCTCCTTATTTACAAATTACGGCCGATGCCTCTTGAGCAGCCTGTTTAAGCGCATCGGCAGGCTTTGCCTTGTCCAAATAAACATTCTGTAGAGCCCGGATCACGATATCACTCATCGCGTCATAGTTGCTGACGAGCGGCGCGAACTTTGCCTGGGGAAGAAGTTTAATGAACTGCTGGAGTTTCTCATTCTGAGTGAAGTAAGGATCCTCACTTTCGGCTTTAGTCGTGGGCAGGAATCCTTCCCCTTTGGTAAAGGCTACGCGTGGCTCCTTAGTGAAGAGGTAGTCCAGGAACTTCCAGGCCGTAGGTTTCACCTTGGAGTTTTTGAAGATCACGATCGTATCTGTCACCCCCATGGAGATTGTCTGGCCGCCCGACGGAATTGCCGTGATGCCATAGTCAATATTCGGAGCTTCAGCCTTGAGCTGGTTAATGAGAAACGGCGCGGTGATTACCATGCTAACACGGCCTTGCTTAAAGAGATTCTGCACGTCTTCCCGACTGTAGGAAGTCACCCCCGGTTGGGTTAGGCCATCGTCGATCAATTTTTTGTATTGGCTAAGTGCCTTAACACCGGCGTCGGAATCGAAAACAGCCTTGCAGTCCTTCACGATGTCGCCACCGAATGACCACAGCGCATAGTACCAGTATGTATCCGTCTCGATCTCCTTGCCTTGCAGGCCGAATCCGTAGTTACCAAGTGCCTTGATTTTTTGCGATGCTTGCTCCACATCGTCCCAGGTTTTCGGCCCGTCCGGCATGCCAGCCTTCGTAAACAATGCTTTATTGTAATATAGGGCGCGCGCCGACGCCGCGATCGGCAAGCCGTAAACTTTGTTATCAATCTTAGCGTAATCGAAGAGAGATTGGATGAAGCGATCGCGGAAGGACTGATCCATGTAACTATCCAGCGGCTCGACCACCCCGGTCTTTTGAAAATCGACTAACCAGCGGGTGCCGATAATTGAGATATCCGCGTTGGCATTTGCCGCGATATCAGTCGTCAGTTTTTGGAGCAACGAATCCCAATTAGCGACTTCGATTTTTATATCTACCCCAGGGTTCTTTTGTTTGAAGTCGCTTGCCATCTTCTGAAAATACGGCTCGGTGGCAGCGCTATAGAAAGGGATGGTGACGCGCAAAGTTTCCGCGACAGCGGCCGGCACCCCTCCTGAGAGATGGAGTGCGATGAACGCAAGCAACCCGGTAGCCAGGCAGGTCTGGTAGAGCTTCAGTGCGCAGCAAGTCAGACGCGAGGACCGGATAAGCGCAAAATCAACTAATGCGCCCCATAGTGTAAGCGACCGCGGCGGCCGTCGGGGGAATCTTGGATAGAACATTTTCATTGTCGGAGTTGGGTGATTTTCTGAAGCAGCGAGTTTCGGTGTCGACCGAAATCATCCAGGAGCGTAACAAGAAATTGACGGACTTGTCTACAGGCGCTAACGAGAGATTCGGTCGGGTCATGTCTGCCAGCCGTCCTTAGCAGCCCCAGAAATGCAAATTTCACAGACTGAAGCCGAACAGTACGAGCGAATCCCCACGAAAGTTTTTCCAACGTCGGATGAGGCTGTCCGTGTCGTCGCCGCGGCGATTTCTCATTTGGTGCGCGAGCGTCAGCAGCAGGGACGCACCCTCGTGCTGGGATTGGCAACAGGTTCAACGCCCGTCAAACTCTATCGAGAGCTGATTAGACTGCATCGGGAAGAAGGTCTTTCCTTCCGGAACGTTGTGACTTTTAATCTCGACGAGTATTGCGGTTTACCTCCCCGACATCCCGAGAGTTACCGCCACTTCATGGAAGTGCAGCTCTTCCAGGAAGTCGATATTCCGGCTGAGAATGTTCACGTACCCGATGGTATGATCGCGCGTTCGGAAGTGTTCGAGTATTGCCGGAAGTACGAAGAACGGATCCGGGAGGCGGGTGGTATCGATCTCCAGGTCCTTGGGATTGGCCGTACCGGCCACATCGGGTTCAATGAGCCCGGTTCGGCTGTCGATTCGCGGACCAGGATGGTGACACTCGATCGATTGACCCGGCGAGATGCGGCGCGTGATTTCCGGGGTGAAGCGAATGTACCCGAATACGCGATCACGATGGGTGTTGGCACGATCCTGGAGGCCAGGGAAATCGCCCTCCTGGCCTGGGGTGAGTCGAAGGCCGCGATTCTCCGGGCCGCGATTGAAGGCCTGCAAACTGACACGGTTCCCGCCAGTTTCCTCCAGCGCCATTCGAACTGCCAATGCTTCATCGATGAGACCGCGGCCGGAGAATTGACGCGCTTCCGTTTGCCTTGGAAGGTTGGGCCAGTTTATTGGGAGCCACCAGTCATTCGCAAAGCCGTCGTTTCGGTGGCCGGCGAATTAAAGAAACCGGTTCTCAGGCTGCGGGATGAGGACTACACCGAAAACGGGCTGTCCCCGCTGCTGGTCGAGACCGGCTCAGCTTACAGCCTGAATATTCGAATCTTTAACGAGCTCCAGCATACAATCACCGGCTGGCCCGGCGGTAAACCCAATGCCGACGATTCAAACCGCCCGGTGCCGGCGGAACCGCCACGCAAGCGCGTGATTGTTTTCGGCCCGGAACCGCTGGATGCCGAATTAGGCATGGCGGGCACACTGCATCGTCTGGTTCGCCATCAGCACGAAGTGACATTTACTTACCTCACTTCCGGCAACCTCGGCGTGCCGGACAACGAGGCGCGGATGGCAATCAGTTTGCTGAACGAACTAAGCGTGAATCGGTTGGGCGATATCGCGGGAAAGGAACGACTCGCAGAACTGGCGAAGGAAATGGAGAACAAAGCTCCGTTCGATGAAGACAGCGTCAAGCTGCGGCAGTTCAAAGGACTGATTCGGAAAGCCGAAGCGCGTGCCTCGTGCCAGGTGCTCGGGCTGGATCTCTCCAAAGTGTTGTTTCTTGATCTGCCATTCTATGAAAAAGGCCGGTATCGGCAATTCGCCACCAGCGAGCAGGACATCGCATCGATCCGGGGTTTGTGTGAGCGCATCCAGCCCCACCAGATTTACGTTACAGGGTCGGGAGCCGATCCGAGCAGCGTTGCCGGCATTTGCTTCCGCCTCGTTAGCTCTGCTCTCGAAGCCTCCGGGAAAGAGGCCTGGATGGGAGCCTGCCAGGTCTGGTTGTACGCCTCGAGCGAGCGGCCCTGGTATCCGCACGAAATTGATATGGCGGTACCTTTAAGCCCGGCGGAACTGGCGGTGAAGCTGGATTGCCTTTATCATCACCGGTCCCAGAGGAGCCAGACTCCGTTTTTGAAAACTCAGTCTGGCGAGAGCTGGCAACAAGCCGAGCATAGCAACCGGACAACCGCCGAACATTATGACCACCTGGGGTTGCCGGAGTACGAAGCTATCGAGTCGTTCAGGCGGATGAAGGAAGTAGAAAGGAGAAGGTAATCAGTAATAGGTATTCTGTATTCAGTCCTCCGTCTTGGAGACAATTCCCTTGTAGGGCGATTAGGGCCGACAAATCTGATTACAGAATACGATGACCGATCACTGATTACTTCTTCCTGCCTCGGAACCGGCCGTCGAGTTTTGGAGGTTGGGCTTCAGGCAAGCCCAATCCCTGCAGCAGGATATCTTTGTACGTTGCCGCCTGTCGGGTTGAGCAGACCGTAGCGTTCTAATGCCGGCTTATTGCCATGCTCCTTGTCCGGGGTCATGAGATTCACTTTTTCACTACCCGCCCGTTCGAACGCATCGGTGAGCGTTTTGGAAGCGGTTCTCAGAGAATCTCCACCCAGCCAGGTTGGCCCCTCCCCGAGCCAGGTTGGCAGCCAGCTTGGCAGGTATTGACTTACTGGGCCTGGTTCGTATTCGACCGGCCTGAAAGGGATATTCCCATTAGTCAACTCGGCGTAGGTCCCGTCCCGCTTGATTTTTTCGCTAACGATGGCTAGGGCCTGCCGGAGACGTCCGGGTGGATCCTTGAAATGGGCGAGTCCAACTATTCCGGCTGAAATACCGGCATTCTGGCCTACACCAATGTTGTGTACTGCGGCATCGACCTTGAGCGTGAATGGTTTAGAAGCCGGGGCGACCGAATTCCATTTGTAGGGGTTGGAAATAGTAGTAGCTGCGCCAACCAAGACCTGCGCGAAAGTCTTCCTCTGGGCTTCAGGGAGTCCGTCCGCAAGCTTCAGCGTTTGGTTGATTGCGTCCCGCATTTCCGGGCTGAGAGAACGAATTACCTCTAAGGGGTCTTTATCGTTGATCTTGACGGGGGGGTATGAGGTCAGAAAGCTTCTTGGAGAGCTGCTCGGGAGTGATCCCAGTATCTGAGGAGGGTGGATTGTCGCCTGACTGGTTTCCGGGTTCTGTCCTAAGAAGAATTCTATCTAAGAACGGACAAGAATATGGAGTAATGGCACCAATTGTCAAGAACCGATCCTGAAACAGGATGGCAGCTGCTCGCTTAGACCAAAGACGGCGCCTGGCCCAGGCGCCCTCCAAGGGCCTCGAATTCCGAAAAATAACCTCATACCGTCCAGGAGCCTGGCGTCTCGGCATTCTTGCCGGTCTCCCTCTGATACCGTTCTAGTAGTGTCGGGGAGAGCCACAGAAGGACTCCGGCATAATTATGGAACACTGACCCGCCGTTGTCGACCGCCATCCTTGGATACCGCTTTACCGCTTTACCGTCTCACTGCTTTCTTAAAACCACTCCCGCTTGTTCTTCACGTACATCTCCTGGAACTCCTCATCTGACTTGGTTAAATAAATAATCCCCTCAATGATACCGATGATACCCGTCACGAAGGATCCGAGCCCGCATGTTGCCAGGGTAACGACGAGCATGATGATGCCTGGCGTGGTGTATCCCAGCACAAATTTGTGAACACCCAGCGAGCCGAGCAGGAGAGCGCAAGTGCCGGCGGCGATTCGGAGATTGATTTGGGTGGGTGGCGCGCTGGGGGCCGGCTCAGCGGGTAATGGTGGCGAGCTGCTGCCGGGCAGCTCCGGCGGTTCCTTACTCGCAGCAGGTTCGGGACGGTCTGCCGGAGAGGGTTGCTGGGGTTGGGGCTCGGGTTGGTCCGGAGAATTTTCTGGCATGGATATCTCCTAGCTGAGGTCGCGGAACGGTAAGCCGGGTGGAGCGGTGAAACAGTAGGGTGGTGAAGTGATAAAACGGTAAAGTGGTAAAATGGTGAAGCAACAGATAATACCGCGGCTCGTGAAAAGGTTCTGTGCAATTCTCGCCGTTCTTGGCAACTTAAACGTGATCCCCTCCGCTTATGCTTTACATCGGAATCGATAGTGGCACCCAGAGCACGAAATCAATCGTCCTCGATCTGGCGTCAGGCAAGATCGCGGCCTCGGCCCAAAGCAGCTACGAGCTCATTCCGGGCCTGCCGCCTGGACACATGGAACAGGATCCAAAGGTGTGGATCGATGCGGTCGATCAGACAATCGATAGCTGCCTGAAACAGCTCGGCGACCGGAAAGATGCGGTCCGCGCGATCGGCGTCAGCGGTCAGCAGCATGGGCTGGTCGTGTTGAATGATTCCAGCAAGGTGATCCGCCCGGCCAAGCTCTGGTGCGATGTTTCTACTGCGAAACAGTGCCAGGAGATCATCGAAGAGTTTGGCGGAGAGCCCGCCCTCATCAAGCTGCTTGGCAACACAATGCTTCCCGGCTGGACCGCGCCGAAAATTCTCTGGCTGAAACAGAATGAGCCACAGAACTACGAGTGGGTCGAGAGCATCCTGCTGCCCCATGACTACATCAATTTCTGGCTTACCGGCGAAAAACGAATGGAATACGGGGACGCCTCGGGCACCGGTCTGCTGGATGTCAGGACGCGCCGCTGGTGCGAACCTGTTATCGAATTTATCGATCCGGCCATCGAAGAAAAGCTGCCCTCCCTGGGTTCCTCCCGCCAGGCCGTCGGGTTGTTACGTGATACGCTGCGGCAAAAGTGGGGCCTGAAGAGCAGCCCGATCATCTCGGCGGGCGGCGGCGATAACATGATGGGGGCAATTGGTACCGGGAATGTCCTGCCCGGCGTGGTCACGGTGAGCCTGGGCACCTCCGGTACGGTTTACGCCTATTCCACCGAACCCGTGGTGGACTCGGAGGGCGAAGTCGCGGCTTTCTGTGACAGCACAGACAAATGGTTGCCGCTCGTATGCACAATGAATGTGACGGTCGCAACGGAGCAGCTTCGCAAGCTCTTTGGCTGGGATATTGCCGGACTCAACGAAGCTGTCGGGAGCGCCCCGGCCGGAGCCAGTGGCGTGACCTTCCTGCCTTATCTCACCGGAGAGCGCACGCCGAATCTCCCGGATGGTGTTGGCGTCTTTCACGGGTTGACCATCGCGAACCTGAATCCGGCGAATCTCGCGCGCGCTGCGATGGAGGGGGTCACCCTTGGTCTTGCTTATGGTCTCAACCGCTTCCGATCCCTGGGGATCAAGCCTGCCGAAATCCGGCTCACCGGAGGCGGAAGCAAGAGCAAGGTCTGGCGTCAGATCTGCGCCGACACGTTTCGTGTTCCAGTCGTGTGTCTTGCCACCGCCGAAGGCGCGGCGCTGGGAGCCGCCCTCCATGGTGCCTGGGTCGATAGTCTGGTTAATAACAAGTCTGCCAGTCTCCCGGACCTGATCAATCGAGTCGTGAAGCTGGACGAAAGCTCTCGCGCGAATCCGAATCAGAGCAACGCACAACTCTACCAGGACAAATACAGCCGGTTTAAGGGACTTACTCAAAGGCTGGCCACAGGCGGGTTTCTATGAGCGCGGGACACGTTTCACGTTTTTCGTTTCTGGTGTCTAGTTTCTCGTCGCTATGCCTTTTGGGCACGAGAAACGAGAAACTAGAGACGTAAAACGTGCCATGAAACTTGTGATTGCCAGCACCGGTGCTAGCGGGGCTATTTATCTCCAGCGGCTCCTAGACCAGATTGACGCAACTCACCACGAAGTACACCTGGTGCTGAGTCAGTTCGCGCGACAAGTCGTTCACGACGAAATAGGAAAGCTCAGAGTGCCGGCCAATATTCGGGAGCACAACGAACGGAGCATGACTGCCCCGTTCGCGAGCGGATCGACCTTGTTCGATGCCATGGTCATCGTGCCCTGCACGATGGGAACCCTGGGACGCATCGCGGCAGGAACGAGCGAAACCCTGATTCTGCGGGCAGCAGATGTTTTTCTTAAGGAGGGCCGAAAGCTCGTTCTGGTCCCGCGGGAAACGCCTTGGAATCTGATTCAGGCGAGGAATTGTTGCCGGCTCCTGGAGGCCGGCGCCGTCGTTCTTCCGGCGATGCCGGCATTTTATGGGCAGCCGCAGACGATCACCGAGGCCGTCGATACGGTTGTTCACCGGATTCTGGATCAGATCGGGCTGCCTGCTCCCGGCACGTTTCGGTGGTCCGAGAATTTGGAGTAGGTGTGTCCGAAAAGTTGGAAGGAACGCGCTCCCGGGGCTGTCGGGCGCCTGGGCCACGCGCCGGGGGATAACGAGGCCTTTCCGGCGCCGCAGAAAAATCTGTTTTTCTCCATTGACGTTTCGATATGCCCTGCTAGCTTGCCGGCCCGATCTCGAAGGAGAAAGGGGGCGCAGGCAAGGGGCGGTTAACAAAGAATCTAGAAATTTTGCGTTGACCGGCGGGTGCGAGCGCGTATTGTAAATTTCTCCGGTGATTTCGGAGAGGTCCACGAAAGTGGAGCGTGTTCTCACAGGTAAAGGGGACTTCAAATTGGCTCAATTTTGTCCCGGTTGAATTGGTGCAGTTGCTCGAGTTTGGCCGGGGAGTGAGATTGAGTTTTTTTGTCGTTCCGGCTTGGTGGGAACGAAGTTCATTGAAATCTTGGTTCTGAGTTTATTTATATTCTCAGAATGGTGATGTCAGCGAAGACTGTGTTGTGCGTTATACGTCAACATTTTTTGATTTTAACAGTTTTCATTGACCGATAAACCTTGCCTGGGTTCCGCTTCTGGCGGAATCGGGCAAAGACATGAATTGGTCAGAATCGTTTTGTTCCGCCGGTAATCCTGGCGGACCCTAGCTCACGTTAGGACACAGATTTTAACGGAGAGTTTGATTCTGGCTCAGAACGAACGCTGGCGGCGTGGATAAGACATGCAAGTCGAACGGGGCTGGTTTGGTAGCAATACCGGGCTAGCTTAGTGGCGAACGGGTGCGTAACACGTGACCAACCTTCCCAAAAGTGGGGAATAGCTCGCCGAAAGGCGGATTAATACCGCATGCACCTCAAAGCAATTTGAGGCAAAGCAGCAATGCGCTTTTGGATGGGGTCGCGGCCTATCAGCTAGTTGGTGAGGTAAAGGCTCACCAAGGCATCGACGGGTAGCTGGTCTGAGAGGACGACCAGCCACACTGGAACTGAGACACGGTCCAGACACCTACGGGTGGCAGCAGTCGAGAATTTTTCTCAATGGGGGGAACCCTGAAGGAGCGACGCCGCGTGGAGGATGAAGGCTTTCGGGTTGTAAACTCCTGTCATTTGGGAACAAAGTCCGCTTTTGGCGGATGTGATAGTACCAGAAGAGGAAGAGACGGCTAACTCTGTGCCAGCAGCCGCGGTAATACAGAGGTCTCGAGCGTTGTTCGGATTCATTGGGCGTAAAGGGCGCGTAGGCTGCGGGGTAAGTCAGGTGTGAAATCTCAGAGCTCAACTCTGAAATTGCACTTGATACTGCTCTGCTAGAGGACTGGAGA
>Ga0306921_10006929_pt1 | contig 11848 bp, 8 predicted proteins | sample sta12Cox44000080_FD_203760 | JGI IMG/M metagenome (GOLD analysis project Ga0306921, IMG submission 203760) | Lab enrichment of tropical soil microbial communities from Luquillo Experimental Forest, Puerto Rico - statoxic.12C.oxic.44.000.080 (v2)... | ecosystem: Environmental > Terrestrial > Soil... | reverse complement strand
GGGCAGGATCAGCATCTGCGCCGGCAGCCGTCCCTCGGCCGCCGCCAGTGTCTTCAGATCGGTATAGAACTCCTGCGCCGTCGCCTTTGCCATGTGGGCGGTGAACACGGCGTCGGCATGCCGCGCGGCGAACCGGCGACCGGTGTCGGACGAGCCGGCTTGCACCAGCACCGGCCGACCCTGCGGGCAGCGCGGCATGTTGAGTGGCCCGGCCACCGTATAGAAATCGCCGCGATGATTGATCGATCTCATGCGGTCGCGCCGAGCGTAGACTCCGGCGGCCCGGTCGTCGATGACCGCATCCGCAGCCCAGCTGTCCCATAGTGCCTTCACCACCTCCATGAACTCCTCGCCGCGTGCGTAGCGGTCGGCGTGAGTTACCTGCCCGGCGCCGCCGTAATTTTCCGCCGCAGTCGCGAGCCACGAGGTCACGATGTTCCAGGCGGCACGACCGCTGCTGATGTGGTCGATTGAAGCGAACTGCCGCGCGAGATTGAACGGTTCGGTGTAGGTGGTCGAGGCCGTTGCGATCAACCCGACCCGGCTGGTCGCCGCTGCCATCGCCGCCAGCACGGTGATCGGCTCAAGCCAGGTGCGCGGCGCCTGGGCCACATCGCCGCCCAGTGCGAGCTGGTCGGCCAGGAAAACGGAATCGAACAGTGCCGCTTCGGCGCGCTGTGCCAGATCCTGGTAATAGCGGATGTCGGTCAAGGGCAGCTGTGACGAGGCCGGATGGCGCCACGACGCCTCGTGATGTCCACGGCTGTGGATGAACAGATTGAGGTGCAACTGCCGTTTCATCAGACCGGTCCTTGCTGGCGCCGGCCGCCCGATCCTCGACGGGAGGGCGGAGGCCGCATCGGAAAACTATGTCCCTGCGGTCGGCTCGGGCAAGATGGTTGCACGACTAGGCTGGACGACAGACCTCAGGGTTCTCGTCGGATGTTCGGTTCTTGGGCTAAATTCGGCTAGGTTGTGGATCTCCGGCACGATCGCCGACACGTCACCCGGAGACCGCGTTCCTTTCCTGGTGCTGGCCCTAGCAGGAGAACGACACGATGTCTCGTCCGCGAGCCCTTGAAAACATCCGTGTGGTGGACTTCAGCTGGGTGCGGGCCGGGCCATGGGCCACGCGCTGGCTAGGGGCTCTAGGGGCCGAGATCATCAAAATCGAGTGGCCAGAGAATGAGCGGGGCAGATTGCCGAGTACCACCACCCCGCACAGCCTCGAGGTCAACCTGAACACCTCGGGAAACTTCAATGACACGAACGTCAACAAGAAGAGCCTCAGTCTCAATGTGCGAAGCGCCAAAGGCCTGAAGATCGTCAAGCGGCTGATCGCCATTTCCGACATCGTAATTGAGAATTTCAGCTCGCGAGTGCTGCAGAAATGGGGCCTCGGTTATCAGGAGCTGTGTAAAGTCAAACCGGATATCGTCTATGTGTCGATGTCAGGGTACGGCCATACAGGTCGGCATCATCATTACACAACATTCGGTCCGGTCGCCCAGGCGGTCTCCGGGCTGACATATATCTCGGGCTTGCCTGACAAACCGCCGGCTGGCTGGGGCTGGTCGTATATGGATGATACCGGCGGCATGTACGGGGCGATGTCTGCCCTCACCGGCCTCTACCATCGCAATATGACAGGACGCGGCCAGCATATCGACCTGTCTCAGATGGTGGCGAGCGTTCCCCTCAACGGTCCGGCGCTGCTGGACTTTACGGTGAACGGGCGCGGCTCGCGCCGGGCTGGCTATCCGCCCGGCAACCGGGCGCACTGGCCAGGCACTCCTTTGGTCAATAACTACCGTGGACCGACGGTGGCACCCCACAATGCCTATCGCACCCATCCTGGCGAATACAACGACTGGTGCGTGATTGTCTGCCACTCCGACGAGGAATGGCAGCGGCTGGTGCAGGTGATGGGCGGTCCGGCCTGGGCCTCCTCGCCGAAATTTGCCACGGCCATCGGACGCTTGCAGCATCAGCAGGAACTGGACGAGCAGATCGAAGCGTGGAGCATGACATTGGGGAAATACGAGCTGACCCAGCGCTGTCAAGCTGCCGGTGTTCGCGCCCTTCCGGTGCAAAGCGCCGAAGACCGGGTGGAGCATGACCCGCAATTGCGCCACCGGGAGATGTATCTGGCGATGGAGCAGGCGGCGCTCGGACTCCATAAAGTGCAAAATGCCCCGTTCAAACTCTCGGAGACTCCCGCGTCGAACCACCTGCCGAGTCCCCTGATCGGCCAACACACTAGGGAGATTGTCGAGAGCTTGCTGGGCTTTAGCCACGAAGAGCTCCGCGTCGGCTTTGCCGACGGCACGTTCTGGCCGACAAACCGGAAACGTTTTCCATACATGGAGGAGATGCTCCAGTGAGCGAAGCCCAGCCCCTGCCGGGCCCGCTGGCTGGCCTCAGAATCCTGGAGCTCGCGGATGAAACGGGGCAGTTCTGCGGCAAGCTTCTCGGCGATCTCGGCGCCGACGTAGTCAAGATCGAACCACCGGGTGGCGAGCGCAACCGCCACGTCGGGCCGTTCCTCGACGACATCCCTCACCCCGAGCGCAGTCTGTCATTTTGGTACTACAATACGTCCAAACGCGGCATCACGCTCAGTCTGGAAACTGCCGACGGCCGCCGGCTTTTCCGGCGGTTGGCGGCGACATCGGACGTCATTCTTGAAACCTTCCCCCCCGGCTTCCCGGCGTCGCTGGGGCTCGATTACGATTCCCTGAGCCTACAGAACCCGCGGGTGATCATGTGCTCCCTGACCCCTTTCGGCCAGACTGGTCCCTGGCGGGATTACCTTTCGAGCGACTTGCTTCATATGGCGGCAGGCGGCGAGATGGCCTCCACCGGTTATGACCAGGCGGACGCGCCCAATGCGCCGCCGATCGCCCCCGGCGGTGGTAACGCCTGGCACATGGGCGGCCATTTCGCCTGCATGGCGATCATGGCTGCCCTGGTCTACCGAACGGTCGCCGGGCAGGGGCAATACATCGACACCTCGATCCACGAGGCCTGTGCGCTGACGACAGAAGCGGCGATCGCCAACTACATCTATCGCGGAGAGGTGGTTCGGCGTCAGACCGGCCGCCATCATGCAGCAGGTCCCACACCCCGCACGCAATTCCAAGCCAAGGACGGCACGTACGTCTGCGCGCTGGTAGGGGGTCGGTTAAATCCAAAATATATCGGGGAACTGGCCGACCTACTGGACAGCTACGGTATGGCCGGCGATCTCAGGGACCCCAAATACAAGGACCCGGCCGTCATTGCGGCGAACACATCGCACATAATCGACGACCTCGTGGCCAATTTCATTGCGAGCCTGCCGGCAGAGGAGGTTTACCACGCTGCCCAGGATCGCGGCTTCACCTGGGGGGTGGTGCGCGCCCCGGAGGCATTGCTCGACGACGCCCATTTGCATGATCGCGGTTTTTGGAAGGAGGTGGAGCACCCGGAGCTCGGCCGCAGCTTCGTCTACCCCGGCGAAGCGGCCATTTATAACGGTTCTCCGTGGCGGATCTCCCGACGAGCGCCGCTGATCGGCGAGCACAACATCGAAATCTTCGGTGACGAATTGGGACTATCTCGCGGCGAGCTATCTATTCTGGCGGAAAATCGCGTGATCTAGCCGATTTGACGGCAGCGTGGCCCTGGGTTTTGCCGGCTTTGATCCGGGAGATCGACGTGCCGGGTATCGCGAACATCGCTCACAGCCCCGAGGACCTCCGCGCCAAGGTCACGGCGTTCAATCCCAGACGCGTTCGCTGAAACCGTCCGATCGCTCCGTCATTCCGGTGCCGTTCGCCTCTCGACAGGGCACGGACAACCCTACTGCTTCAACTTTTCGCATGCCTCCGACGGCGGCTCCTTGGCCGAGCAGGCGTCCGGTTAGCCAAGCACCGACAAACCTCGACGCACCGGTTCCCACCACCGTCCGGTTCTGACGATCGCGGTGCACAGAATAACCAGGTGCCGATGTGGTTCACCATGGATCTCTCGGCGCTTCTTCGATGATACGACCGCGAAAGCCGATCACGCAGCGCGGCGGCGGAAAGCGTCGAGACTGCCGGCGTGGATCAGTTCGCCCGGCAACTGGTGCCCGACGATCTCCTCGGCCATACGGCCGACCTCGATCAGCGCGTCGAGATCGACGCCGGTATCGATGCCCATCTCCTCGCAGAGCAGCACCAATTCCTCGGTGCAGATGTTGCCGGCCGCCTTGGGTTGCCCGGCGAACGGGCAGCCGCCCAGGCCGCCGACGGTCGAGTCGAATTGGGTGACACCCATCTTGAGCCCGGCATGCGCGTTGGCGACGGCGAGCCCGCGGGTATCGTGCAGGTGCAGCGAGATTGCCACGTCGGGCCAGCGGCTGCGCACTTCGCCGAGCGCACGCTCGATGCGCAGCGGTGTCGCCCAACCCATCGTGTCGGCTAGAGAAAAATATCGAATTTCGGCGCCGGCTTCCTCGGCGATCGCGAGCCCATCTTCCAAGGTCGAGATAACCTGCGCCGGCGCAATGTCGCCCTGGTAGTTGCAGCCGAACGCCGCCATCACCCCGATCCGCGGCACCTCGATGCCGTTTTCGAGATGCAGTGCCGTCTGCTTCTTCATTGCCTCGACGTTTTCGGCGTGGCTGCGATGCAGGTTCTTCTGGGTGAACCCCTCCGACGCGGTCAGCGAGATCGCGCCCGATATCGTCAGCCTGTTGCGGAAGACCAGCGCACGGTTGAGCCCGCTCGCGTTGAACCAGAGGGCAGTGTAGTGGACGCCCTCCTTCGGGGTGAACCCGGCGACGACGTCTTCGGCGTCCGCCCAGCCCGGCACGATGCGCGGGCTGACGAACGAGGCGGCCTGGATGTGGTGCAACCCGGTCTCGGCGAGCGCCTCGATCAGCTTGATCTTCTCCGCGGTGCTGATCGGGCCGGGTTCGATCTGGAACCCTTCGCGCGGGCCTTCCTCGTGGATCTCCACCTGTGTCGGCAGATCGCTCATGGTCTTGTTCCCTTGTGCTAGTTTCCCAGCCGGTAAAACCGCGACGCGGTGCCGGCGAAGAGATCGGCCTTTTCCGATGCCGAGGCACCGTGCGCTAACCGCTTGAACGTGTTGAACAGCACCGGATAGCTGCACGCACCCTTGTCGACCGGAAAGTTGCTTTCGAACATGCAGCGGTCGGCGCCAAAATTTTCGATGCAGGCCTCGACGTAGGGCTGCCAAACGTTCGCTATCTCTCTGGATGACGGCGGCAGCGGCGCCAAGTGAAAATCGAAGGCGTTGACGATCATCGCCAACCCGCCGAGCTTCACATACACGTTCGGAGAGGCGGCGAGCGCCTTGATATCGGCGCGCCAGCCGGGGAACACCTCATCGCGTTTATAGGGCCCGACCCCAAGCGGACCGCCGAAATGGTTGAGCACGATCCTCACGTCCGGACATTCGCGCGCCACTCCGCTCAGGGTCTTGATCTGTGGGTGGTAGATCCACGCTTCGAAGGTCAAATTGTGCGCGGGCAGCCGCCTAAGGCCGCGCCGGAAGTTGGGATCATCCATGAGCCCCAGCGGCGGTACATAGGATGAGGCGCCGAGAATCGCCGGATCATGAGCAGCGATCTGCCGGATGCCGCGAAACCGGCCGCCGGCCGCGGCGATCTGGCCTTCGAGCACCGCATCGACATTGGGCAGCCGCAAATCGGCGAAGCTTACGATGCCGGCGCAAATTTTGGTCTTGCCGCCGCGCCGGTCACCCTCCTCGGCGATCGCCCGGACGAACTCGCTTTCGCCGATCGGCCGCATCTCCTCCGGGCCGCCGGTCCGATAGCCCGAACCGCACTGGATGAACACGGTCGCGATGATGTTGTGACCCGAGTTGACGTCGGCCAAGAGTTCGTCGAGCAGATAGCGGCTGCCCGGGTGATCCCAGAGATGATGGTGCGGGTCGACGATCGGCAGATCGGGTTCGAGTATCTCTTCGGTCAGCTTGCCGAGCCATTCGAGATTGGGCAGTGGGCGGGGGTAGGCGCGGGCTTCGCCAGTGGTGTTTGGAGGCATGGCATTCTCCCGGGAGGTAGATTGGCTCGATAGCCCCAATCATCGGCGGCGCCGTTTGGCAAAGTCTACTCCGAAATTGTAGCCTACAGCCGGACTGGCGATTTAGAGGAGGCGAGCAATGAACGATGCGGGCACCCTATCACGGCACATGCTGGACGTCAGGGAGCTGACGGCCGACGCGTTTGCGCCCTATGGCGAAGTCATCGCGCCGCTGCGAACGGGCGGCCAGGGTGCCGGGACCCACCACGACCCCGAGGCTTCGGCGAGCGAAGCAAAGCTCGTCCTGGGTAATGGCGAGCCACGGCTGTGGATCATGCATCTGCCGCATGTCGGGCTCGGCTTCACCCGGATCGCGCGTCACCGACGGGTTACCCAATGCTTGGGCTCGCTCGGCGGCAAGGAATGGCTGATCGGCGTGGCGCCACCGGGCGACCTTGATGATGACGCTCGGCCGCGCGTCGAGGACATCGTCGCCTTCCGGGTGCCGGGCGATCGCCTGATCAAGCTGCACGTCGCGACGTGGCACGCCGGCCCGCACTTCGTCCACGACGAATGCCTATTCGTCAACCTCGAGAACCTCGACACCAACCGGCGTGATTTTCACGCCGTGCCGCTTTCGGTCGAGTGCCGGTATCGGCTCTGAGCCGCGCGATGCGCTGAGCCCCTCGCCGGCCCGGTCGGTCTCAGCACCGACGGGAGGCCAAAACTGGGGGCGCGGCAAAATGAACCCGTCGGCACTGTTCATCGCACGGCCGGCCGCGACTACGTTGGTGATGATCGGCGTGGCACTTGCCGGGTTTTTCGCCTTCTTGCGGCTGCCGGTGGCGCCGCTGCCACAGGTCGATTACCCGACCATTACGGTGTCTGCGTCGATGCCGGGCGCCAGTCCCAATACGATGGCCGCGACCGTGGCGACCCCGCTCGAACGCCATCTCGGCATCATTGCCGATGTCATCGAGATGAGTTCGGAGAGCTCGGTCGGCATTACCCGCATCACCTTGCAGTTCAACCTCAACCGCAGCCTCAATGGCGCCGCGCGCGACGTCCAGGCGGCGATCAATGCCGCGCGAGCCGACCTGCCGACCAGTCTACGGCAGAACCCCTCCTACAATAAGGTCAACCCTGCCGCAGCCCCGGTTGCTCTCCTGGCGATGACCTCTGACACCCTGACGCGCGGCCAGATCTACGATGCCGCCTCTGGGGTCATCCAGCAGGCATTGTCACAGATCGAAGGTGTTGGCCAGGTCCAGCTAGGCGGCAGCTCGCTGCCGGCGGTGCGGGTCGAGCTCAACCCGCTCGCGCTCTTCAAATACGGCATCGGGCTCGAAGACGTTCGCGCTGCACTCGCCTCGGCCAACGCGCACAGCCCCAAGGGTGCGATCGAAGAGGGGGAGCGCCGGCTGCAGATCTACACCAACGACAAGGCAAACCATGCCGAGGATTATCGGGGGCTCGTAATTGCCTACCGCGATGGCGCGGCAGTGCGGTTGAGCGATGTAGCAGAGGTTGAAGACTCGGTCGAAAACCTGTACGCCCTGGGCCTCGCCAACGGCAAGCCCGCAGTTATTGTGATCCTGCGCCGGCAGCCGGGCGCCAACATCATCGACACCATCGATCGCGTAAAAGCAGTGCTGCCGCAGCTCAAAGCAGCGATCCCGAGAGCCATCGATGTCGAGCTGATAATGGACCGGACGACCACGATCCGCAGCTCGCTGCACGAGGTCGAGCGCACCCTCGTTATTGCGATTTGCCTGGTCGTTCTGGTTGTGTTCGCCTTCCTACGCAGTTTTCGCGCCGCCCTGATCCCGAGTGTGGCGGTGCCGGTCTCGCTGCTCGGCACCTTCGGGGTGATGTACCTCTTGGGCTATAGCCTCGACAATCTGTCGCTGATGGCGCTGACGATCTCGACCGGCTTTGTCGTCGATGATGCGATCGTCGTACTCGAAAACGTCACCAGGCATATCGAGGCCGGCGTGCCGCAGATGCGGGCGGCATTGCAAGGCGCGCGCGAGGTCGCCTTCACCGTGCTGTTGATGACCATCTCTCTCGTCGCCGTCTTTGTGTCGATACTGCTGATGGGCGGCATTGAGGGGCGCCTTTTCCGCGAGTTTGCGGTGACGCTCTCGGTGGCGATCACGATTTCGCTCGCCGTCTCGCTGACCACGACGCCAATGATGTGCGCCTATCTGCTGGAGCGGCAGCGACATCCCCACCCATTCCCTCCCCCGCTCGCGGGGAAGGGAATGGGTGGGGGTAAGTTGTATCGCGCCGGCGAGCGGGCTTTTGCCATGATACTGGACGCCTACGACCGCTCGTTGCGGCGGGCATTGCAATGGCCGGGTCTCGTGATGCTCGGCCTGCTGGCGACATTGTGCTTTGCCCTCCAGCTCTTCATCAACCTTCCAAAGGGGTACATGCCCGGGCAGGATAATGGGCTGGTCTGGGGCGGCGTCCAGGCCGACCAGAGCATCTCGTTTCAATTGATGAAGAAGAAGCTGGCGCAGTTCGTCGATATCATCCGGCGGGATCCGGACGTAGCGCAGGCTGCCGGGTTCTATGGCGGCGGCAGTTTCGGCTCCGCCTTCGTGATGCTGAAGCCGCTGTTCGAACGCCAGGCATCGGCCGAGGAGGTCGCGAACCGACTGCGCCCCAAGCTCGACCAAATTGCTGGTGCGACGCTCTATTTAGGGGCAGATCAGGATGTCCGGGTCGTCGGGCAGACCGAAAACACGAGATACCAGTATACCTTGCTTGGTGAAGACACGGGCGAGCTCTACGAGTGGGCGCCGAAGATCGCAGCGGCGCTCAAAACTCTGCCGTTGCTGAGCAACGTCGATTTCGACCAGCACCAAGCGGGGCTCGAGGCCAGTCTGATCATCGACCGGGGCACCGCGGCGCGCCTCGGGCTCACCGCGGGCCAGATCGACAACACGCTCTACGACGCCTTTGGGCAGCGGCAGGTATCCGTGGTCTACAAGGCGCGGAACCAGTACCACGTCGTGATGGAGGTGGCACCCGAGTTCCGGCAATCACCCGAGATATTGAACCAGATCTATGTCAGCACCGAAGGCGGCCCGCTCAGCGGCACGCAGCGAACCCAACCATTGTCCGGCACCGTGGTGGTCAAGCCGCCGCCCGCAAAGAGCGGCAGTGTCGCTGTCAGCACGGTGCAGAACACGGGCGAGGCGGCCCGCAATGCGGCCAACAATGCGCTCGCCAACACCGGACGCAACGCCACATCGACCGGCGCCGCCGTCAGCACCGCCAAGGAAACGATGGTGCCGCTCTCCGCCTTCACCCGTTTTGGCGCGGGCAATACGCCGATCTCGGTCTATCACGCCAATCTGTTCGCAGCCTCGACGATCTCGTTCGATCTGATGCCGGGAGTGGCGCTCGGCGAGGCGACCGCGGCAGTCGATGACCGGATCGCTCGCCTCGGTGTTCCGGCTTCGATCCATGGCACTTTCCAAGGGACGGCCAAAGCGTTTCAGCAGGAGCTCGCCAACGAGCCCTTGCTGATCGGGGCGGCACTGCTCGCTGTCTATATTGTGCTGGGTGTCCTTTACGAGAGCTATGTCCATCCGATCACGATCCTGTCGACCCTGCCCTCGGCCGGGGTTGGGGCGGCGCTGGCACTGATCGCAACCGGCTCCGAGTTCAACCTGATGGCGCTGCTCGGCGTGATCCTGTTGATCGGCATCGTCAAAAAGAACGCGATCCTGATGATCGACTTCGCGCTCGACGCCGAGCGCGGCCTAGGTTTGACTTCGCGCGAGGCGATCTATCAGGCTTGCTTGAAACGCTTCCGGCCAATCATCATGACGACCATGGCGGCGATGCTCGGGTCGGTGCCGCTGGCGATCGGCTTCGGCGAGGGTGGCGAATTGCGCCGCCCGCTCGGGATTACGATCGTCGGCGGGCTGCTCGCCAGCCAGCTCCTTACCCTCTACACGACACCCGTCATCTATCTCTATCTCGACCGCCTCCGGCTGTGGGTGCGGCGCCCGTGGCGGATCCGCCAACCCCAGCTCGCCGACGAGGGTCTCCCCGAACCCGGCGAATGAATCCGGCCGTAAACTGAAAGATTTTTTCCTGCGGCCTTGGCAATTCGCGGCTAATGGCCGGTGTCCACCTTGAACCAGGCGCACCAGGAGGCGCGCTATATTAACGAAAATTCAGTAATCATATCAGATACTCACAAATTGGACGCGCTAACGGCGCAGGCAATTGTGAGGAAAGTATCATGTCTAATGTTTCCGCCGATTTCAAAGATCAAGTCCCCGCCGATTTCAAAGATCAAGCCAGGCAGCAGCGCGAACCGACGAAACTCGAATGCGGCCTGCTTGGCGCGCTGTGTGCGACGGTCGTTCTGGCAGTGCTGTTTTGGCTTGGTTTTCAGTTTTCCATCCTGCAACTGATGGTTCAAATCCGCTGATCGATAAGCGGGCACCGAACCGCATTGCCATCGCCGAATGCCCGCCGGGTGTCTCATGGCCGGCGTCATGCTGGCGATAGCTTTGTCCCGCTCCGCACGGAGAGGGGCACCGGGCAATAATTCGTGAAGCAAAGCGTGTAATGTGGCCTCGAGTGGTAGGCACCTGACGCTTGGCACCCGGAAGACCCCGCTCTTGTCATTGCGTGGGCCTTAAGCCCACGGACAAGTTCCGTGGAGAAGGCCGGGATCTATTTCCGAATGGGCACCGGCCCCCTGTTCCCTGACAGGGGCAGGCTTCGCCGGTATGACAAAATGTTGGGGTGACGTTTGTCAGATGCGTCAGCTATGCGTTTGTCGGCCGCTGCAATTCGACCGCCGCTGCCTCGGCAATAATTTCCTAAAGTCCGTCTTGGAAGGCGGGTCAGCTGGGAACGTCACCCACAGAAAGAGTGCTGAGCGCGCCTAATCCGGTATTCCCCGCTACTCGCGCCAAGACCACGCCGCTTGGCAAGGATGCTGGCGCCGTCGATCGCAACTCCTTGTCGGCCGACGGAAAGATTGGACCATAGCGCCAGCGGGTGTCTACACTCAGCAGGCGTAATAACTGTATGTATAAGCGTTCCAGCAGCTCCGCGTGGGCGGATAGTACGGCGTCGCCGGATAATACGCCGCCGCGGGTGGGTAGTTGTATCCGCCGTAGTAGCTGTAGGGGTAATAATATGGCTGACGGTAGGGGTTCGCGAGCACCGAGCCAAGCGCGAAGGCTCCGAGCCCGATCCCGACCGCGGCACCAGGGCCGATCCCACCTGCATCTGCGGGGCGCGGTGCCGTCGTCAGCCCGATTGCGGCGAGCAGCGCTGCCGCCACGGCCAGCCTACGGCCGATTTTCCCAAAGAACCTGGTCATATATACCTCCTCAGCCTGGTGCAGCCATAAAGGCTTGCCTCAAAAGCCTTCAACATGCAAACAGGCCAATAACAACCTAGTTCCGCACATCCCGCCGGGGCGTGCAGTTAACCGCGATCCTTTCATTTACTCGTGTGTAGCGACAGGGACCTGCTCGCCCGTAATCTATTCCGTGGTATCGCGATCGTTGCGCCGGTAACTTTCGTTCAATACGACCGGCTCCTTAGCTTCGACGGCAAGGATTTTGGCCAGATGTGCGGTCATCCGTCGCGCGGCGGCGGCACGCTCGCCGACGCGATCGCACCGCTGACCGAGCGCCTTCCCTGTGCAAACGGATTGAGGGGTAACAGATCGGACCGGCTGGATGGGTGACATCTTGATCCAATTAGCATCAAGGATGTTGCGGTGGTTGAGCCTGTGGAGTTGTGGTGATCGCGTCAGCGATATC
>Ga0306921_10006923_pt1 | contig 11851 bp, 9 predicted proteins | sample sta12Cox44000080_FD_203760 | JGI IMG/M metagenome (GOLD analysis project Ga0306921, IMG submission 203760) | Lab enrichment of tropical soil microbial communities from Luquillo Experimental Forest, Puerto Rico - statoxic.12C.oxic.44.000.080 (v2)... | ecosystem: Environmental > Terrestrial > Soil... | reverse complement strand
CGAGAAGACCTAGAGGAGGGTGCCGACATGGCCAAAGCCAGCAGCCAGAAGTTCATCGCCCGCAACCGCGCGCCGCGAGTCCAGATCGAATACGACGTGGAGCTCTACGGCGCGGAGAAGAAGATCCAGCTTCCGTTCGTCATGGGCGTGATGGCGAACCTCTCGGGCAACCCGGCCGAGCCGCTGCCCGACGTCGCCGACCGGAAGTTCCTCGACATCGACATCGACAACTTCGACCAGCGCTTGAAGGCGATGAAGCCGCGCGTGGCGCTCCAGGTGCCGAACACGCTCACCGGCGACGGCAACATCATGGTCGACATCACGTTCGAGAGCATGGACGACTTCTCGCCCGCCGCGGTCGCCCGCAAGGTCGACGCGCTGAACAAGCTCCTCGAGGCCAGACAGCAGCTGGCGAGCCTGGTGACCTATATGGACGGGAAGAGCGGCGCCGAGCAGCTGATCAAGAAGCTGCTGCAGGATCCAACGCTGCTCAAGGCCGTCGCGGCCTTGCCGAAGCCTGACGAGGCCACGGCGGACGCGCCCAAGTCCTAACCCAACGATTGACGAGGACACTATGGCGACTCAGCAACAGAGCGAGGGGCAGAGCGCAGGATTCGAGGCTTCTGAGCTTCAGACGCTTCTCAACAAGGAGTTCAAGCCGCGGTCGGACGCCGCCAAGGAGGCGGTGGAGACGGCGGTGCGGACCCTGGCGGAGCAAGCGCTCGCCGCGACGACGGTGATCTCGTCGGACACGATCGGCACCATCGAGGCCATGATCGCCGCGCTCGACAAGAAGCTCAGCGAGCAGGTCAATCTCATCATGCACCACAAGGCCTTCCAGGAGGTCGAGAGCGCCTGGCGCGGGCTCAACTACCTGGTCACCAACACCGAGACCGACGAGATGCTGAAGATCCGCGTCATGAACATCTCCAAGGCGGATCTCGGTCGGACGCTCAAGCGCTACAAGGGCGTCGCGTGGGACCAGAGCCCGATCTTCAAGAAGCTCTACGAGGCTGAGTACGGGCAGTTCGGCGGCGAGCCCTTCGGCTGCCTGGTCGGGGATTACTACTTCGACCACACCCCGCCCGACGCAGAGCTGGTCGGCCAGATGGCGCAGGTTGCCGCCGCCGCGCACTGTCCGTTCATCGCCGGCGTGTCGCCCTCGGTCATGCAGATGGAGAGCTGGCAGGAGCTGGCCAATCCGCGCGACCTGACCAAGATCTTCACGACGGCGGAGTACGCGCCCTGGCGGTCGCTGCGTGAGTCCGAGGATTCGCGCTACATCGGGCTGGCGATGCCGCGGTTCCTGGGCCGCTATCCCTACGGCAAGGCGAACCCGGTCGAGGAGTTCGACTTCCAGGAGGACACCGAGGGCGCCCGGCACGACAAGTTCGCGTGGGTGAACTCGGCGTACGCGATGGGCGTGAACATCACGCGCTCGTTCAAGCTCTACGGCTGGTGCTCGCGCATCCGCGGCGTCGAGTCGGGCGGGTCGCTGGAGGGGCTCCCGGTTCACACCTTCCCGACTGACGACGGCGGCGTCGACATGAAGTGCCCGACCGAGATCGCCATCAGCGATCGGCGCGAGGCCGAGCTGGCCAAGAACGGCTTCATGCCGCTGCTGCACAGAAAGAACACGGACCTCGCCGCGTTCATCGGCGCCCAGTCTCTCCAGAAGCCGTTCGAGTACACCGATCCGGACGCCACCGCCAACGCCAACCTCTCGGCCCGGCTGCCGTACCTCTTCGCGGCGTGCCGGTTCGCGCACTATCTCAAGTGCATCGTGCGCGACAAGATCGGCTCGTTCAAGGAGCGGAACGAGATGGAGGCGTGGCTCAACAAGTGGATCTCGCAGTACGTGTTGAGCAACCCGGGGTCGGCCGGCGAGGAGACCAAGGCCAAGTATCCGCTGTCGGCGGCCGAGGTCACCGTCGAGGAAGTGGAAGGCAATCCCGGCTACTACACCTCGAAGTTTTATCTCCGCCCGCACTACCAGCTGGAGGGTCTGACGGTGTCGCTGCGGCTGGTGTCCAAGCTGCCGTCGGCCAAGGGCGGGAAGTAGAGCGCGAAGAGTAGATACGTAGCGATGGAAGCGACCGGAGCTCGCGGCACCATCACGCGGTAGGGGGTAGAGGAGACGACCCATGGCTGTAGATATGTTCCTCAAGCTGGACGGCATCAAAGGCGAGTCGGGAGACAAGTCACACAAGGACGAGATACATGTCCTGGCGTGGAGCTGGGGCATGAGCAATTCGGGCTCGGCGCACCTGGGTGGCGGTGCCGGGTCGGGAAAGGTCAACGTCCAGGACCTCTCGCTGACCAAGTACATCGACGTGGCGTCGCCGGATCTGATGCTGTCGTGCTGTAACGGCAAGCACATTGCGAAGGCGCAGCTGACCGTCCGCAAGGCCGGCGAGAATCCACTCGAGTATCTGATCATCAAGCTGGAAGACGTGCTCGTTGCGTCGGTCTCGACCGGCGGCTCGGGCGGCGAGGACCGTCTGACGGAGAACGTGACCCTGAACTTCGCCAAGGTCGACGTGGAATACACGGGGCAGGACCAGAAGGGTGGAGCCGGCGCGAAGCCCAAGATGGGCTGGGATATCCCGGCGAACGTGAAGAAGTAGGGACGAGGTTCATCACGTGATCGCGGAACAGACGCTGCGTGACGGACGTGTCGAGGAGGCCTTGGCCGAGCTGCAGGTCGAGGTGCGCAAGGCCCCCGACAACGCCGAGTATCGAGTGTTTCTCTTCCAGCTCCTGTGCGTGATCGGGGACTGGGAGCGGGCGCGCGCGCAGCTGAAGGTGCTGGGTGAGCTCAACGCGGGGGCGCTGCCTCTGGTCCACGTGTATGGCACCGCGATCACCTGCGAGTCGCTTCGGGCCGAGGTCTTCTTGGGAGCGCGCACGCCGCTGGTCCTGGGGGAGCCACTGCCCTGGATGGCGCTGCTGCTCCAGGGGCTTTCCGAGGCAGCGCACGGGCGCAGTACCACTGCGGCCGCGATGCGTGGGGACGCTCTCGCGAAGGCCCCGGCCGTGCCGGGCACGATAGATGGCGAGCCGTTCGACTGGATCGCCGACGCCGACTCACGGCTGGGGCCCGTGTGCGAAGCAGTGATCGACGGGCGCTACTACTGGGTGCCGTTCGAGCGGCTACGCTCCATCGCGCTCGAGGCGCCCTCGGACCTGCGCGACGTCGTCTGGATGCCGGCCCAGCTTCGTCTCACCAACGGCGGCGAGACCGCCGCGCTGATACCGGCTCGATATCCCGGCTCCGAGAGAGATGGCGACAACCGGATTCGCCTGAGTCGAAAGACTGAATGGGACGAGGTGGCGCCGGATACGTTCCACGGCCGTGGTCAGCGGATGTTCGCCACTTCGGCGGCTGAATACGCTCTCCTGAGCACGCGTCGCATCGAGCTCGGAGGCCCGGAGGCGTGAGATGGTCGAGGTCGGCGCGCGGGATGCGCTGCAGCCCGCCCTACTCGACCGGCTGACCGACCACGACCCAGGGCGCAAGGTCGAAGGCCGGGACGAGCGCGTCCTCAGCCGCTCGCAGCTCAGGGCATCCGTGCTGCGAGACCTCACGTGGCTGTTCAACTCCACGAACCTGTCGAGCTCCGTCGACCTGTCGGCCCACCCGCTCGCGGCGCAATCGACCCTGAACTACGGCCTGGCGGCACTGGCGGGCAATCCGGTCTCGGGTCTCGAGCTCCCCGAGATCGAGCGGATCCTGAAGGAAGCGATCCTGCGCTTCGAGCCGCGGATCCTGCCGCACACGCTCTCGGTCCGCGGTATTCCGGCCAAGGATCCGACGGGGCACCACAACGTCATGACGCTCGAGATCTCGGGCGAGCTGTGGTCGCAGCCGTATCCGCTCGAGCTCCTGATCAAGACGGACATGGATCTCGAGAGCGGCGAGATCCGCGTGGCCGAGGGGCGCTGATGGACCGCCGCATGCTCCGGTACTACACCCAGGAGCTCGCGTACATGCGCGAGATGGGCGCGGAGTTCGCCACCGCGTTCCCCAAGATCGCCGCGCGCCTGGCGCTGGACGCGACCGAGGTGGCCGATCCGTACGTCGAGCGGCTGCTCGAGGGATTCAGCTTCCTCTCCGCCCGGGTGCGCCTCAAGCTGGACGCGGAGTTTCCGCGCTTCACCCAGCACCTGCTGGAGTGCGTCTACCCGCACTACCTGGCGCCCACGCCGTCCATGGCCATCGTGCAGTTCACGCCCGCCATGACGGAAGGCTCGCTCACCGGGGGGTTTACGGTGCCGCGGGGGACGGTGCTGCGCGGGCAGATCCCGCGCGGCGAGGTGACGGCGTGTCAGTTCCGGACCGCGCACGACCTGACACTCTGGCCGATCGACCTCGTCGACGCGCGCTACGCGCCATTCGCGCCGGACATCCCGCTCAACACCCTGGGACTCAGCGAGTCCGTGCAGGCTATTTTGAGATTGCGGCTGCGCGCGGCCGCGCCGCTCACGTTCGACCAGATCGCGATGGACCGGCTGAACCTGTTCCTCTCGGCCGGCGACGACATCGCGCTGAAGCTCTACGAGCTCATCCTCGGCAGCGGGCTCGGGGTCTTCGTCGCGCCGCCCGCGCGCCCCGCACCGTGGTTCGAGTGGCTCGGCCGCGACGCGATTCAGCCCGTCGGATTCGCCCGCGAGCAGGCGCTCATCCCATACTCGACGCGCTCGTTCAGTGGCTATCGGCTGCTCCACGAGTACTTCGCCTTCCCCGAGCGGTTTCGGTTCGTGGAGCTCGTCGGACTCCGCAAGGCGCTGGCGCGTCATGCCGGCGGCGAGGAGATCGAGCTGGCGATCCCGCTGGCGCGGGCGGACGGGACCCTCGGCGCGCTGGTCGACCGGGGCGGCTTCGCGCTGCACTGCACGCCGGCGATCAACCTCTTCTCGCGGCACGCCGACCGCATTCACGTGACCGACCAGCAGGCCGAGCACCACGTGGTCGTCGATCGCACCAAGCCCATGGACTTCGAGGTGTATGGCGTCGAGCGCGTCGTCGGCTACGGCGAAGGCCTCGAGGTCGAGCAGGAGTTCCGCCCATTCTATGCGTCGGTCGACGCGGACGGCGGACGCCCGTCGCACGGCTACTTCACGGTTCGGCGGGAGCCGCGCGCGCTCTCCGAGCGCCAGCGCCGCGACGGCCCGCGCAGTAGCTACATGGGCAGCGAGGTGTCGCTGTCGCTCGTCGACGCGCGCGAGGCGCCGTACTCGGGGACCATTCGACAGCTCGCGGTGGACGTGGTCGTCACCAATCGCGATCTGCCGTTGCTGATGCCGGTGGGCAGCGAGCGCGACTTCACGCTGGCGATCTCGGCGCCGGTGGAAGGCATCCGTTGCTTGCGCGGCCCCAGCCGCCCGCGGCCGGCGATCCTCGACGGCGACGTCCCCTGGCGACTGACGAGCCATCTCTCGCTGAATTATCTGACGGTCGCCGACCTCGACGAGGACCAGGGCGCTGTCGCGCTGCGCGAGTTCCTCGAGCTCTATGCGGATCTGGTCGATGCGGACACGCCCGACGCGATCTCGCGCCGCCAGACGCAGGGCGTTCGCCGGGTCGCGGTCACACCGCGCACCCGCCGGCTCCCGGCGCCCGGGCCGATCGTCTTCGGGCGCGGCCTCGAGATCCGGCTGACCGTCGACGAGACCGCGTTCGCCGGCGCGAGCGCCTTTTTGCTGGGCGCGGTGCTCGAGCAGGTGTTCGCGCGCCTGGCGTCGATGAACACATTCACCGAGCTCGTGCTCGTATCCGAGCGCCGAGGGGAGATCAAGCGGTGGCCGCCACGGATGGCCGCGCGCCAGCTCGTGTAGCGCTGTTCCGGGCGCTCGAGCGGGCTCCCTGGACGTTCGACTTCTTCCAGGCCCTGCGCCGGATCGAAGGCCTCTTCACGGACAAGCCGAGGCTCGGGCGGGCGCTGCGCCCGGGCGACGAGCCGGTACGCCTGTCCCAGGAGGCGTCCGTCGCCTTCGCGCCCTCGACCCTGTCGGCGTGCGAAGCGAACGACGGCCGGCCACCTCGGCTGGAGCAGCGATTCTTCGGGCTGCTCGGCGCCAACGGCCCGCTGCCGCTGCACATCACCGAGTACGCACGCGAGCGGCTCCTGCACAACCGCGACGCGACCCTGGTGCGGTTCCTCGACATGTTTCACCACCGGATGGGCTTGCTCTTCTACCGGGCGTGGGCCGAGGCGCGGCCGACCGTGCACCAGGATCGGCCCGACGAGGACCGCTTTACCGAGTATGTCGGTTCGCTCGCCGGACACGGCCTGCCCGGCACGCGGGCCCGCGACGCCGTGCCCGACCACGCCAAGCGATTCTTCGTCGGGCATCTGGCGCGCAACCCGAAGAACGCCGAAGGTCTCGCCTCGATCCTGGAGGGATTCTTCGGGCTCCCGACGCGCGTCGAGCAGTTCGTGCTCGGCTGGCTCGAGCTGCCGCGCGATCAGCGGACCGTGCTGGGCGGCGAGTCACGCCCGAGCGGCATCCTGGGCGCCGGCACCGTGATCGGCGAGCGCGTGCGCGACGTGCAGAGCCGGTTCCGGGCCGTGATGGGCCCGATGGATCTCGACCGCTTCTGTGATTTCTTGCCCGGTGGCCGGAGTCTCGAGCGGCTCAAGCACTGGGTCCGCAACTATGTCGGATACGAATTCGATTGGGACGTCCAGCTCGTGCTGGCGCGCGACGAGGTGCCCGGCATCCGCCTCGGCCGCGAGGGCCAGCTCGGGTGGACGACGTGGCTGGGCGCCCGGCCGACGGCCACGGACGCGGACGATCTGATTCTGGCGCCGGAGCGCACGCGGCTGCCTCGGACGCAGCGAGCGGCGGCGTAAGAGAGGACGACCAATGGCCGAGATCAGCCGTGCGACCCTGTTCGGCAAGCTCAATCCCCTCATGTTCAAGTCGGCCGAGGGCGCCGTGACGTTCTGCAAGCTGCGGGGCAATCCGCACGTCGACCTGACGCACTGGCTCTTCCAGATCGTCAACCTGCCGGACTCGGACCTGCATCGAATCTTGAGAACTTTCGAGGTCGATACGGCCCGCCTCGTGCGCGATCTGCAGACGGCGCTCGAGCGGCTGCCGCGCGGCGCCTCGGCCATCGAGGACTTCGCCGAGCATCTGCCCTTCGCGGTCAAGGAGGGCTGGATGTACGCCACGCTCCTCTTCGGCGAGGCGCAGGTGCGCAGCGGCTACCTGCTGGTAGGGCTCCTCAAGACCGATCGGCTGCGCGAGATGTTGCTGCGTATCTCGCGCGAGTTCGAAAAGATCCGGGTGGAGACCTTGACCGAGGATTTCGCGCGCATCGTCAAGGGCTCGCCCGAGGACGCGCAGACCGCGAGCGACGGATTCGCTCCCGGGACGCCCGGTGAAGCGAGCCAGGCCATCCCGCCCGCGGCGATGGGCAAGCAGGAGGCGCTCCGGCGCTTCGCGTCCGACCTGACGGCGCGGGCGCGCGCCGGCCAGCTCGATCCCGTCACCGGCCGCGACGAGGAGATTCGTCAGGTCATCGATATCCTGATGCGCCGGCGCCAGAACAATCCGATCCTGACCGGCGAAGCCGGCGTGGGCAAGACCGCGGTGGCCGAAGGCTTCGCGCTGCGCATCGCGAACGGCGACGTGCCGCCTGCGCTCAAGGACGTACAGCTCTGGGTGCTCGATATCGGCCTACTCCAGGCGGGCGCCAGCATGAAGGGCGAGTTCGAGAACCGGTTGCGCTCGGTGATCGACGAGGTGCAGGCCTCGCCCAAGCCGATCATCCTCTTCATCGACGAGGCCCACACCCTGATCGGCGCCGGTGGCGCCGCCGGCACCGGCGACGCGGCCAATCTACTGAAGCCGGCGCTGGCGCGCGGCACGCTGCGGACCATCGCTGCCACGACGTGGGCCGAGTACAAGAAATACATCGAAAAGGATCCGGCGCTGACCCGCCGATTCCAGGTGGTGCAGGTGCTCGAGCCAACCGAGTCGAAGGCGCTCCTGATGCTGCGCGGCGTCGCCTCGACGCTCGAGAAGCATCACCGCGTCCAGCTCCTGGACGAAGCGCTCGACGCCGCCGTGAAGCTCTCGCACCGCTACATTCCGGCGCGTCAGCTGCCGGACAAGGCCGTGAGCCTCCTGGACACGACCTGCGCCCGAGTCGCGGTGAGCCAGCACGCCACGCCGCCCGAGGTCGAAGACTCGCGCCGCCGGATCGAAGCCTTGCAGACCGAGCTCGACATCATCGCGCGCGAGGAGGCCGCGGGGTTTGCGATCGGCGCGCGCCGCGCCGACGCCGAGGCGCTGCTGACGGCGGAGAAGGAGCGGTTGACCGGACTCGAGCAGCGCTGGGCCGACGAGCGCAAGCTCGTCGACCGGATCCTCGAGCTCCGCCGCCAGCTTCGCGACGAGACCGAGGCCAAGGAGCCCGCGGCGCGTGAGGCGCGGCTGACCGAGCTGCGCGAGCTCCAGTCGACGCTCGCCAAGGCGCAGGGCGACGCGCCGTTGATCCTGCCGAGCGTCGACGGCCAGGCGGTGGCCGCCGTGGTGTCCGACTGGACGGGAATCCCGGTCGGCCGGATGGTCAAGAACGAGATCGAGGCGGTGCTGAAGCTCGTCGACACGCTCGCCGCGCGCGTCGTCGGCCAGCGCCACGGCCTCGAGATGATCGCGCGGCGCATCCAGACCTCGCGGGCGCGCCTGGACAATCCGGACAAGCCCATCGGCGTATTCCTGCTGGTGGGGCCGTCGGGCGTCGGCAAGACCGAGACGGCTCTGGCCCTGGCCGAGTCGCTCTACGGCGGTCAGGAGAACGTGATCACGATCAACATGAGCGAGTTCCAGGAGGCGCACACGGTCTCGACGCTCAAGGGCGCGCCGCCCGGCTACGTCGGCTACGAGCGCGGCGGCGTGCTCACGGAAGCCGTGCGCCGGCGGCCGTACAGCGTGGTGCTGCTCGACGAGGTCGAGAAAGCGCATCCGGACGTCCACGAGATCTTCTTCCAGGTGTTCGACAAGGGCTTCATGGAGGACAGCGACGGGCGCTTCATCGATTTCAAGAACACGGTGATCTTGCTGACCTCCAACACCGGCACCGACCGGATGATGGCGCTCTGCAAGGATCCCGATCTCTTGCCCGATCCCGAGGCGTTGGCCCGTGCGGTGCGAGAGCCGTTGCTGAAGGTCTTCCCGCCGGCGCTGCTGGGACGGCTGGTGGTCATCCCGTACTACCCGTTGCCCGACACGATTCTGGGCTCGATCGTCCGCCTGCAGCTCGACCGGATCGCCCGCCGCATCGGCGAGCAGCACAAGGTGCCGTTCACGTACGACGACGCCGTCGTGAAGCTGGTGGTCTCTCGGTGCACGGAGGTGGAGAGCGGAGGCCGTATGATCGACGCGATCCTCACCAATACGATCCTGCCGCGGATCAGCGAGGAGTACCTGGCCCGCATGGTGGCCGGCCGGCCGCTGGGGGCGATCACTCTCGGCGTTCGCAACGGCGACTTCGCCATCGAGATCGCATGAGCGCCGTGATGCCGCGGATGATGGAGCTGTCGAGCCCGCTCGGGAAGGATCTGATCTTCCGCTGGCTGCGCGGGCGCGAGGAGCTCGGCCGCCCTTCGGAGTTCGAGCTGGCGGCGCTGTCGACCCGCAGCGACATCAAGCCGAGCGACCTCCTGGGCAAGAAGGTCACGGTGAAGCTCGAGCGCGAGAAAGGCGGGACGCGCTACTTCAACGGCTACGTCACTCGCTTTGCCCAGGGCGACACCCTCGGCCGCTACCACGAATACCGGATGACCGTTCGCGCGTGGCTCTGGTTCCTCACGCGCACCAGTGATTGTCGGATCTTCCAGGAGAAGACCGTTCCCGACATCATCAAGGAGGTCTTCGCCGACCACTCGATGGCGGTCTTCGACGACGGGCTCAACGGCACGTACGCCCAGCGCGAGTACTGCGTCCAGTACCGCGAGACCGACTTCGACTTCGTGAGCCGGCTCATGGAAGAGGAGGGCATCTACTACTACATCGAGCATGGCGACGACAAGCACACGGTGAAGCTGGTCGACGCCGATTCCGCCCACAAGAAGCTCGACGGCCGGGATAGCATCCCCTATCGCCCGCCCGGCCGGGAGTTGCACGGTGACGAGGAATGCATCACCGTCTTCCGGCTGGCCCAGCGGATCAAGCCCGGCCTGGTCGCGACGCGGTCGTACGACTTCAGCAAGCCGAAGGCCGACCTCGGCGTGAAGGCCCAGATCATCGAGAAGCACGACAGCGCGGATTACGAGATCTACGACTACGAGGGCGACTACGTTCAGGCCGACAACGGCGATCACTTGGCGCGCGTGCGTATCGACGAGCTGCACACCGGCTTCGAGCTGGCCGAGGTCGAGTGCAACGTGCGCGAGATCGCGGTGGGGCACACCTTCAAGCTCACCAACGCGCCGCGGAAGGACCAGGAAAAGGATTATCTGATCGTCAAAGCCGACTGGGACTTGCAGAACAACGCCCACGAGACGAACACGGAGGAGGCCGCGGTCTATCACTGCACGATGACGGTCCTCCAGGCCAAGCAGCAGTTCCGCCCCGCGCGGATCACGCCGCGCCCGAGGATGGGCGGTCCCCAGACGGCGGTGGTCGTCGGGCCCGGCGGGGAAGAGATCTATTGCGACAAGTACGGACGCGTGAAGGTGCAGTTCCACTGGGACCGCTACGGAAAGAAGAACGAGAACTCGAGCTGCTGGATCCGTGTGTCCAATCCGTGGGCCGGCGGCAACTGGGGTGGCATGGCCGTTCCGCGGATGGGCCAGGAGGTGATCGTCGACTTCCTGGAGGGCGATCCGGACCAGCCGATCATCACCGGCCGCGTCTACAACGCCGACCAGATGCCGCCCTATGCGCTGCCGGCGAACATGACGCAGACCGGCATCAAGTCGCGCTCGAGCAAGGGCGGCGGCGCGGCCAACTTCAACGAGATTCGCTTCGAGGACAAGAAGGGCTCGGAGCAGGTCTTCCTCCACGCCGAGAAGAACCAGGATATCGAGGTCGAGAAGGACGAGACGCACTGGGTCGGCAACGACCGCAAGAAGAACATCGACCACGATGAGACCACGGTGGTGAGGAACAACCGCACCGAGACGGTGGGGGTCAACGAGAAGATCGACATCGGCGCGAATCGGACGGAGACGGTCGGCGCTAACGAGACGATCTCGGTCAGCGGTAATCGCACCGAAACCGTCTCGCAGAACGAGGTGGTCAACGTCCTCCTGACCCGCACGCACAGCATCGGCGTGAACGACATGATGAACGTCGGCGCGGCCCAGGAGACCACGGTGGGTGGGGCGCAGACGATCACGGTGGGCGCCGCGCAGGCGGTGACGGTCGGCGCGGCGCGGACCGAAACGGTGGGGCTGAGTCAGACCGAGACGTTCGGGAAGAGTCAGACGACGAAGGTGGGGACGGACCGCACGACCACGGTCGGTGACAACTGCTCGACCACCGTCGGGAAGGACCAGAAGCTCAAGGTCGGGAAGAATCGTGAGACTGAGATCGGCGAGAACGAGCAGCGCAAGGTCGGCAAGAACCTCGTGATCGACGCCGGCGATGAGATCGTCATCAAGTGTGGCAGCGCGAAGATCACGATGAAGAAGGATGGGACCATCAACATCGAGGGCAAGGACATCACGGTCAAGGGGTCAGGTGACATTGCCGAGCAAGCCGGCGGGGAGATGAAACTCAAGGCGCAGAAGATTCTACAAAACTGACGCGTTACGGCTAAACGGCTCAATCGCTCCGGCGATAGGGTGTGGACCGCCGGCGCGTCCGACGGTCCGCTTCGATGCTAAAGACG
>Ga0306921_10006922_pt1 | contig 11853 bp, 9 predicted proteins | sample sta12Cox44000080_FD_203760 | JGI IMG/M metagenome (GOLD analysis project Ga0306921, IMG submission 203760) | Lab enrichment of tropical soil microbial communities from Luquillo Experimental Forest, Puerto Rico - statoxic.12C.oxic.44.000.080 (v2)... | ecosystem: Environmental > Terrestrial > Soil... | reverse complement strand
GCAAAGCCACCACCCCAGAGCCGGTCCATAAGGAGATCTACGCCACGCTCAACATTCTGACGGAAGTAATGAAGCCGGTTCGAACCTGGCACGAGAGCCCATAGTGACGGAATGAAATGTTAACTCCAGGCGCATAAAGCAGTTTGCTCAGCGCGACATGGAAGTTAGGCTAACGGTCCGCTATTCTCACGGCGCTTCTCAGAGGCCAGAACCAACCGCGCTACCATACCTGCGTGAAAAAAACCGTATATCTCTCCCTCGGCTCAAACCTTCGAGACCGGCAGTCGAACCTGCGTAACGCCATCGGCCGCTTATTGGAGGTGGGCGATGTCGTCGAGGTGTCGTCCCTGTATGAGACCGAGCCGGTCGAGGTGACCGATCAGCCCTGGTTTCTGAACTGCGCCGTAGGCGTGCAGACCGATCTAACACCGCGGGAGTTTCTGGCGGGAATCCTGGCGATCGAGAAATCGATGGGTCGGTTACGCACCCAGCCAAAAGGGCCGCGTCTGATCGATATGGACATCCTGCTGTTCGGCTCCCAGACCATCAGGACCCCCGAATTGACAGTACCGCATCCGGCCATGGCGAAGCGGGGGTTCGTGCTCGAGCCTCTGGCCGAGATCGCGCCGGATGTCGTCCATCCACTGTTAAAAAAGACGGTGCGCCAGCTGGTGGAATTGTTGCCGCGAGGTGGGGCCAAGGTGACGCGCATATCCCGGAGCTAAATTAATTAGATCCGCTCGAGCTCGCGCAGCGTCCGCTCGGTCTCCACATTCCCAGTGTTCAACGTGGTCTTGGGCTCGAGCAGTATGATCTGCGCCTCCTCGTCGGCCGAAGGACGGTGTTCGACGCCGTGCGGCATGATGATGAACTCGCCGGGACCGACAACGATCTCGCGCTCCACGCTGTTTTCGCGGACACCCATCCGCATGCTGCCTTTGACCACGAAGAACAGCTCGTCTTCGATATCGTGATGGTGCCATACGAATGGCCCTTGAAATTTCACCAGCTTCACGTAGAAGTCGTTGAGTTCCCCGACGATCTTAGGGCTGTACGGGTCGGAAAAGAGCGAGAACTTCTGGGCGAGATTTACTTTATCCATTGCTACCTCGGCGACAAAACTGCCACACGTCCGGTTATTTTTGTGTCTGGTTGCTTCGTTCTACTGCACCAGCATCGGGGTTTCGCCGTTGCCATCGCCGTTCGTCTCCTCGGGAGGAATGACCGAGGCGGCGGCGACGCGGTCGCCCTCTTCGAGATGCAGCAGGCGAACGCCCTGGGTAGACCGTCCGGCTTCGCGGATGTTCTTGGTGTCGATGCGGATGATTTTGCCGAAGTGGCTGATGACCATCACTTCCGACTTCTCGTTCACCAGCATGATCGACACCACCTTGCCGTTACGGGCGGTGGTCTTAACGTTGATGACACCCTTGCCGCCACGCGATTGCAGCCGATATTCGTCGACGTCCGTACGTTTGCCGTATCCCATCTCGGCGACGGAGAGAATCAAGTTCGACTCTTCCTCGCCTTCCTTGCCCTTCTTGCGGACTTTCGGCGTAACCGCCATGCCGACCACGTAGTCGCCGCGCTGCAGATCCATGCCGCGGACGCCGTAGGCGGGGCGGCCCATGGGGCGCACGTCAGACTCGTCGAATCGGATAGCGAGACCATCGTGCGAGGCCAGGAACACGATCTGGTTGCCATCGGTGCAATTGGCGGCGACGAGTTCATCCTCTTTGTCGATGCCGATAGCCATGATGCCGCGCGCCATGACGTTGCTGAAGTCTTTGAGCGGGGTTTTCTTCACGGTGCCGCTGCGGGTAGCAAAGAAGACGTACTCGCCTTCTTCCTCGAGATCGCGGACGGCCAGCACGGCGCGCACGCTTTCGCCGGGCTGCAGTGAGACCAGGCTCGCGATCGCCTTGCCCTTGCCAGCGGCACCGAGCTCGGGAATCTCGTACACCTTAAGCCAGTACACCCGGCCCGTGTTGGTGAAGATGAGCATGTAGTCGTGCGTGGAGGCGATAAAGAGCTGCTCGACAAAATCTTCTTCGCGCGTGCTCATCCCCTTGCGCCCAGTACCTCCACGACGCTGCTGGCGATAGGTCGAGATAGCGGTACGCTTCATATAGCCGGAGTGGCTAAGGGTGACGGCTACCTGTTCGTCAGCGATGAGGTCTTCGAGGTTGATCTCAGCGGCTTCATCCTGAATGATCGTGCGGCGCTCGTCGCCGTAGTGCTTCTTGATCTCTTCGAGCTCTTTGACGATGACGTTACGGAGCTTCTTCTCCGAGCCCAGGATGGCCTCGTACTCGGCTATGCGCTCACGAGCGTCGGCAAGCTCTTTGAGGATTTCGTCGATGGAGAGACGAGTAAGACGATGCAGTTGCAGCTCGAGGATGGCATCGGCCTGGACAGCATCGAAAGGCCGGGTGAGTGTTTTCGGCGCGAGGCCCTTGAGCGAAGCCTGCTTAGGCGAGGAGGCGTCGCCTTCGAAGACCGTAATCGTCCTGCCGGAGAAGTATTCGACGAGGTTGTTGCGGGCATCGACGCGATTTTCGCTGCCGCGGATAATGCGGATGACGTCGTCGACGCGATCGAGCGCAGCCTGGTAGCCTTCCAGGATATGCTCGCGGTCACGCGCCTTCTGCAGCAAGAATGCGGTGCGGCGGCGGACAACGTCGATGCGATGATCGACGAAGTGCTGGATGGCCGTCACCAGGCCCATTTCCTTGGGCTGGCCATTAACGACCGCCAGGAAGATCATGCTGAAGCTCTCCTGCATAGAGGTGTGCTTGAAGAGCTGATTGAGCACGATCTGCGGTTCGCTGCCGCGTTTCAGTTCGATGACGATGCGCATTCCGTCACGATCGCTCTCGTCGCGGATGTCGCTGATTTCGTCGATGACCTTGTTGTTCACCAGTTCGGCGATGCGCTCGATCAGGCGCGCCTTGTTTACCTGGTAAGGAATCTCGGTAACGACGATGGCGTCTTTGTCTTTGGTGAGATGCTCGATCGCCGCCTTGGCTCGCATCACGAAGCGGCCGCGACCGGTGCGGTAAGCCTCGTGGATCCCGCTGCGCCCGTGGATGAATCCGCCGGTCGGGAAGTCGGGACCCTGTACGAACTTCATGATGTCGTTCAGCGTGGCCTGGGAATTGTTCACCAGCGTTATGCATGCGTCAACGATTTCGGTCAGGTTGTGCGGCGGAATGTTGGTGGCCATGCCGACAGCGATGCCGTTAGAACCGTTTACGAGCAGGTTCGGGATCTTTGTCGGAAGGACAAGCGGCTCGACGGTGGTGTCGTCGAAGTTGGCGACGAAGTCGACGGTGTCTTTGTCGATGTCGGCCAGCAACTCTTCGGCGATCTCGGTCATGCGCGACTCGGTGTAGCGGTAGGCCGCGGGTGGATCACCGTCGACTGAACCGAAGTTGCCCTGGCCGTCGATAAGCGGGTAGCGCAGTGAAAACGGCTGCGCCATGCGGACCATCGCGTCGTACACAGCGGTGTCGCCGTGGGGATGGTATTTGCCGAGCACTTCGCCGACGACCTTGGCGCACTTCACATGTTTGCGGTTGTGCAGCAGCCCCATATCGTGCATCGCGTAGAGAATGCGCCGATGCACCGGCTTGAGACCGTCGCGCACATCAGGCAGCGCGCGACCGATGATGACCGACATTGAATAGTCGAGATACGACCGTCGCATCTCCTCTTCAATGTTGATGGGCTGGATGTTGCCGGCGTGTCCGCCGTCGAGCGGGAGTTGCTGGTTGGGATCGTCAGCCATGATTCAGCTAGCAGCCGTGAGCGTTGAGCTTTCGGCCTTCCTTCCTGAAATTACGCGCTTGTGGTGTTGGGGAAATCCGCTTGGAGAGCACTTCTTAGTATAGCACGGGGCGCGGCCCGTAATTTCGGTGTAAGTATTTACGGTTCAGTGTCTTAGAGGCGATGTTACGGCACAAAATAACGCCTCTGAAAAGACCGAATTGGACCGGGGACATTGGAGAGGCCAGCGCACGAAGTTTCACCTGCCAAAAAAGGGATCAGCTTGCTTTGTGACTGGGGAGTTGGAATGCGATGCCGCGGTCGTCGTTGGCCTTGATCGTGGCGGGGACGTCGAGATCGCCGAGCGCGATCTTCTGTGTGCGCGAATCGAAGACGTAGACCGTCTGACCCATGATCACGTAGTTGTTCACTTCCTGCTTGTGGCCATCGCGGAAGACGAGGATGGTCTGTTCGACAGGACCCGCATCATGTTCATGCTTGGCTTTGGTAGGAGCCGGAGGTGGTGCATCCTCGCCATCTTCGGCAACCGCTTCCTGTCGCGCCGGAGGCGTGTCGACGACGATGTGGAGGATCTGTTCAGCGGGCGGTCCGGAGTACAGGTACGGACCTGGATCATAGCTGTCCGATGTGTCGTACATCGGGACGTAGAACGGAGCCGCGTAGGTTGCGCCGAAGCCAGAGTATCCATATCCGATCTTGTTACCGTGACCGTAGATACCGTGGCCATAGATAGTGCGAGGAACCCCGTACGGCTGGGGAAGCGGTCCGGCAGGGCTCATGAACCCATTTGGACCAAGCGAAGTCACGCTGGGCCTGATGTTGGGCAGGAACGGCGGCACGTGAAACGGGATCGAGGTGACCAAAGGGGGTACCCCGTTAACCTGTGCGGTCCCCGTCAGGACGGACACGAGAAGCAGCACGCCCCATGACGCCAGTGCGAAGGCGCGTTTCCCACTGGCTGACCGGAATGACCCTACGCCCAACATGATTACCACCGATGCCAACCCGTTGGATGCGGAAAAGTTGTCAGACGGCTCATTATCAGCGGCTCAAGGGACGAGCCAATTGCAGCAGTCCGCCGATGTCGAGCACGGCGTTGGCGATCAGGACACCGACAATTATCGCATTGGCAAAGACGGCGTAGCGAGTTTCCAGCAGATCGACGGAGACCCCGGCCATGAAGAGCACAATAAACGGAAGGGCGACGAACAGAAACACCATTCCGGCGAAGTGCTGCATGGTGAGTCCGGCGGCGATCAGCAGAGAGGCAACGATTAGGGGCGCCACGTTACCGAAGTAGCGGGCGCGCCCCCAGACGGCAAACGCGCTGAGTGAGGTGATCAGCAAGAGCAGCGTGCCAAGCCCGTTCTGCATGAAAAAGAGCCACAACAGCGTCAGCGTGGACTTCGCCGACAGCAAGGCTGGGGAAAATTCGATCCAGTTGGCGGCGCGCAGAGCTTCGACAAAGGTTGCCGGCCGAAAGGTGAAGACGGCCCAAAGCAGAACAAGACCCACGCCGGAAGCTGCCGCGAAAATGGCAAGTGCCGCCCTAGGCCGCACGTGCCCCACCCACAGCATGAATCCCAGCGTTGGGAGTTGTACTAGCCAAAGCGACCATTGCGAGCCGATGCAGAGCGCGATGGAAATACCCATGAGAAGAATGCGTTTCCAGTTCCAAAAGACAACATCGCGCGGGGCGTAGATGGTGTGGGCAGCAGCGATCCCGGTGAAGATCAGTCCGAAGGCTCCCCAGGCGCCGACGATATCGGGCTGTACCTGACTAGAGCGGGTAATGACCATGGGCGAGAAGCAGTAGAGGCCGAGCGCAATATATCCGCCGAAGTTGCCGTAGAGGCGGCGTGCGACATACCAGAGCGAGGCGCCGAGGAGCAGGCCCGAGAGGAGAAATGGCAGGCGGATGAGCAGCCGATATTCGCTGAGACGGCCGAAGTTTGCTTGTGGATCGATGGCGCGCGCGGGGGCGCCAGCAAGCACTGGGATCAGCGGCGAGTGGTATTCGGTTCCGGCATTGACGAGGCCGTCGACATGGAGGAGGCCGTCTTCGATGAAGCCGCTCTCCATTTGGGTGATCGAGACGTGGGCCATGAACCACAGGCACTGCATCAAGAAGAGAAAGAGCAATGTCAGGGCAGCGTATTGAGGCAGGCCGAGTCTGGGGAGAATCCGGGAAGGCATGCGTAAGTTGTCTGTTGTACTACGCCGCTTCCGCGGGAAAAGGGAATGCTATTGATGTTGATCATTTCCCAGATTAGCGCCCCAGCGCAAGGCGCGAACCTGGGGCGCCTGAGCGTTCCAAAGTTCCGTGTGGACTAAAAGTCTGCACAGAATTTAAGCAAAAATCGACTTCTTGGCACGATTGAACAGGTGAACAGGCTGGCGAAGAGTCTGCTTTCGCACCGCTTCGTATCAGGGCACAACTTCCGTAGTGCCGTTAAGTCCTTTATTTTGATCCCCCGGCTCAGAGCCTCTTTTCCGCAACCTCTAAAATCGTACTCCCTCAAAACCGCCCCGTTATATGTCGAGGTTCTTTACATCGAGCGCATTGTCTTCGATGAACTTGCGGCGCAGCTCCACGTCCTCGCCCATGAGAGTGGAGAAGATGGTTTCGGTCTCGGTAAAGTCTTCGAGCTTCACCTCGAGCAACGTGCGGCGCTCGGGATCCATGGTGGTTTCCCAGAGCTGCTGCGAACTCATCTCACCCAAGCCTTTGTAGCGCTGGATGGTGTAGTCCTTGCGGCCCTCGTTGAGTACGTAGTCGAACAAGTCGCGCACTGTCAGCTTTTCGACCGTTTCAGCCTCGGCCTTGCGCTTGGAGGTCTTGGGACTTTTCTGCTCAGCCTTTTCCTGGTCAGCGCGCTCGGCATCGCTGAGTTCTTCCTTGCCATTGTTGCCTGAGTCTTTCTTTACCGACTCGATGTAATACGGCGGTTGCATATACTGTTCGATCTGCTTGTATTTCGACATCATTTGCCGGTACTCGGGCGAGGACGCCAGCTCCCAGTTGACGATGTGCGTAGCACCTTGTGAGTTGACGAAGAAGCACTCCCACAGGCTATGCTCCTCTTCGAATCGTTTTTCCACCGACTTGAGAGCCTGCTCCTTAGCGATGCCCCTGAGCGCCTTCTCGAGTGCCGCGATCTTTTTGGGCGGATGGGATTTGTCGCCTTCGAAATCGCCGCGCTTGGCGAGGTCAAAACGAGGCAGCATTTCGGTGATGACTTCGTTGCGGATACGCTTGTCTACCTTGTCGACGAAGCCGAGGTACTCATTCAGCGTCGTCATAAACTTGGTGAGCGGAGCACCATCGAGCGCCGCTGCGCCTTCGCCGTAACGTACGATGATGCCGTCTGCCGCGCGCTTGACCATGACCTTCACAAACTCGGCGTCGTTCTTGATGTATTGCTCGAATTTGCCCTTCTTGATGCGATAGAGCGGCGGCTGCGCGATGAAGACATTTCCGCGCTTGATGAGCTCGTCCATATGGCGAAAGAAGAAGGTAAGCAACAGCGTGCGAATGTGTGAGCCGTCTACGTCGGCGTCGGTCATCAGGATGATTTTGCCGTAGCGGAGCTTCGAGATGTCGAAGTCTTCCTTGCCGATGCCGGTACCGAGCGCGGTGATCATGGCCCGAATCTCTTCGTGGCCCAGCATTTTGTCGTAACGCGCCTTCTCGACGTTGAGGATCTTTCCCTTAAGCGGCAGAATCGCCTGGAAGCGGCGGTCGCGTCCTTGCTTGGCGGTGCCGCCTGCGCTCTCGCCCTCGACCAGATATACTTCGCAGCGATCCGGTTGACGCTCGGAGCAGTCAGCGAGTTTGCCGGGCAAGCCTCCGCCGTCTAAGGCACCCTTGCGGCGCGTGAGATCGCGAGCCTTGCGCGCCGCTTCCCGCGCGCGTGCGGCTTCAATTGCTTTGTTGATGATCTTGCGCGCAACCGGAGGATTCAGCTCGAAGAATGCGCCCAGACGCTCGTTCACGAATGCCTGCACGGTTCCGGCGATGTCCGAGTTCAGCTTGCCCTTCGTCTGCCCCTCGAACTGTGGTTGCGACAGTTTTACGCTGACGACGGCAACCAGACCTTCGCGAACATCGTCGCCGGTGAGGTTCTCCTTCACGTCCTTAAAGAGACCGAGTTGCTGGCCGGCATAGTTAATCGTGCGGGTAAGTGAGGTACGGAAGCCTGACAGGTGGGTGCCGCCATCGACGGTGTTGATGTTGTTGGCGAAGCTGAAAACCGTTTCCGAGTAGCCGTCGTTGTACTGGAGCGCGATTTCCATCGCAATCCCGTCGCGCTCGGCTTCCATATAGATCGGTTTGTCGTGCAACACCGACTTGCCGCGATTCAGGTGCTTGATGAACTCGGCGATACCGCCATTGAACTTGAATTCTGCGTGCTTGGGCTCGCCCGTCTTGGGATCGGTCGTGCGCTCATCGGTGAGCGTAATGAGCAGGCCTTTGTTCAGGAAGGCTAGCTCGCGCAGGCGCTGCGCCAATGTGTCGTAGTTGTACGCGGTGGCCGTGAAGATGGTTGCGTCAGGAACGAAGTGAACCTTGGTGCCGCGCTTCTTCGTCGTGCCGGTCTTCTTGAATTTACTGCTGGGTTCGCCCTTGGAGTAAGTCTGTTCCCAGACCGCGCCGTCTCGCCAGATTTCGAGCTCAAGTAAGCTGCTAAGCGCGTTAACGCAGGAAACGCCGACGCCGTGCAATCCACCGGAAACCTTGTAAGTGGAGCTGTCGAACTTGCCGCCCGCGTGCAGCACGGTCATCACCACCTGGGCGGCGGGAAGACGCTCGCCATCGACGTCCATTTCGCCGGTTGGAATGCCACGTCCGTTATCGACGACCGTGATGGAGTTGTCGATGTGAATGGTGGCATCGATGCGATCAGCAAAGCCGGCAAGCGCTTCGTCAACTGAGTTATCAACGACTTCGTAGACGAGATGGTGAAGCCCCATGTCGCCAGTGGAGCCAATGTACATGGCGGGACGCTTGCGCACGGCTTCCATGCCGCCGAGTACTTTAATGGAGTCGGCAGTATAGTCGGCTTCGGAATGTCCGTTGCCGTTCTTAGCGTTGGGAGATGGCTTCGCTTTCTCGGTTTCAATACGGTTTTTTTCGTTGGACGCTTTGGCAGTTTGCGTGTCGGTCGGGGACATCCTGCTCCATTTCATTCGAAGGCGCGCCGTTAGCGGCTCGCTCGGATAAGGATCGTGGTCGGGTTCCGGGTTAGCCCGGCGATGTGGCTCAAGTACCCGTAATTTCAACGATTTGAGAGGCCGACGATCTGTGCTTATTTTACCATAAAAAAAGCGGTTTTGGAGCCCGAAGGCATGCGTTAAGCACTTTGATATCAGTGAGTTGGAGGGTGGTATTTGGTTGGTAATCGCAATGCCCAAGAGGACTCGATCCGGGACGCAACTTGGCGCGAAATGGACGGATTTTCCCAGCGCCGATGTTCGAATTCGGATTCGACTCTTTGTGTCTACTACGCGACCGCAGAGCTGCAATATGCGCATTTACGTGCGCCGATAGGAATATCGCTGAGGCATTCCGGACATTGCTTTTTGTCGGGCACCTCAGCGGGCTTGTTCTTGTGAATGTGTGCCATTAGCGCGTTCACAGGCAGTACGACAAAGTAATACACGGCTGCAGCGATCAGAAGAAACGAGACGACCGCGTTGATGAAGTCGCCGTACAGAAACTTTGAACCATTCACTTCGAAGACGTAGCCGGAGAAATCGGGCTTGCCGACCAGCGCGGCAATGAACGGCGTGAGCAGATCTTTGACGAACGCGGTGACGATAGTACCGAATGCCGCGCCTATCACGACACCTACTGCCATATCGACGACATTGCCACGAAGAACGAACTCGCGGAATCCCTTGAACATGACGCCCTCCTGGAGGCAGGCGGTGCCCCGGCTCGAAAGATAAAACAAGACTATAGGGGGGCGCCGCTGGAAATTACAAGCAGCTTACTATCGCAAACCGTATCGCATCGCGAGCAAGTTTGCCTGGAGGAGTCTAAGGTAGCTGGCTTTGAATCCAAAGCCTAGTGGTCGTGAGTCCTCGGCATTCATGACCGCTTTTCCGCTCGGAAAAGTCAGGCTTACGCACCATGGCGCCGATCAGAGGCGTGAGCAGATCCTTCACGAAGCCCGAGACAACGCCTCCAAATGCCGCTCCGATCACGACGCCCACAGCAAGGTCGACGACATTGCCTCGCATGATGAAATCACGGAATCCCTTCCCCATCAGCCCTCCGGTGAAAACCCGCCTACAATGTGCGGTCTCCCCTGTAGGAGGGGCTCGTTATGGGGGCAGGTTGCCGTGAATCGATTACCTGCGCCGTATTTCGACATCATCGGCACCACGATTCGACGATCGCGCAAACCAATCCTTTATTGGCTCCTGGCTCAAGTAGAAGACGATCACGACGCGCAGGATGATTTCGAGACCTTCGCGGGCAATGGCGAAGAGCCGCGAATCCACCACGGCACTGGAAATAGCAGGAGCCGCCAGAGCTATGCCTATTATTGCGACCAGCAGGGCTGCCTGGCGCGCGAGGAAAACGCGATTCCACAATGCGACTGCGAGCGCGAGAAGAATCGCTGCGTAGACAAAGAACGCGACCGGACCGAGTTGTTCGAAGCCGCCGCCGAGAAGGAAAGATCCGGAAGAAAGTGGAATGTGGCCCGTCGCGGTCAAGATTGCGAAAGTCAGTGCTGCGAGCGCGGTGACGATCGCGAGTACGACGATCGCAGTTACCCCAGCCGGACGGGTGTTGGTCATAGGTAAACACAAACGGGGTGCTTCGGATCGCGAAGCACCCCGGCGATCAGGGGCAAAGTGATGACGCACTACCGAACCGCCACCGGCCTCCTCTGCTTGACGGCGATCGGATCGGCCGCCCGGCTGTGGGTCGTGACCTTTCGATGCTGCTCTCCGAGGTAGATCTGGCGCGGACGCGAAATCTTCTGCTCGGCATCGGTCATCAGTTCATTCCACTGCGCCAGCCAGCCCGCAGCCCGAGGTATGGCAAACAGCACCGTGAACATATCGGGCTGGAATCCCATCGCCTGGTAAATGATGCCAGAGTAAAAGTCGACGTTGGGATAGAGCTTGCGCGACACGAAGTAGTCGTCGCTCAGGGCAATGCGTTCCAGTTCGAGCGCAATGTCGATCTTGGTATTGCGGCCGGTGACTTCGAAGACCTGGTCGGCAACTTCCTTGATAATGCGGGCGCGCGGATCGTAGTTCTTGTAGACGCGGTGCCCGAAGCCCATCAGCTTGATCTCGCCAGCCTTTACCCGCTTGATGTAGTTCCCGATGTTGGCTACCGAGCCGATCTCGTCCAGCATGCGGAGTGCTTCTTCGTTGGCTCCGCCGTGTAGGGGACCAGCTAGCGCTGCTGCGGCCGCTGCCATGGAGAGATACGGATCCGCTTCAGCGCTGCCGACTACGCGCATTGTGGTGGAGCTGCAGTTCTGCTCGTGATCGGCATGCAGGATGAAGAGAATGTCGAGCGCGCGGGCAATCACGGGGCTGGCGACATACTTGGGCTCGGTCATGCGCCACAGCATGTTCATGAAGTTTTCGGTGTAGCTGAGGTCGTTGTCGGGATAGATGTAAGGATGACCCATGCGGTGGCGGTAGGAGTAGGCTGCCAAGGTCGGCATCTTGGCGATGAGCCGGACAATCTGTTTCTGCCGCACTTCGCGGTCACGGACATGGCGCGCCTCGGGATAAACGGTAGAGAGCGCGGCCAGAGTGCTGACGAGAATTCCCATCGGATGAGCGTCATAACGAAAACCATCGATGAAGTGCTTAGTGGTCTCGTGCAGCATGGTGTGGAAGGTGATGTCGTGTACCCATTCCTTTTCACGCTCAGGATTGGGTAGCTCGCCGTGTAATAGCAGGTAGGCGACCTGGAGGAACGTGCAGTTCTGAGCCAGATCGTCAATGTCATACCCGCGATAGCGGAGTATGCCCTTGTCGCCGTCGATGTAGGTGATTGAGCTCTTGCAATCAGCCGTGTTCATGAAG
>Ga0306921_10006921_pt1 | contig 11853 bp, 12 predicted proteins | sample sta12Cox44000080_FD_203760 | JGI IMG/M metagenome (GOLD analysis project Ga0306921, IMG submission 203760) | Lab enrichment of tropical soil microbial communities from Luquillo Experimental Forest, Puerto Rico - statoxic.12C.oxic.44.000.080 (v2)... | ecosystem: Environmental > Terrestrial >... | reverse complement strand
TCCGCTCGCGAACGCGAGCGCCTCAGAGACACCAAAAAAATCTCCGGCCGTCCCTCTGACGGCCCGACCATTCGGCAAGGTTCGACGTATCTCCGCTTTGTGCCGCAACGGAACCGCGGTTTCATTCTTCAACTTCCCCGGGCGAGGCCGGGCCCGCGCGTCCGCAGTAATGTCCGAGCAATGTCCGCTTTACCCTCGAAAGCGGACATCAATCAGCACAACTATGCCGTCTGCTTTGTGCCGACGAAGCGAAGGATCAGGGTGAACAAAACCGAGAGGACGATCGATGTCACTATCGGAAAATAGATACGGAAATTTCCGTTCGGGCTCTCGTATTTGATGTCACCTGGAAGAAATGACTCGCCCGGCGGGACAGTCCCCTTCGGATTCTCATTTGCCATCGCCGAGCTGGCTATTTTGATGTCGCCTGAAAGCAACGCCCATCCGGGCGTGGCGTTGGGTATATTGGTGTCTGCGCGTCGGTCACGGTCAGCCAGCCAATCGATAAGAGCAAGAGCAAGCACCACGACAATGAAAATCTTCAGAAACGGATACATGACACTGTTGGCAATTGAAGGTCTTAGTCCAACCTAATTCAAAGCAAACAATGGCGTCTTGAACCTTGACTTAGATCAAACGACGCAACAGCGACCCTCCCCTTGCGGTCATGACATGCCTCCATCCGCGCCGCTGCCCGGCTGTTGGCTTGCCACGACTGCCCATCGATAGCGGTGATGGCGCGCAAGATTGGCGCTGTAACTGTCCGCTAAGCGCCAAAAGCGGACCCACGGACTGCAACACGCTCGGTCACGGGCTGTGATGTTTTCGCAACGATCAGCAAAGAAACACTCGCGACGCCTTTAGCGCCCTATGACAGCCAACAAGGCGCCGCATACAATACAATACGAATCCATCACGCGAGAATGCCATGCGTAATATGCTGTTCGCGCCCGTCTTTGCGACCTTGTCACTGATATTGACCGCCAACTTGGCTAGTGCCGAACAATTCGGGACAGCCGGGGAAGCGAAAGCGATGCTCGATCGCGCTGTCGCCGCGCTCAAGAGCGATGAGGTTGCCGCCTTGCGAGCATTCAGTGATGCGAATAACAAGCAATTTCACGACCGCGATCTTTACGTTTCGTGCTTCAATACGTCTGACGGCAAATTCACAGCGTTTCCAGGTCCCGGAATGATAGGGATTGATGTTCGCACCTTTAAACTTGGCGACGACCCGATAGGCCAAAGAGCCTTTGACGCAATTCAAAGCACGGCGGAAGGAACCGTGGCCACGATGGATTATAATTTCCCGAAATCGGGTAAGCCTGCTCTTAAACAATCCCTTGAGACGCGCATCGGAAATCAAGGCTGCGGCGTCGCTTACTACAAGTGATCGCTTTTCTCCGCCGACAGCTGGTACAGAGCGACTCGACGCGAGACATCACCGCTGCACGATGACCGTCGCGCCAATCTTGGTACGATTGTACAAGTCGACAATGTCGTCATTGGACAGGCGAATGCAACCTGAAGACACGCCGCCACCAAGCTTCCAAGGCTCGTTGGTCCCATGGATGCGGTAGAGCGTAGCGCCAAGATAGAGTGCCCGCGCACCGAGCGGATTATCCGGGCCGCCTGCCATGTGACGGGGCAGATTCGGAAGCCGCTTTAGAATATCTGGCGTGGGCGTCCAATCCGGCCATTCGCGCTTGGCGGCAACCGTGCTGACGCCCGACCACGCATAGCCCTCCATTCCAACGGCGATTCCATAGCGAATGGCCTTGCCACCGCCGAGCACATAGTAGAGTCGCCGTTGGCTGGTATTGACGATAATGGTTCCTGCCGCGTGCGCGGAGGGATAATCGACCACTTCGCGTGGAATGGTGCCGTACACGATGCCGAAGGGAGTCTGAAACGACCAGACTTGGCCGGCCGTGGGCGCGCTTTTTGCGGCATAGGTGCCAAGCAATGAACCAGCGATGATAAAGGCGAACAGGGCAATCGTTCTCACGGCGCTCAACTCCGCGTATAACATCAAAATGAAACGCAGACCCCCAACCGGGCCAGTTTGGCGTTTTGTATCGCAAAACATGGCGACGATAGGCGCAATGTTCGCTTTATCCCCGAAATCAGACAATGCCTGGCAAATTGCGCGTCTGCAACGTGCCAAAAGCGGACATAATTTGGAGCTTTGCGTCTAACGGACCCGCCTCCCGGCCGAACCAGACCTATTTTCCCATACCGCCAAAGAGTAAATTTGAGAATCTGAGGTCCGGGGTCTGGACTCATGAAAGCGCGTATTGCGTTTCTGGCTATATGTACGGGGTTGATGGTTTTCGTCGCCAGCGCGTGGCCGGCGTCGGCAGCAACTCGCCGCGTTGTTTTGCTCTTCGGTGAGCGCCCCGAGTTGCCCGCCCTGGCGGCTCTGCAGGCCGATCTCGTTCGAACCCTCACCTCAAACTCAGCAGACCGTATAGAGATCTACAACGAAACGATGGACCTCTCGCGGTTCGGCTGGAATAACCACCAGCTGTTTCTGCGCGATTTTCTGCAGGCAAAATATGCAGACAAGAAAATCGACGTGGTCATTTCCATCTTATCGCCCGCGCTTGAGTTCTTGCTGAATTATGGGTCGGTCATTTTTCCTGGGACACCGATCGTCTTCTGCGGCATCGACAAAACAGAACTTGGCAATCGCTTGTTGCCCTCTCAAGTCCGCGGCGTCCTCCTGAAGCGAGAGTTCGCGCCCACAGTCGAAATTGCGCTCCACCTCCATCCTGGGACTGAACACGCCGTCGTCGTTGCTGGCAGTTCGGATTTCGACACCAAGCTCCTTGAACTCGCGAAAATCGACTTTGGCTTTTATCAGGAACGCTTCACTTTCCAATACCTGACGACATTGCCTTTGCAAGATTTACTGACCGAACTGTCGCATCTGCCGCCGCGGAGCCTCGTGTTCTACACGACTGTCTTTCGAGACGGCGCTGGCGAGACCTTGATCCCGCGTGAAGTAGTAGCGCGTGTTTCGGCGGCGGCGAATGCACCGACTTACGGCTTCTTCGAACAGTATGTCGGTCGAGGGATCATCGGCGGAAACGTTAACAGTCTTGCAGCGCATGGCGTCGAGGCGGCAAAGCTTGCGTTAAAGGTGTTAGCAGGCACCGAAGCGTCGACGCCTCAGGTTGCCGAGGTGTCGACCAACAAGCTTGTTTTTGACTGGCGGCAGCTGCAGCGATGGGGAATTAGCGAATCAAAGTTGCCTTCAGGTAGCGAGATCTGGTTTCGCGGATCGAGCGCATGGGATCAATACAAGCCGCAAATTTTAGCGACCACAGCTGCAATCTTGCTGCAGGCCGCGCTCATCGGCTGGCTGCTCCACGAACGTCAATATCGCCACCGCGCGGAACGGACGGCGCGGGAGACTTTTGCGGAGCTTACGCACATGAACCGAATGGCGACGGCCGGCGAGCTCTCAGCCGCCATTGCTCACGAAGTCAGACAACCTATTACCGGCATGGTAACGATGGCCAACGCGGCCTTACGCTGGCTTTCAAGAGAGAATCCCGATATCGACCGGGCCCGGGATGCAATGAGCAAGGTTGTTGCGGCCGGTCATCAGGCAAGCGACGTAATTACGAACGTCTACGGGCTATTCGGGAAGGATACGCAAAAGAAAACTCCGACCGACCTCAATACGCTGATCCAGTCAGTTCTGACGGTGGTTTCTATAGACCTGCGCAAGCACAGCATTGAAAGTCAACTGACCCTTAGCGAGCAACTTCCGCCGGTGGTCGGCAATGAGGTGCAGTTACAGCAGGTAATTTTGAATCTGGTGATGAACGCAATTGAGTCGATGGATTCGGCGGAACCTCGCGTACTCTCCATCAAATCGGAAATTACGGGACACAATGGCGTACGTGTTTCGATCGCGGATACGGGGAGCGGAATTAGCCTAGCCAACCTCAATCGCGTTTTCGAACCAATGTTCACGACCAAAACCCGCGGGATGGGAATGGGTCTCTCGATCTGTAAGTCAATCATCGAGAGCCACAATGGTCAGATCTGGGTGACGGCCGGCGCGCCCAGGGGCTCGATTTTTCAATTTGAATTACCAACCGGCGATACTACGCATTAAATCGCGATGAGAGTTTGTCTGCGGTCATCGCGTGTCCGCACGAGCAGGATGTAGTGCGGCTTCGTCACCGAGATGCTCGCGCAGCAAAACACCAAGCCCGCCGAGAGATCGCCCGCCCATCATCTTGAGGGCGTGCCATAAACTGACTTGGTTCGTCGTCAGTACTGGTTTCCCCAGATCGCGCTCCAGCTCGTCGATGATGCTAAACGTGCTCCAATTGCCGCAGGCTAACACTACCGCGTCGGCTCCTGGTCTGTTCACACGGCGCCCGACATCGAAGGCAGTTTGCGGATCGAGGAGACCAATCTCGAGATTGCGGACGAATCCCAGCGCCTCCTGCGCTACGACTTTGATTCCGTTAGCTTCGAGGAATGCTGCGACAGTCTGGTTAATTGGGGCGCTCCAAGGCGCGCCGAGCACGATTTGTCTGACAGAAAGCAGACGCAACGCCTCAAGCAGCGCGGTTGAGGCCGTGGTAGCCGGCTTGCCGCTTGCCGCGCTTATTCGCTTGATCAGTTCCTGGTCGTATCCAATGCCGTTGCGCGATGAGGGCGCAGTAGCTGGAAAAATGATCACGTCAACGTCGACATCAGCCAGCTTTTGGCTCTCGGCCTCGATTTCCTGAACAATGCGCAGCGTCGACTCCGCTTCCACATTGCTCAGCCGCATTCGCGCCACGTGGAGCGTGATGTCTTTCGGCAATACTCTGTTGAAGTCTTGCTCCTGTACTGAGCTTGAGGATGGGAGGAGCAAGCCGATCCGCCGAAAATCCCGTCGCTGCGCCATAAGAATCTCCTCCTTAACAATCGATGCTACGCGGCATGGTACGGGAGAAGGGATCGTAGCGGCGCCAACCGGCAGACGTGATTGCCATGGCGAGAGGCTCGCTCAATGTCCGCTCCGGGTCAGGAACGGACATTCCGGCGCGGTCCGTCCAATGTCAGCTATTCCCCGAAAGCAGACATCACTCAGCGTCGCTGACGAGTCTACTTGGTGGCGAAGCGGATATGGCGGACGCTGCGGCGCGAAAAGTTGGATGGCACGCGTGCGTTAATCGGCCCGGATTGCCAATCCAGCTTTCGCGTCCAACAAAGTCACTTGTTTGTCCGTGGCGCGGACGGAGGGCACCCGGGTTGATCCAAAGTGCAAACCCCCCAGGTAAAATTGGTCTTCTCGCTCACCGTACCCGCGATCTCCAACGCCTCATCGGAGACCTCGAAGGCGAGGATTTCTTCCTCCTCAGTCTTCAACCTTGCCATGGCATTGACCCCTTTCGCTTCGCCGACGCCAGCCGCTATCAGGATCGTCTCTTTCACATTGTTATTCCCGACCGGAGAGACGTGCTTTCCTAGAGTGGACTACCACCACCCCATCCGCAAGCAAATTGATGCGGGAAAAGACGCCTCGGCCAAGCCGGATGAAATCCGGCGGCCGCCTCGCGTCAGGTCGGTTGCCGAAGCGAAGTCACGCGCTGCGGAATGAGCCCGATGTCCGGGATCGATGTGAGACCGTATTCTGTGATGTAAAGAACACGTACAACAAGTAGCCGTCGATCGCGATTGTGATCGCCATGACGCTATAGGCCCAGGGACTTCCTAACAACTTCAGGTCGATCAAAACCCGGGAGAGACCGAAACCCACGACCCATGCATCGAAGCTCATACATATTCGACGGAAGGTATCGGCATCCAGCCGGCGGATCAGATAGGTGCCGAGCGGTATTCCAACCACGACGCTGGGAACAAACGTCAACAATACGTTCGCGCTTTCGGCGATGAAAAGGCCGAGCTGGTAATACACGATCGCAGTCACGCTCGACTCGACGACGCGAACCAAAGCGAGGCCGGCTCTAAACTCGCTTTTGACCAGACCCTGGTTGTTGAACAAAATTGCCAACGGGGGCCCTGAGATTGTCGTCACCGAATACAAAACGCCAAGCGCCGTCCCAAACGGCACACCACTGAGCCATGTGGACTGGATTGGCCGCCGCCAGCCGGCGGCTTGGAGGAGAATCAGCGGCAGGATGATCGTATAGGTGCTGAACTTTACCCATCCGGGTTGAACAGAAGTAAGGACAAGGGCTCCGAGCCCGATGCCAGGCAAGAGTCCGATGAGAATCGGAAGCGCTCTTCGCCACACAGCCGACACCCCGCTCAAATTCATCAGCAAAACATAAATATTGATAACGACTTCGATCACGACGACGGCAGGGTTGAGAATGCGATTGGTGTAAAAAACCAGCGCCACCGGAACGGTGAGCGAAGAAAATCCATAGCCGAGCGCCCCATTTACGAAGGCCGCAACAAAGACGATCCCGGCAACAACGATGACGGCAGAGTCGAGTGACGGCATCTTTGTGACTCCACTGGCGGCTTGGCGCACAGCACTTTGGCGCCCAACACTTCGCGCCACCACGCCGTTCGCGAATCTAGCAACGCTAACATCGACAGCAAGCTCGTAGCTCACTCTTTGTTCGAACTTGCGAAGAAGGTTATGCGCTGGCGAATCATAAAATTGGAAATTGGTTCTCTTGAGGCTTTCGTGACGCAAATTAAGGCGGGCGCACAAGAAACGCGCACTGGAACAAAGCTATCTACAAACGCGCGATCGGTAGAAAGAAAAGATGAGATATTGTCGAAATTTGGAATTCAAAAAGATCGTTCCGCAACATAATTACGGAATCAAAGGCGAAAGACATCGCCGCCAAAGTTTGGTCGTCGGATTTTGAGAGTTTTGTCGGAATACCGTTCATGGATCATTTGAAAGAAATGGAAGGGCGTGACGGCCGGATCGTCGATCGAGGTCTCATCCTGGGCCTCGCGGATGGCGCGGCAGCCGCGGCCGCAAGGACGACGCGCAAGACCGCCGAAATAACTTCCGAACTAAATTCCGAACTGACTGCTGAAATATGGCGCGCCGAAATCGCAGCAAAGGCAGCGCGACTTGCGCCCTTGCTCGAAAGGCTTTCGCCGATAGAGCGAATGACAAAACTTCGCGAGGAAATCTCCGGACGCATCGTATTTACGACCAGCTTCGGGCTGGAGGATCAGGTCATCCTGCACATGCTGGTTGACAGCGGCATCGACGTCGATCTCGTCACGCTCGATACCGGACGATTGTTTCCCGAGACTTACGAATTATGGGCCGCGACCGAGAAACGCTTTGGCCGGCGCGTTCGGGCGATCTACCCACAACAAGACGAGATTGCAGCGCTTGTCGAGCGTCAGGGCATCAATGGTTTCTACGAGTCCCGCGACGCGCGCGCCTCTTGTTGTCACGTCCGCAAAGTCGAGCCGCTTCGTCGCGCGCTGGCCGGAGCCAAGGCTTGGATTGCCGGATTACGCGCCGAGCAGTCGGCCGGCCGGCGCGATATGGCCGTGGTCGGCGCCGATGCCGGCTATCGCGTCATCAAACTCAATCCTCTGTTCGACTGGGGCCGCGAAGCGGTTCAACAGTTCGCCGCGGCAAAGAATGTACCGGTCAATTCGCTGCACGCGAAGGGTTTCGCTTCAGTCGGCTGCGCTCCCTGCACGCGCGCAATCGGGCCGAGTGAGCCCGAGCGTGCCGGACGCTGGTGGTGGGAGGACGAAGCCAGGAAGGAATGCGGATTGCACACGGGCTAGTTTATGCCGCCCTTAAGCGTCAGATAAGCACGAAGCCCGCCCAGGCCTCAAAGCGGACTTTTTCGCTCTACCCTCAAAGCAAATGTCACTGAGCGCAGCTACCACGTTTAGCCACCAGGTTTTGGCGCGGTAGTCACCAAGTTGCGGCTCGGCTGACGGGAATTAACCGTATCGTTTAACCAAGCTTTTCGGCCCCCGCCGACCGGAATAGGATCATCAGGATCGCGGGGTCCGGCATGACTTTAATTGATTATGTCGCAATCGGCTTTTTGATCGCCTCTGCAATGTGGTTCGCGGCAACGCTATCGCTGCGCGCGCACTCCTGACTTGTGCGGCCGCGAAATCCCAGCGGGCCAACACAATCGCGCTTGAATGCGGGAAGAGAGGCGCGAGCAGTTTCAGCCGTGCCCTCAATACCTTTGGATCGGCTCAGCTCCTCAACGTACAATGTTACAATAAGCCCGCGGTCATCTAGCCTTCGGCAATGTTTAGGGGAGACCCAGACATGCCGGCTTTTTCCGATCGTTATGCAACGCAAATCTTTGGGCTAGCAATGGGCGCGGTGTTTGCCGCGATGTTGATCTTAAATGCGGCTTCTTATTGAAGACGGTTTGGTGCATGATCTCGAATGCAAGGCGTCAAATCGTTCGCCTCGAGGCACCAGCGACGCTGGCTTACCAATAACCGGAGATCGCAATGAGCATTCTTTGGACCATCATAATTGGGTTTCTGGCCGGAGTGATCGCGAGATTCTTTCATCCTGGCAACAAGTACGAGCCCAAGGGTTTTATATTGACAACCCTGCTGGGGATTGTTGGAGCTTTTGTTGCGACATACCTTGGCCAGGCGGTCGGGTGGTATCAGGCCGGACAAGGCGCTGGTTTCATCGGTGCAATCGTTGGCGCGATCATAGTCCTGGTAGTGTGGGGAATGATTGCACCTCGTATTGAGCGGACGTAACGCCTTACGTCAGCATCATGGCCGCCGCAGTCAACTTCCTAAACCAAAGAATCTGACGCGATCCTGAGTAAGAGCGGACCTGAACTGCTAACGTCTCGACAGGCAAAAATCCTCGCCGGCAGGAAAAATGCTTGCGCAGGCCGCGTTGAACTTTGATTGGACCGTCGCCGCCATGGTGCTCGGCGTAGTGGCTTCGCTATTCGCAATTTTTTTCTACCTTCGCCCCGATGGGCGTTAGGCGCAAAAAATCGCGCCGCGTCACCCCGTAAGCAGACTTACGCATTCTCCGGCTTCGGCCTATCATTGCTGCGACCGCGACCCTTGCGCCCGGCCTTAAACGAGGAGCCAAGGGAACGAATCATGGGAGGAATCATGGAAACGCTGCCCAGGTCCGGCATCGCGCGCGCCGATATGCTCAGACGCGTCGCTCGCTTCAAGGAGCTCAAAGGCTCCGACGGCGGGCTTCCCGATAGCAAAGCGCCGCAATGCGAGCGCACGCTTTACAACGTCATCGGCTTCCAGCCGCCGAAGGATTCCGGCGGCGCGGTGACGTCGCCGGTCGGCGACGATGCGTCGCGCTTGTCGGCCATTCCGATCTCCGAAGGCTTCAATCTCGGCTATTGCCGCGCCAAGCCGGGCAAGGGTCCGATGATGCACAACCACGACACCAACGAGACTTTCATCCCGATGACCGGCACCTGGCGCTGCAGCTGGGAGAACGAAAAGGGCGGTGTCGAATCGATCGTTCTTGATCCGCTCGACGTGATATCGTTTCCACCGGGCGCGATCCGCCGCTTCGAAAATGTCACTCCCGGTCCGTCCGGCGAGGACGCGATCCTCATGTTTGTCATCGGCGGCGACGGCCCGAAAGCGGAATTCACCGACGCGGCCATGAAAGAACTTGAAGACGCCGGCGTTTGGCCGCGCGGCTAAAGCATGATCTTGCCCGGGACTTAATCCGAAGTGGATACCGGTGTTCGGAAAAGATCATGCTCGAGCAAAAATCCAAAGGTGACTAAACTTGATCGCATCTCGCCTTAGGTGTTGCAGCCATGACCACGTTGGTAGCGGATAAAAAACTTTCGGGCGTGACCGTCGTCGGCGACGGCGCCCACACCTACGAACCGGTGGAGAGCTGGGCGAAGCTCCCGCCGGGATGGTCGTTCAAGGAAATCGGCGGCGTTGGCGTGGACAAAAACGACAACGTCTATGTCTTCAATCGCGGCGAGCACCCGATGATCGTGTTCGACCGCGACGGCAACTTTCTTCGCTCGTTCGGCGAAGGACTATTTCCCCGCGCGCACGGCGTGTTCATGGCGCCGGACGATACGATCTGGCTGACCGATGATGGCGATCACACCGTCCGCCAGTGCACGCTCGATGGCAAGGTGCTGTTGACGCTCGGCATTTCCGGCAAACCGGCGCCCTATATGAGCGGGGAGCCGTTCCATCGCTGCACCCACACCGCGATGTCGCCGCAGGGCGACATTTACGTGTCCGATGGCTACGGCAATTCGCGCGTCCACAAATACGCGCCGAACGGAAAGCTGATCCTGTCGTGGGGCGGGCCCGGCACGGATCCGGGTGAATTCAACATCGCGCATAACATAACTTGCGATGCCGATGGCTGGGTCTATGTTGCCGACCGCGAGAACCATCGCGTGCAGGTGTTCGACGGCGACGGCAAATACGAGACACAGTGGAATAACCTGCATCGCCCCTGCGGCTTGTTCATGCCGCCAGGGAAATGCCCGATCTGCTATATCGGTGAACTCGGGTCGACCCAGGCGGTCAATCGCAATGTGCCAAATCTCGGCCCGCGCGTGACTATAGTCGACAATACCGGCAAGCGCATTGCGCGGCTCGGCGGGCTTGGTCCGGGTCTCGGTCCAACGGAGTTCCTGGCGCCGCACGGCCTCGCGGTGGACAGCCGCGGCGACCTTTATGTCGGCGAGGTGTCGTGGACCAACTGGCCGCAGACTTACAAAGACAAGCCGCGGCCCGACAATTTGCGCTCGCTGCACAAGTTCCGGAAAGTGGTCTAGAGCATGATCCCGATAAAGCTTGCCCCGGACTCGATCTGGGGTGGATACTGTCTTCGGAAAAGATCATGCTGCACAAAAATCGAGAGCGGCCGTAGATTCGAGCTCGCGCTATCACTAGCGGGCGAGATACTTCTTCTCCAGCACGGCGTGGATGCCTTTTGAGCCGTTGACGACCTGCGTCACGCGCAGGTCGGCTGCCAGGCTGCACAAGGTATAGGCGTCCTCTCGCGATAATCCGGTGCGCGAGCAAATAAGCTTGATCATGTTGCGCAACGCGATCACAGCCGCGTCGTCGAGATCGGGATCGAAGCCCATGGTGATGAACGCGTTCACCGTCTCCGCCATCGGCCATTCCAACGCGAAATCGTCGCGGACGTGCAATTCGAAGGTGCCGATCAGCCCGGTCTCGATCGCGGTGATGCAGACCTCGCCGTCGCCTTGCACGCCGTGACCGTCGCCGACCGAAAACAACGCGCCGTCGACATGAATGGGCAGGTAAAGCGTGCTGCCGGCGACAAGCTCCTTGTTGTCCATATTGCCGCCGTTGCGCCGCGGCGGCGGTGAGCCGACCGCTCCCCAGGCGCGCGGCGGCGCCACAACCATGACGCCGAAGAACGGCTTGAGCGGCAGTTCGAGACCCCACGGCAGTCGTCCTGTCATGCGGGCGCGGTCGAGCGGAATGTGAATGAGGCGCGTCGAGGCAAAATCGTCGGGCAGCGCGCCGGCGAGCGGGCGGATGACGTTGTAGCCCCAGTCGTAGTGCAGCGCGACCGACTTGATCCTGACTTCGAGCACCTGGCCGGCTTTGGCGCCGCGCACGGCGACGGGGCCGGTCATGATGTGCGGACCAAGCCGCTGGGGCACGCTCCGATGAATGGCAGACAAAACGGGCGGGACAGCGAGCCCGCTATCCCCTTTCGGCATCGCCTCGGGTGGCCCCGACACTGTCGACATTGTGATTTCGTCGCCGGAGTCGATCGCGATCAGCGGTTTAAGGCTTGCGTCAAAATAACCCCAATGAACGGTATCCGGTCCTGCATCCACGCGATGTTTGCGCATTCGAGCCCTTACAATCTGAGAAACCTGCCGATTTTCG
>Ga0306921_10006915_pt1 | contig 11859 bp, 13 predicted proteins | sample sta12Cox44000080_FD_203760 | JGI IMG/M metagenome (GOLD analysis project Ga0306921, IMG submission 203760) | Lab enrichment of tropical soil microbial communities from Luquillo Experimental Forest, Puerto Rico - statoxic.12C.oxic.44.000.080 (v2)... | ecosystem: Environmental > Terrestrial >... | reverse complement strand
CGGGCCGCCATGGAGGCCATCGCCGCCCGCGGCCGCCACGCGCTGCTCGTCGGGGGCACCGGCCTGTACCTGCGCGCGGTCGTCGACGACCTCGACATTCCCGGCCGCTATCCCGACGTGGCGGCGGACCTCGAGGCGGAGCTCGATGGTGGACGTGCTCGGACTGCCGAGCTGCACGCCCGGCTGGCGGCGCTCGACCCGCTGGGCGCCAGCCGCATGGAGCCGACCAACCGGCGCCGGGTGGTGCGCGCCCTCGAGGTGACGCTCGGCTCCGGCCGGCCCTTCTCGGCGTTCGGGCCCGGGCTCGAGGCGTACCCGGCTTCGGGCGTGGCGCAGGTCGGCCTGACCCTGGGCCCCGAGGAGACGGAGCGCCGCATCGCCGAGCGCTTCGCCGCCATGGTGGACGCCGGGCTGATCGACGAGGTGCGGGCGCTCGCCGCCCGGCCCGCGGGCATGTCGCGCACGGCCCGCCAGGCGCTCGGCTACCGCGAGCTCCTGGCCCACGTCGAGGAGGGACGGCCGCTCGACGACTGCCTCGACGAGGCGGTGCGGCGGACCCGCCAGTACGCCCGCCGCCAGGCCTCGTGGTTCCGGCGCGACCCCCGCGTGCGCTGGGCCCGCAGCGAGCGCGAGGCCGCGTCCATGCTGGAGCAGGCCCTCGCCTTGCACGACTGAAGGCCGTCGCCTGCGACAATGGGTGGATGCAGGCCACCAAGCACGAGGGCGCGGGCAACGACTTCCTCGTCGTGCTCGACCCCGGTGACGCCATCCGCCTGTCGGTAGCCCAGGTCCGCCTGCTGGCCGACCGGCACCACGGCGTCGGCGCCGACGGGATCATCCGCGTCGGCCCGGGCCGCGACGGATGCGACCTCTCCATGGACCTGCACAACGCCGACGGTGGCGCGGCCGAGATGAGCGGGAACGGCATCCGCTGCCTGGCCCAGGCGGCCGTCGATGCCGGTCTCGTGTCGCCACCACGCTTCACGGTCGCCACGGCGGGAGGCCCGCGCACAGTCGACTACGAGGCCGGCGACAAGCCGGGGTGGGCCCACGCCCGCGTCGACATGGGACCGGTGCACCTCGGCCCGGACCAGCCGCAGGAGTTCGACGAGCGCCGTGCCCGCACCGTCGACGTGGGCAACCCTCACCTGGTCTTGTTGGGCCCGGACACCGCCGGCGTCGACGTCGCCGAGGCCGGCCCGAAGCTGCAGGCCGCGTTCACCGGTGGGATCAACGTCGAGTGGATCACCGTGACCGAGGACGAGATGGGTGAGCTGCTCGACTTCCGCGTCTACGAGCGCGGCGCGGGGGAGACCCTCGCCTGTGGCACCGGGAACGTCGCCGCCGCGGCGGCGGCCCGAAGCTGGGGCGTCGTGGCCCCTGAGGGCACCGTCCGCGTCCGTAATCCGGGAGGCATGCTCGAGGTCACCCTGGGGCGGGGGGCGGACGACCCCGCCCATCTGGCCGGGCCCGTCCGCAAGGTGGCCGACGTCGTCGTCCACCCGGGACTGCTCTCCTGAGCAACGCGGTGCCCGGGCTGCCCGTCGAGCGGGGTCGGCCCGATCCGGTGTGATTCGGGACACCTTCCCTCACCCCGGCAGGGAAGCGGGCTCCGTCTGGGCCCCAAGCGGCCCGGTGCCCAGTCCAGCCGATCCCGTGACGCGGTCAGCGCTGTTCGGGGTGCACAGGTGCTCTACGGCGTCGTTGTTGCGCGGATCGTGTTGGGCACGATCTCGACCCACGTCTGACCCGGTCGCAACGGGATCTGCTTGCCCGAGCGGTCGATGAACTGGGTCGGAGAGCCGAGGGTGGAGCGGTGCCAGGTGCCCGGCACCGCGACGCCGTCTCGGTACACGACGGCATCACCGCTCGCGTCGGGGTACAGATCCGCTCGCACCTCCAAAGCGCCCTGGCTGTTCTCGACCCAAGGCCCGTACGTGATCTGGACGTACTGAACCACGACGTTCGCGGCGGTGTTCTGGGCACCGTTCTCGAGCCGGTCGGGCGTCGTGCCGTTGTAGAACCGCTGAAAGGTATGGGTGGAGAGGCTGTACCTCCAGGTCACGTTGGAGGTGCTCGAATAGTTGATGCTCACCGTCGACACCGCGCTGCCGGTCGGCGTGGTGTCGGAGTACGTGAAGAGAGGATGCGGGGGCGTCGTCATGTCGGGGTGTGCGCCATAGACGAGCGCCGTCGACGTGTACGTGGCGTAGGGCGCCACTCGGCCGGCGTGATGGATCACCAGCGATCTGCTCTGCCCAAGGTCCACGTTGACGAGTGGCGAGGCGACGATGTCGCGGAGGACGGGGTCGATCCCGCCCACGTGCACCAAGAGGGGATGCGCCAGCTGACCCAGGATTCCGATGTCGATGCTCCGGGCTGAGCGCACCGGTCCGATCAGGGAGGAGTCGTCGCACTGGAAGACGGCCACGTAGCGCGTGATGCCGCCCTCGACGGGCTGCTCGAAAACGACGTCCGCCTTGTCCAGACCCGACTGGGGTCGCGCCGTGGGGTAGTTGTCGACCTTTACGGCCATCGCTGGGCGATTTGGAACACCTCCCGTCGGGGGCCGTACCCCGCTGAGCGGGCAGGTGGCCTCCCCCGTGGCGTTCTGGTGCGCCGAACGGGAGGGACCAGACGAGTTCGAGCATGCGCTCAGCAACAGCGCAGCGAATCCGACGCCGATGAATCCCAGACGGACAAGCCGTCGGCGCCGTCGGAGGCCGACGTCGGGGAAAGTCATGGTCGTGCACAAGCGTAGAGGACTGTCGGCGCTGCCCTTGGGTCTTGGAGGAGTTGTGTCACTGCCACCCACCAACGGCAGGTTTGCGATGAGACTCATGCAGGTGCTTGGTCACCGCACGCACACCGCGGCGAGGGTTTCCGGTTCGGAGTCGCCCCCAACCGGCGTTGTGAAGCTGATGCCAGATCAGTCATTCGGGCCCCTACGGCGCACCTGTCAGTCCGGTGGCGTCTGCGCCGTCGTCACGTCTACGGAATCGCCGCCGGACTGTCGCCAGAGCGCCACGTTGACCCCGGCGGAGGCGACGATGATCCGACCCAAGACGTAGACCCACAAGAGCACGGCCAGCGCGATGCCGATCGCGCCATACGTATTCGACTTGCGGGCAACGACGTGCCCGATCCAGTAGGTCGTCATGAGGTGCAGGACCTCTACCCCGAGTGCCACCAACACCGCACCGGGGATGAGCTGCCGTGCGCTCACCGGGGCATGGGGCAGCCGCCAAGAGACCCACCACCACGCGGCGAACGCCACGGCCATGACGATCAGCGCAACGAGGAGCGACACCAGTCGGCCGAGGTCGGTCCGAAGGTCGTTGGTCGCCACCGCGAGCACCGTGAGTAGGACCGCCAGGCCGATGGTCGTGCCGATCGTGCGGAACCCGGTTGGCTTGAGCCGCGGCACCACCCAGATGAGCCAGTGGACGACGTAGAGCGTCTTGACCAGGCCGTTGGCCGTCCAGATCAGTGCGACCGAGGCCCCGAGGACCAAGAAGAACTGGGACAGCACACTGATGTCCTGACCATTGACGACGGCACTGGCCAAGACGCCCGTAATGCCCAGGGTCTTGGCCAGCGTGGCCGGGTCCTGGTTGGCCGCGGTTGAGGCCAAACCCACCGCGGTAAAGAGGATGTAGACGAACGGCACCATGAACAAAAAGAGGCGGAACGCCACCGCGCCGGCGAGGATGCCTCCACCAACGTGGACGTCGAGCTCCGCGATGTCGAACCCGGCCCTGATGAGGGTTGAGTGCTCGCGTCGAGAGGCAAGCGCATCTTCGACCCGAGTCCGTTCCTCGGTTGTCCAGGTTCGGCCCCAGCCCACCCAGCTCCGAACCCGTCCGCTTCTGGCGTGCCTGTCGGCACCCCCCTCGTCAGGTGGCTGGAAGTCCTGCCTCATACTCAAGTCTCGCGTGACTCCACGGGGATAGTGGGTTGACGTTGGGTGGCCCGATTCCCACCGACTCGACGGTAGGGGGCAGCTTGAACGACATCTGCGAGGATTGAGGGACCATGAACTCGGGGTCCGTCGAAGAGACGATCGAGGGCCAACCATTCGCCTCCGCGTGGCGGCGCGCCCACTTGACCGTTGAGCAACGGATAGCCCGGGGTCGAACGGCGAGGAGCACGGTGCCGCGGTCCGCGCACAGGACTTGGGTGCCATCGCCGACCCGGCCAGACCCGGTCGCTCTGCTGGAGGAGCAGGCGGCAAGCAGAGTCGCCGACCTCGTTCCCATCCGCTACGGGCGGATGCTCGTCTCTCCGTTCACGTTCTACCGAGGAGCGGCGCTCATCATGGCGGCCGACTTGGCAACCACTCCCGATACGGGCATCACTGTCCAGCTCTGTGGTGATGCCCACCTGTCGAACTTCGGAGTGTTCGGTTCGCCCGAGCGCCGCATGCTTTTTGACATCAACGATTTCGACGAGACGCTCCCCGGACCTTGGGAGTGGGACATCAAGCGAATGGCTGCCAGTTTCGAGATCATGGGACGCCATCGCGGGTTCGATGCCGCGGAGCGTCGGACGGCGGTCGTCGCCGGTGTGGCGGAATATCGGGAGCGAATGCGCGAAGCCGCCGGACTCGGAACCCTCGCTGCATGGTACGACCAGCTCGACGCCACAGTCCTTCTGAACCTCGTCCGTGCCGAACGACGTGCCAATCGCCTCGACAAGAAGGAGGCCAAATCGGCGGAACTCCGCGTGTCGCAAGCCTACGCTCGCGACAGCGCTCGGGTACTGGCAAAGCGTGCGGACAAGGTGGGTGGTGAGTTGCGGATCGTGGCGGACCCGCCGGTGATCGTTCCGATCGAGGACCTCCCACGGGCGGAGGAGTGGGATGAACCGACACCTCTCATCAAGGCGCTGCTGGCTCAGTACCGCGACACGCTAGGTCGCCAAGGCCACCCCATCGAAGAGTTCGGCTACATCCATGCCGCTCGCAAGGTCGTTGGAGTCGGCAGCGTGGGGACGCGTTGTTACATCTTGCTCCTGATGGGTCGCGACCACAATGATCCCCTCTTCCTCCAGGTGAAGGAGGCCCAAGCCTCTGTCCTTGAACGCTTCGTTGGGCCGAGCACTTTCCCCCACCACGGCGAGCGGGTCGTCGCGGGTCAACGCCTCATGCAAGCAGCGACCGACATCTTTCTGGGCTGGCAACGAATCAAAGGCCTCGACGGCGTGACCCGCGATTACTACGTCCGCCAGTTCCACGATTGGAAGGGTGGCGCCGAGGTCGAACTCCTGCTCCCCCCGGGGGCAGCGTTTTACGCTCGCTTGTGCGGGGCAACCCTCGCCCGTGCGCATGCTCGCTGGGGCGATCGAATCGCCATCGCCGCCTACTTGGGAAAGGGCGATGCCTTCGACCAGGCGATCGCCGACTTCTCCGTTACATACGCCGACCAGAATGAGCGGGATTACCACGCCTTCGCGGCCGCGGTAGAGGCCGGCCGGATCACCGCCGTGACCGGGGTGTAATGCATTTCGTCTGAGAGCCGCATATCCGGCGTTCTGGGGGCAGGCGGTTGTCTGGCACGGATTGGGACTACGAGAGAGCCCGATGGCAGTAGAACAGGCCCGCCATGATGCATCACGACCAGATTGAGATCTCTCACGAGATCGTCACGGAGCTAGTCGGCAGCCAGTTTCCAGAGTGGTTGCACCAGCCGATTCGTCGTGTCGAGTCCGGCGGCACCGTCAACGCAATCTTCCGGATCGGCGACGAGCTTGCCGCCCGATTCCCACTTCGACGGGCTGACCCTGATCACACCCGCCAGCTCCTCCTCGACGAGGCTCGAGCGAGCGAGGCCTTCGCTCGACACACCACGGTGTCATCCCCGATTCCCATCGCTCTCGGAAAACCTGGGCCGAGCTATCCCCTTCCCTGGGCGGTACAGACCTGGGTGTCCGGCACGGTCGCAACGGGGACAAGCTCGAGCGAACCGTTCGCCCGTGACCTCGCGCACCTCATTGGCACCCTTCGCGAAGTCGGCACGGGAGGCCGCCGGTTCGATCGTGGCTGGCGTGGCGGAGACCTACACGATCACGACACTTGGATTCAGTACTGCCTCACCAAGAGCGAGCGTCTGCTCGATGTAGACCGGCTCAGCACGCTGTGGGACCACTTCCGTGAGCTCCCTCGAACCGCGCCGGACGTGATGAGCCACGGTGATCTGATTCCGCTCAACGTACTCGTGGGAGGTGGCCGGCTGGTCGGCGTCCTCGACTGCGGTGGCTTCGGCCCTGCCGATCCCGCACTAGACGTCATCGCGGGCTGGCACACGCTCGACGACGGCCCTCGCGCTGTCTTCCGTGCGGCACTGCAGTGCGACGAGCTGGAGTGGGAGCGCAGCAAGGCCTGGGCGCTCGAACAGTCGTTGGGAGCTGTCTGGTACTACCAGGAGAGCAACCCCGCCATGAGCGACATGGGTCGCCGGACGATCGACCGCGTGATGGCTCACTCTGCTCGTTGACAAGGTCCCCTCGCAGCATGCATGCGCGCGGATCCGGTGATCGGGGAGCCCATCGAGCGGCTTCGTTCGAGAGAGCAGACTCAGAACCACGTGGTTGGACCGAAGTCGAAGGTCTCAGCGTGAGTCACCGAGGTCATGAGCAGGTCGTGCGTGCGCTCGTTGACGAGTGGCGCGCCATGTCCGTACCGCCACGGTGGACCCTGGCTGGCGTCAGCGTCGTGGGGACCCTCGGAGGAAGCGTCGGCCTCTTCATTTGGCTTACCTGTGTACGCGCCCACGGCACCCGTGGCCATGATCGGACTTGGGATACCTGCTGCAGTTCTCGGTGCATTCTCGGGATTGGCCCTAGGCCTACGAGGTTGGTGCGCCGCCGAGTCCGCAGTCGGAGCGGCTGACATGCGGCCCGTATCCGGCGTTTTGGGCAGCCCCACATTTCGCAAACGTTGGGACGATCCTGCGTTCGACGGTGAACCGGCTCCCATGGGTTCCCGATCTACGGGCGGAAGTTGGCACACCGATTGCCGGTTTGAGGGCTCCGGTTTCAGCCGTTCCTCAGATGAGCTCATGTTGAAGTGTGCCCCGGTCCTGGCGGTCCCGGACCGGTCGTCGAACGCTGGATATGCAACACTGATCGGCGGAGCTTGCTAACTCACTCTGGACAATCACCTGGATGTGGAGGGGTCGGGACTTAGGGGGTTCACTATGGCGTCAATCGAGAGTTCGTCTGGACAAGGACTGACTGGGAAGCGGCGCAACCCGGTCATCGTCTGGCTTGTCTTTCCGATAATCACCCTCGGCATCTATCACCTGTACTGGTGGTACAAGATCAACGACGAAGCTCGGCGGCTCGACCCGTCCATAGAGGTGAGCCCGATACTCTCCCTCCTCGCCTTGTTCCCGGGCGCTCTCATCATCGTCCCGCCCTTTGTAACCGTGTATCGGACCGGTGATCGAATCCGGGCGATGCAGCGAGCGGCAGGGATGACGCCCGATGTCCTGCCAATCGTCGGGCTCTTGCTCGCCTTCGTGTTCTCGTTGTACGCCCTCTACTACCAGATCAGCCTGAACGGGATCTGGTCGACCTTCGGAAACCAGGCTGAGAACAGCTCCGTGCCGATCAAGTCCTGACCGGCCGAAGCCTCTTCATCGGACGCCCGCTCGACGCCGGATGCCGTCAAAATTCGCTCGTACCTGTAGACATGAGCGTCACCGGTCGGGCGTCGGGGACGATGTTCTTTGCTCACGACGGGTCTACCGCGAGACGGCGGGCAAAGAGGCCGCTCCGCGAAGCATTCTCGGCGCGCCGGCGCTGATTGGGTGGTGAGGCTACGTTTCGACATTCAGGACCGGGTCGAAGCAGCGCCTGCTGACCCCGTCCAAGTTCGTGCGCGAGACGGACGAACCAGTCGGAGTGAAGATTCTCTCGTCGTACAAGTTGCTCCAACCTCTCGGCGTGCGCGACGTAGCGATCGGCCTTCTGCTGGAGGCATAACTTGCCGCGAGGCGGCGGTACATCAACGCCCCTTCGGCATAGATCTGAGCCGTTGCTCTCGCCAGCTCTCTGCTGCGAGTCGCGGCATCGACAGCCCGACGTTGCCACAGCTCCGTCATGGCTTGACCGTACTCTGGTTGAGCATTCTGCGGCCGCGCTCGAGCGGAGACGCCCCCGGGTGCGCGCGTTTGAGAAACCCCCGGGAGCGCCCCACCCCCAGTCCGGCTCAATTGGCGATGTACGGCCGGACCCGACACACCCATTACCCAGAGGGGATGCAGACGAAACGACCCTTGCAACGAGTTGTCACAAAATGTCAAAGGACCGTCGCCGAGGGTCGAGACTCTGCAGGGCAATTGGGAGGACAATCCTCTTGGCGGGCCACCCCGGAGGAGATCGGGGGGATCTCTTTCACAGCGGACGGGTGACTCCGCCACCCCTAGCACCGCCAAGTGCAGACCGGGGGTGGGGTCAGTGACGACCTCGCCCCCGGTCACTCCTTCGCTCACCTGGGCGCGCCGAGCTGGCCCTCTTCGCCGACGGTGTCATTCCCTGCTCGGCGCGCCCGTCTTGAGCTTCGGGCGCCTCCTCGGGGCCTCGCGCGCCGCACTCGGCGACGGGTCGCCCCGATCCGTCGTACTGGGATACCGCTTCCGAACGATTCTGCGGCGACGTGCTCGAGCCCTTCGGCGTTGTCGTAATGCTCGGGGTTCGACCACACTTCTCTTGGTTCGGTCGTCGTCACCAACACCAGTCCGTGTGTGCACGAGTCCAATGGAGGCTCTGCTTTCGCTTTCTCGGGTGACGGCATTTCCACGGCGTCGGAGCCAACCCCGAGTCTGATGAATATGGCACTGCGGCTGACAAAACTAGAACCTCCAGGATTCCCCTTGAAAGCCCCCAACGTTGGTGCTTTCATGGCGGTTGGTCAGGTGGCCCAGGTTGGCTTTGCCAGCGTCGCTTCTCTGGGGTAGGTCGTGTCCTGCGTGTCAGGGCGGGGTCAACCCACCGCGTGAACGACCCATTGCGTCTCGTGATCGTAGAGAAGGATCGATGAGGGGTGAAGCAGGGTTTGGCAGTGGCTGGCGGCCAAGACGAGATACGGATGCTGATTGTCGGCGGCGGGCTGCTGGCCGGGGCGCTGGCCAGCGCCTTCTCGGCCTACGGATTCGCGACGAAGAACGTCGTGGCCGAGAAGGCGGAGGTCCACCGCGGCATCGAGTGGCGTCCGAACCTGGTGCTCATGGACGTCCGGTCACTCGATGTCGGATCGGGATTGGACTTGCTCGGTGAACTTCGCCGCGCAGGACTCAGAGCGTGCGTCATCGACGCGTCCGACGACGATGACCGGCTCGACGCCTGGAAGGACGCCGGAACTTCGACGCTGATCGACGGCAGGGAGCCGTTCGACCGACTGCTTCGGATGATCGATCCCCCCGCATCTTCCCGATGCAACGGGAGTTTCACGGCGTCAGCCTTCGTGACGTACACCTCGAAGCAGGAACAAGGACCCGTCGTCGGATGTTTTGACGACCTCACCGAGCGTGAGCAGTCCGTCTTGGCCGAACTCATGGAAGGTCACTGTGCGGAGGAGATCGCGAAGGCTGCCTTCGTCTCGATCTCGACGGTTCGCTCTCAGATAAAGGCGATACTTCAGAAGCTTGGGGTCAACTCCCAGCTCGCTGCCGTTGCTCTCACACGACGGGCCGGATGGTCCTCGAAGAACTCCGTCGCTGGTCGAGGAGAGAGAGCGTCGGCGAGGAGGGTGCAACCGACGAGACGTCCATTGTGATCGCGATGTTCGGCGCGATATCAAAGGCGGTACATCGGTGAGCGACTGGGCGTAGGGGGTTGAACCCATCGCCCCTCGTGAGGTTTCCAATTCGGTTCGAATCTCGCCCGAACTGCCGAGGCTCCGTTCGCCTCTCAAGCCGCTTCCCGCGCGCACACGTCCGAAACCAGCAAGCGCACTCACACATGCCCGTTCAGTTCGGCGCTTGGTGCAGTGTTGTCGCGTGAAGGTTGTATTCGTTCGCTATGCGCTGACGACCTTCGGCCTCCTTTCGGCCAACAATCCGGGGCCGGGCATCGCTGGGCTCGTGAGGATGCACGTCGCCGACGGTAATCGTCGATAGATTTTTAAAGGGACGGCGACCCCACGCCGATAAGGCTGGAGCGCTTCTTCTCCCAAAGGGGCCGCCGTCCCCCCTCGAATTATGCGCTGGCCGTCGGCAACTGCCGTAGAGCCTTACGGCTCTGTACGTCACAACCATGGGACAACCTTGCGACATCAATGAGGCGGGGGGCTGGCTTGAACTCTCCCTGTGGCCGTGTAGTTGCTCGTTGTCATTGGGTTGACCGAGCACCGCACGAGGCAGCACCAGTAGCCCCACTCTGCAAAGTGGGTTTCCTGAGATGCTCGCGGGTTCCGGGGTCGAGAGCTGTTTCCAGGCCTGCCAGGCGGACACGTTCGTCCAACGCGTGGTCGTAGGCGTAACCATCGCCCATCGGCGCTTCCTTCGCTTCGCAGTGGCCGACGGAAGTCGCGGCCACAAGAGACGATGCACCCGACCGGCCTCACGCGCGACGCCTGGGTCCTTGTCGTGGTGCCGGTACTCACGGCCACCTCACCGGCGGTAGGGGTGCTCCGATCAGGTGGGGCGTCCCCCCTGTCTGTCGGTACGTCACCGCCTCATGTTTGATCTCGCCCTTTAGCGGAGCAGAGCGCGACGTCAGTCGGTCTTGACGATGAGTACCGCGCAGGGGGCACTATGCGAGACCGAGTTGGGCACACTGCCGATGAAGCGCCGCGTCCCGTGCATTCCCTTGCTGCCCACCACGATCAGGTCAGCGTCGACCGCCTCGGCGACGTCGAGAATCGCGCTCACGGCGTCCCCGTTCACGGCGTGAGCCTCGGCCTCGAGTCCCTTGGCCCATGACGACAACGCTCGCTCGCCCAATGCGGCGGCCGCCTCCTGGTGCATGGTCACCTGGGCGGTCGTGTCGGTCAACGCCTCTCCGCCGCGACCAGCGGCCACTCCGAACGTCGATACCTTGAATCCAGTGACAAGGTGGAGCTTTGCGCCGCATAATTGAGCCAGGCCGGCGGCCGCCGCGACGGCTCGATCCGCTGTCGGCGATCCGTCAGTCCCAACAACGATCGTCTTGTACATGCGCACCCCCTTCTCATAAGGGTGAACACGGGCGTTCACCCCGGGTTGCGGCGAACCTAACGCGGTTTCGCATGCTCAGCCACAGGCAGCCTGAAGGGCCCGATATCGGGGCACATTCTTGACGGGATCACGATGCTCCAAAACGACTCACCCATGCTTGCGTGAGCGCTTGCCTCTCCCGTTCGTCAACAAGTCCCGGAGCACCAGAACCCAGAGCGGCCTCGAGACACGCTGACGCGGCGGCAACCCAGGATGGTTCGGTGAGCTCGTCGACTCCGTCGTCGAAGTCTTCAGTACGCGTGAAGAGGTTGCGCAACCCCGACGCCTTGGCGGCATCGATGACGGCCTGATCGATGCGGCGCAGGCCATGGCCAACGGGGCAACCGGCCCGTGGAGACGACGGGGTCCAACGGCTCCAGGCATCACGATACGCGGCTTCGGCTTGCGGGTGTCTCGCCGCGGCCAATGCCTCGACGTCTGCTTCTGTCAACGACCCAACCTGGTCAAGGATCCTTGCCACCGGTTGACCGTGCTCACCGAAGACGAGCCAATTGGGCAACTCTTCGACGATGAACGCGGATTCGGCACGCGTGTACCACCGGCGGCTCGTGGGCTGATTCTTCGGAGGCGCTGGCCGCACGTCTCGGACCAACCACAATTGAATGGGCCACGCGCCCACGATGGCAGTCTCGATGTCGTG
>Ga0306921_10006909_pt1 | contig 11862 bp, 9 predicted proteins | sample sta12Cox44000080_FD_203760 | JGI IMG/M metagenome (GOLD analysis project Ga0306921, IMG submission 203760) | Lab enrichment of tropical soil microbial communities from Luquillo Experimental Forest, Puerto Rico - statoxic.12C.oxic.44.000.080 (v2)... | ecosystem: Environmental > Terrestrial > Soil... | reverse complement strand
TCCCATCTCTCCACCATCGAGATCGGCGGAAAATTCCGCAACGCCCACAAGTTCGACGACTCCATCAATTACACCATCACGCCGCTCGATTCGATCGGCGCCGTGCCCCTCTCGAACTTCCCGAACACCTTCACCAACAACAACTACTACAACAAGTCCTATAATCTCGGTTACAACCCCAGTTACAACGATGTCTACGCCTTCGTTTTCAACAACCCCAGCCACTACGTAAGTCCCAGCGACCCGAGCGCCCAGGATCTTTCCAGTCAATTCGACTTGATTGAGCAAGTCTCGGCGGGCTACATCATGGACACCATCGATATCGGCAACGCTCGCATTATTGCCGGAATTCGCGTCGAGGGCACGAGCCTGAGAACCACCAGCTTTGACGCCAACACCAATCTCGTGGATGTGAAAAACACCGGTTCGTACATCAATGTTCTCCCAAGCGCCGCGATCCGCTATGCCGTCAACTCCAACACCTACCTCCGGCTGGCCTACGCTCGTGGCGTTGCGCGGCCCGATCCCCAGGACATCGCGCAGGCCGTCTCCTGGACGTTTGTCGGCCCCAATGATCCCAAAAACTCCGCCACCATCAGTAATCCGGGCCTCAAAGCCGAGAAGGCCGACAATTTTGACATCCTGGTCGAGCACTACCTGAATCCCTTCGGGATGTTCACGGCCGGTTTCTTCTACAAGAATCTTTACGATCCCATCGCGCAGGAAACCTTCCCGAAGGTCAACTTTTCACCCGCGCCCAATGCACCGGTCGGGACCTACCAGGTCACGCAATTCGTCAACGCGGGAAGCGCCTGGCTCTATGGGTTTGAAGTGGCCTACGTCCAGCACATGACGTTTCTCCCAGGGTTCCTCCGCGGCTTCGGCCTTGGCGCGAACTACGGCTATGCCAACTCGCGCGCCATCAATCTGCCCGGCCGCAGCGATAACCCGCGCCTGCTGCGTTCCGCACCCAATACCTGGAACATCAGCCCTACTTACGATCTGGGGCGTTTTTCGTTCCGTGCCGGGCTTTCTTATAACGACGCCAACATTTACAGCTACAACTATCAAGACGGCACTGGTGGCTCCACCCCTACCCCCGGTGGCCTCACGGGCCCGTTTGGCGACACTTATTTCTATCCGCACTTGCAAATCGACATGCAGGGAAGCGTTCGGCTTTCCAAGGGCTTTACCTTCATCGCCTACATCCTCAACGTGAACAATGAGGTCTTTGGCTTTTATCAGGGCCAGGGCCAGTACATGATCCAGCGCGAATACTATCAGCCTACCTACGCTGCTGGCTTGCGCTGGTCGCCCAGGCACGAGAAGTAAAGGCGTTTTCTCCACCCCAACCGGCCGGTGTGCACAAAACCAGTCGCGCCCACCGGCCTTCTCCGAATCGTTCGTGTAGAAAAATATTTCGGGGGAGATTCTAGGGCTGGTTTCGACGAAACTGGTTAGACTTGGCGTCGTCCCGGGAGGGAAAGTGAAAAAGCATTTCCTGTGGCTGTGCCTCACTGTTGCTTCGATGACTTCGCTCGCGTTCGCTGCGGGTGATTATCAACTGCTGAAAAAAGTGCCGGTCCCTGGAACGGGCGGCTGGGACTACCTCACCGTCGACGACGCCGCCCGACGCATCTATATCTCGCATTCGACCCAGGTCGATGTCCTTGACGCCGATTCCTTTGCCCTGGTCGGCACCATCCCCAACACGCCCGGCGTTCACGGCATCGCCGTGGCCTCGGAATTCGGCCGTGGTTACATCTCCGCCGGCAAAGCCGATGCCGTCGTTCCCTTCGATCTGAAGACTCTCAAGCCCATGGCAGAAATCAAAGTGGGCAAAAAACCGGATGCCATCATTTATGAACCGTTTACCAAGCGCGTCTACGTCATGAATGGCGAAAGCGAAAGCATCACCGTCTTGAACGCTGCCGACGGATCCGTCGTCGGCACGATTCCGCTCGGCGGCGGCCCGGAATTCGCCGTCTCCGACGGAAAGGGCAGCCTCTATGTCAACCTCGAGGAACAAAACGAAACACTGCACATCGATGTCAGTGCGCTAAAAGTGAAAGATCGCTGGCCGCTCGCGCCGTGCGGGACTCCCACAAGCCTCTCACTCGATAAAGAGAACCGCCGGCTCTTCGTCGGTTGCCGCAGCCATCATTTCGCCGTCCTCGACGCGGACAGCGGCAAGGTCGTCTTCACGGCTCCCATTGGCGATCGCGTCGATGCCGGAGCCTGGGATCCCACGACCAAACTCGTCTACCTTTCTACCGGCGATGGCAAGGTCTTCATCTTTCATCAGGATTCCCCCAACAAGTATTCCCCGGTCGAGGAAATCAGCACAAAAACAGGCGCCAAAACCATGGGCTACGACCCAAAAACGCGCCGGGTGATCGTACCCACGAGCGAGAACGGCGCCATGCAGGTTATGGTCTTCTCGACAAAACCCTAGCCACCGAGCCTCCGTAAGGTTCGCCGCGGACGCGAGTTCCTAACTTTTTGCTCGGACAACACGGTTACGAGAAAGCGAAACGGCGCTTTCTCGAAGTGCAGGTGGCGGCTCGTTTTGGCCACCTGCTGGCCCGAAATGTGAACAAGCGTGCACATCGAAGCGCGTCCTATTCGTCGCCGTCGTACTAAGGCCAACAAATCAAATGGCATAGAGAAACGTGGTCTTGGCCGCCCAATTGCTCCGACTCTTCGGGGGACGTATTTTCTCGGGAGGGTAGCTATGAAATCCAATCCATTTACCATCCTGCTCCTTGCCGTAGGTCTGGCTCTGGCTCTCGCGCCAGCGGCTAGCGCGACCAGTTACACGGAAATCACAACCATCAGCACCTTCACCTCGCAGGTAACGAGCTATGGCACCTTCAGCGCCTACACGGCCGGAGACGTGCCCTCGCCGTTTACGCCCACCTCAGCGGAGATTGCGGCAAACGGTTTCAGGGTTTACGCCGGCACCGTCGGCTTGGACGGATTACCCGCCGGCAATAACTGGATCTTGGCAACTTTCTCGACTCCGACTTCGTCCATCCTCGTATTCCCCAACATCGACCACTTCGGTGCCGCTTACGACGGCTTTCAGTACACCATTGAGGGCAGCAACAACTTGTCGACTTGGACGCCCCTTTTCAATGCTTTGACCGTGACGGGCTCGGGCGAACCCTTCACGCTCGGGACCTTCACCGGCACTGCGCCAACCACGGTCAATAACGTGTTGACCCCCGGCGCAGGACCTGGTGGCACCGTCGGCTACGAAGCCCTGTTTGACTTCGGTACGGCCTACAAGTATTACGCTTTCGGCGCGAGCACCGAAGCGATCAATGCGGGTAACGCGGATCAGGAATTCAGCGCCGTGGGCAGCGTAGCGCCCAGCACCGTCCCTGAACCCGGCTCGCTTCTGCTGCTTTCCGCTGGCTTGGCAGGATTGGCTGCATTGCGGCGGAAGCTTTCCTGAGCCGGCGACCGTCCCGAATCTCCGCCTGCTCCGCCCTGCGTGTGTATCGCTGGCATTCAGCTTGCAAAAATGACCTGCTTTCGTATCCGCAGAGAGGCGAATCTTTTGTGACTCTGGTTCTAATGTTTTTTGAGGGGTTGGAGTTGACTGGGGGCAAAATGATCGCTACTTTGGCTCACCGTCGTTGGCTTCCAATAAATGTCGTCTTTTTCCTTGCGGTTGGAATAGGTCTCGGCCGTCCGGGCTGCCTCCTTGCTGACCAGGTCGGCCTAAGTGTAGGTGCGGCAGTGAGCGCGGCGACAGGCGGTGTACCTTCGAGTAGTCAGAGCTTTTCCGCGACCCTCTCTCCGTCTCCCATCGTTGTTAATCCGTTATCCGCATCAGTTAGCTTTAGTGAGCCGGGCATAAGTTCATCGGCTTCGGGGACTGGTTCGGGGACAGTGAACTTCGGCGCTATAACGGGTTCAGTCTCCACGACCGGCGTGGAGAGCGCTCCCAGTCTGCCTTTTGGAATGAACGTGAACGACACCTCGGCCTCAGGGGTTTTCGATGGTTTTTGGCAAGACTCCATAATCGTTACATCGAACACTTTGGCAGCCGGCACGCCGGTCAACCTACTGTTCACTATGGATGTGAACGCCGCTCTCAGCTGCACTGGACCAAACGCGTCCGTTCAGGCCGTTGCGGGGTTGCAGGCCGGGTTGAGCCAAATCCTCATGTCAAGCAGTACCTGCAATTCGACCCTCGCGGGCTCAAAGACGCTTCTCCTCCAGACCACCGTTGGTGCAGATATTCCCGTGGAAGGACAATTGGATCTTACGGCTGTCGCGAGCGGCGTCAATGGAATAGCGTCAACCGGAAATATCGACCCGCCATCCTCAGAGTTTTTTGTGGATTCGCTGACTGCGGGTGCAAGCTACACAACCCTGAGCGGAACCACATACTTTAGCCCGACGACGAGCGTACCAGAGCCGTCCAGCCTGGCGCTCTTTGGCCTTGGCATTCTCCCCTTGCTGGCTATATCAGCGAAGAGAAAGCTAAATCTTCCTAAGCTTAGCCATAGCTAGTCCACCCAATCGAGCGAACGCGTAACCGCCTTTTTCCAGGATTTGTAGAGGGCCTCCCTCTCCGCGTCTTCGAGATGTGGATGCCATGTATAGTCGATCGCCCAATTCGACTTCAGGTCCTCAAGATCCTGGTAATAGCCGACAGCCAGTCCCGCAGCGTAGGCAGCGCCAAGCGCCGTCGTTTCCTGCATCACCGGCCGCACCACCGGAATGTTTAAAATGTCAGCCTGAAACTGCATGAGCAGGTCGTTTTTCACCATGCCGCCGTCGGTGCGCAAGGTGTGCAACCTGATTTTTGCGTCCTTCTCCATCGCCTCGACCACCTCCCGCGTTTGGAAGGCCGTCGCCTCGAGCGCCGCGCGAGCCAGGTGCCCTTTGTTCGCGAAACGCGTGAGCCCCGCAATCACGCCGCGGGCGTTGGCCTTCCAATGAGGCGCATACAACCCGGAAAACGCGGGAACAAAATAGACGTCGCCGTTATCCTTGACCGAACGCGCCAGCGTCTCAATATCCTGACTCTTCTCAATGAGTCCCACATTGTCGCGCAGCCATTGCACGAGTGCCCCGGTGATCGCGACGCTTCCTTCAAGCGCGTAGTGCGCGGGCTTCGAACCAAGCTTGTAGGCAACTGTGGTCAGGAGCCCGAATTGCGACGCAACGCGCTGCTCGCCGCAATTCATCAGCAAGAAACAGCCGGTACCGTATGTGTTTTTTGCCTCGCCGGGGTGGAAACAGGCCTGTCCCACAAGCGCGGCCTGCTGATCACCCAAAATGCCCGCAATTTTCGCGCCCTTCACCGGTTCGACCGTCGCCTCGCCGTAAATTTCGCTGCTCGAACCAATCCTCGGCAGCATCGCTTCGGGAATCGCGAAGGTTTTGAGGATTTCCCGGTCCCATTGAAGCGTCGCGAGGTTCATCAGCTGTGTCCGGCTCGCGTTGGTTACATCGGTCAGATGCACGCCCCCGCTCGGGCCTCCCGTAAGCTTCCACAGCAAAAACGTGTCGATGTTTCCAAACAGAAGCTCGCCGGACTCGGCTTGTTGGCGCGCACCCGGGATGTTCTCGAGAATCCAGCGAATCTTGAGCCCGCTGAAGTATGTGGCGAGCGGCAACCCTGTCTGCTTGCGGAAACGGTCCTGGCCGCCTTGCTTTGAAAATTGTGCGACCTCGTCCGAAACGCGCGTGTCCTGCCACACAATCGCATTGTGAACCGGCTGCCCGGTGGTCTTGCTCCAAACGACGGTCGTTTCGCGCTGGTTTGTGATTCCGATGGCCGCAAGGTCCTGTGGCCGCAGCGCTCTTTGCTCCATCGCTTCCTCGAGGACCTCGAGTGTCCGCCGCCAGATTTCCTCGGGATCGTGTTCCACCCATCCGGGCTTGAGGTAAATCTGCTCGTGTTCCTTCTGCGCGAGCGCAACGATCCGGCCCGTGCGGTCAAACACGATGAATCGCGTGCTGGTGGTTCCCTGATCGATCGCGCCCAGATACGCCGTCATGCGTGTCCTCCTCCGACCAACCAGTGCACAAATATAGCCCAGGAGCTTCGAGGGGTGGGTTGTTGGTTTGCGGAAACCGGCGGGCTAGCCGGCTGACGGAGTCCTAGTGTTGCGCACTTCGATTGAAACCAGCTCTCAAAGCAGGAGGTCGAAAACGCAACGCCGGCAACGGCTAATCGTCGCGTCGATGGGCACGCAAGTGTTGGTGATCCGCCACGGGATCGAGCAAGCGCAGAATGTGAACGCCCTCTTTCGCGTCAAACCGGTAAGACAGCATGGCATCGGCGGCTTTCTCGTCGAGCCCGAGTTCCAGATCCGGATTGTCGACCACCACCACGCCATCGCTCTTGATCCGCAGTTCCGAGCCAACCTGCATGGGAATCCACAGTTCCTCTTGCTCCCGCTTCATCATCCCTCCTCGGCCTGGCGCGCTCCTACTCGGCGATCCACAAATTATCGACAAACGGCCATTCCTGATCGACCCATTGGCCTGCGCATCGAAAACCTGCTTCCTTCGCCATCCGCAGCAACTCGGCGTAGGAATACTTGTGGCTCGTCTCGGTCCAAATGGTTTCCCCGAAACGAAAGGAAACCGTCACACCCACCATGCCGATGGTGACTTCCTGCGCTCGGAGCGAGCGCAAGTGCATTTCGATGCTTTGCGTCTCGCAGTTGTAAATCGCTTGATGCTCAAACCGGCCCAGATCAAAATCCGCGCCGAGCTCCCGGTTGATCCGCACCAACAGATTGCGGTTGAAGGCCGCCGTCACTCCCAAGGGATCGTCGTACGCTCGAACCAGCGTTCCAACCGGTTTCACGAGGTCCGCCCCGAGCAACAGCGCATCACCCTCCCGCAGAATGCTTCGCATTCGCTTCAGAAATTCAATGCTCGCGTTGCCATCAAAGTTGCCGATGGTGCTCCCGAGAAACAGCACCAGCAGGCGTTCGCCTTCTTCTCGGCGCGCCGCGACTTCGAGCAAGCCATTGAGGTATTCGCTCTCGAAACCCACGATGCTGATGCAGTTGATGTCGCGCAGCTCTCGCTCGCACGCGGCTAAAGCACTTGGCGAAATCTCGATCGGGTGATACGAGGTCGGCTGCCTGTCGCAAAGAGCCTCCAGCACGAAGCGGGTCTTCCTCCCCGTCCCGCTGCCGAGCTCCGCAACCACAACCGGCCCTTCGAGGATGTCTACGATCTCTTTCGCATGCCGCGAAAGCAGACGCTCCTCGGCGCGCGTCAATCCGTACTCCGGCAGCTGGCAGATCACCTCGAACAAGGCCGAGCCGGTTGCGTCATAGAAATACTTCGACGGCAATTCCTTTTGGGGCTTCTTGACGAGACCCTGCCTGACGTCAAGCGCGAATTCGTTCGTCGTGTTTGCCGGAATAAGGGTTGTCAACATAGGGCCCGTTACCTTCCCACTTCAGCTCGAAACACACCGGAAGCCTGCATAGACGTACTGATAGTGCGGCTGAAACCAGTTCCTGAACGAACGCCGCAGCAGCGGTGCCGCCGTTCGCGCGGAACCGCCCTTCATCACGAAATGCTTGCCGTCAAAAAAATCCGCCGAATACCCGGGATAGAAGGGGTACGCCTTGAAGCCTCGAAACGGCGCAAACTTGCTCGACGTCCATTCCCATCCATTCCCAAGCTGTCCCACAACGCCCCAGGCGCTCGAGTTCGCCGGAAAGGCATCGACCGGCGCGGGGTCCCAGCGCGAAAAATCAAAATTACCGAGCCGCTCCTTTGGCGCCTCCGCTCCCCACGGAAACTCTCTCTCCCGTCCTTCCGGAGTTCCATAAGCCGCCCGGTGCCACTGCGCTTCCGTCGGAAGCTCCTTCTGAGCCCAGCGCGCGTAGGCGCTCGCTTCGGCGTGGCTCGCGTACACGGGCCATTCGAGCGGAAGCGGTATTTCCTCGAACATCCCTCGGTACACCCACTCCTCTTCGTCTCGCCGCCAGAAGGCCGGATTCTGCACGTGCCGGGATTCCTTCCATTCCCAATCTTCCGCGGACCAAAGCGATGGATCGTAATAGCCGCCCGCTTCAAGGAAGGTCAGAAACTCGCCGTTCGTCACCATGTACTTTTCGATTTGAAAGGCCGGCACTTCAACCTCAAAACCGTCAAACTCGTTGTCCCACCCAAACGAAGAAGCCTCGCTGCGCCGCCGCCCCAAGGTAGTCTTGCCCGAAGGAATATTCATCATCTCGTTCTCGCTGAATGCGCCCGCGAGCCGGCTCTGCGCTTGCGCGATCTTTCTCCCGACGGGAAGTTGATGAAACATGTACGCCAGCGTTTCCGCGTGCATCAGTCGATGCTCAATCGCCACCTGGCAAAGAGTCTCTGTCGAGGGCTCTGTGGCCTCATCTCTTCGAACCGCCGCGTCGATTTCCCTTCGGACGCGTCCGTTATACTCCGCAACGGTTTCAACCGCGGGCCAGGCTTCTCGACCGTCCGTCGGCAACCCACCACCAACGGGATCAATTCCAAAAGCAAAAAGCTTATCCAGTTCCGGTGCGAAGGATTCGAGCGAGGGGATCTGCCCGCGAAACAGGTTCCAGTCAAAAGCTTCCAGATGGCCCAGGTAAAAAATGATCCGGTGCCTCTCCGGAATCGGGCGCTCGTAGAAGGAATCCGCTTGCAGAATCTTGAAGAGCGCATCCGTATTCCGGCGCGCCTCAGCCAACCGGCTGATCTCGACTTCTTGAACAGTGATGGCTCTCGGATTTGCCGCCATAGGGGCCCCCACGCTCCAGTTAGGATTCGATCTTCCGTCCCAGGGTTACATCTAATCTTTAGAAAGGTCTTTGTCCCTCAAAGCCTTGACCCGCCGACGAGAGAAGGGACAGACCCCGACTCGGACCGTCGCTTGCTTCGAGGTGTCTAGACTTAGATGATTCCGGGCCGCCCAAGGGCCATGGCAAAGTGGAAAATTGTAGACCGCTCCAGTACCTGTAGGACCAGAGTTGTCCGAAGAGGCTACCTTTTCGCGCCGGCGCTCAAATGCACACGGCCACCGATGATTAGATCCGGCACGACGAACTCCGTGAATCCATCCACGTGCGACGGCTTCAAAATCTCGCAGCAGCCGCGTTCCGGACTTTCGAACCGCGCCGAATCAAAATTTCCCTTTATCTGCACCTGAACCCCAAGGGGTTCTTCCGCGTAATTCACCAGTTCCACCACGATTTCATCGGCCTTTTCTCCGGCATACCCCGCAACCAGCGTCGTCAGCGAATTCCAAAGGCTTACCGGAATTCTTTGCTTCACCATCAACCGTCGAATGTCTTGCGCAAAGGTTTCCGGATCACCCACCGGTTCTCCCAGTTCGATCACCCGCCCCTTTTCCACATCATAGGAAACCGAATGCGTGTTCGTTTTGGCTGGCGGCGAGTTGTGCCACGGAAAGTCGCCGCGCTGGTCGACCAGCACCACGATTCCGCCTCGTGCGGCGAAGGCCGCGAGCGATTTCGTCAATTCTGCGTCCGCTTTTGAAAATACGAGAGCGATGTCGAACGCTTCGAAAGCCCCGGGTTTAGCCGCCCGAGAGGCGCTCAGCACCCGAAAGGCAATGTTGTGCCGCGCCATCAAATTGAGCGCTTCATACGACAAGTCGTAATCGTCGCTCACAGCGACAACACGAGCGGGAATCTCCGAGGCGCTGCCGCTTCGCCCACGCTCGTAAAACGCGAGATACGTTTTCACTTGGCCCCAGTTCTTCAACATCTGCGCATCCCCGTCCGCCAGCGCCTTCTGCTGATTCGCGGGAATTTCGAGGATCAGGTTCGCATGAAGGGCTCCGGCTTCGGCCACGGCCAGCGAATAGTCCTCTTGGCTGGGCCCCAGCTTCTGTTCGAGCGGATCGGACAAATCCCACAAGAAGGTATAGATCGGAGCGTGCGTGCCCTCGAACGAGCGCTCGAACCGCACCAGGGGCAGATTCGAATCGAGCCACGGCTGGGAAGTAGGGCTCGACACCTGCAAAATTCCATCCTTTTTGAAAACCAGCCACCCCTTCATATCCGGCTGTTTTCCCCTGTTGTCCACAGTCAGGACCGCAAGTTTCGGGTACTTCTCGCGAACTTTTTCGAGCGTTTCCGTCGCGGTGGCGCGTTCGGCGGGCTCGATCTTCAGAATGAGGCCCGCAACGTTTTCTTTTGAAACCGCCTCGGCCACGGCCACGAGTGAATCACCGCGAGTCTCTACATACACCCGGTAGCCTTGCTTCCGCGCTGCCTCGAGCAATTTCTTGCCGTCTTCGTTCCAAGGAATCACGAGCTCGGTCACACCGAGGGTGTGCGCGGGCGGGAGCTCCGTGGCCGTCCAGCGCACCAAGACCTCCGCCCGGCCCGCCGGCAAGAGCACCGCGCCGAGCCCAATCAACCGCAAGAATTGCTTGCCGAGGCTCATTCGATTTCCTTTTTGATCAGTTCGCGCAACCGGCGCCACTTCGAGACCCTTGGGCCTCCCGAGCCACTTTCTGCTGGCCACGGCCCAGAACAATTTCTGCGCCGTTCGACACCATCTCCGTATGGCCTTCCCGTGACACCCAGATCGCCGCTGCATTGGCCATCTTCATCACGATGCGTTTGCCCTTCTCGGGTCCAACCAGTAAAAGAGTCGTCGAAAGCGCGTCGGAGGCGGTGCCGGTCTTCGCGACGATGCTGAGAGCATACGGCGTCTCCAAAGGCCGTCCGGTCTGCGGATCGATAATATGCCCGGCGATATCGTTCCCAAGCAAGCTCGGCGGGCTCTGCTCTGACGTGGACACGCTGTTATCGCAAAGCCAAACCTTCGGATCGACCTGGTTCGACGGATCCCGCAGGTGCACGAGCCACGCTGCCTGGCCCGGCGGCGCGCCCACCCCATAAATCGTGCTCTCGCCTGCATTGATCAATGCGCTTTGGATTCCGTAGGAACGCAGAATGTCCGCGGCCCGGTCGACCGCGTACCCTTTGCCGATCGATCCGAGGTCGATTCGCATGCACGAAGAGTGAAACCTCACGCGGTCGGGAGGCTGCAATTGGATCTTCTGGTACCCCACGCACTCCCGGAGCTTTTCCTGCTCTTCCGCGGAAGGTGCCCGGCCTCCGCCGAGGGCCGCTTTCCATAAATCCACCAGCGGAGCCACCGTGATGTCGAATTGTCCGTCGGAAAGCCGCGAATACTCGAGGGAGTCCCGGATGGCCTCGTACAAATCCGGCGAGACGGTCTCGGGATGAAAGTGCCCGTTGCGATTCAACCGGCTCAGGTCACTCTCGGGTTTGTAATTGCTCATGACTCCGTCAAGACGTGAAATTTCCTCGAGAGCCTTGTCGATCGCCCGCGCCGCGTGTTCGGGCGAAGCATCATAAGCCACGATTTCGTAGACCGTGCCCATGATGTACTTCTTCTTATGGACAAAGGTCGTGGCTTGCTCGGCTTCGTTCGCGAGTGCCAGGGAAACACAAACCAGCACGAGTCCGCCGAACGCGCTACTCGAGCGCATAAACCTCACCGCCATTGCCCGCCACGTAGATCACGCCTTCGGCGACGACTGGCGCCCCTTGAACCGAACCGCCGAGCCCGGCGCGCCACAGCACTTTTCCTGTCGCTCCGTCGAGCGCCATCGTTCCCCGCGACTGCACATACACCACGCCTTCACTGAACACCAGCGGCGCGGTAACCACGTCGCCGGTCATCGCCTTCCACTTCAACTCTCCTGTCTTGGTCGCGAGCGCATATACGGACCCGTCTTTGCTCCCGATATACACCATGTCGCCGGTTGCCGCGGGCGAAGACGAAATCCCCAGCCCGGTTTCATACTTCCAGCGCACCGCGCCGTTCCGAGCGTCCAGC
>Ga0306921_10006908_pt1 | contig 11862 bp, 14 predicted proteins | sample sta12Cox44000080_FD_203760 | JGI IMG/M metagenome (GOLD analysis project Ga0306921, IMG submission 203760) | Lab enrichment of tropical soil microbial communities from Luquillo Experimental Forest, Puerto Rico - statoxic.12C.oxic.44.000.080 (v2)... | ecosystem: Environmental > Terrestrial >... | reverse complement strand
GTTGACCATGATGTCGAGACCGACCTCGTCGCACAGCGCGAATTCGTCGAGGTAGCGGTTCAGCAATTGGTGGCCGATCTGCGGATCGTAATTACTGTTGGGCAACACGACCCGCAACGAGCCGCGCCGCAGCCCTTCCTCCCAGGCCGGATGGTAGGCCATTTCCGAGAAATACCAGACGCGCATGGCGGGCCTCCTGCTATCGGTTGCCGTCGACAAAGGCGGCGAGCTTGTCGACAAACGCCCCGGGTTGCTCCCAGTGCGGGAAGTGGCCGGCGCCGGCGATCAACTCGAGCCGGGCATTGGGGATCGCCCGGCGCCAGTTCTCACCATAGGCCGGGGTGCCAATCCGGTCTTCCGCACCCCACAGCAGCAAGGTTGGCCGGTCGATCCGATGCAGCCAGCGCTTGAGCCGCGGGTTGTGCATGTAGGGCTTCCAGCCGTAGAGGGCGAAAGCCTCGCGACCGCGCACGATGGCGGCGAGCTCGCTGTCGGAAAGTGCCGTGAAATCGACCTCGCCTTTGGCCGAGTCGGCCCAGGCGAGCTTCAGGTATTCGGCGAGAGGGAGCGCGTGCATGTCAGTGATGTCGCGCTGGTCGCGGCCGGAGAATTTGACGCCGAGCGGGTCGACCAGCACCAAACGGGAGAAGCGGGCGGTCGAACGCACCATGATCTCGGTCGCGACCCAGCCACCAAAACAGGCGCCGACCAGGACCGCATCCTCGAGCCCGAGCTCGGCCGCAAGATCGAGGTAGAGATAGGCGAGATCGTCGACCATGCCCATGCCGTCGAGCAGCGGCGAGTTCCCCCAACCCGGATGCCAGGGTGCAATGACCCGATAACGGTGAGCCAGGAGGTCGAGCCACGGCCGCTCTGGCGCTAGCCCCTCCCCGGCGTGCAGAAACAGCAAGGGACGGCCCTGGCCGCGTTCGACCACCTCGAGGGATGTGCCGGCGACAGACAGCGTCCTGATCATTCGGCTATCATCGCAGAGAGATCCCGGAAGTTCCAGGCGGGGCTCGCCGGGGCAAACGCCATCGCGGCAGGCTGGCCGCTCGACGTCCCAAGCCTCGACATGCTGCTCCGCGTCCGCTCGATCACCTATCTCGCCACGAGGATCAACGGCTACGAGCTCGTCGATCCGCACGGGCAGGATTTGCCGCCATTCTCCGCCGGTGCCCACATATCGGTGCGGTTCGCGAAGGAGATCGTGCGGGATTTTTCGCTGTGGAACGACCCGGCCGAGCGCACGCGCTATTGCATCGCCGTGCTGCGTGAGGGGTGGGCCTCCTCCCGGCTGCACGAGAAAATCCGGGTTGGCGCCCTGGTCGCGGGGTCGGCGCCGCGCAACAACTTCCCGCTCGCCGTGGCAGCCGAGCGCTATCTGTTGATCGCCGGCGGCATCGGCATTACCCCGATCATGGCGATGATCGCGGAATTGCGCCGGCGGCGCGCCGAGTTCCAGGTGCATTACTGCACCCGCTCGCCCGATGAGACCGCGTTCCTCGACGATCTTGCGGTGCTCGCCGCGCTGGGTCGCATTCAATTCCACCACGACGGCGGCGACCCGGCGAGGGGGCTCGACATCATCGCGACATTGCGCGAATGCCGACCGGGCACGCACCTATATTGTTGTGGTCCAACCGGCATGATGGCGGCCGCGACGTCGGCGTCGGCTCATTGGCCGGCGGGGAGCGTGCATTTCGAGTTCTTTGCGGGGCCGAACGCCGTCGCCCCGATGGTCCCCGAGTAGAAGGGCGGCGTTGTCCTCAGACTTTCAGCACCTCGGCGTTCGGAGCGGCCTCCAACTCGCAAGCGTTCACCGTCATCGCCAGCATGCTGTAGTAGCCGATGGCGCCGCTCAGCTGGATGAAGCCGTCATCGCCAAAGCGCCGCCGCAGCGATGCCGCGCTCGCCTGGTCGATGCGATGCTTGCGCAGGAGCTGCCGGGTAAAGTCAACAATCTCGGCGTCTTCTGGCGGGATGCCGCGCGAATGGTTCTCGCGGATTGCCGTGATCGTCGCCTCCGGCACGCCGAGCCGCCGGGCGCCGCCCGCCTGCGCTCCCCACACATAGACCGCCTCAAACTCGCGCGCGACCGTCATCGCGGCGAGCACCCGCACCCGCATGTCGAGCGAGCCTTCGAAGCGGACATACGCGCCGAGATGCGCGACGCGGCCGGCCAGCTCCGGGGAGTGCAGGAACATCGTGAACGGCCCCTGAACCGCGCCGCGGCTCTGGACGATCGAATCGAAAACCGCGCGGTGCTCGGCCGCGACCTGATCCTTGCTCGTGATGGGAGGGAGTCGCGCCATGATGATATCCTCCTGCAACGTGAAGTACGCTGAGGCACGATCGTCACATGCTCTGCGAGGTGAATGCGCGCCCTTCATCATTGCCAATTTCCGGCACGTCGCCGACGGTCTGCAGGAAGGCCAGTTCGCGATTGGCGAGCGCAAGCGGGCTGCCAGCCTCGACGAACTCGATCCGATCTATCGGCAGCTGCTCGACCGGCGAATCACCCAGACGCTCGGTATCACCGGCCCCGACGGTCGGCCCAGCTTGACCCCGATGTGGTTTGACTATGAGGGCGACGAGATCCTGGTGAACACCGCCGCGCATCGCGCCAAATGCGAATGGATCCGCAAGAACTCGCGGATGACCAGTCTGCTGGTCAATCCCGACAACGCCTACCACTGGGTTCAGATCAAGCACACGGTGGCGAAGGAGCTCCGGGAGGGGGAGCCCGGAGGGGAATTCGTCACCAAGCAGCTCGACCGGATCTGGACCAAATATACCGGCAATTCGACCCCTTACGGGCTGCGTGATCCCAAGATCGACGAAAAGCGGGTGCTGTTCGTCTGCCGGATCGACCGCATTGCTACATTCGGGAAGCCCTAGCCCGAAAAGAACCCTTGCTGCCTCCGAGGTCGGGACCGGACCCCGATACCGGTCGGCTTCACCCTAAGCGAACCGCTGGGCGATGTGGGCGTAAAGGGCGCGCAATGCGGTCGCCTCTGCACCTTCGGGGCGGCCGGGGCGGCTCTGCGGGTTCCACGCCATCACGTCGAGATGCGCCCAGGGGATGTCGGGCTCGACAAATTCCTGGAGATACAATGCCGCGGTGACCGCACCAGCATGCGGCGATTCCGAGACGTTGTTGAGGTCGGCGATCTTGCTGTCGATCATTTTGCGGTAGGGGCGCCACAGCGGCATCCGCCACATCGGGTCTTCCTCGGTCCCGGCAGCCTCGAGCAGTCCCTCGGCCAGCGCCTCGTTGTTGCAGAAGAGTGCTGCCAATTCGGGGCCGAGCGCCACTCGCGCCGCTCCGGTCAAGGTCGCCATGTCGATCAGCAATGCTGGTTTTTCGGTCGCTGCCTCGGCCAGCGCGTCGCACAGGATCAGGCGGCCTTCGGCGTCGGTATTGCCGATCTCGACGGTCAGCCCTTTGCGGGTGCGGACGATGTCCATCGGGTGCACCGCGTTGCCGGCGACCGCGTTTTCGACCAGCGGCAGCAGCACTCGCAAGCGCACGGGGAGATGCGCGTCCATGATCGCCTGGGCAAGGCCGAGGACGATCGCCGCCCCCGCCATGTCCTTCTTCATCAGCCGCATGCCCGAGGCGGTCTTGAGATCGAGCCCACCGGTGTCAAAGCACACCCCTTTGCCGACCAATGTCACCTTGGGTGCGGTCGCCTCGCCCCAGACGATGTCGACGAGACGCGGCGGCTGAGCGGCGGCCCGGCCGACGGCGTGGATCGTCGGAAAATTCTCGGCGAGGAGTTCGTCGCCGACAATCACCCGATGCTTGGCACCCGCGGCTTTGGCGACGCACACAGCCTCGGCCGCTAGCTCGGCCGGTCCGAGGTCCCCGGCCGGCGTGTTGGCGAGGTCGCGGGCGAGGAACACGCCGCGGGCGAGCCGCTCGACCCGGCCGCGATCGGCTCCGTCGGGCCATACGAGCGCGGTTGCGGTCCTTTTCGTGACGCGGTAGCGCGTAAAGGCATAGGTCGCGAGCGCCCAACCGAGAGCCAGTTGCGTCGGGTCGGCGCCGTCGGGCGCCGTCTCGATCGTGTAGCTCCCCTCGGGTAGCGCGTCCGGCAGCCCGGCCAGCGTCCACATCCCGGCGGCGGGGCCGCTCTCCTCGCCGAGCCCGACCACGACCCGGGCGAGCCGCCCGTTGTCGGCGGGAACCAGCGCGGGCTTCCCTTGCTCGGCGGAAAAACCGATCGCGGTCAGCCAGTTGCGCTCGCGCTCCGGGGCCTCGGCGAGCCAGGCGGGGAGCCGATCCTTGCTCAGAACGGCGACCGGGATCGCGCCGGCAGTTTCGTCAATCAGCGAGAAGGCCATGTCGATACTCTTGCAGTCCGGTTGTTCCGGCGCAGAATGCCGACGCCCCGCCGGCTTGCAAAGAGGAACCGTGCGTCGGGCTGCGAAGCTGCTCCAACCGCGGCGGCGTTGTGTGCCGGCCCGATTGTCGCCACACTTGACGTCCCTTCGCTTGTGACGAGCACCTTATGGCCGATTTCGCGATCTATCTAGGGAACAAAAATTACTCTTCGTGGTCGCTGCGGCCCTGGCTTGTGCTGAAGCAGACCGGGGTTCCTTTCGACGAGATCGTCATCCCGCTCTACGAGGCGACGAGCAAGGCAACGATCATGAAATATTCGCCTTCGGGAACGGTCCCGGCGCTGAAGCACGGCGAGTTGGTGGTATGGGACAGTCTGGCGATCTGCGAGTATCTCGCCGAATCTTTTCCAACATTCCAACTCTGGCCGCGGGACCACGACGCGCGCGCGGTCGCCCGTTCGGTTTGCGCCGAGCTGCATTCCGGGTTTCAGGCGCTGCGCGCCCATCTGCCGATGAATATTCGTTCGAGCTTTCCCAACCGCGGCGTCACGCCGGAAGTTCAGGCGGAAATCAATCGGGTCATGGCGATCTGGCGCGACTGCCGCAAGCGCTTTGGCGAAGGCAAGGGCGATTTCCTGTTCGGGCATTTCAGCATCGCCGACGCGACCTTTGCGCCGGTCGTGACGCGCTTCCGCACCTACAAGATCGACCTCGAGCGGGAGGCCGATGCCTATTGCGGAACGATCATGGCGCTCCCGATGATGCAGGAATGGGTCGCCGCCGCGCGCAACGAGCCGATGATCATCGATGCCTATGAGTTTTGAGAGGCGGAACCGCGGTTAGTCGCGCGTTTCGAACCACAACTCGCAGCGGTAATCGATCGTTACCTCCTCACCCGGCACTATCGGGGTCGTGGCGATCAAATCGAGAGTGTGTTGCGCAAAGTTGCGTTCGACCTTGGCATTCGGGCGGCTCGCATGGTTGCACAAAGTGACGAGGCCGAGCCCGAGAGCGCCGCGTCCGGAACCCTCGGGATCGCCGTCCCAGTGAAAGTAGTAGTCGTGGATGATCGTCCGGTCGAGCGCCGGACAATCGGCGGCCGGAATGACTATGACCGGCGCTGCCTCGATTACGGTCCCGGGCGCGATAACCGCGCGGGCGAAGACCCCGCGACCGCGCGTGGGGCTAGTGCGGATCTCGATGTGGTGGTTCGGTATCGGCTGCAGGCAGGAGAGCCCCGCCGCGGTGGACACCGGACGAGCAGGTTCAGACGTGCTCGCGAGGTCGATCGGCGGCACCCGCGGGCGCGGCCGTGCTGGCCGCGGCACCAGGCGGCGGCACTTGTGCTGGCGGCGCCGTCTCGGCCTCGTCCTCTTCTTTCATACCCGCCTTGAAGGCCTTGATGCCTTTGGCGAAATCACCCATCACGCGGGGCAGCTTCCCGGCGCCGAAAAGGATCAGGATAATGGCCAAGACCACGATCCAGTGCATCAAGCTGAACGAGCCCATAACGGCGACCCCGGAAGGCTGACCAAACTGTAGCCTAGCAGGTCTTCCTATCACCTGCATCGGCTTCTCTCGAATTCGTCAAACTTGCCGGAAGTTTCAAGCCCGATAGCCGAGGAGGATGACCGATGACATATTTCCCGCCACGCCATCCGGCATCCTGGGAGACGGCAACGCCGGCCGAGGCGGGGCTCGATCCTGAGGCTGTCGCCGCGGCAGCGCGGCACGCCGGAGAACGCGAGACGCCGTGGGCCCGCGACCTCGCCCAGGTGGTCACCGGCGATTTCCAGGAGCGCCCGCCGTGGAACACCACGCTCGGGCCGGTGCGTCCGCGCGGCGGACCGAACCGCCTTGTGCTGCGCGGCGGCCGAATCGTCGCCGAGTGGGGCGACACGACGCGGGTCGACATGACCTTCAGCGTCGCCAAGAGCTATCTTTCGATCCTCGCCGGTCTCGCATGGGATCGCGGATTGATCGGCGATCCGGGCGAGGAGGTCCGCCGTACCGTCGCGGACGGCGGCTTCGAGCCGCCGCACAACGACGCGATCACCTGGCATCACCTGCTGCAGCAGACCTCGGAATGGGAGGGCGTGCTGTGGGACAAGCCGGATCTCGTCGATCGTAACCGGACCGTCGCCGGCCATCCGACCAGCGCACCCAAGGGGACCCACCGCGATCTTCGGCCGCCGGGCGGGTTCTGGGAATATAACGACGTCAGGGTCAACCGCCTTAGCCTTGCTCTGCTGCGCCTGTGGGGCCGGCCGCTGCCCGAGGTGTTTCGCGAACTGGTCATGGAGCCGATCGGCGGCTCGCTTGACTGGGAATGGGCCGGTTATCGCAACTCCTGGGTCGAAATCGACGGACGCGAGGTGCAGTCGGTCTCCGGCGGCAGCCATTGGGGCGGTGGCGTCTTCATCCATGCGCGCCAGGCGCGGATCGGCCTGATGCCGCTCCGTCGCGGGATGTGGGGACGGCACCGCATCCTTTCGGAAGGGTGGATCGAGCGGATGCTCGATCCCTGCCCGCTCAACCGGCAATACGGCTATCTCTGGTGGCTGAACACCGGCCGCGGACTTTATCCGAGCGCTCCGGCCGCGAGCTATTATGGGCGCGGCGCTGGCGGCAACCTGACCTGGATCGACCCGGAGGACGACATCGTCGCCGTGCTACGCTGGACGGATCCGGCAGCGATGGACGGCTTCATGAAACTCGTGATGGCGGCACTCGGGCGCTGACCCCAGGCGGTCGCGTATGAGGCTGTGGGAGCAGTAGCTGATAAGTTGATACTTTATTGATTTAGCAGCACATCTGTGCTTTAAGCGGTCGCAAGCACGTTCTGGGGGACCTTGCCCGTGCTAACCGCCGAATTATCGGCCACGAGATTGGCCGAACTCGCCTGTCTCTTGTTTGCAAGCTTTACCGTTTGGGCGTCCACGGCGCAGGCCGGATATTATTGCGCCAACGATCCCGGAATCGAGGCCGTCGATCTATCCGAACCTGTCGACCAGGGCTTCCTGGATACGATGCGCGGTATCGGGATCAAGACCATCATCCGCTACTATGACCATGAGGACGAAACCCTTCCCGGGAAGACCTTGAGAAGGGAGGAGCGCAACCTCATCCTGGCAAACGGTTTCGCGACGGCCGTCGTTTTTCAGCACCACAACAACGAGTTTGCCTCATTTACCGCGCTGCGCGCGCATCAGGACGCCGAGCGATCGCTTGCCCTCGCCGGCGAGAATTCGCAACCGCGAGGCAGTGCCATCTATTTCGGGGTGGATGGCCCATGGGAAGCAGCGTACGAGCTGGCAAATGTCGCCGCCTATTTCCGAGAATTGAGGGCCAGACTCGCCGGGTTCGGCTATCGGATAGGTGTCTATGGCAGCGGACTGGTCTGCAATGCGCTGTTGTCGACTGGGCTGGCCGAATTGTGCTGGCTTGGCGCCCCCGCTTCTTGGCCGGATTACCACGCCTATTACCAAGGGAGGAAATGGGGTCTGGCTCAGCTCCGTACCTCGCAATGCGGCGGCCGCAGCGTCGACTTCAACCTGGCCAATGACAGGTTCGCCGATTACGGCCAGTTTACCCGCTAACGCGAGATATCCCTGAAGTTCGGGAGAAATCGGTGACAACCATGAAGGATAGTTTTAGTCTGTTTCAGATAGGCGGTACGTTCTTTATTGTCATCGACTGATCTCTCAAATCGGCGTTGCGTGACGAGATGTGGGGGACGTCCGATGCGCGGTTGGGATGCGAAGAGCGACGCACTGTTCAGCTATGTGAGCTGCGAAGCGCGAGTTCCAAAGGATCACCCGTTGCGGCCAATCCGGCGGATCGTGGACGAGGCGCTGGATGCTTTGTCGCCGCAATTGGAGCAGCTCTACGCCAAGTTCGGACGGCCGTCGATTCCCCCTGAGAGACTGCTTCGTATGCCGCTGCTGCAGGCCTTTTATTCGGTGCGCTCGGAGCTGCAGTTGATGGAGCAGCTCGACTACAATTTGCTGTTCCGCTGGTTTGTCGGGCTGTCGCCGGATGCCGCGGTGTGGGACGCCACGGTGTTCACCAAAAGCCGCGAGCGCCTGATCGAGGGTGACATCGCCCGCAAGTTTATGGCCGCGGTGCTGAACCAAGGGCACGTCAAAGCGTTGCTGTCGGACGACCACTTCTCGGTCGACGGGACGCTGATCGAGGCGTGGGCCAGCATGAAGAGCTTTCGCCCCAAGGACGGCAGCGGCGAACCGCCGGCTCGCGGACGCAATGGCGACCGCGATTTCCATGGCGAGAAGCGCCGCAACCAGACGCACGCCAGACCCCGATGCCCGATTGTATCGCAAGGGGCAGGGCCAGCCCGCCAAGCTTGCCTATCTGGGGCATGTTCTGATGGGGAACCGGCACGCTCTGGTGGTCGGCACGCGGCTAACCTTGGCCACCGGTACGGCCGAACGTGAGGCCGCGCTCGCGATGGTGGCGGACCGCCCCGGCAATCACCGGATCACGCTCGCGGCCGACAAGGCCTACGATGTGGGTGAGTTTGTCGCCGACCTGCGCGAGTACAACGTGACGCCGCAGGTGGCGCAGAACACCACCAATCGGCGCTCTGCCATCGACGGCCGGACGACCCGCCACCCCGGCTATGCGGTCAGTGGACGGATGCGCAAGCGCATTGAGGAGGTGTTTGGCTGGACCAAAGGGCGCCGGCTTTCGCAGGACCCATCACCGTGGTCTGGCCCGTGTCGGCTGGACGTTCACGCTGACTGCCACTGCCTACAACCTCATTCGCCTGCCCAAGCTGGTGGCGATCGCGGCCTAACCGTGTCCGCAATCTGTTCAGACATGGCAGTACCAACAAAATCGACGCAAAGTTCCGCGTGCCGCGCTTCATGTTGGACAATTATGAGGGAGTAAGCCATGACGGCTCTACATTGTGCTCGGCAGTCACTGAGTTTTTCCGCAACCTGCTAACGGTTAGAATTACATCAGCTTGTCGTTACAGGCGCGATCAGTACGACCTTTCGGAGGCTCGTTGGGGCGTGCAACAGGAATCCTATCACTGAAGCGTGCGACCGAGATTTTCCGCTCGCTCACATCTTTGTAAGGGATGTGGGATGAAACTCGCGTCCGACCTTGCGGGATCAACGGGGATCCCAATCGGTACGGGTTGCGATCGGCAGCGACACCGACATCGGTCTGCCAGAGGCCTTGCGCGCGCGATCCCGCAATCGGTGAGCGCCGGCGGCCGATCCAGCCGGTGGTCCCGAGGACCAGCAGCGCGACGCCGATCATTATCCCGGCGGCGGCAACCTCGCCCAGTCGCGGGCCGCCTGTCAGGATGACGGCCGAGTCGATTTCACAGTAACAGTGAGCTCGTTCAATACCGGCGGCGCGTTTCGTGCGGATGAGATGGCGTTCGACCCGCATGACCGGCTGCTCCTGGTGATCAACAACGCGGACACCCCGCCATTCGGCACCTTGATCAACGTCTCGTCGACCGCGTACTCAGCAAGCCATAGACAATCTTCTTTACCGGGGCCACTGGCGCCGAGCAGCCGGTGTGGGACGCGGGCACCCAGAGATTCTATGTCGCGATCCCGCAAATAGGCAGCAACGTTCAGAATGGAGGGGTCATAAAGATCAATCCTGTAGGCGGAGCGATCGAAGCGGTCTACCCGGTAAATTTTGCGTCGCCAGCGGGCCTTACCCCTCGGCCCCAACGGGGATCTGCTCGTCGGCAGCAACATAGTTTTCGACACGGCGGGTAATGCCTGTTCGCCGGTCGTTCCCGCCCCGAGCCCGTCCGGGGCTCCGGCTGCGCACCCCGCGACCTGCACCGGGATTGCCGCCCCACAGGTAACGATTTGCAACCCGCGACCGGGAAGGAATTGCACAGGGAGTGCCCTTGTCGCCGTGCCGGGTGTCGGCGGTGGCGACGAGGTTTGGTACAACTCGGGCGATGGTAACTATTATGTGACCGCCGGCAACGACCCGGTCGGCCCGGTTTTCGGTGTCATCGGGTCGGTGGTCAACACCCTGACCCAACTGGTGCCGACGCTGCCCCCCGGTTCCGGCGGTATCGACTGGGACGAACAGACACAGCGCCGGGACCGTGCACTCAATAGCCGCGAGCGCCACCGACAACCAGGTCTACGTGCCGTTGCCGGCGAACACCAGCTACCCGAACTGCGCGCAAGGCTGTGTCGCGGTATTCGGCGTGCCTTTACAGGGGCGCTTGCCGCTTTCCTCGGCCAAGCATCGAGAGTGGTGTATCACCGCTGAGCTGTGTGATCATAGCAGATGACTCGCGTAATGTTAACTTTTGGCGGGCCGAAGTCCGATTGGACGCACAACAATAACAAGGATTGTCAACCGGGAGACAATCCTTGACAGGAAGCATTTTTCGTTCTCTGCAGCGGCGTTTTGGAAAGCTCTGATGCTTCGGGCGTTTCTGCTGGACCGAATGGCAGAAAAGGGTCGTGAGCCGTCACCGAAGCATGCCATTGCGGGCCTGCGGGTCGCCGATGCCTCGATCATGCCGACACTGACGTCGGGCAATACCAATGCGCCATCAATCATGATTGGTGAAAAGGCCGCCGACATGATTCTGAATACCGCAGCCTGACCCATTCTTCAGCGGGAACGACCGGTTTCGACGCAGAGCCGCTGCGGTAGGCCTGGCTCGGTGGGGAACTCTTATGCGGATCTCCTTCATCGCGCCGCTGCGCTTGAAGGGCACCGGTTTATCTAAATCCCACGATGCAAAGGCCGAGATCACATGACGCCATCGGCAGCGCGCAGCGCGCCTGGGATGAGAGGCGTTGGTGGTTCAGGAGTTTCCCCCGCGTAGCCCGCCCACGAAAGTTGCCGCCGCATCGCAAGCGCGCATATCCTCGCAGCGAACGCAGATAGGGCCGGTGATTCAACTCGGCTGGCGCAATTCGGGGTTCTCGAGAGAGAGGCGCTCGGTCCACCCCGCTACCCGGGCGAATTCGTCGAAGAACGCGATATCGTAGGCGCGTTCCGGCGACTGGCGCACCATTTCGTCGATCTTGTGAGCGTCCGCCCCGACGAGAATGCGCCAGCGATCGGCCTTGACGCCGTCGAGGATGATAGTCGCGGCCTGCGCCGCGCTGGTCAGCGCCTCGTCGCGAAAACGCCGCTCGAGCTCGGCCACGAGGTTCCGCAACTGATCATCGGAGAGCTGCGAGACGTCGCGGCCCAGCAAAGCAAATCGCTCTCGCGCCTGCGCGAGACCGGCAGCATCGATCGCGTCCGATTCGCGACCGCCGCTGTGGATCCTGCGCGTGTTGGCGCGGATCGAGGTCCCGATCTGGCCGGGCATGACGACCGAGCATTTGATGTGCGGCGCGTTGATCCGCAGATCGGTGATCAGCGCCTCGGTGAACCCCTTGACCGCGAATTTCGCGGCCGAATAGGCGGTATGCGGGATGCGTGGCCCGACCGAGGCCCAAAAGCCGTTGATGCTGCTGGTGTTGACGATGTGGCCCTCCT
>Ga0306921_10006907_pt1 | contig 11863 bp, 6 predicted proteins | sample sta12Cox44000080_FD_203760 | JGI IMG/M metagenome (GOLD analysis project Ga0306921, IMG submission 203760) | Lab enrichment of tropical soil microbial communities from Luquillo Experimental Forest, Puerto Rico - statoxic.12C.oxic.44.000.080 (v2)... | ecosystem: Environmental > Terrestrial > Soil... | reverse complement strand
CGTAGACCTGCATCCACGTTTCCTTCGACATCAATGGATGCGCGGTGCAGGCGTGCTCGAGATCGTATTTGTTCATGTCAGCGTCCATCGCCACCCCGCGCGCCGTCAAATTCTTGTGGTCCTCGGATCCGGGCAGCGGCGTCAGATAAAAGAACTCCAGAATGTCGACCGGCAGCTCCTTTTTGATGATCTCGATGTCGCGGGCGATCGTTTCCGGGGTGTCGGTCGGAAAACCGAGGATATAGCCCGCATAGGTCATGACCTTCTGCGCCCGCCAAGCGAGTAACATGTCGCGATATTCCCAAATCTTGTTCTGGCGTTTCTTGGTACCCATCAACGATTCGGGATTGATGTTCTCGAGCCCAATGAAGACCGCGGTGCAGCCGGCGCGCGCCGCCTTCTCGATGAAATGCGGAATACGGTGGCACAGCGTGTCAACCTGGAGCAGCAGGCGGATGTTGAACTTTTGCCGCTCGCGCAATTCGATCAGGCGGTCGAGGATGGGCTCCCAGTTGCGGTTGCGGGCGAAATTGTCGTCGGTGATGAAGAAGCGCGTGATGCCCTGCGCCGCGTTGGCCCGCACGATCGCCTCGACGTCGTCGGGCGTGCGGTAGCGCGATTTTCGGCCTTGCACGTTGATGATGGTGCAGAAGCTGCACTGGAACGGACAGCCGCGGCCGGCGTCGAAGCTCGAATAATGGCCGGCGACTCGGGTGACCACCTCGCGCGGCAGGATCGGATAGACCGCAGCGGCCATCTCGGGCATGTCGTTCAGGTAGTTGTAGATCGGCTTGGCTTGGCCCGAGGCGGCGTCGCGCAGCACGTCGACGATGCGGCCTTCGGCCTCGCCGGCAAACAGCGTGATGCCGAGGTCGAGCGCCTCCTGCAGGTCGGCGGGCAAGGTCGGCAGCATGGCGATGCAGCCGGAAACGTGAAAGCCGCCCATCACCACAGGCAGCCCCAGCGCGCGGAACTGTCGGCCGAGATCGAGCGCGCGCGGATATTGATTCGACTGCACGCCGATCAACCCGACCATGCCCCCGCCGGCCGCGCGGATGCGCTGTGCCACCGCTTTGACGTCGACGACGGTGTTGCACTCGTCGCAGGCCGCGATTTCGATATCCACCTTAGGCCCGAGCGCGCGATCGCGCGCGCATTCGGCCATCAAGCCATGGACGCTGGCGAGCGAATTCGACGGCAACGTCGAGCGCAGCCATTGGATGACATAGCCGTCGGCGTCGTAGTGCGACGGCTTGATCAATTCGACCCGAAACTTTTGCCTGGGTAGGTTGCCGTCCAAGCTCAGCCCCAGAGGCGGACTGCCGCCGCAATCGCCGTCCCTGGGCGACTCTGCGGCTTTGCCCGCTGCATTGCAACAGATACCTTTTGGTGGCGCATTCCGCCTATCGCGGCCAGAACGTCGGGCCGCGGACCTTCCGCGCCTTGATCAATCATTTCGGCGGGGCAAGCCGGCGCTCGCGGCGCTGCCCGATGTGGCGCGGCGCGGCGGCGGCCGTTCGGCACCGCTCATCTGCTAGCGCGAGCTCGAAGCGGCGGAGGAGCTTGGCGTTACCCTCATCGCCATCGGCGAGGGCGACTATCCGCAGCGGCTCCAGATGATCGACGACGCGCTGCCGCTGCTCGTCGTCCGCGGCCACCGCCGACGCACTGAAAATGCCCGCGTCGTCGTGGCCGGCTTGCGCAATGTTTGGTCGCCGGCATCACACAAATGATCGCGCGCGATTTGAGCGAAGCGGGCTTCGTCGTCGTCTCCAGCCTCGCCCGCGGTATGACGCGGCGGCGCATCGTCCAAGTCTCTCGAACGGTACCGTCGCCGTGCTCCCCGGCGGCCAGGATCGCACCTATCCGCGACACCAACTAGCTCGACGAAATCCTTCCCGCGGGCTGCGCGCTCTCCGAAATGCCGCTCGGCTGGGAGCCGCGAGCGCGGGATTTTCCACGCCGCAACCAGCTGATCTCCGGGCTTGCGCTTAGCATCGTCATCGTCGAAGCGGCCAAGCGCCTCGGGCTCACTGATCACGGCGCGGCTGGCCGCCGAGCAGGGCCGCGAAGTCTTTGCCGTGCCCGGCTCGCCGCTCGATCCGCGCGCCGAAGGCACCAAGGGGCTGATCAAGCAGGGCGCGACGCCGGTCAACCGAAGCCGCCGACATCATCGCCGTGCTGCAGCCGATCATGGGCATCGCCGAGCCGGCGCGCGAGATAGAGCCGAACGTCGGCGCATCCGATACCCCGCCCGAAGCCGACGACCGGGCGCGCATCGTCGCCCTCTTTGAGTCCTACGCCGGTGTCACTCGATTCCCCGCCGCGGATCGGTGCGTCTCGTTTTGCTGGAGCTCGAGCTCGCCGGCCGTTTGGAGCGCCACGGCGGTGGACTGGTTTCGCTGCTGTAGATTTTTCGGCGCAACACGTCGCGTGCTGGACACGTGCCGCGGTGCGGATGCTACGACGCCTGCCGCCCCATATATTCGACGAGGTTGACCAGAGCGAGACGCTGCTTTGAGTCCTTGATGGTGTCGAACGCCCACAATAACCGCATGGCGTCGGGCTTCGACAGAATTTGCGTCAACACCTGGTCGGCGCCGGCGGCGTTCGCCTTGGTGACCTCGTTGAACAGCGCCGAGATCGGCACGTCCAAAATGGTGGCGATCTTCTGCAGCCGGCCGCTGCCGATGCGATTGACGCCGTTCTCGTATTTCTGGATTTGCTGAAAGGTGACGCCGATCTTTTCGCCGAGCGCCGATTGCGACATGCCCCGGCTCAGTCGATAGGCGCGCACCCGCTGCCCAACATGCCGGTCGGCTGTGTCGATGCCCTTGGGCATTCGCGCCCTCCCGATTCCGCGTACAACCTACGCGGTATCGGGAGGCGTTCCAATTCGGAGTTTCTATGGGGGGTCGGCGAACCAGATAGCTCCTCGGCAGGTGCCATGGGCGGCGCCTGTGCCATCGGCGGGATGGTCAAAGCACCTTGCCAAGTGCCGCTTTCGATGAGTTCGCGGACCAAGTCCTTCAGCGTGTGCGCCACCGCCTCCACTGCAAGACTGCGCTGCGCAACCTCCGAAAAACACAAAGCCGCGGGTCGCGTCAATTTGGCGTCGGCAATGCGCCGGTAGTTCAGGGTGATCTCGCGGCCGCCATCGTACAGCGCCGCCCACGGCAGGATGCCGTTGGCAATGCCCGATGCAATGGCATGGCGGAACGCGCTCAGCGAATCGATCTCGCCGACCGGCGTGACGGTGAGCCCATGTTCGGTGAACAAGTGCTGGGCCGCACGCTGGGTGCCGCTGCCGGGACCCGGCACCAGCAGTGGCCGCTGCGCCACGTCGGCAAGCGGGATCGCCGAGGTGTCTTGATCGGCGCTGATGTAGAACAGTTCCTCGAGCACCAGCGGCTCGACCGCGAGCCCCCGCTCCGGCCGATCGACGAACAGCACCGCGGCATCGAAACGGCCGTTGAGTAAGTGCTCACGCAAGAGCGCGCTTTTGCCGTCGACGATGTGCAGCAGCACCTGCGGATAGTCGCGGCGCATGCGCGCAAACAGCGCGAAGCCGAAGAGACCCGCCCAATCGACTGGAAAACCGATGGCCACTCGCCCACAAGGAAGATTGGGCGCGTTCATCGCGTCCCGCTTGGCGCTTTCGACTTGTCGCAGGATCGCCTCGGCGTGACGGTAGAGTGCGCTGCCAGCCTCGGTGAGCGCGATGCCCTTGGGACCACGCACCACCAGTTGGCGGTCGAGCTCCTGCTCCAGGCTCGCGAGATGATGGCTGAGCGCCGACTGCGCGACGTGCAGTTGCTCCGCGGCGCGCGACAGACTGCCGGTCTGAACGATCCCAACGAAATAGCGAAGCTGACGCAGGTTCATGAGCGCTCAGTGCTCGTCCGAACGGCAACGCATGCGTGGAAGCCGCGACTGGTCGACGCGCTGCCGGGTGCGTGGCAAAAAGGAAGTGTTGCGCGCCGGTGTCGGCCTGTAAGTGCCCGCCTCCGAAGCGCTCGACTTGCCGAAGCTTCCGCACTGTACACGTCTTCCGGGCATCGTTAAAGATAAACTACCGAAGACATTCTCGCGCTCAACCTATCGGCGGTTGTCGTGACTGCCGATGCCGCGCAAAAGGACCGACGATGCACCGGATCGCGCTGGGCTTGATCTTGCTGGCGAGCTTGCTCAGCGCGGCGACGTCGGCGGCGGTTGCGCAAAATTGGCCGGGCAGCAAGTCACTACGCTTTCAAACCAGTTCGGCAGCCGGCGGCATCACCGACATCGTGCCGCGGCTGTTGTCGAACCATCTCTCGGCGGCACTCGGCGTGCCCGTGATCGTCGAAAACCGGCCGGGCGCCGGCGGCAACATTGCCGCGGGCGTTGTGGCGCGGGCCGAGCCCGACGGCCACATGCTGCTATCGACCGGCTCCAATCAGGCCGTCAATCCGACGCTGTTGCCCAATCCCGGCTTCGACTACGAACGCGACCTCGCGCCGGTGTCGATGGTGGTGTCGGCCAAAATATTCCTGGCATCGACGCCGGCGTTTGCCGCCAATAACATCACCGACGTTATCGCCATCGCCAAGCAAAAGCCGAAGACGGTCAGTATGGCGATTTCGCCGATCGGGACGCCGAACTACCTGGCCGGCGAAATGCTGGCGCAATACGGTGACATCGATCTGACCTTCGTGCCCTATGACGGCATGACCCAGGCGGTCCCGGATCTGGTCGTGGGCCGCGTCGACTTGGGGGCCGCCTCGATGCCGATCCTGCTGCCGATGGTGCGCAGCGGCGCGCTAAAGCCGTTGGCGATACTGGCACCGCAGCGCTCGTCGCTGACTCCCGACATTCCGACGTCGGCCGAGGCAGGATTGCCCGCCCTGCAGATCGACGGCTGGCTCTGCTTCATGACCACCGGCGGCACGCCGGCGCAGGTGATCGCGCGCCTCGACGAGGAAATCGCCAAAGCGCTCCAACTCCCGGAGATCCGCGACAGCGTCGCCAAGCAGGGCGCCGAAGTTTTTCATCTAGGACCGGCACAGCTCGGCAAATTTCTGAAATCGGAATCGGCGCGTTTTGCCAGACTGCTCGAGCACTCGCGCTTGTGGCGCGCGTCGCAGTGAGGAAGCCAACGGTCTCGCGGCGCACGCTGATGTTCTCAGCACTGGCGCTGTCGGGCAGCCGGGCGCTCGGGCAAACCGCGACTTTCGATGCATTCCTTGCGGCGTTGTGGCGTGAGGCGCAGCCGCTCGGCATTTCGCGCGCCACCTTCGATGCGGCGTTTGCAGGCGTAACGCCGGACGCCCGCGTGCTCGGCGCCATGCAGCACTCCCCCGAATACGGCAAGCCGTTCGGCGCCTACATCGCCGCCATGGTGTCGGCGTCGCGCCTTGCCGGGGCAACACGGAAAGCCGGCCAATGGGCAGACAAGCTGCGCGCCGTCGAGAAAACCTACGCTGTGCCGGGATCGATCCTGGTCGCGATCTGGGGCATCGAGTCCTCGTTCGGCGAAGGCAGCGCCGACCATTGGGATGTGTTCCGCTGCCTCGCGACATTGGCGCAAGCGAAACTGCAGGCGCCCTATTTCCACGACGAGCTTTTGGACGCGCTGAAGATCCTGCAGGCGCAGCGCATCCCGCGCCAGCAATTTTTGGGCTCGTTTGCCGGCGCCATGGGCCAGCCTCAGTTCATGCCGTCAAGCTATTTGAAATACGCCGTCGATTTCGACGGCGACGGCCGCGCCGACATCTGGTCGAGCGTGCCCGACGTGCTCGCCTCGATCGCCAATTATCTGCGCGCCTATGGCTGGCAGCCGGGCCTGTCGTGGGGTTTTGAGGTCCTCACGCCGCGAAATATCGACTACCGCGTGAGCCGCGACTCGTTCCGCGACTGGCGCACGCGCGGCTTCGAGCGTCTCGACGGCGGCCGCTGGCCTGACAGCGGCGATGCCATTCTGTTCTTTCCCGCAGGCGCCCCCGGCCCGACGTTTCTAGTGACGCAGAATTTCGTGGTGCTCAAGACCTACAACAATTCGGATGCCTACGCGCTCGCGGTGGCCCATCTCGCCGATCGCATCAACGGCGCGGCGCCGTTCCGCGCCGCCTGGCCGCTGAACGATGTCCAGCCGTCGCGCTCCGAGCGCATCGCGTTGCAAAAGAAGCTCGCGGCGCTCGGCTACAAGGTCGCCGATTTCGACGGCCACCTCGATTTTGACCTGCGCGACGCGATCCGGGCCGAAGAGGTCAAATTCGGCATGACCCCCGACGGCCATCCAGGCCGGGCGCTGCTCCAGCGCCTGGGCATTGCGGCGCCGTGAACGGGGCCGATCCTTCACGACTAAAACGCTTACATCTACCGTCTTTCAATCATGAGATGCGGCACGGCGAGCCGCCGCAGCGCCCCGCTCCAGCCCCATTTGGCCGTCATCCGAACGGCCCCTTCGGCCGGTAACGATTTGACAGGTGGGGTTGCATTACCCATGTTCCCGGCGACCAAGAGCCCCGTGCTGGCCCCTAGGCGCCGAAAAGTGGCTTTATATCAAAGGTTTCCATGCAGTTAGTGCTCGTAGAATCGCCCGCCAAGGCGAAAACCATCAATAAGTATCTAGGCAAGGGCTACGAGGTCCTGGCCTCTTTTGGCCATGTCCGGGACCTGCCGGCGAAGTCCGGCTCGGTCGACCCCGACCACAATTTCCGTATGCTGTGGGAGGTCGACCCCAAGGCACAGAAGCGGCTCAACGACATCGCCAAGGCGGTGAAGGGCGCCGACAAGCTCATTCTCGCCACCGACCCGGATCGGGAGGGCGAGGCCATCTCCTGGCACGTCCTCGAATTCCTCAAACAGAAGAAGGCGCTCGACAAGCAGCCGATCGAGCGCGTCGTTTTCAACGCCATCACCAAGCAATCGGTAACCGAGGCCATGGCGCATCCGCGCGCCATCGACCAGGCGCTGGTCGATGCCTATCTGGCACGCCGGGCGCTCGACTATCTCGTCGGCTTCACGCTGTCGCCGGTGCTGTGGCGCAAATTGCCGGGCGCACGCTCGGCCGGCCGCGTGCAGTCGGTGGCGCTACGGCTCGTTTGCGACCGCGAGCTCGAGATCGAGCGTTTCGTCAGCAAGGAATATTGGTCGCTCGTCGCGGTGCTGGCGACGCCGCGCCAGGAGACGTTCGAAGCGCGCCTGGTCGGCGCCGACGGCAAGAAGCTACAACGGCTCGACATCGGCTCCGGCGCCGAGGCGCAAGCGTTCAAGCAGACGCTCGAAACCGCTGCCTTCAGCGTCACGGGCGTCGACGCCAAGCCGGTGAAGCGGCATCCGCAGCCGCCGTTCACCACCTCGACCCTACAGCAGGAGGCAAGCCGCAAGCTCGGCTTTGCGCCGGCCCACACCATGCGGGTGGCGCAGCGGCTCTACGAAGGCGTCGATATCGGCGGCGAGACTGTCGGCCTCATCACCTATATGCGCACCGACGGCGTGCAGATCGCCGACGAAGCGATCGCCGCCACCCGCCGCGTCGTCGAAGCCGATTACGGCGCGCGTTACGTGCCGTCCTCGCCGCGCCGCTACGAGACCAAGGCGAAGAACGCCCAAGAAGCGCACGAGGCGATCCGCCCGACCGATCTGTCGCGCCGGCCGGGCGAGACCAAGAGCTATCTGGATGCCGATCAGGCCAAGCTCTACGAGCTCATTTGGCTGCGCACCATGGCGAGCCAGATGGAGTCGGCCGAGCTCGAGCGTACCACCGTCGATATCACCGCCAATGTCGCGGGCCGCGTGCTTGAATTGCGCGCCACCGGCACCGTGGTGACGTTCGACGGCTTCCTCGCGCTCTATCAGGAGGGCCAGGACGAGGATCCGGAAGACGAGGAGTCGCGCCGTCTGCCGCAGATGAGCGCCGGCGAGCGCCTCACCAAGCGCGAGATCAAGGCGGACCAGCATTTCACCGAGCCGCCGCCGCGCTATTCGGAAGCCTCCCTCGTCAAGCGCATGGAAGAGCTCGGCATCGGCCGGCCCTCGACCTATGCGTCGATCCTGCAGGTGCTCAAAGACCGCAAATATGTGCGGCTCGACAAGCGCCGGCTCTACCCGGAGGACCGCGGCCGCATCGTCGTGGCGTTCCTGGAAAGCTTCTTTCTCAAATATGTCGAATACGACTTCACCGCCGGCCTCGAAGAGCAACTCGACCAAATCTCCAACAGCGAGATCGCGTGGCGCGAGGTGTTGCGCGATTTCTGGCGGGATTTTCTCGCGGCCATCGACGGCACCAAGGATTTGAAGATCTCGCAGGTGATCGACGCGCTCGACGATCTGTTGGCGCCGCACCTGTTCCCGCCGCGCGAGGACGGCACCGATCCGCGGGTCTGCCCGACCTGCGGCACCGGCCGGCTGTCGCTGAAGCTGTCGAAGTTTGGCGCCTTTATCGGCTGCTCGAACTATCCGGAATGCCGCTACACCCGCTCGCTGACCGCGCCCGGCAACGGCGCTGAGGCCGCCGACCGCAAGCTCGGCATCGACCCGGCGACGGGTCTCGACGTGCTGGTGCGCTCCGGCCGCTTTGGGCATTATCTGCAGCTCGGCGAAGCGGTCGAAGGCGGCGACAAGCCGAAGCGGGCCAGCCTGCCCAAGGGTGTCGCGCCCGACGAGATGGATCTTCAGCGCGCCATCAAGCTCCTTTCGCTGCCGCGAGAAGTCGGACGCCACCCCGAGGATGGCGAGCCGATCCTCGCCGGTATCGGCCGCTATGGCCCATACGTGCAGCACGTCAAAACCTACGCCAATCTCGATTTCCCCGAAGAGGTGTTCACCGTCGGGCTCAACCGCGCTGTCATCTTGATCGCAGAGAAGAAGGCTAAGGGACCGAGCCGCCGTTTCGGCGCCGATCCCGGTCGCGCGCTCGGCGATCATCCGACCAAGGGCGGCCCGATAGTGGCCAAGAAGGGCCGCTACGGTCCTTATGTGAGCCACAACGGCGTCAACGCCACCTTGCCGGCCGACAAGACGCCCGAGACCATGACGCTCGACGAAGCCGTCGCGCTGATCGATGCGCGCGCCGAGCGCAACGGCCCTGCTCCGCACGCCCGTCCGCGCAAGGCCAGGCGGCCGTCGCCCGGTACCGCGCATCACGTCAAGGCCGGCAAGCGGCCCGCCGCTAAACGAGCGAGCACGCAAAAAGGCCCCCGCAAGCCGCCGACGGAGGCTGCTGAGTAATTTCAGGCCGGCACCAGCTGCCGGCCTGAAGCGTTTCAGGCCCAAGGATTCCAGGGCCCAAGGATTTTCAGGCCAATGAATGGCCAGCAAGCACAAAGAACAAAACGCTCGCGCCTGCCTTCGCGCGAGGAGCTCCTAGCCTTCATCCGCGAACGAAGGGGCACCGTTAGTGCCCGCGAGATTGCCCGCGCGTTCGGCGCCAAGAACGCCGACCGCGCCGCGCTCAACCGCATGCTGCGCGAGCTCGCCAACAGCGGCGAAATCGATCGGCGAAGGAAGCGCCTGCATCCCGCCGGCACCTTGCCGCCGGTGGTGCTAGCCGACGTCACCAGCCGCGACGCCGATGGCGAGCTTCTGGCGCGGCCGACAGAATGGGACGAGGACGCCCACGGCGCGCCGCCCGTCATCCGTATCGTAACGCCGCGCCGCGCGCGGCCGGGCGAAACAGCCGGCGTCGGCGACCGCGCGCTGCTGCGCGTCGAAAAACAAGGCAACGATGTCAGCGGCCGCGTCATCAAACTTTTGGACCGTGCCAAGCACCGCGTGCTCGGCGTCTTCCGCGGCGCGCCCGGCGGCGGCGGGAGCTTGGTGCCGGTCGACAAGAAGCAGCTCGGTCGCGAGCTTTCGATCGCTGCCGACCGCGCGTCGGACGCCGTCGATGGCGACCTCGTCGCGGTGGAGGTATCGCACAGTGGCCGACTCGGTCAGCCAATGGGCTCGGTCGTTGAACGACTAGGCTCGATCAAGAGTGAGCGCGCCGTTAGCCTGATCGCGATCCACGCCCACGATATCCCGCACGTGTTTCCGCGCCCGCTGCTCGATGAAGCGGAGCACGCCCGGCCGGCGCCGATGAGCGGCCGCGACGATTGGCGGCATCTGCCATTCGTCACCATCGATCCGCCCGACGCCAAGGATCACGACGATGCAGTCCACGGCCTGCCCGACCCCGATCCGCAAAATCGCGGCGGCCAAATCGTCAGTGTCGCAATCGCCGACGTTGCCCACTATGTGCGGCCGGGCACGGCGCTCGATCGCGAGGCCGCACGCCGCGGCAATTCTGTCTATTTCCCCGACCGCGTCGTATCGATGCTGCCAGAGCGCATCTCGAACGACCTGTGCTCGCTGCGGCCGCACGAAGACCGCCCTGCCCTCGCTGTACGGATGGTGATAGGTGCTGATGGCCGGAAACGCTCGCACACGTTCCATCGCGTCATGATCCGCTCGGCGGCAAAACTCTCCTACGAGCAGGCGCAGTTTGCGGTCTCCGGCCGCACCGACGAGGTCACCGAGCCGATCGCGGAACCCGTGCTTGCGCCGCTCTACGCCGCCTACGAGACCGTGCGACGCGGTCGCGACGCCCGCTCCCCGCTCGACCTCGATGTGCCCGAGCGCAAGATCTTGCTCACCGCCAACGGCCTGGTCGATCGCGTGATCGTGCCGCAGCGGCTGGAATCGCACCGGCTGATCGAAGAGTTCATGATCTTGGCCAACGTCGCTGCCGCCGAATCCTGCGAGCGTGCGCGCGTGCCGCTGATCTATCGCGTCCACGACGAGCCGTCGCCGGAAAAACTCACCGCGCTGCGCGAATTCCTGGCGACCATCGGGATCGTGATGCCCAAGGCCGGTGCGCTCCGCCCCGAGGGCTTCAATCGCATCCTGGCGCAAGTCAAAGGCCGCGACGTCGAGCGGCTGGTCAACGAGGTGGTGCTGCGCAGCCAAGCGCAGGCCGAGTATGCGTCGGGGAATTTCGGCCATTTCGGCCTCAATCTGCGCCGCTACGCCCACTTCACCTCGCCGATCCGCCGCTATGCGGACCTCGTCGTGCATCGCGCGCTGATCCGCGCATTCAAGCTCGGCGGCGACGGACTGCCCGAAGACACCGACGCGCGCGCGCTTGCCGAAGTCGCGGCCAATATTTCCGTCACCGAGCGGCGCGCCATGAAGGCCGAGCGCGAGACCGCCGACCGTTTGATCGCGCATTTTCTCGCAGACCGCGTCGGCGCCGCGTTCGACGGCCATATTTCCGGCGTCACTCGCGCCGGCCTGTTCGTCGAGCTCGACGAGACCGGCGCCGACGGGTTCATTCCGGCGCGCTTGATCGGCGACGAATATTATCGTCTCAACGAGAAAAGCCGGGCCTTTGTCGGGCACTCGGAGACTTTTCGGCTCGGCGATCCGGTGACCGTGGAGCTCGTCGAGGCGGCGCCGGTCGCCGGCGCCTTGCGTTTCACGATTGTGCGCCATGCCGGCGCGGCGGCGCAGAGGGCTGGACAGCACCGGCACGAACGGCCGAAGTTCCGTGAACGCCAGAAGCAAAGACGCCGGCGCTGAGGGACACGAGCCATAATGAGTGACACACGCGGAGATCCGCCGATCGAGAGCGGCCCTGCCACCAACCGCGTCGAGCGGCTGACCAAGATCGTCCGCGACCAAACGTTCCCGAACTTAAAACCGCGCGATTCCGCTACGCTCATTCTCATCGATCGCTCCGAGGCGGTGCCGAAGGTCTTGCTCGGGCGGCGCCACGAGCGCCACCGCTTCATGCCGGGGAAATTCGTCTTTCCCGGCGGCCGCATCGAACCGACCGACCGCGCGATGGCGACGTGCGGCAGCCTCAACGAGCACCAGGTCGCTCGGCTCATGACTAAGGTGC
>Ga0306921_10006905_pt1 | contig 11866 bp, 21 predicted proteins | sample sta12Cox44000080_FD_203760 | JGI IMG/M metagenome (GOLD analysis project Ga0306921, IMG submission 203760) | Lab enrichment of tropical soil microbial communities from Luquillo Experimental Forest, Puerto Rico - statoxic.12C.oxic.44.000.080 (v2)... | ecosystem: Environmental > Terrestrial >... | reverse complement strand
GCGGACGCACGGTGGGCGCCGGCACGATCACGGAGATTATTGCGTAGGAGTTTGGACCCCACATATGCCAAAGGCAAGGCATATATGGGCCACCCGAGTACATACCGGGCGCGGCGCGTATGCCGCACCCATTGACCGAACCGCGGCAAAAGCCGCCAGGCCGGAGACGGCGACGTACGAAGGCCCTTTAACCAGATCTTTGAGAGAACACTACAGTGATTGGTAAAGAACGAATCCGGATCCGACTGAAGGCCTACGATTATCGCGTTCTCGACCAGTCCACGGGCGAAATCGTGGACACGGCACGCCGCACCGGCGCGCAGATCGCGGGACCTATTCCCCTACCGACGGTGAAGAACAAGTATTGCGTGCTGCGCTCCCCTCACGTGGACAAGAAGTCGCGGGAACAGTTTGAGATCCGCACCCACAAGCGCCTGCTCGACATCCTCGAGCCGACGCAGCAGACGGTGGATGCACTCATGAAGCTGGAGCTGCCTGCGGGTGTGGACGTAGAGATCAAGGCGTTTGGGAAGGAACACAAATAGTTGTTAGCCGTCAGCTCTTAGCTGTTCGCTAAACAGTTCAAGAGTGGGATGACAGAGCAGAGCTAGAAGCTAACGGCTAATAGCTCAAATGAACAAAGCTTCTGTGGCGTAGAGCCCCTGGTTCAGAACCAACCAGATTAGGAAGCGGAGTCAAGAGGACGATATGGCAGTCAACGGAATTTTAGGAAAGAAAGTCGGCATGGCGCAGCTGTTCGATGACAAGGGCGAAGTCCGGCCGGTCACGGTGCTGAAGGCCGGCCCTTGCGTGGTCACACAGCGTAAGACCCAGGCGAAAGATGGTTACGATGCCGCACAGCTCGGGCTGGTGGAATTCGTGAAAGAGTCGCGGCTGACGAAGCCAATGCGAGGACATTTCCAGAAGAATAGTCTGCCGCCGATGCGCTTCCTCAAAGAAGTCGAGATCGTGGCCGATGCCGATCATCAGGATGGCGCCAAGGTCGGCGACAAAGTGCTAGTTGACATGTTCGAAGGTGAGAAGTTCGTCGATGTGGTGGCGACCAGCAAGGGACGCGGCTTCGCGGGCGTGGTTCGGCGACATCACTTTGGCGGCGGCGCGGCCTCGCACGGCTCGATGTTCCAGATTCCGGGCTCGATCGGATCATCGGCGTTTCCGTCGCGGGTGTTCAAGGGCATGCGCATGTCGGGACATATGGGCGTGGACCGGGTGACGGTCCGCAACCTGCGCGTGCTGGGCGTTGATCGCGACGACAACCTGCTGGTCGTGGAAGGTGCGGTGCCGGGTGCGAAAGACGGCTATGTCGTGATCTCGAAGGCCAAGAAACCACCCAGAGAGCGTCGTGGATTCGGCGGCGCGGGTAGGGTCGATCCGTTGAAGGCTTCGAAGCGCCAGGCCGGCAAGAAGAAATAGTGGCGAATGGTCAGTGGCTAGTGGCTAGTGAAGACTGCCGAAGTTGGCAGTAGGACTGACAGCTGAGAGCTGACAGCCAGATGGAAGAAGATATGGCGACGATTGATGTACTGAATTTGAACGGCGAAAAAGTGGGTTCGCTGGAGCTGGCCGATGAGGTGTTCGGCGCGATCAACGAGGACCTCCTGTGGGAAGCGGTGAAACATTATCGCGCGAGCCTACGGGCCGGAACCCACGCCACCAAGACCCGTGGTCTGGTGAGTGGCTCCGGCAAGAAGCTCTGGAAGCAGAAGGGCACAGGACGCGCGCGTATCGCGTCCTTGCGTTCCCCGCTATGGCGGCATGGCGGCACAGTGCATGGGCCGAAGCCCCGCTCCTATGACTACGCGTTCCCGCGCAAGAAGCTGCAGGGCGCTTTGCGCTCGGCGCTGGCGGCGAAGCTGTCGGACGGCAAGCTGGTTGTGGTCGAGAGCCTGGAGCCGCAGGAAGCCAAGACGAAGGCCTTCCGCGCTTCGCTCAACAAGCTGAACGCGAAAGGAACAACGCTGCTGGTGTCGAAGTACATCGGTGAGACGGAGAAGAACCTGCATTTGAGCGCCCGCAACCTAAAAGGTGTGAAACTGGTATCCGGTAACGAGGTGCATCCGTATCACCTGCTGCGGTACAGCAGCGCGGTGTTTGCACGTCCTGCGCTAGAAAAGCTGCAGGACTCGCTGAAGGCCTCGGCCCCGAAGCGCAAGGCGCAGAAGGAGGTCGCGTAATGAAGTCGGCTTATCAGATCATTCGCCGGCCGGTGATTACGGAAAAGGGCCTGGGCGCGAAGGAATCGGACGCAACCCTGGTATTCGAAGTTTCCTCCAAGGCGTCGAAGACCGAGATCAAGAATGCGGTGCAGACGATTTTCAAGGTGAAGGTGGACACGGTGCGCACAGCGAACTTCGCCGGAAAGGAACGCCGCCGGGGCAAGTTTACCGGCTACCGTCCGGACTGGAAGAAGGCGTATGTGCGGCTGAAGGAAGGGCAGAAGATGCCCGAGTACGCGGAAAATCTGTAACGCAGTGGCCCATGGCCAGTGGCCAGTGGCTGGAGAGTTTCAAGTTTCAAGTTTCGAGTTTCGCCAAAAGCGAAAAGCGAACAGCGAAGAGCGAACATGGCAATCAGAACTTACAGACCGGTTACTCCGACGCGGCGCTTCATCACGAGCACCGTCAACGATGACCTGACGACGGACCGGCCCCACAAACCGTTGACCGAGCCGAAGCAGCGCACCAACGGGCGCCGCAACGTGGGCGACCAGACCATCTGGCATCGCGGCGGCGGACACAAGCGCAAGCTGCGCATCATCGACTTCAAGCGCGACAAGTTTGGCGTGCCGGCGACGGTGGCTTCGATCGAGTACGATCCGAACCGCTCGGCGCGCATCGCGCTGCTGAACTATGCCGACGGCGAAAAGCGCTACATCATCTGTCCGGTTGGTTTGAAGGTTGGATCGAAGATCGTCAGCGGACCGGAAGCCGACATCCTGGTGGGCAATGCCTTGCCGCTGCGCAACATTCCCCCGGGCACGACGGTGCACAACATCGAGCTGAAGCCGGGCAAGGGCGCGCAGATGGCGCGCTCGGCAGGAGCGCAGGCGCAGCTGGTCGCGAAAGAAGGCGATTACGCCCTGCTGAAGCTGCCTTCCAGCGAGACGCGCCGGGTGCTGGTGGATTGCATGGCGACTATCGGCCAGGTGGGCAACATCGACCACGAGAACATCGCGATCGGCAAAGCTGGCCGCTCGCGTTGGCTGGGGATTCGTCCGACAAACCGCGGCGTGGTGATGAACCCGGTGGACCATCCCCATGGCGGCGGTGAGGGCAAGACCAGTGGCGGACGGCATCCGGTGACGCCGTGGGGCCAGCCGACGCGCGGCTACAAGACACGCAACAACAAGCGGACCGATAAGTTCATCGTGAACCGCAGACAGAAGTAGGACTGAGGCGATATGGCACGTTCAACGAAGAAGGGTCCGTTCATCGACAAGCACCTGCTGGTGAAGATCGAGGACATGAACACGCGCAACGAAAAGAAGGTCGTGCGCACTTGGTCGCGCCGCTCGACGGTGATTCCGGAGATGGTGGGCCACACCCTGGCAGTGCATAACGGAAAGAAGTTTATCCCGGTGTACGTCACCGAAAACATGGTAGGCCACAAGCTGGGCGAATTCAGCCTAACCCGCTCGTTCAAGGGCCACTCCGTGAAGGCAGCGACCGAAGCTGCGGCCAAGCCAGCGCCGGCGCCGGCGAGGTAAGGAAGAGACATGGAATTCACCGCCAAACTGAATTACGTGCGAGTCTCGCCGCAGAAGGCGCGCCTGGTGCTCGATCTGATCAAGGGCCGCCGGGTGGAAGAAGCGCTGGACACATTGCGCTTCACCAAAAAGGGCATCGCGCCGCAGATCTACAAGCTGTTGCGCTCGGCGGTAGAGAACGCCAATTACGTTAGCGCCGAGAAGTCTTTGGATGTCGATGTTGACCGTTTGTATGTGAAACAGGCGATTGCCAACGACGGTCCGCGCATGAAGCGTATCCGTCCGGCTCCGATGGGGCGTGCTTATCGCTATCAGCGTCGTATTGCGCATCTGAACATCGTGCTCGCGGAAAAGACTGGCGATCCGAAGCAAAGTGCGGCGACGGTGGTCGGCGAAGAAACGACTCCCGTGAAAGCAGCTGCGAAAAAGATTTTGAAGAAAGCGGCGAAGAAGGCTCCGGCAAAGAAAGCTGCAGCGAAGAAGGGTGCAGCCAAGAAGCCGGCGAAGAAATAGTTTTCGCACGTCACGAAAAAGAAGCGGCGATGCCGTAAGGCGATTGTCGCGGAGAGTAAACGAGACTATGGGACAGAAAGTCCATCCATACGGATTCCGACTTGGCGTGACCAAGCCGTGGCGTTCGCGCTGGTTTGTAGAGCGCGACTACGACAAATTGCTGCTGGAGGACGTGAAGCTGAAGGAAGAGCTGAAAGACAAGCTCAAGTCAGCGGGCGTCAGCTCGATTGAGATCGAGCGTCCTGGCAACAAGCTGCGTATCATCATTCGCACCGCGCGTCCGGGCATCATCATTGGGCGCAAGGGCGCGGAGATCGACAAGCTGAAGCAGGAGATCCAAAAGCGCACCGGTCGCGATGTGTACGTCGACATCCTCGAAGTACACAAGCCGGAGCTCGATGCGCAGCTCGTCGCGGAGAACATCGCGCTGCAGCTCGAAAAGCGTGTCAGTTTTCGCCGCACCATGCGTAAGGCTGTGGATTCGGCGCTGCGGTTCGGGTGCAAGGGCATCAAGGTGCGGGTTAGCGGCCGCCTGAACGGCAATGAAATCGCGCGTTCGGAATGGTATCTGCAGGGACGTCTGCCGCTGCACACGCTGCGCGCCGATATCGATTACGGTTTTGCGGAAGCGCGGACCACCTATGGCGTGATTGGCGTGAAGTGCTGGGTGTACAAAGGCGAGATCCTGCGGGAAAAGAAGCGCGAGCCGCAGGCGGTGCAGTCAGGGGCGTTTTAAGTTCCCACCCTACGGCCAAAGAAGGCCGTTGAACGGGGCACCGGCGACAACGCGAACATTCTAGAGATTCGAGCCGATCGCAAGTGGCGCGGTGACTGGCAACTGGAAACTGATTATGTTGATGCCAAAGAAAGTGAAGTATCGCAAGCAACAGCGCGGCCGCATGCGCGGCAAGGCGTGGCGCGGCGGCGAGCTGTCGTTCGGCGATTTCGGGCTGAAGGTCATGGAGCCGGGCTGGATTACCGACCGGCAGATCGAAGCCAGCCGTGTGGCCATGACGCGCTTCGTCAAGCGTGGCGGCAAGATCTGGATCCGACTGTTTCCCGACAAGCCGGTGACCAAGAAGCCGGCCGAAACCCGTATGGGTAAGGGCAAGGGAGCTCCTGATCACTGGGTAGCCGTGGTGCGTCCGGGCAAGATCCTCTTCGAGATGGAAGGGGTGAGTGCGACCGAAGCTGCCGAGGCGATGCGTCTGGCTTCGCACAAGCTGCCGTTACGCACCAAGTTCGTGGCGCGTGAAGGCGTGCAATAAGGATTCGTGAAATGAACGCAGAGAAGATTCGCAATTTAACCGACACCGAACTGGCGCACCAGCAGCGCGAGCTTGCCGACCAGCTCTTCAAGCTGAAGTTTCAGCTGAAGATGGGGCAGACCGAGAGCCTGAAGAAGATCCGCGACCTGAAGAAAGACATCGCGCGTATGAAGACGATCGAACGCGAGAAGAAAATCGCGGCCGGCAACGGGGCGGTGGCTAAGGTCACGGTGAAGAAGACCGCGATGACAGCTGCTGTAGCTGAGAAGCCCGCGAAGGTGAAGAAAGCGGCCACCAAGAAGACGGCTGCAACGGAGACCAAGTAAGCCATGGCCGAAACAACCGAAGCAACGAAGACCAGCAACGAAGCAGCCGCGGGGCGGCGCAAGACGCTTATTGGTGAAGTGGTTTCCACCAAGATGGCGAAGACCATCGTGGTCGAAGTGAATCGCCAAAAGGCGCATGCGTTCTACAAGCGCGTGGTGAAGCGCAGCAAGAAGTTCTACGCCCATGATGAGCAGGGCACGGCGAAGCTGGGCGATGTGGTGAAGATCGAGGAGACCCGTCCGCTGTCAAAGCTGAAGCGCTGGCAGTTGAAGGACGTGATTCGTCGCGCGGCGCAGGTCCCGGCGGTCGAAGGCACGGCGGTCGAACCTTGACCCGCCCTACGGCCCGAAGAAGGCCGTAGAACGGGGCACCCGGCACCAGAGAAATCGCTGGGGAAGGAGAGAGATTATGGCAGTGATGATGAGAACCATGCTCGATGTCGCCGACAACTCCGGCGCGCGCAAGCTGCAGATGATCCTGCCGCTGGGCGGCGGCACCGGACTGGTCGCTCACCTCGGCGATGTGGTGACGGCCGCGGTAAAGGAAGCGGCTCCCGACGGTACCGCCAAGAAGGGCACGGTGGTGAAAGCCGTGATCGTGCGCACGCGCAAGGAGCATCGCCGCAAGGATGGAACGTATATCCGCTTCGATCAAAATGCCGCAGTGCTGATCAACGAAGCCGGTGAGCCGGTAGGAACGCGCGTCTTCGGTCCTGTGGCGCGCGAGTTGCGCGAGAAGAAGTTTTTGAAGATCGTGTCGCTGGCACCCGAAGTTCTGTAGTAGCTGGTTGTCATTGTTGGGTGGCTGGGAAAGGCCAAGAGGTTTGAGACAGATGCGTAAGATCGTAGATATTCGTCGCAATGACCAGGTTCGGGTCATCACCGGGCGCGACAAAGGCAAAGAAGGCCGCGTACTGAGGGTGTCGCCGGCCAAGGGCACGGTCCTGGTCGAGCATGTGATGGTGGTGAAGAAGGCCGTCCGCAAGAACCCGCAGCGCAACGTCAAGGGCGGCATCGCGGAGCAGGAAAGCCCGATCGCCATTAGCAATGTGATGCTGCTGTGCACGTCGTGCAAGCGACCGACACGTGTGGCCCATACGATGCACGGTGATCGCCATGTTAGGGCCTGCAAGCACTGCGGGACGACGCTGGAGAAATAGCAACTAGCAGCTGGCCATTAGCAACTGGCTGCTTGCAATTGACGACCTCACGAACCGGCGTGACACCCGAAACCGTGAGAAAGGTGAAGCAGGAAATGGTAGACGAGAAAGACAAGAAGCAGAAGGGACAGGGTCAGCCGCAAGGACAAAGCAAGCCTCAGGGCAAGAAAGCCAAGCCCGAGCAGGTGGAAGCCGCAGCGGAAGAGACTTCGGGCAAGCCGGCGCGTCCCAAGGCGAACAATCGGGCGACCGCGCGTATGCGTGAGAAGTACGTGAAAGAAGTTCTGCCCGCGCTGATGAGACAGTTCAGCCTGGATAACCCGATGGCGGCCCCGAAGCTGGAAAAGATTGTCGTCAACATGGGTGTGGGTGAAGCAACGCAGAACGCCAAGGTGATCGATCCCGCGGCCAGCGAGGTCGGGCTCATCACGGGACAGAAGCCGGTGGTGACCAAGGCTAAAAAATCGATCGCTGCGTTCAAAGTGCGCGAGGGAATGCCCATCGGTGTAATGGTCACTCTGCGTGGCGACCGCATGTACGAGTTCTTCGACCGGCTGGTGAATATCGCTCTGCCGCGCGTACGTGACTTCCGCGGTGTGCCCACCAAGTCGTTTGATGGACGCGGGAACTACACACTGGGTGTGCGCGATCAGTTGATCTTTCCGGAAATCGACTACTCGAAGGTCGAGAAAATGAAGGGGATGAACATCACGATCGTGACCACAGCGGGCAACGATGATCAGGCGCGCGCGCTGCTGAAGCACATGGGTATGCCCTTCAGGCAGTAAGTCTGTGGTCAGCGGATAGTGGAAGGAAAGCCAAGAGCGAAAGCGAAGGGCGAAGAGCGATACGAGTAAAGGACAAGATGGCTACAACAGGCAAAATCGCTAAGGCGAACAAGAAACCCAAGTTCTCCACGCGCCAGCACAACCGCTGCAAGATTTGCGGACGTCCGCGGGCCTATCTGCGCAAGTTCGGCGTGTGCCGTTTGTGCTTCCGCAGCCTGGCGCTCAAGGGAGAGATTCCTGGGGTTTCGAAGAGTTCGTGGTAGCAAAAGCAGTGGCTAGTGGCTCGTGGCCAGTGCCTAGAAAGCTGAAGTGGGAGGTACGACCCAGGGTTGTGACGAGGCAGTTGGAAGTTGGACTCTAACTAGCCACCAGTCCACTGAGTCGAGTACGTCGCGGCTAGTTCTTTTCAGCCCTTGTCCGCAGTCGCGGTCATGGGGACCCCCGGGTGAAGGCCCGGACCGAAAAGCGAACGGGCGACGCAATGAGGAGAAACAAGGCAATGAGTTTGACCGATCCGGTCGCAGATTTTCTGACGCGCGTTCGCAACGCCATCAATGCACGCCACCAGAAGGTGGACGTGCCGCTCTCCAAGCTGAAGCTGGAGATTGCCCGCATCCTGAAGGACGAGGGCTATATTGCGAACTACAAGGCTACGGAAGAAGAGGGCCACAAGGTGCTGCGCGTATACCTGAAGTACGGCTCCGATAATTCTTCGCCGATTTCGCAACTTAAGCGCGTGTCGCGTCCGGGCTGCCGCGTGTATGTCGGGCACAGCGAGATTCCGCGCGTGCTGGGGGGATTGGGAATCAACATCCTGACGACTCCCAAGGGCGTGATGACCGGCCGCCAGGCGCGTAAAGAGAAGCTGGGCGGCGAAGTGTTGTGCGAGGTCTATTAGCAACCAGCAGTAGCCATTAGCAAGTATCCGAGCGAGAGAGATATGTCGAGAATTGGAAAGAAGCCGATTCCGTTGCCGAAGGGCGTGAGTTACACCGTTGAAGGCAACAATGTGGTCGTGAAAGGCCCGAAGGGCACGGTCAGCACGCATATGCCTGCGGGTGTCAAGCTGGAGACCAAGGACGGAAATCTAGTTGTTACCCGTGACGACGATTCGAAAGCGCCGGTGCATGGACTGGTGCGGGCGCTGGTGAACAACTCCGTCGAAGGCGTGACCAAGGGCTGGACAAAAGAGCTGGATATCGTCGGTATCGGCTATCGCGCCGAGATGAAGGGTAAGGGCATGGTGGTGTTCACGCTGGGCTATTCGCATCCCATCGAGTACCCGCTGCCGACAGGCATTGAAGTGACGATCGATCCCAAGCAGACGCACCTGACCGTAACGGGTATCGATCGCCAGAAGGTTGGATTTGTCGCTGCCGAAATGCGGTCCCTGCGTCCACCCGATCCGTATAAGAACAAGGGCGTGCGTTATACCGACGAGCGGTTAAAGAAGAAAGTCGGAAAGACGGGTGCGAAGTAGCGGCGTTTGTCGGGCATCTGGGCGCGACGCCGCGATCGCGAGGGTAGCGAGGGACCTGCTGTAAAAGAAATTGATGACGGAGGGGCGAGAGCCACCGTTGCCCGGTTCAGAACCCGGGGATGAAGGAAGAACAGAAATGATTGGTAAGACATCGAAAGATCAGACACGGCGGAAGGTTCATACCCGCATCCGCAAAAAGATTGTCGGGACTTCCGAGCGCCCACGCTTGAGCGTGTATCGCTCGGTCAGCCATGTGTACGCCCAAGTGATTGATGACACCAAAGGCGCCACCCTGGTCTCGGCAGGAACGGTGGAGAAGGGCAAAGGCGCGGCGAAGGACGAGAAGCGCCCGACTGGCGGCAACGTAGCGTCAGCGAAAGAAATCGGCAAGTTAATCGCCGAGCGTGCCAAAGAGAAAGGCATCAAGAAGGTTATCTTCGATCGCGGTGGATACCTGTATCACGGTCGCATCAAGGCCTTGGCGGATGCGGCGAGGGAAGCCGGGCTGGAGTTCTAAAAGCAGTGGTCAGTGGCTCGTGGTTCGTAAAGACGCGCCGCCTGAGAGATTTGGAGAAATTAGGGAATGCCAACAGTAAAGAAGAAGCTTGACGCCAATCAGTACCAGTTGAAGGACCAGGTGGTCTCAATCAACCGCGTCACCAAGGTTGTCAAGGGTGGCAAGAATATGTCGTTCGCGGCGCTGGTGGTCGTGGGTGATCCGTCGGCCGCGGTGGTGGGCTATGGTTCCGGCAAGGCGAAGGAAGTCCCGCAGGCGATCCGCAAGGGCATCGAAGCGGCCAAGAAGAATTTGCTGCGCATCAACCTGACGCAGACCACGATTCCGCACCAGGTGCTGGGACGCTATGGCGCGGGTAAGGTTATGCTAAAGCCGGCTCCCGAAGGCACCGGCGTGATCGCCGGTGGCGCGGTGCGCGCGGTGATGACTTCGGCTGGAGTACAGAATGTACTGACCAAGTCGATCGGCACGACGAACCCGCATAACGTGATCAAGGCGACTTTCGACGCCCTCAAATCGCTGCGCGACAAGAACGAAATCGCGGCAGCACGCGGCAAGGCCGCCGAGGAGTTGTGATCATGGCGCGCGTTCGCAGGAAGGCCGAAAACAAAGCCGAAGCGTCGGGCACGAAGATTCATCTGAAGTATGTGCGCTCGGCAATCGCCACGCCGGTGAAGCACAAGCTGGTGATCAAGGGCCTGGGATTTGCGCACTTGAATCAGGTGATTGAGCGGGAAGATTCGCCGTCAATTCGCGGGATGGTAGCGAAGGTTCCGCACCTGGTGGAGATTGTTGAGGGCTAGAACAACCGGTCCTTCGACTCGCTCGCAGGGCGACCTCGCTGAGGATGACGAGAGTTTGTTTGATAATGTAAAGCGGCGCACAGGGGCCGCACGGGTACGGTACACAATGAATCTGAGTAACTTAAAAGCGCCCCGCAAGGCAAATGAGAACAAAAAGCGCGTTGGCCGCGGTATGGGCTCCGGTATGGGCAAGACTTCGACCCGCGGACACAAGGGCCAAGGCTCGCGCAGCGGCTCCAGCCTGATGCGGGGATTTGAAGGCGGTCAGATGCCGCTGCATCGGCGTTTGCCGAAGCGCGGCTTCACTAACATCTTCAAGACCGAATATGAAGTGGTGAACCTGGAGCGGCTGGCGGGCATCGACGAGAAAGAGATTACTCCCGACGTCCTGCGCCAGGCAGGCGTGGTGAACGGCAAGAACCTGCCGATCAAGGTGCTGGGACATGGCGATCTGTCGAAGGCCGTCACTGTTCACGCCCATAAGTTTTCCAAGTCGGCACAAGAGAAGATCGAGAAGGCGGGCGGTAAGGTGCAAGTGCTGTAAAGCAAGTTGTCGGTTGTCAGTGGTCAGTTGTCAGCAGTGCGACTGGCGACCGCAAGCGGTTATGTTATGGGGCATATCAGGAGTCGGCTTCACGTGGTTGACTGACAACCGAGAACTGACAACTGAAAACTGAGGTTCTGATGCTTGAGAAGCTGGCCAACGTATTTCGCGTTCCCGATCTGCGGAAGCGCATTCTGTTTACGCTCGGACTGCTGGCCGTATACCGGCTGGGTGGACACATTCCTACGCCCGGCATCAACGCCGACGTGCTATCGCAGTTCTTCGACCAGAACCGTGGCACTTTTCTTGGTTTCATCGACCTATTCAGCGGCGGCCAGCTTCGCCGCCTGACAATCTTCGCCCTCGGCATCATGCCGTACATTACGGCATCGATCATTCTGCAGCTGATGACGGTGGTCTACGAGCCGCTGGCCAAGCTGCAGAAGGAAGGCGAGCTGGGCCGTAAGAAGATCACCCAGTGGACTCGCTACCTAACCCTGCTGCTAAGCGCGGTACAGTCGCTGGGAATTGCCTTCACCCTGGAGCGTCAGCCGGGCTTCGTGAACAATCCGGGCATCGGCTTTGTCCTGATGACCATGCTGACGCTGACCACGGGCAGCGTGTTCATCATGTGGCTGGGTGAGCAGATCACCGAGCGCGGTATCGGCAACGGCATGTCGCTGCTGATCTTCGCCGGTATCGTGGTGGGTTTGCCGCGAGCGGTTGCCGATCTTTACGAC
>Ga0306921_10006904_pt1 | contig 11868 bp, 12 predicted proteins | sample sta12Cox44000080_FD_203760 | JGI IMG/M metagenome (GOLD analysis project Ga0306921, IMG submission 203760) | Lab enrichment of tropical soil microbial communities from Luquillo Experimental Forest, Puerto Rico - statoxic.12C.oxic.44.000.080 (v2)... | ecosystem: Environmental > Terrestrial >... | reverse complement strand
GCGCCGACCGCGGGTACGTGATTGAAACCGGGACGATCGTATTGACGGGTTCGGGTGAGGCGCTGCTGAAGAGCGATGAGGTCCAGGCCGCCTACCTGGGGGGCGCTGCAACGCGGCGGTCGTAAGGGCGCCGAGCCCGACCGTCCTGAGCGCCAACGATCACGATCTCCGACAACTTGGCCGTGTTTTGGCCGTGAACAGGACTCATGTCGCAAGGAGAGCTGCTATGGCATCCCGAGCGCCCTACTTGACCACCCGCTTCGGCGCCTACTACCATCGCGAGGCCCCCCAGGAGGACACAGAGCTCACTCACACAGGTCCTGGGACGCTCTGTGGTGAATATTTGCGTCGTTTCTGGCAACCCATCTGTTTCGCCGACGAGCTTCGCGATCTTCCGGTCCGGGTCAAAATCCTGGGCGAGGAACTCGTCGTGTTCCGCGATTTCCAAGGGTCCATCGGGCTGCTGGAGTTACACTGCCCTCACCGGGGTACATCGCTCGAATTCGGCCTGATCTCCCAGCGGGGAATCCGCTGCTGCTACCACGGCTGGCTCTTCGACGTGGACGGCGCAATCCTCGAAACCCCGGGCGAGCCGGCGTCGAGCACGCTCAAGAATCGGCTCTGCCACGGTGCCTATCCGATCCACGAGTACAACGGCATCGTGTTCGCGTACATGGGACCGCCGGAGGAGCGGGCGGCCTTTCCGCTATACGACAGCTTCAGTCGCTCGGGCTATCGACTCATCCCGGGCCGCAAGTACTACTATCCGTGCAACTGGCTCCAGATCCTCGAAAACGCCGTGGACCCCGTCCACACGGCATTTCTCCATACGATTGTCAGCGGCTCGCAGTTCACCGACGAGTTCGGCAAGGTGCCGGAACTCGATTTCACTGAAACTCCCGTCGGCATGATCTACATGGCGACTCGCCGAGTCGGCGACAACATCTGGGCTCGAATGGTTGAAAACGTCTTACCGAATCTTCAGCAAGTCGCCCCGATCTGGGAAAACGGTCATGTCGAACATCCGTTCAGCGGCCCCATGATGAGTCGGTGGATCGTCCCGGTCGACGACACCAACACGATGTTCATCGAGTTTCGGCATGTGAGTGAGACTACAGGCGCCACACCCGATTGGTGGGCGGATCGCGACGTCATGCTCCCCGGTCAGCTTGCCGCGGAGGACTACGAGGCGAGCCAGCGGCGACCAGGCGACTACGAGGCTCAGGTCAGTCAACGGACTGTCGCGATTCACGGCCTGGAGCATCTTGGGGCCACCGATCGCGGAGTCATCATGTTCCGCCAGCAGCTGCGGCAAGGCATCCGAGCGGTCAAGGCGGGCAAGACCCCTAATGGTCCGTGCCGCGACGTCGGCGCGATTACCGCCACGTATTGCAATGACACCGTCGTGCGGGTTCCGCCAGCGCCAACGGTGGAGGAAGATCAACAACTCATGCGAGCGTCGGCGCGGAAACTGGCCGAGTCCTATCTCGCCCGGCCGCCGCTGCTCGCTGATCGACCTTCGGATTGAAACGAACAGGAATGAGATCCCTCCTCTCCGTCACCGTCCTCGTTCTGCTGATCTCGGCGGCCGCCGAACCCGCTGCTGGCGCGCCCGACGGCCAGGTGACCTGGGGCGTACACATCTCGCTCGCTCCAACGTGGTTCGATCCCGCCGAAACGCCCGGAATCGTCACGCCGTTCATGGTGCTTTACGGACTCCACGACGCGATGCTAAAGGCGTTACCCGGCAACCCGCTGGCCCCGGCGCTCGCCGAGTCTTGGAGCGTATCCCCCGACGGGCTCACGTACGAGTTCGTTCTGCGCCGCGGCGTGAAGTTTCACAACGGCGAGCCGGTCACCGCCGAGGACGTCAAGTTCTCGTTCGAGCGATATCGCGGCTCCGCGAACAAGACCCTCAAAGAGAGGATCGCCGCGGTCGAGACTCCGGATCCGCGCCGTGTCCGCTTCCGGCTGAAGCAGCCGTGGCCCGACTTCGTCATGTTCTACTCGACGGCGACCGGTGCCGGCTGGATCGTGCCGAAGAAGTACGTGGAGCAGTGGCACGGGCTGTCCCTCTCTTGACCCCCATTGTTCGGTGGGGCTACGCTCGCTGAACGGCGGCGTGGGCGCGATCCGAACCACCGGAGGCGAAGGGGAGGACTGACGATGAAGCTCTCCGACATCAAGTCGTCGGAAGCCGAACTGCAAAACTACTACGCGCAGCTCCGATCCCAACACGTCACGCCCGCCTGGATCGGCGGCGGTATCAGCCACGAGCCCAAGAGCAAGGCCGTGCCCTGGGTGTGGCACTGGCGCGACTTGCGTCCCCAGGCGATGCGGGCGGCGCAGCTCGTCGGCACCGAGCAGGCCGAGCGACGCGTGCTCAGGCTGACGAACCCCGAGCTGCCCGGCCTGTCGGCAAGCAACACGATGGTCGCGAACATCCAGATCGTAATGCCCGGCGAGATCGCGCGCGCCCATCGCCACTCGGGCTCCGCCCTGCGCCTGATCATCGAGGGCAAGGGCGGCTATACGGTCGTCAACGGCGCGCGCCTCCCGATGGCCCCCGGCGATCTCGTGCTGACGCCGAACTGGACCTGGCACGATCACGCCAACGATACCGACGGGCCGATGCTCTGGCTCGACGGTTTGGACACGCCGCTGGTGCGGATGCTCGAGGCCGGATTCTACGAGGCGTACTACAAGGAGACCCAGAGCATCGTCCAGGGCGCCAGCACGTCCTTCGCGAAGTACGGTGAGGGGGGCTTGCGGCCGGCCTGGGAGGCCGCGCCGGCCACGCGCTACTCACCGCTGTGGCACTATCCGATGTCTCAGGCTCGGGCCGCGCTCGAGCGCCTGGCGGTCGAACGCTCCGGCAGCCCGTTCGACCACATCATCCTCGAGTACACGAACCCGGTGACCGGGGGATCCGCCATGCCGACGATCGCGTGCTTCATCCAGATGCTGCGCGCTGGCGAGCGGACGCAGGCGCACCGGAGCGTCTGCTGCACGAACTATCACGTGATCGAGGGCCGCGGCTACTCGATAGTCGGCGGCACACGGCTCGATTGGGAAGACAAGGACGTGTTCACAGTGCCGACCTGGACGTTCCGGGAGCATGTGAACGACAGCGACCGTTCCGCGTTTCTGTTCAGCTTCACCGACGCGCCGGTGATGAAGGCGCTCGATCTATACCGTGAGGAGGCGAAAGCCGGCTGACGGCCCGCCCGTTCCGGCCGCGGCGTGCGCGCCGTTGGCGCGTTGGCGTCAGAGGGGGCGTATATGACGGATCTTGCGAGACGCGAGCTCGGGCGGACCGGGCTTCAGGTCACCATGCTCGGATACGGCGCGATGGAGCTGCGGGGGTCGCCGCGCGGCCGCGACGTCACCGAGGCGCAAGCTGAGACAATTCTCCATGCCGTGCTCGACGCTGGCATCAACTACATCGATACCTCAATCGACTACGGACTCAGCGAGGAGCGCATCGGGCGCTACATCGCGAACCGGCGCTCTGAGTACTACCTGGCGAGCAAATGCGGCTGCGTGGTCGGCGCGACCCCGGCGCCGCGAGGCCAGCGGAACCCGCACGTCTTCACGCGCGACAACATCGTCGCGGGGGTCGAACAGAGCCTCGCCCGGATGAAGACGGATCACCTCGACGTGGTCCAGTTCCACGCCTCTCCGTCCAAACAGACGCTGGAGGAGCACGACGCCGTCGAGGCGGTGCTGTCGCTCAAGCGGGCGGGCAAGGTGCGGTTCATCGGCATGTCTGCTACGCTGCCGCACCTCGCGGATCACATCGCGATGGGCGTGTTCGATGTGTTCCAGATACCGTATTCGGCCGTGGAGCGTGAGCATGAGACGATCATCACCATGGCGGCCGGCTCAGGAGCGGGCATCGTCATCCGGGGCGGGGCTGCGAAGGGTGCGCCATCCGGCGGAGGGCAAGAGGGCGTGCAATGGGAGCGCTGGCAGAAGGCACGCCTCGATGACCTGCTCGGGAGTATGACCCCGATGGAGTTCATCCTTCGATTCACCTTCACCCATCCGGGCATGGTCACGAACATCGTGGGGACCATTGACCCGGCGCATCTTCAGAACAACGTCGATGCCTTGCGGAAAGGGCCGCTGCCACCGGCACTGTACGCCGAGGCCAAGCGTCGCCTCGCTGCTGCGGGCTCCGCTCCCTAGTGAGATACTCCACCAACCAGACAGGCGGCCACTTGGCGAGGAGAGAGGAGAGACAGGTATGGCAACCGCGATCCACGACGACCTGTTCGCTCCGGACGTCATTGCCGATCCCTATGGCTACTTCGGTCGCCTCCGAGCGGAGGACCCAGTCCACTGGAACGCCAAGTACGAGGTGTGGGTTCTCACCCGCTACGACGACATCGTCTGGCTGATCCGGCACCCTGAGCTGTTCTCGTCCGAGGTATTCAGGCGCGACCCAAGACACCCGTACCCACCGATCCCGGAGGCGGATGTCGAGATATATGGCTTCGTCCGCGAATTCTTCGCCGACTTCTTCATCCAGCACGATCGGCCGTCGCACACCGAGATGCGGATGGTAACCCACAGCTATTTCACGCCCAGGGCCATGGAGGCCTGGCGACCGATGGTCCGGGCCGCGATCAAGGACCTGCTCGACGACGCCGAGGCAAAAGGGCAGATGGACGTCATGCAGGACTTGGCCACGCCGCTCCCGGTCCTGGTGATCGCCCGGATGCTGGGGTTGCCCGAGCAGGATCGCCGGTTCATCCGGGAGCTTGCCCAGAAGCTCCTGTTCATCGGGCGCGGCGATCTCAATCGCATGCGACCGCTGACCGACGGCATCAAGGGGCTGGTAGACTATCTCTCGCCCCTGATCAAAGAGCGCCTCGCGCACCCAGGCGACGACCTCCTGTCGGTCCTGGCGTCCGGCGAGACACGCGGCGCCTTCTCCCGCCACGAGGTGGTCGCAAACGCGGTGCTCCTCCTGCTCGCCGGGCACGAGACGACGATCAACCTAATCTGCAACGGGGCGCTGGCACTGATTCGCCATCCGGAGCAGTGGGCGTTGCTCCAGGCGAGCCCCGGGCTGGCGGTGAGTGCCACCGAGGAGTGCCTGCGGTACGATCCTCCCGTCAAGTCGCTACAGCGCATCGCCGCGGACGATGTCGAAGTGCGTGGCAACGTCCTTCGCAAACTCGATCGGGCTCGGTGGTTCATTCCGTCTGCCAATCGCGACCCGGCAAAGTTCGCGGAGCCGGACCGGTTCGACATCACGCGGGACCCGAACCCTCACGTCGCTTTCGGGTCCGGGATCCATCATTGTCTCGGGGCGACGCTGGCCCGCGTCGAGGGTCAGGAGGCTTTCGCCGCTCTGGTCGATCGGTTCCCCGCGCTCCATTTGACAACGGAGGAGTTGGAATATCAGCCAAGCATCACATTCCGGTCGCTCAAAGCGCTCCCCGTGACCTGGACCTAGGGAGGTGGCCATGGCTCGAGCGCTGCGTGTCCGGATCGATCACACCCGATGTGTCGGGAATGCGACGTGCACCACCATCGCTCCCGGCGTGTTCAAGCTCAATGACGACCGGCAGTCTGAAGCGATCAGCTCCGTCGGGGAGCCGGAGGAAGTAATCCTCGAGGCCGCGGAGAACTGTCCCGTCGGCGCCATCCGGGTCGAGGATGCGGCGACGGGCGAGCGGCTGTTCTAACTCTGGAGAAGCTCGACGGTCGTTGGCTCACTCCTGCCAGTGGGGCTTGCTCGGTGGTGCGTGTCCGCGTGCAATGAAATCGTGCACTTGAATTCTGCCGCGCGGCAATTGAAGTGGCAATAACTTTGCCCTTTCTAGGAGCTTCAATTTGGCGGAGGCGTCATCAACGGGCGCCAGCGCGTCGAGAGTCGACGTCGACCTTGATAGCCCGGCGATGCCTGCTGCCAACATTCGGCGCGCAGATGTATCGATCTTTGGGCATTGGCGTGCGTCGTAGTCGTAGACATCAAAGAATTCGGCTCCGCCCCGACGAGCCAGGAGACGCGCTGGTCATGAGGCTGCAATTCGACCGCGGGACCATCGTCCTGACGGATCCGCCGAACGATCTTGACCCCGCCGAGGCGCCAGGCGTCCTCTGGGACGCTCGCGTCCGTGCGCACCGGGCGCCCGCCAGCGAGTATCCCGCTTTGAAGCTCTGGCTTCACCGGCGCGGCGCGGGATTCCAGGATATCGGAACGCGTTCACTGCTGGCGCAAGAGCTCTGGTCGGATGTGGACCTCCGGCCTTATCAGGATGCGGCGCTGGCCGCGTGGGAGTTGGGGCATCGCCGGGGCGTCGTCGCTCTGCCCACTGGAAGCGGTAAGACGCGACTGGCCCTCGCCGCCATGCAGAGGACCCGGTTGAGTGCCATATGCTTGGTCCCGACGCGGGTTCTGCTCGATCAATGGCTTCGGGAAATCGGGGCACTGTACCGGGGATCTGTCGGCTGCTATGGCGACGGACTGCGCCGGTGGGCGCCCCTGACCGTCGCGACTTACGAGAGCGCGTACCGACACATGGACCGGCTCGGAGATCGCTTCGATCTCGTCATCGTCGATGAAGTTCATCACTTCGGCTGTGGACTTCGCGACGAGACGCTCGAGATGACGATCGCCGAGGCCCGCCTCGGTCTCACGGCGACACCCTCGCGTGACGCCGCGGTGGCGGCCCGCCTCGCAGAGCTCGTTGGACCGACCGTCTTTGAGCTCAGCGTCGCGGATCTCGCGGGCGGATTTCTGGCGAGCTTCGATGCGATCACGCTGTACGTGGATCTCGAGGCCGACGAACGCGTCGTCTACGCGAGGCTGGCGGGAGTGTTCACCGCGGCCCATGCGGACTTCCGCCGGATGGCGCCAAGTGGAAGCTGGGCGGACTTCACTCGCCATGCAGGCCGTACGGCAGAGGGGCGTCGCGCCCTTCTCGCGTGGCGCCAGATGCGACGGCTTCTCGCCTTCACACGGGCCAAGCGGCGAGCACTGACATCCCTTTTGGATCGCCACCGGACCTCCCGGGTGTTGATCTTCACCGCCGACAACGACACCGCGTACGCCATCGCGCGCGAGCACCTCGTCATGCCCCTGACCTGCGACATCGGCCGTTCCGAGCGCGACGATGCCCTGGAGCGCTTTCGCCGAGGGGATCTCCGGACCCTCGTGTCCGCGCGAGTACTCAACGAGGGGCTGGACGTCCCCGACGCCGACGTCGCGGTGGTCGTTGGCGGCGCCCTCGGGGAGCGTGAGCACGTCCAGCGCGTGGGTCGGCTGCTGCGGCCCACCGAGGGCAAGCGAGCCGTCGTGTATGAACTCGTCACGCGCAACACCATCGAAGTCGGTCAGGCGCGGCGGAGACGCCAGGGCCTTGTTGTCCGCCGATCTGCTCAGCTATAGCGTGGCCGGGACGGTCGTGGTCCCTCACTATCTCGGTGAGCATGACCACCCCTGGCTCCGAGTCCTCCTCGAGGAGCATGAACGCTTTATCGGACGGCCGCAGCGTGAGCTGGAGGCGAGGTTGCGCGACCCACTGCCGTGCGAGAGCCCGCCACGGAAGCTCCGCCTCGCCATTCAGGTTCTTGGAAGACTCCGTCCTCACAACCGGAAGTCGGCGGTGCTCCCCAGACGGGCGCGCGCGAACGTTTTCGGGGAGGCAGCACGAACATCCGCTTCTCCAGAGGCCGTCTTGACCGCTGTGGCCGCATGCTTGGGCGTGACCCCGGAGGATCTTCAGGAGTCGCTGTTCGCGGATCTTCCAGGTGAACGGATCGTCGCCGTGCCGGCACAGTCGCTCTCGGCGGTAGAGCTGGCGCTTCGATGCAATCTCGCCGTGGTCCAGGAAATGCTCTTCCGCGCGACCGTTGTACGGGTCGAGGTCGAGGGGAACACGCGCGTGCTGGTCCGCCACGCGAAGTGGCGAGGGCTGATCTGCACCGTCGCCGACCGATCCTGCGGCACCAGTACCTCGATGGAGATCTCGGGGCCGTTTGCGCTGTTTCGCAACACTCGGCTCTATGGGCGGGCGCTTGGCGAGCTTGTCCCCCTCCTGGCGTGGTGTCCACGCTTCCGTTTGCAAGCGGAATGCGCCTTCCAGGGGCGTCGTTTAACGCTGCAACTCGGTGCTGGCGATCCAATCTTCCCCGCCAGCACTCCGCGCCGATACGACAGCCTCCTGGAAGAGCGTTTCGCTCGGGAGTTCCGACTGCTGGCTCCCACGTGGGACGTGATCCGCGAGCCCGAGCCAATCGTGGCTGGGGGAACGCTGATCTTTCCCGACTTCGCCCTCCAACATCGGACCGATCCAGCACGGCGATGGCTTCTGGAGATCGCGGGTTTCTGGACACCCGACTACGTGGCGCGCAAGCTTGCGCTCTACCGCAGCGCCCGCGTGCCCAGTCTCATCTTCTGCATCGACGAGAATCGGAACTGCGCGGAGGCCGATCTACCGTCGGGCGCGCGTGTCATTCGATATCGGCGCCGGGTGGATCCGGCTGAGGTTCTGCGTGCGATCGAGACCATGCCCCGTTTGTTCTGATCCTGCCGCCGGACCGCGGAGGAACTCAGATGGCGACGGGATTCTAGCGGTTCTCCTCGCGCTGACGCGTGATCGGTAGGTCCCGGAGGCGCAGACGATGGCGCTCGAGAATCACGATCGCGCCACGCCGGAGGGCCGCCTCGGTAAACGGTAAGGCGACGAGGATCAACGCCACCTGGTCATCAGCGCGCGTGAGGGAGGCCGCCCTGAAGAGGATGACGGAAGGCGAAGTCGCCTCGCGAAGGGCCAGCAGGGTGCCGAAGTCCGTGTCGGGCCGATATGAGCACGCGGGATTCGCGTGCGGCACGCTCGAAGATGGCTTCGTCGGTGGCAGCATGCATTCCGTAGTCGATAACGTGGACCGCGTCGTGCCCGGCGGCCCGAAGTCCGACGGCCACCCGGGGTGACAGCGGATTGTCAATGAGGAAGTTCACGCCTCGAGTGGAATCATGCGCTCCCGGACAGCCTCGGCCGCGTACTGCAAGGCCTCGGTGATATCTTCGGCCTCGAGTGTGGGGTGCTCCTTCAAGATCTCGTCGACGGTCATGCCGTCGGCGACCATGCCGACGACGGCGGCAACTGGCATCCGTAGACCGCGGATGCAGGGGACGCCGCCCATCTGGCGAGGATCGACCGTGATCCGCGTGAACCGCATCAGCCTCACCTCCTCCTAGCGAAGATCGGGCCGGTCACCAGGTGACATGTCGACTAGCCCTCGGTAGCACCGGCGCCAGTCTCCACGATAGCACCCTCGCGGGTGGCTCCGCCCGCCCGGATCTGCTCGACGCGGCTTCATCAATCCGCCACATCGGAATCGCGCGGCTGGATTTCCTTCCCAACCCGATGCTCGTTGACTCAACACTCCGCAAGTCCTCGAGATGTCGGCAAAAGCGCGCGGCGATGTGGGAACACGGGTTCGAATCCCGTTGGGGCCACCAGCCCGATTTCTCAGGCGATTTTCCCTCGTAGATTTTGATCCCGCCGTGTCGGGATCAAAATCCTCGTTTAGCTCCTGGTCCTGTCGAACACGCTGACGGCCTGCTGAAGCTCCTGCTGCGTCACGCGAGTATAGACAGTCGTTGTCTGAATATCCGCGTGACGCAGATGCTCCTGCACGAGCCGCAGGTTACCCCCGGTCCGTCGATGCAGCTCCACGCCATGGTGGAGTTCGGGAAGACCGGCCCGACGGCCGAGCGCCTTGATGAGCTCCCAAACCCGTTGGCCACTCATGCGCTGCTCCTGTGCAGCGCGCCGTCGCGCGAGATACCGTAGGACGAACATCGGCTCCGTGCTCGCCACACCGGGCCTCTCTTTGCCGAGATATTCGGCCACGATGACTCGCGCCACCTCGGGCAAAGTGGGACGGCCGACTCAAGCCCGCCCTTGCCACGAACACGCCGTAAACCGAACTCCGGGGCGTAGTCACCGATTCATCGCGCGCAGGAGCCGCTGGTGGGTGAATTTGTGGAGACCCCGTGGCCGCGGGATGAAGTCTGGCACGTCACGGCGCGAGCCGATCAAGGAGCGAGGGCGCGGCCGCCGATCGTCGTGACGGAAGGATCCGAAATAGCTCCGACCCACGAGACCAGAGTTCCAGAGCTTCCGAGCGGTGTCGAAGTTAGAAAGTGACCTCGGGTTTGCTGCGCCCGATTCGACGGAGGTCCGCGCAGAGCTTGTTGCCCATGCGGCGGTTCGGTGGGGCCGTCCGGAGATGATACTGAATCGCCGCCGTGATGTGCGCGAGGGTGAGATCGCACCTGCGCAACCCTATCGAGTCGTCTTTGCGCTGTCTTGAATGCAAATTGCGTGGGACTGCGATTAGCGGCGGTGGGCGCGGCGGAATTGCCCTGGAGAGACACCCATGTGGCTCCGAAAGACCCGAGCGAAATGACTATGGTCCGAGAATCCGCATTCCAACCCTACTTCGGTGATCGTGATATCCGTGGTGATGAGGTTTCGGCACGCGTCCTCGATCCTGAGGCGCCGCACATATTCGCCGACGGTCTGGCCGTGGGTTCGCCGAAAGCTGCGCGCCAAATGAACCGGATGCACCCCGGCCGCTTGCGCAGTCCTGGCCAAGGACACCGGTTCTCGATAGCGGGCACGCAGGAACGCAACGACTCTGTTCATCCACGAAAAGTGCCGTAGAGCTTCGCTGGTCGGCTCTGGGAGGAGCAGTTCGGCCAGAATCTCCAGGATCAATCCTTCCATCGCGAGTGTTGCGCCGGTGTCCGTTCGGCGGAACTGCTGATAGAGCCGATGCCCGAGTCGAGCTGCCGGCCCTCCCACGCGCTCTAGGCCTTTCGAGAGATCCACGTTATGAACACTGAGCCGATGGACGCCGACCGGGGTGAACTCGATGCACAAAACGCGAGCACCCGCGCGGGCAAACTGATCGGAATGAGTCTCGCCCGCGGGGCGTAAGAGGACGGTGTCCGGCTGAAGATAACGCTTTCGGCGACCATCTTGTTCTGAGTAACGCCCCTCGAGGAGGAGAGAGATGTAGGCTGTCTCATGCGAATGCCGTGGAAGCGACGCAAGCGGAGCATAGTAGAGCTCCCGTATTACGAAGCCAGATACTTCGCGACGGAACACGGTTATTCCGTGAAAGGGTGGGCGAGGCGATTCGCCCCCATCACTCGCATCGGACGCTGCTGCTGTTCTAGTAGGTGGAGTGGCCCTTCGCACGAATGAGGATCGCTCTCAGCGCCCGAGTCGTCGTCAGTGAGCGCGACCTTGATGATTCTGATGTCGGCCATGGCGGGGCTTGTGCCCGCGCCTCAATCCACCTGTCATCGTTTGTTAAGCTTGTGGGACGCTTGCGGCCGTGGGCAGTTTCTTACGGCAAGTAACGCGACCGCTTGCTATGATGACGCGGTCGCTCATAAGGTGAAGCAGGCAATGCCACGAGTGAGCAGCGGAACATCGCCGTCGCCATGGAGCCTGTGACGTGTGCCCGAGCGATCCCGTCGGCGTGTCGCCCGAGGTTGTTCGCGCTCATCTCTCCGAGATCCTCGCGAGCGCGGTCTTCTCAAAGGCCGATCGAATCAGCCGCTTCTTGCGGTACGCGGTGGAGGAATCTCTCGGAGGACGCGAAAGCCGGATTAGCGAATACTCAATTGGCGTGGAAGTCTACGGGCGCCCAGCGACGTTTGATACACGCCTGGATTCGATCGTCCGCGTGGAGGCGGGCCGACTTCGGTCCAAGCTCCGGGAGTACTACGAGACTGAGGGAACGCACTCGGCCATCCGGATCGAGTTTCCGAAAGGCGGCTACGCGCCGGTTTTCAAGGGGGTCGGTATCGCGAGCTCAAAGGAGCCGCGA
>Ga0306921_10006903_pt1 | contig 11868 bp, 9 predicted proteins | sample sta12Cox44000080_FD_203760 | JGI IMG/M metagenome (GOLD analysis project Ga0306921, IMG submission 203760) | Lab enrichment of tropical soil microbial communities from Luquillo Experimental Forest, Puerto Rico - statoxic.12C.oxic.44.000.080 (v2)... | ecosystem: Environmental > Terrestrial > Soil... | reverse complement strand
TGATGACGGCTACAGCCCGCCGAAGACCGTGGAGCAGGCACGCAAGCTCGTTGAAAGCGACGAGGTGCTGTTGATCTTCAATTCACTGGGCACGCCGCCGAACACCGCGATCCAGAAGTACATGAACTCGAAAAAGGTGCCGCAGCTGTTCGTCGCCACCGGCGCCACCAAGTGGAACGATCCGAAGGACTTCCCCTGGACCATGGGTTGGCAACCCAACTACCAGAGCGAATCCCAGATTTATGCGAAATACATCCTGAAGAACTATCCGAACGCGAAGATCGGCGTGCTCTACCAGAACGACGACTACGGCAAGGATTACGTCAAGGGACTGAAGGACGCGCTGGGAGCCAAGGCGGCATCGATGATCGTCGCCGAAGAGGCCTATGAAGTGTCGCAACCGACGATCGAGTCCAGTATCGTCAAGCTCAAGACGCTCGGGGCCGATGTCTTCTTCGACGTCACCACGCCGAAATTCGCGGCCCAGGCGATCAAGAAGATGGCCGAGATCGAATGGAAGCCGGTTCACTTCCTCAACAACGTTTCGATTTCGATCGGCGCGGTCATGAAGCCGGCCGGCTTCGAAAATTCGCAAGGGATCATCTCATCGATCTATCTCAAGGATCCGACCGATCCGCAGTGGAAGGAGGACCCGGCGGTCAAGGCCTGGAATGCGTTCCTCGACAAATACTATCCCGAGGCCAACCGCGCCGATGCGTCGGTGATGTATGCCTATATTGTCGTCCAGGGCATGGAGCACGTGCTGAAGGCCTGCGGCAACGATCTCACCCGCGAGAACATCATGAAGCAGGCGGCCAGCATGAGGGACTTCGAGCCCCTTGGCCTGCTGCCGGGCGTCAAGGTCAATACCAGCGCAACCGATTTTGCGCCGCTGTCGCAACTGCAACTGATGCGTTTCAAGGGCGAGAGCTGGGAGCGATTTGGCGACGTCATCTCCTCCGACGTCGGCGGCTAGGGAACAAAAGGCCTGCCCCGCGCCTTGGATCGCGGGTGGGCAGTTCCGGCCCCTCCCGCCCAGCGAGCCACCCATCCGTTAACCGACTACCAAAGAGGTAGCCCCTGCGCCTTTGTCGCAGGGGCTTTTTGTTGTCCGCTGGCGGGCAAAATGGTATCGACCTCGCCCATAACGGCTTTCAGCCCAGAAAGCCCGCAACAGGCTTCATTGTTCAGAAGAAAGAGGGAGAGACGTAATGCCCGCTACCGCCACTCGCCTGGCAATTCTTTCAACCGCGTTCGCCCTGCTTGCCGCTTCAAGCACAGGCGCACTCGCGCAGAAGAAATACGACACCGGCGCCACCGACACCGAAATCAAGGTCGGCAACATCATGCCCTATTCGGGGCCGGCCTCCGCCTATGGTGTGATCGGCAAGACCGAGGCCGCCTACTTCAAGATGATCAACGATGCCGGCGGCATCAACGGCCGCAAGATCAACTTCATTTCCTATGACGACGGCTACAGCCCGCCGAAGACGGTGGAGCAGGCGCGCAAGCTGGTCGAGAGCGACGAGGTGCTGTTCGTCTTCAATTCGCTTGGCACGCCGCCGAATACGGCGATTCACAAATACATGAACTCGAAAAAGGTGCCGCAGCTGTTTGTTGCCACCGGCGCCACCAAGTGGAACGATCCGAAGGACTTCCCCTGGACCATGGGCTGGCAGCCCAACTACCAAAACGAGTCGCACATCTATGCGAAATATCTCATGAAGGAGAAGCCCGACGCCAAGATCGCGGTGCTCTACCAGAACGACGACTACGGCAAGGACTATCTCAAGGGCCTGAAGGACGGGCTCGGCGCCAAAGCGGCCTCGATGATCATCGCCGAGGAGAGCTATGAAACCACCGAGCCCAGCATCGACAACCACATCGTCAAGCTGAAGGCGACCGGCGCCGACGTGTTCGTCGACATCACCACGCCGAAATTCGCGGCGCAGGCGATCAAGAAGATCTCCGAGATCGAATGGAAGCCGCTGCACATCCTCAACAACGTCGCCGCCTCCGTCGGCAGCGTCATGAAGCCGGCCGGCTTTGACAAGTCGCAGGGGATCATCTCGGCAAACTATCTGAAGGACGTCTCCGACCCGCAATGGGCCAACGACGCGGGCATGAAGGCGTTCCTTGGCTTCATGGGCAAGGATTTCCCCGAGGGCGACAAGCTCGACGGTGGAACCATCGTTGGCTACGGCGTCGCGCAGACGCTGGTTCAGGTCTTAAAGCAGTGCGGCGATGACCTCACCCGCGAAAACATCATGAAGCAGGCCGCCAGCCTCAAGGACTTCCGCACCGAGGTCCTGCTGCCCGGCATCAAGATCAACACCTCCTCGACCGATTTTGCGCCGATCAGCCAGCTGCAGCTGATGCGGTTCAAGGGCGAAAAGTGGGAGCTGTTCGGCGACGTCATCTCTGGCGACGTCGGCGGCTGACCGGCTCCGCAAGGACCGCAACATTCACCCCCGCAAGCGAGCCTTGCGGGGGTTTTTCTTTTTCGGTAATCGGATGGACATGGATGTTTCGCCTATAACTCTCCTGGCCCGTCCCCCCCGTCCATGACCGACCGACGCCCACTCTTGCGCGCAATCTTTGATGCCGCGGTCGCCGCCGCGCATCCCGATGTCGTGCTGGGGTGGCATCTGCGCCCCCTGCCCAAGGGGCGCGTGATCTGCCTTGCCGCCGGCAAGGGCGCTGCGGCCATGGCCGCCGCCGCCGAGGCTCACTATCTCGACAAGCTTAGGCTCGATCCGGCGCGGCTGACCGGGATTGCCACCACCCGCCACGGCCACGGTGTGCCCACGCGGCGGATCAGGGTGGTTGAAGCCGGCCACCCGATGCCCGACGCGGCGGGGCTGCAGGCGGCGGAAGATACCTTGCAGCTGGCGCGGACTGCGCAAGGCGATGATCTGTTGCTGGTGCTGCTTTCCGGCGGCGGCTCGGCCAACTGGATCGCGCCCGCCGAAGGCATCACCTTCGCCCAAAAGCAACAGCTGACCCGCGCGCTGCTGCGCTCCGGCGCGCCGATCGGTGAGGTCAACACGGTCCGCAAGCATCTGTCGCGGATCAAGGGCGGACGGCTCGCGCGTGCAGGCAAGCTAGCGGAAATCGTCACGCTTGCGATCTCCGACGTGCCCCATGACGATCCTTCCGCGATCGCCTCGGGCCCCACCGTACCCGATCCGACCACGCTTGCCGATGCACGCGCGATCGTGGCCAAATACGGACTTGAGGTGGACGAGGCAATCCGCCGCGCACTGAACGATCCCTGCAATGAGAGCTGCAAGCAAGGCGACCCGGCGTTCGCCCGAGCACAGCTCGAGCTGATCGCACGGCCGCGCGCCTCGCTCGATGCTGCAATCAGGCTTGCCAAGGACGCAGGCTACGAGATCATCGACCTCGGCGCCGATCTCGAGGGCGAAGCGCGCGAGGTGGCCGCCGATCACGCGCGACTTGCCAAGACGGCACAAAGCCAGGGCAAGCGGGTTGCGATCCTCTCCGGCGGCGAGCTCACGGTGACGGTACGCGGCCAGGGGCGCGGCGGTCCCAATCAGGAATATGCGCTGGCGCTGGCCGCGCTGTTGAAGGATAGCAAGAATATCTCGGCGCTGGCCGGCGACACCGACGGTGCCGATGGCGGCGCGGGATCGGCGTCCGATCCTGCCGGCGCGATCGTCGACCAGGCGACGTTTGCGACCATGAAGGCGAAAAATCTCGATCCCGCCGCCTATCTCGCCAACAACGACGCCACGGCGTTTTTCGCCGCCACCGGCGACTTCCTGCTGACCGGCCCGACGTTGACCAACGTGAACGACATCCGGGTGATTTTGGTGGATTAGGCGCAATCCGCCGTCATGCGAACCAGCGGATCGCGCCCCGGCGTAGCAAGCCGATCGTCAGGCGGCGAGATCGTCTTCCAGGTCAAGCTCGGTCGCGGTCCGATTTCGGCCCGAGCGCTTGGCCTGATAGAGCGCCCGGTCGGCGCGCTCGACAAGGTCTCCAATCGACTCGCCGGGTTGAAACTCGGCGACGCCAATCGAGACCGTAATGGCTCCAAGCTCCTCGCCGGTCGAGCGCTTGCGCATCTTGCGCTCGGAAACGGTTGCTCGAATGCGCTCGGCGACGTCTCTGGCCGTTTTCAGCTCCGCGCCCTCCAGCACGCCGATCAATTCCTCTCCGCCGTAACGAGCGGCAAAGTCGGCCTCGCGAAGCAAGTCCCTGAACACGCCTGCGGTCAGGCGCAGCACCTGATCGCCCACTTGATGACCGTAGGTATCGTTGAATTGCTTGAAGTAGTCGATATCGACGAGCAGGACGCTCAAGGCACCGCCGGTCTCCATGGCCTTGATCTGCGCGGCATACAGCACCTCGTCGAGGGCCCGCCGGTTCGCCAGACCCGTGAGCGGATCGGTCTTCGCGCTTCGGTCGGACTGCGCCAGCGTCTCCCTTAGTTCGTCCAGTTCCTGAGAGGTCTTGTCGAAGCCGATTTCCAGGTTCTTTGCGCGTGACGTCGCCTTCAGCAACTCGTCGAGAAGGCTGCCGATCAGGGCTTTGGGGTCGGCTATTTCGGCTTGCGTCGAGACGTCCTGCAGCGTCTTGATCTGCGTGTTCTGGTCGTCGATGGCGCTCGCCAGAAGCTCCTTGGCGCTAGAGACCAATCCACGGATCTTGTCGGACAGATTGGCCTGCTGGCCGCCGATCAGATAGGTGCGAACGAGGTCGCGATTGATCACATCGTCGAACGTTTTTCCGTTGCCGATCAGCACGTCGATCGTCCGGTTCAGCTCGGTGGAGGAACGCGCGACATACTGAAACCAGATCGAAAAATTGTCCGGGCTGGGTGGAATGCGATGCTGCGACATCAGATCCATCGCCTGGCGTGCAAGTGAGCCGGCGTAGTCGAGGTCGAGCGAGTCAAAAATACCCAACGCCATCTTTCTTCCCGGGGGCAGGTCAGGGCAAAGCCACGGTCGCCTTCGCGCCAGTGCGGATGTCGCCAGCCGACCTGCGTCGCCCGGTAGCTAGTTACGACCATAAGCTTAAGACTTCCCTCCACCGCAGCTTTGGATTGAAAAATTCGGGCAGATTCTGCCTGCATCTGGTCAATGCGTTGGAAGCTTGCGTTAACCCTTCGATCGGATGAGGCAACGATCAGAACTCCCGCGCGATCTTTTTCAGCATCGAAAGCAGCGCGGCACGGTTGGCGGGTCCAAGCAGTTCGCCGAGCCGCGCCTCATGCTTGCTGGCAACGAGCCTTTTGGCGCGCGCCAGTACCGCGCGGCCCTTGTCGGTCAGGAGCAACACGTGAGAGCGGCGGTCGTTGGTGGAACGCACCCGCGCGCACAGATCCCTGCTCTCGAGGCCATCGAGCATCGCCACGAAATTCGGACGCAGGATGCCGAGCGTGTTGGCGATTTCGGTCTGGTTGCGACCCGGATTCTTCTCGAGAAGGAGCAACACCGAGAACTGCGCCGGCGTCAGTCGCAGCGGCGCCACGCAGCGCAGGAAGTCCTCGAAAATCCTGAGTTGCGCGCGCTTGAGCGAATAGCCGAGCAGGTCGGATAATTCCCCCATCTCGAGCGCGGCGCCCTCACTTGCTCCCTCGATGAGAGCTTTGCGGGAACCCACCCCACTCACGGTGGCGGTCTTGGAAACAGTCATCGCTTGCGGCTCGCGGTCCCGGTTGGCTGACAGGCGGCCGGCTTGGCGCGGCCTTGAGATTATATTGAATAATTGTTATCCGGCATACCAAATACCGGCGGCCGATTTCAACCACCGTCGGAGCGCGGACTAACGTCCGGCAGCTCCGGGCCGGATCGATTTGTTCATGGGGAGCGCCCGGTCTTGAACTCCACCATCATGCTGTTCCTGGTCCAGGATGGCATAACCAACGGCGCGATCTATGCGCTGCTCGGACTGGCACTGGTGCTGGTGTTCGCCGTGACGCGCGTGATCCTGATTCCGCAGGGCGAGTTCGTTACCTATGGCGCGCTGACCTACGCCTCGCTGGCGTCCGGTCAGATGCCGGGAACGGCGAAGCTCGCCGTGGCGATGGGGGCAGCCGCATTCCTGCTCGACCTGTTTGCCGCGCGCCGCACGCTGCACAAGGCACGGACCGCCCGCGCCTTCATTGTTGACATCGCGTTGCCAGCAATCGTGCTGGCACTGACAGTCTTTGCGGTCGGCCGGCATCCGCCGATCGGAATCTCGATCGTGCTCTCGCTCGCCATCGTGGCCTTGATTGGATTGTTCCTCTATCGCCTTGCCTTTCAGCCGCTGGCGCACACCTCGGTGCTGGTGCTTCTGATCGCCTCGGTCGGCTGCCATCTGGCGATGCAGGGGCTCGGACTGCTGTTCTTCGGCGCGGAAGGCCAACGCGGGCCGACGGTCGCGGACACCGCCCTCAACCTCGGCCCGTTGCGCTTCACCGGCCAGAGTCTTGCCGTTTACGCCATTACGGTTGCTTTCATCGGAGCGCTCTGGCTGTTCTTCGGGCTCACTCTCTACGGCAAGGCGTTGCGCGCCACCGCCGTGAACCGGCTCGGCGCGCGTCTTGCGGGCATAAGAACGACGCTGTCGGGACAGATCGCCTTCCTGCTCGCCTCGATGATCGGCGCACTGTCCGGCATCCTGATCGTACCCATCACCACGCTCTATTACGACACCGGATTCCTTATCGGGCTGAAGGGCTTTATCGCAGCGATCATCGGCGGGCTCGTCAGTTATCCCGTAACCGCAATCGCTGCGCTCATCGTCGGTATGGTGGAGGCCTTCTCCTCATTCTACGCCTCCAACTTCAAGGAGGTCATCGTCTTTACGCTTCTGCTTCCGGTGTTGCTGCTGCGATCGCTCGCCGTGCCCGAAGCCGAGGAAGAGAAGGACTGACGCGCGATGCGAGAGCGCCTGCCCGCACTGCTCTTTGCCGCGGTCATGGCCGCGATCCCGCTTCTGCCGAACATGCCGCCGTTCTGGATCGTTCTTTTCGATAATATCGGGCTGTCGGCGCTGGTCGCGATGGGTCTCGTTCTTCTCACCGGGGTCGGCGGTCTCACTTCGTTCGGACAGGCGGCGTTCTGCGGTTTTGGAGCCTACACCACCGCCGTCCTGACCACGGCCTACGGCCTGTCGCCGTGGCTTACGCTGCCGCTCTCGCTCGTGGTGAGCGGGATTGCGGCAGTGTTGCTCGGCCTCGTCACCGTGCGCCTTTTCGGCCATTATCTGCCGCTCGGCACCATCGCCTGGGGGCTCGGGCTGTTCTATCTCTTCAGCAAGCTCGAATTTCTCGGCCGCAACGACGGCATTTCCGCGATCCCGCCGCTGTCGATCGGCGCCTTCAGGCTGATCGATCCCAGTTCGATCTACTATGCGATATGGGCGGCGGTGCTGGTCTCTGCGCTCTTGACGACCAATCTCCTGGACTCGCGCACCGGCCGCGCCATCCGCGCGCTGCGGCGCGGACATATCGCGGCCGAAGCCTTCGGCGTGCAGACGCCACGCACCAAGCTGTTGGTGTTCATCCATGCAGCGGTACTGGCGGGACTTTCCGGCTGGCTCTATGCGCATTTCCAGCGCGCCGTCAACCCGACGCCGTTCGGCGCGCAGGCCGGCATCGAGTATCTCTTTGTCGCCGTGGTCGGAGGCGCCGGCTACGTCTGGGGCGGCGTGCTGGGAGCTGCGATCGTCGTCATCATGAAGGAGATTTTGCAGAGCTATCTTCCGCTAATCCTGCACGGCGAGGGCCAGCTCGAGACCATCGTGTTCGGCATCCTCCTGGTTGCCCTGTTGCAGCTGGCGCCAAGCGGCGTCTGGCCGCAGCTGATGTCGCTGTGGCCGTTCAAGCCAAAGCGCAGGCGCCCCGACACGTCGCTGACGCTACAACCCCGCGCGGCCGCACCGGGCGCGCCTGGCATCCTGCTCAAGCTCGACAACGCGCGAAAGCAGTTCGGCGGTGTAATCGCGGTGAACAATGTCTCTTTCGACGTCCAGGCCTGCGAGATCGTCGCGCTGATCGGTCCCAACGGCGCCGGAAAAAGCACGACATTCAACCTCATCACCGGCGTGCTGACCGCGACCTCCGGCACCATCTCCGTGGTTGGCAGGAAACTTCGCGACGCGCCGCCGCAGGAGGTGGCCAGACTCGGCATCGCCAGGACCTTCCAGCACGTCAAGCTGGTGCCCGACATGAGCGTGCTCGAGAATGTCGCGATCGGCGCTCATTTACGAGGATCAGCCGGCGCGCTCTCAAGCATGTTTCGGCTGGACCGCGACGATGAGGCAAGGCTGCTGGCGGAAGCCGCAAGGCAGATCGAGCGCGTCGGCCTCTCCGATCAGATCGACCAGCCAGCAGGTTCGCTCTCGCTCGGCCAGCAACGTATCGTGGAGATCGCCCGCGCACTTTGCGTCGATCCCATGCTGCTTCTGCTCGACGAGCCCGCGGCGGGACTGCGGCACATAGAGAAGCAACGGCTTGCCGCGCTGCTTCGTCAGTTGCGCGACGGCGGAACGTCGGTGCTGCTGGTCGAGCATGACATGGGATTCGTGATGGATCTCGCCGATCGCGTGGTGGTGCTCGACTTCGGCACCAAGATCGCCGAAGGCACCCCAAGCGCCATCAAGAGCAATCCGGAGGTGGTCAAGGCCTATCTCGGAGTGAGCGCATGAGCGCTTTACTGGCGGTCCATGACGCGCATGTTGCCTACGGCAAGGTCGAGGTGGTGCGGTCGGTGTCGCTGGACATCGCCGAGGGCGAGATCGTCACCATCATCGGCGCCAATGGCGCGGGCAAGACCACGTTGCTCAACGCCATCATGGGTATCCTGCCGCTGAGAGGCCGCATCGCGTTCGCCGGGCAGGATCTCTCAAGGCTCGAGATTGAGGACCGCGTCGGCCTTGGATTGAGCCTCGTGCCCGAACATCGCGAATTGTTCTGGAGCATGTGCGTGGAGGACAATCTTCAGCTCGGCGCCTTTAAGGTGGCGAAAACGCAGGCCCGCGATGCCTTCGAGCGCGTCTATGCGCTGTTTCCGCGGCTCAAGGAGCGGCGCAGGCAGCTCGCCGGCACGCTGTCCGGCGGCGAGCAGCAGATGCTGGCCATGGGCCGCGCCCTGATGGGGACACCGAAGCTGTTGATGCTGGACGAGCCGAGCCTGGGGCTCGCGCCCATCGTCGTTGCCGACATTTTCAGGACCATCGCCGAGCTGCGCAGCTCCCGCGTCTCGGTGCTACTGGTCGAGCAGAACGCGCAAGCCGCGCTCAAGATCGCCGACCGCGCCTATGTAATGGAGCTCGGCGAATTCGTGCTTGCCGGAACGGCCGCGGAGCTGGCAGCCAACCAGCGCGTTGCCGCAAGCTATCTCGGCTTCCAGCACGAAGGCGAGACCACAATCTAGTCGTTACTCGGAAATTCTGCCGTAACAGGAGCCGTTCCGACCGTTCAGTCGCGAGACTTCCCGAAAGCAATCTCAGTCAAGGCCCCCGCGCAACGAGCGCGCAGGAAGGAATCGTCAGCTGCCGTGCACGAAGGAAAAATCGAGCGGCTATTTCCGAGATGGTCAAATTCCGCAAGTCGCTATTGGTCTCGGTGATGTTCAGTCTGCGTCCGGAAGCCGACATCTGGCGCGTCCCTGCCCAATTTCGGCTAAGGCCAGAAGCAAACATCGGCTCGATCAAGCCAGAAGAATTCGGCTCACACGACCAACAACAGACCGGACACGAGTAAGACCAAAAGAATGAGGCGTCTGAAGATCTGTTCACTGACGTGACGGAACGCAAAGATGCCGAGTACGGCGCCCGCGATTAGAGCCGGAATGCTCAGGAGAAGATTAGCAAGCACCCCGACTGACAGGCTATGATGCATAATCATGAGTGCTAGCGCGAAGATCTGCATCGCCGCGATAAACGGCTGAACCAGGCCGCGCTGCTGGTTCTTGGGAACGCCGTGCATATCGCACCAGATGGTCGGCAGGGCACCCGGCATGGCCGTCAAACCGCCGATCAAGCCGCCTCCAAAGCCGACAAGCGCATTACGGCTTCGATTCATCAACTTGAGATGGGAGAGACTCGGCCGGAATAACATATAACCGGCATAGATCATGACCACGAGACCGAACACCTCCCGGAACGTCCGGGCATCTGTGTTTTGCAACAACCAGACAGCAATCGGCACGCCCAACATTCCCCCGAGCACCAGCACAAGACTTTGCTTCCATTCGATATCCCTGCGCAGCGCCCAGAGATTGGTCGCCTGGACCCCAACACTGCAGGCCATCATGAGCGGCACGGCTTCCATCGGCAACAATGTGTGCAGGAGAATCGCGCCTGCCACAGCCGAGAAAGCAAATCCCGCAAAGCCCGAAACGAAAGCTCCAAGAAAAACGGCGACGCTAAGCAATAGAAACGAACCATTGCCGCCCATGACTGAAAATCCTCACAACAGCGCTGGTCTCAATTGAGTGCCGCTAGTTGCCGTATGAAACGATTGCTTCCTTTTGTTCGGCCGTCTCGCTGGGCAATGCACGTTGCACCAGTGTTCCGGCCAGGACGTGAAGGACCAAAAATGCGAGTGCGATGATGGCGAGCAGGAGGCTCTCGCTAAAGGCAGGAAACCGGAAAGAACTTGATGAAGACCGCTCAGCGATCGCCATTGTCGCCGCCCCCCGCGTTCGGCTTGAAGCGGCTATCCCGGCTGCCATCGATCAGATGACGATGGGTTCGGAGGAAACGCTGCGCCTGAAGGCGCCGCGAGTGGTGAAGGCTCTCGAGAATCCGCGCGAAAAAGCCGGTGTTCTTCCTGGCGGCAAACGTTGTGCGAGCAGTTCTTGCCCACGGAATTGATGAGTATTTCATTACGGCAAGTCCGCAATCGGAAAATAATATGCACTGACAATGGCTCAATTCTCCGCACTTGCTTGTGCGCATTTTCACATTCAGAAATAATGTTGCTGTGTCGGACCGCCAGGCGACAACCCCGAAGCAACGCTGCAATAGACGAAGCGACGAGCTCAAGCGGGCCTTGCCCACGAAAGATGCAAGGCAGCGTTCCGAACTTCCTCGTCGTGGCCACACGAGCACATAGGCGCGATAAGGCTATTGCAACTCATGGCTGTCGTCTTGTCGATCAGCGCACGAAGAGTTCGCCTTGCGTGCAAAGGTCAGCCCTGTCCTGCACCCGGACGCACCTCGCCGGGAGAGGCACCGAAACGTTTTCGAAAGGCCCGATAGAACGAGGCGAGACTATTGAAGCCCCAGGCATAGGCGATGTCGGTGACGGAACGATCCCTGTTCACCGGACTTGCGAGGGCCGCACGACATTCCTCAAGCCGCCGGGATTGGACATGCTCCGCAAAACTTTTTCCGGTCGGCTCGAAGAGAAGATGCAACTGCCGGACGGAAACTTTGATAGCGGCGGCTGCCTGCGTGGGTGTCAGCCCGGGGTCCGTCAGATGTTTCGATATGTAATCTTTCGCCTGCTGCAGCTTGGCGGCCCGAATTGCCCCTTGTTGCGGGCCCGGTGACCCGCCGCAGCTCAACGCGAGAAGACGACAGAGATTGTCGATGACCGCAGGCTGTTGCAAATGGTCGAGTGTGTCGATGGTTTCATTCAGGGCCTCCAGATAGGAGCGGACGATCGCGTCCGGACCGTCCGAACCGGTCAGATGGATCGACAACGGCCGCCTGTCGAACGAAAGGTGCGGCTCGATCCAGGCTCGTGGAAGAAACCATCGGCGATAGTCATGCGCGCTTTGCGCTTTGTTCGTGAACGGAATGGTTGGATCCATGAGCAGCAGATCGCCGCGCGCGGTAACGAATTCGTTGCCGGCATGCTCGAACAGCGTTCCTTCGCTTAGCTCCTGGTGGAGCCAG
>Ga0306921_10006902_pt1 | contig 11869 bp, 9 predicted proteins | sample sta12Cox44000080_FD_203760 | JGI IMG/M metagenome (GOLD analysis project Ga0306921, IMG submission 203760) | Lab enrichment of tropical soil microbial communities from Luquillo Experimental Forest, Puerto Rico - statoxic.12C.oxic.44.000.080 (v2)... | ecosystem: Environmental > Terrestrial > Soil... | reverse complement strand
GGCGCGGCGTTATTCCCGTTCGTCACGGCAGAAACCCTGTGGATTCGCGCATTCGGCTCGGCTGCGTTTCTCCTGTTGAATGTGGTGCTTTGCATTGGACCGCTCTGTCGCCTGGACTCTCGCTTTCTGCCGCTGCTGTATAACCGGCGGCATCTGGGCGTCACGACCTTTCTTCTCGGATTGTTGCATGGGGCCTTCGGGATCTTTCAGTTTCATGCCCTAGGCGACAAGGACCCGCTCGTGAGTCTGCTGATTTCCAATCGCCATCTCGCGAGTGTGCCGGACTTTCCCTTTCAGCAGCTCGGTTTCGCGGCGCTCCTGATTCTCTTCCTGATGGCGGCGACCAGCCACGATTTCTGGCTTCGCAATCTTACCCCGCCCGTCTGGAAGACGCTGCACATGCTGGTTTATCTGGCGTATGCGCTGCTCGTGGCCCATGTCACTCTGGGCCTGTTGCAGTCGGAGACCAGCCCTGCGCTGGCAGGAGGTGTTGCGCTCAGTGTGATCCTAGTTTCTTCACTGCATTTCGCCGCTGCCCGGAAGGAACGGCGCAAGGACGCACAGAAGCTCGAAGCACGCACGAAGGGGTTCGTGGACGCCGTTGCTATCGATGGGATCCCGGAAAAATGCGCCGCTGTCGTTTCCATGAACGGCGAGCGCGTTGCCATCTTCAAATTCGACGGTAAGATTTGCGCGATTTCGAACGTTTGCCGCCACCAGAATGGCCCTCTGGGCGAGGGCCGAATTATCGATGGTTGTGTCACCTGCCCCTGGCATGGGTACCAATATTCGCCCGAAACGGGAACCTCGCCACCGCCGTTTACGGAAAAGGTCTCGACCTTTCGGACGAAGGTCGTGGATGGCCGCGTGTGGATCGATCCACGGCCGAATCCTCCCGGCACTCGTGTCGAACCCTCGCGAATCCCCGGCCCGGAGGTTCGGCTATGAGCGATTTTTACGTCGGCTATCTCCCAAAGGCTCCGGAAGCACTTGCGCGACGAACGAAGCGGACGGCGGCCCTGTTGCTCATCCTTGCTGTTGGAGCATCCGCGCTCTTTGCGATCTCCCAGCGAACGGTGAGTGCTCCTTCGACATTCGAATTCGGCAACGACCGTACATTTGAGGGCATTCTCATCGCTTCACCCTATCCGGCCTTGCTCGTTGCGCGACCGAACGCTTTGCCGGACCAGCCGCAGTATTCCTACTATTCGCTCGTGTCATCCGGAAAACATGGAGCCGATTCCATAGCGTCCAGCTTTGACCGCAAAGTAGTGCGCTTGCGAGGGACGTTGATCTACCGGGAGGATCAGACGATGGTCGAAGTCGTCGCCGATTCCGTCGCTCCGGTCGACACCAATCCGTCCGCACTGCCAGCCTCCGACGAGCTTGGCAGATTCACGCTGGCTGGAGAAATTGTGGACTCCAAATGCAATTTCGGCGTGATGAACCCCGGGCGGGGCAAGGTCCACAAGGACTGTGCCGTGCGCTGCCTGAGCGGCGGGATTCCGCCAGCATTCGTCACGGATGATTTCGAGGGCCGACCGGCTACGCTTCTCCTCACCATCGACGGAGGCAAGCCGCTCCCGAAAGAAGCCTTCTTGCCCCACGTGGCCCAACCGCTCCACTTGGTCGGCGCCGTCCGCAAGACGGGCGACGAGCTATTCTTCGAAGTCGAACCCTCCTCGCTATCTGCGGCGCGGTAAGCGGGCTGCGAAAATTCCTGCATCCTCGCCACCCCGGCCGCATCCAATGGGGTCAAACCGCCCGGAGCGTGCCATCCCATGGACGACAAATACGCCATCAACGTGGCGAAGACCATCTATCGCGAAGCTCAAGAGCAAGGCGACGTTGAAAAACTACTTTCCGTATTCGGGACCAGCGGATTCACGGACATGTCGGCGGGGCAGCCCAGCAGCTACGGACAGGAGGCCCGAACCATCCTTCGCGATCGCGCCACACAACTGTTTGCCGAATACACCCTGCGGCTGAACGTCATCATCATCGATGTGGTGGTCCAGTCCGATACTGCCCGAGACCATGGCTGGCACGAATGGATCCTGACTCCCAAGGCTGGGGGGCCCGCAGTGCGCATGCGGGACCGTTACTTAGAGTTGTGGAACCGTGAGCCAGACGGATCCTGGAGAATCTCGCTCTTCCTGAACAACACCGACGTACGCGAGCAGGTCGGTTCCAGCGTGAGCCGCTGGTTCATGACCGAAGAGCCGGCCAACGCCGCCTGAGCGCTATTTGTTCTTGATTTTGTCGTACAGCCGGCGGCTGAAACCGTCCGGCATCTTATACTCCACACCATCAGCCACCAACTTGACGACATTGCGAGCTCCATCCAGAATCGCTGTGCAGTGCGCGCAGACTTTGAAATGCGCTTCCATCCGCACACGGAGTTCCGGCTCGACATCATTGTCGATAAAGTTGGAGATCTCCTTCCAAACCTCCAGGCAGCTGATCTCAATCACCCTCATTCGATACTCTTGGCCCTAAAAAGATTCAAGTCTGTCGTGTCCGCAAGTCCTACCAAGCTCGAACCTTAGCATATTCCTGGCGTCCCAGGGACCAGTTCCCGTCTATCCCGGGCGCCAACGCGTCCCGCATTTGCAGGCGTGCCCGCAGGAGTCGCGTCTTGACGTTGCCAGTGCCGATGCCAAGCACCTGCGCTGTTTCCTCAATCGAGAGATGCTGGATGTCCCGTAGAACCAAAACCTCGCGATACTTCTCTGGGAGCGACGCCATAGCGCGCTGCAGCGCATCCCGCAGTTCCTTGCGCTCGAGAGCCTCGGAAGGAATCTCCCGCCAGTCGGCGAAGTCGCGCGGGAAATACTCTCCGTCCTCCCCGTTCTCCGGTTCATCGATGGATTCGTAGAGGTGTTTACGGGCTTTACGGATCTTCAGGCGGGCTTCGTTAATGCAGATTTGGATGATCCAGGTGCTGAATTTGCTTTCCCCACGGAACCGGCTAATGTTGGTAAAGGCCTTGAGGACAGCTTCCTGGGCGACCTCTTCCGCGTCCGCCTCGTTATTGAGGATACCCATGGCGGCGGCAAAAAGAGCTCTTTCGCAGGGCTGGACGAGCCGGTAGAAGGCTTCCTTGCATCCCGCCCCGGCCTGTTGCACCAATTCCGATTGGCGTGTTTCCAAAGATGGATTGAGCTCTTCCATCCTTACGAATTCCCCATCCACGGGCAGAGTCACGCGCGGCAACCCTACCTGCGCTTTCCTTCAATTCGGCTTGAAACCACAGAAACGACCACTTATCCCGAATCGGATGCAACGCCATCAGAAAAGACGCAACGATTTTCGTGCGAATTTTGCCAGCGTTGCGCACTTTCTTTGACACCTTTTTTGGACTTTCGTATCCCATGGCACATGAACGGCACGCAAGCACTGACCACAAATGCTCCGGCCGATCTAACGCCTAAGTTTACCGGTCGGCCGGAGGTCAGCCGGCGGCACCAGGCCGTTGTCGCTTTCGCGGAGAATTGGCCGGAATACCTGATGGAAGCCGCCGAGCTGGGACTATTCATGGTCTCCGCTTGTTCGTTCACGGTCCTTCTCGAGCATCCGGCTTCTCCTGTGCGTCAGATGCTACCGAGTCCGCTGCTCCGCATGGCGCTCGTCGGTATCGCGATGGGGCTTACACTTCTCGGGCTGATTCACACGCCCTGGGGGAAACGTTCCGGCGCGCACATGAACCCCGCGACAACGTTGATGTTCTTTCGCTTGGGCAAAGTCGAAAATTGGGATGCGTTGTTCTATATGCTGTTCCAATTCGTCGGCGGGATCACCGGAGTAACGGTTTCGGCCCTGATTCTCGGTCCGGTGTTGGCTCATCCGAATGTGAACTTTGCCGCCACGCAGCCTGGCCGGTCGGGAATTCCGGCTGCCTTCGCGGCGGAACTCGTCATTTCTTTTCTTCTCGCGTTCACGGTCCTCACAGTTTCGAACACCGCGCGACTTTCCCATTTCACACCATACTTCGCGGCGACGCTGGTGGCGACCTACATCACGTTTGAGGGGCCATTCTCCGGCATGAGCATGAACCCTGCGCGAACGCTGGGGTCTGCGTTACCCGCCCATGCCTTCCATGCGCTCTGGATCTATTTCACGGCTCCGCCCATAGGGATGTTGCTTGCGGCCGAGCTCTATCTGCGACTGCGATCCGCGAGGGCGGTCTACTGCGCGAAATACCATCACAACAACTCGATGCGGTGCATCTTCCGCTGCCGCTACGCGGAGCTGCCACGGACCTGATTGGCTTTGATCGAGATCAAACGACCTGGAGAAAGAACATGACGGGTACTGAACAACACTTTGACGTAATCATCGTCGGCTCGGGCGCGGGTGGCGGTACACTCGCCCACTCGCTTGCGTCTACGGGGAAGAAAATCCTGATTCTGGAGCGTGGGGGCTATGTTCGGCGCGAAAAGGCCAATTGGGATTCACGCGCGGTGAACGTCGAAGCGAAATACCAGACGAAGGAACAATGGCGCGACAAGAAGGGGAATCCGCTTCGCCCCCACACGAACTATTACGTCGGCGGCAACACGAAGTTCTATGGCGCGGCCCTGTTTCGCTTGCGCCGCAAGGACTTTGGCGAGATTCGCCACGTCGGCGGTGTCTCACCCGCTTGGCCGATCTCCTACGACGATCTCGAGCCCTATTACCTGCAGGCGGAGCGTCTGTATCACGTGCACGGTCAGCGCGGTGAAGATCCTACGGAGGCTGCGGCGAGCGGGCCGTACCCGCACCCGCCGATCAGCCATGAGCCTCGCATTCAACAGCTCAGTGAAGACTTCGCGCGGCAGGGCTTGCGTCCGTTTCATACCCCGCTCGGGCTGCAGATCGATGAAGCGAATCCCGTGGCCAGCAAGTGCATCCGCTGCGACACGTGTGACGGCTACCCCTGCCTCGTTGATGCCAAGTCGGACGCCCAGGTGATTTGCGTCGATCCCGCGCTCCGGTTCCCGAACGTTTCGCTGATGACGGATTCCTACGTGGAGAAGCTCGAAACAAGCTCGTCCGGCCGCGAAGTGTCGCGGGTCGTGGTCCGGCAAAACGGCCACACCATCGGGCTTTCGGCGGACGTCGTTGTCGTTTCTTGCGGCGCCATCAACTCCGCGACGCTTCTCCTTCGTTCGGCGAACGACAAACATCCGCGCGGCCTGGCGAACAGTTCCGACATCGTGGGCCGCCACTATATGGGCCACGTCAATTCCGTGATGCTCGCGCTTTCAAAGTGCCCGAATCCGACGCTGTACCACAAGACTCTCGCCGTGAACGATTTCTATTTTGGTTCGAAAGAGTGGGAATACCCCATGGGACATTTCTCCTTCGTGGCGAAACTCGACGGCGTGGCGCTTTCGGCAGGCGCGCCGGCGATCGCCCCGGGCTGGACGCTTGATTTAATGGCCAAACACTCGCTGAGTTTCTGGCTTACATCGGAGGATTTGCCGGACCCGAATAACCGCGTGACGCTCGATCGCGAAGGAAATATCGTCCTGAGCTACACGCCCAGCAACCAGGAAGCCCATCACCGGTTGATCGCAAAGCTGAAGCAACTGCTGAATCAGCAGACCGCCTGCGGTGTTCACGGACACGAGTGTCACCAGGGCCTTTTCGCCCGTAATCTGTTTCTTGGTGATCAGATTCCTCTCGCTGGCGTCGCTCATCAGAACGGCACGATCCGTTTCGGCAACGATCCGCGAAGCTCTGCCCTGGACGTTCAGTGTAAGGCGCACGATCTCGACAACCTGTACGTCGTGGACGGCAGCTTCTTCCCGTCCAGCGCCGCCGTCAACCCTGCGCTGACGATTATGGCCAATGCCTTGCGCGTGGGAGAGCATCTGAAGCAACGCCTGGGGACGTCGTCCAAACCATCGGCTGCATCCACCTCACTCGCCGGAGCACCACATGCGTCGTAGTGTTGTTCGCTTCCTGCTGACACTTGTCGTTTGCTTGAGCGCGGTAACGGCGTGTTATCCGCAATCCGCAGCACCCAGCCAGGCGCATGCCTCATTTGTTCAGGCGGTCGGACCGATCCAGATGACCGTTAGCGACATGGATCGCGCTGTTCGCTTTTACTCCCAGGTACTGACGTTCGAGAAGATTTCGGATACGGAAGTCTATGGCGACGAGGTCGAGCAACTGTTCGGGGTCTTCGGTGCACGTGTTCGTCTCGTGCGCTTGCGACTCGGAAACGAGTCCATTGAGTTGGCGCAATTTCTCGCGCCGCGAGGCCGCCCGATTCCCGGGGATTCGCGAAGCAATGACCTATGGTTCCAGCACATTGCGATCATCGTCAGCGACATGGACCGCGCCTACGCGATTCTTCGACGGAACAAGGTCGAACACGCGTCGTCCGGTCCGCAGCTTCTGCCGGATTGGAACAAAAATGCCGGTGGAATTCGAGCGTTCTACTTCAAGGACCCGGACGAGCATCCGCTGGAAATCTTGCAGTTTCCCGCCGACAAAGGAAATCCCAAGTGGCACCAGCCCTCGGATCGCCTGTTCCTCGGGATCGACCACACCGCCATCGCCGTCGCCGACACCGACTCCAGTCTGAAGTTCTATCGCGAATTGCTCGGCTTCCGCGTGGCCGGTGAAAGCGAGAACTACGGCACGGAACAGGAACATCTAAACAATGTGTTCGGAGCGCGACTGCGCATCACCGCGCTGCGAACTGACGCGGGGCCGGGAATCGAGTTGCTCGAGTATCTCAGCCCGCGTGATGGAAGGCCCTTTCCCGTTGACGAGCATGCCAATGATCTTGTGCATCGCGCCACCATTTTGGTTACCGATGACGCCGACGGCGCGGCGCAAAAACTGCTTGCTGCCAAGGCAAAGTTTGTATCCTCGGGTGTCGTTTCGACTCATATGTACAACCTGGAATTCCGCAAGGCATTTCAGCTGCGTGATCCCGATGGTCACCCCATCGAAGTGGCCGCGCAATAGCTCCGAGTTGGATAAAAGAACCATGAACGCCGAAGAAAAAAGACTGCAGGAATCGCGTGACCGGCAGGTTCACTGGAAGCGCTGGGGACCGTATCTGTCCGAGCGGCAGTGGGGGACGGTGAGGGAGGACTACAGCCCCGGTGGTACAGCCTGGGATTATTTCCCGCACGATCATGCGCGCTCTCGCGCGTACCGGTGGGGCGAGGATGGTATTGCCGGGATTTCGGACCGGCATCAATTGATCTGCTTCGCGCTTGCCATGTGGAATGGACACGATCCCATCCTCAAAGAGCGGCTGTTCGGGCTCACCGGCGATGAGGGGAACCACGGCGAGGACGTCAAGGAATACTACTTCTATCTCGACTCCACACCGACGCACTCGTACATGAAGGCTCTGTACAAGTATCCGCAGCAAGAATTTCCTTACCGGGTCCTGGTCGAAGAGAATCGTCGCCGCACGCGCCACGACTTTGAATACGAACTACTGGATACCGGTGCCTTCAACGAGAACCGCTACTTCGATGTGCTCGCCGAATATGCCAAAGCCAGCTCCGAAGACATCCTCGTCAAGATTAGCGTGACGAATCGGGGGCCGCTCGAAGCGATCCTCTCGCTGCTTCCGACGATCTGGTTCCGCAATAGCTGGTCCTGGGGTAATGACCCGTACCGGCCGTCGCTCAGTGCCGCAGGCAGTCTGGCGATTCCCAAGGAGTACGGGATCCCTGGCGCTGCGGTCATCGAAGTTGATCACAAGACCTACGGCCGGCGTTGGCTCCTCTGCGAGGGCGAGCCTGAGCTTCTTTTTACCGAGAATGAAACAAACGCACAGCGTCTCTTTGCGTCGCCGAATGCATCGCCTTTCGTCAAGGACGGGATCAACGACTACGTCGTGCATGGGAAGCGCGAGGCCGTGAACCCTGCAAAGGTTGGCACCAAGGCCGCCGCTCACTATCGTCTCCGGATTGCGCCGGGTGCGTCGGTGACGGTGCGTCTCCGCCTGACCGACAAAGAGCCCAAGATTGTGCGGGCGTCGGCGCCACGGCTTGTGCTGAGAGATTCACCCAAGACCGAATTGCTCGGCCAATCGTTCGAATCGATCTTCGCATCGCGGCGCCTGGAAGCCGATGAATTCTATGCTCGGCGCGTTCTACGAGGGCTTTCGGAGGACGCTCGAAACGTACAACGACAGGCATTCGCTGGCCTCTTGTGGTCCAAGCAGTTTTATCACTTTGACGTCCGCGCCTGGCTCCATGGCGATCCCGTGGGCCCACCACCGCCCGAAAGCCGGAAAAAAGGCCGCAATCACGAATGGTCGAATCTTTACAACGCCGACGTCGTTTCGATGCCCGACAAATGGGAATATCCCTGGTATGCCGCCTGGGACCTGGCATTTCACTGCATTCCGCTCGCGCAGATCGATCCGGATTTTGCGAAAGAGCAGCTTAAGCTTCTCCTACGCGAATGGTATATGCATCCGAATGGTCAGTTGCCGGCCTATGAATGGGCCTTCGGCGATGTGAACCCGCCGGTGCATGCCTGGGCCGCCTGGCGCGTATACAAGATCGAAAAGCGCATCCGTGGCAAAGCCGACCGCAATTTCCTCGAGTGCATCTTTCACAAGTTACTGCTGAACTTCACCTGGTGGGTGAATCGCAAGGACGCGGAGGGCATGAATATCTTCCAAGGCGGATTCCTGGGTCTCGACAACATTGGTGTATTCGACCGCTCCGCTCCGCTTCCGACCGGCGGCCATCTCGAGCAATCCGACGGCACGAGCTGGATGGGCATGTACTGCCTAAACATGCTGGCCATCGCGCTCGAACTCGCCCGGGAGAATCCCGCCTACGAAAGCGTTGCCAGCAAGTTCTTCGAGCACTTTGTGCACATTGCTCACGCCATGAACGACCGGGGCGGCGAAGGCATCGAACTCTGGGACAAGGAGGACGGCTTCTATTATGACGTGCTCCATCTGCCCAACGGCGCCCGCCACTACCTGAAGGTGCGCTCGCTCGTCGGCCTGATTCCGCTTCTGGCCGTCGAAACCTTGGAACAGGACATCGTCGATCGTCTTCCCGGCTTCAAGCGCCGGATGCAGTGGTTCATCGACAACCACCCCGATGTTCCGGAGCATATAGAAACAGCCGAGCATGAAGGTAAGGGTGTGCGCCGCCTGCTTTCGCTCGTCAACCGAGGCCAGCTCGAGAGTGTCGCTCGCTACTTGCTTAGCGAGTCCGAGTTTCTCTCTCCCTACGGAATCCGGGCCATCTCGAAATTCCATAAAGAGAGCCCCTACGTCTTTCGCACGAATGGAACGGAACATCGCGTCGATTACGAACCAGCGGAATCGAGCACTGGTCTTTTCGGCGGAAATTCCAACTGGCGCGGGCCCGTATGGTTTCCGATCAATTTCCTGCTGATCGAGGCGCTGCAGAAATTCCACTACTTCTACGGTGACAGTTTGACCGTCGAACTGCCAACCGGTTCAGGACGTTTAGCCACACTGTGGGAGGCTGCTGCGGAGATTTCGCGCCGGCTGACTAGAATCTTTCTCCGATCGTCGGACGGAACACGTCCCGTGTATGGTGGCCTGGAGAAATTCCAACAAGATCCGCACTGGAAAGACCTGATCTATTTCCACGAATACTTTCACGGCGATAACGGGGCGGGGATTGGCTCCAGTCACCAGACCGGCTGGACCGGGCTTGTTACCAAGCTGATCGAGCAAAGCGGCGAAGGAATATAGGCAGGGATTTAGAATCGACAAATCAAGGAGAGCACAATGCGAGCAGTGGCAGCAGAAAGCAAAAGCATTAAGAGTCAGGAACGCGAACGGGTGAAAGCTGTCGCGGTCATTCCCGGAAAACCGAACACAATTCATCTTCGCGAAGTGCCAAAGCCCGCCGTTTCAGACGTTCCGAAGGGCCGTGGTGTCTTGGTGAAAATCCTTCGTGTCGGCGTCGATGGCACGGACAAGGAAATTAACGCGGCCGAATACGGAGCTGCTCCTGAGGGCGACGATTACCTTATCGTGGGCCATGAAAGCTTCGGCATCATCGAGGAGGTTGGGGCGAACGTCACCGAGTTCAAACCGGGTGATTACGTCTCGCTGACCGTACGCCGGCCTGGTTCGAGCCTTTACGACTCAATCGGTACCTACGACATGACCACGGACAACACGTATTTCGAGCGCGGCATCAATCTCCGCCACGGCTTCCTAACGGAATACATCGTCGACGAACCCGAATACATCATTCGTGTTCCGGAAAACATGAAGGAAGTCGGCGTCTTGATGGAGCCGATGAGTGTTGCCCAAAAGGCCATCGACCAAGCTTATCGAATTCAGCAGCGCCTGCGCGTATGGCAGCCGAAGCGCGCAGCGGTGATGGGTTCTGGAACGCTGGGTCTTCTGGCCACGTTGGTGCTGCGTCTACGTGGCCTGGAAGTCGCCACGTTCGGCAACACGATGCCGCCTACGCTCAACAGCAGTTTGATCGAGGAATTGGGTGCGCGATACATCAGCACGAAACAAATGTCACTGACCGAGGCGTCCGCGAAACATGGCCCGTTCGATCTGATCCTCGAAGGCACGGGCTACTCGCCCCTCGTTTTCGAAGCCATGAATGTTCTGGCGAAGAACGGTGTTCTCGCGATGGTCAGTGTAACCGGCGGCTCTCGCCAGCTCGAAGTGCCGGCCGATAAAATCAACCTGGGTTTCGTTCTCGGCAACAAAGTCGCCTTCGGCAGCGTCAACGCCAACCGAGAATACTTTGAGACTGGTGTTAAGGATCTCTCCACCGCCGAATTGCAGTACCCAGGCTGGTTGAAGAGGCTGCTTACTCATCCCGTCAGGGGTCTCGAACATTATGGAGAGATGATGCGGATACTTACCGAGGCAAAAGGCTCGATAAAAGTCTATTGCGAAGTCGCGGCTATCGAAAGTTCGCAGACGTCGGCCGCCGCAATCTAATCGTCCGCCTACATCGGGCATCATCAGCCCATAGCGATTGCTGGTGGAAGCTAGAGGGTGGCGCGGCATCATCCTCCCTGCTACGGACGCACCCATGCAATGAGGAACGAGTTTCGACACCGTCAGATGCATCTCAAGTTCGCTGCACATCGTTAGAGGAGTTTCAATGTACGATGAATCGGAAAAACCACGTGCTTTGGTCTGCACTGAGGTTTGGGGCGGCAATCGAAAGGTCATTCGCACGGTAAAGCTGCCGAGTCTGATCGCATGGGTAGCTTCGGTTCCCCTCAATGAGGGAGAAGGCGGAGGAGACCTTCACTGTATGTCCGTTTGCGATTACGACCTGATCTCGCGCGTGGCCCTGGCCGACGTGAGCGGCCATGGTAGCGAAGTGGATGGCGTGACTCAGACACTGCACAAGCTAATGCACAAGAACATTAACACGTGGGACCAGTCAGACTTCATGCGAGGGGTCAATGACGCGTTCCGCCAAGGCGGCAATAATAAATATGCCACGGCGATCGTCTTGAGTTTTCATCGAGTCCTGGGCCGGCTGGCGTTCAGCAACGCTGGGCATCTGCCTCCGTTGTGGTATCACGCTGCCCGAAGAGCCTGGGGCTGGCTTGAGGAGGGAACGGAAGCCAAAAAGGTTTCGGGCTTACCTGTGGGGTTGATTCCTGGGACCGAATATAGTCAGACGGTTGTGTCTTTGAAGCCATCAGACCTTCTAGTGCTGTACACAGATGGCATCACCGAGGCAGGGAACGAGACGGGACACGACCTGGGACGAGAACAACTTCTGGAATGGGCACGCGGAGCTCCAGTGGACTCTCCGAAAGCGCTGGGAGAAAACCTGCTTCAACGACTGGAGTTGTTCCGAGGCAAGATTCGCAGTGACGATGAAACATTGCTGGTGTTGCAACGTGAAGAAGAATC
>Ga0306921_10006901_pt1 | contig 11870 bp, 10 predicted proteins | sample sta12Cox44000080_FD_203760 | JGI IMG/M metagenome (GOLD analysis project Ga0306921, IMG submission 203760) | Lab enrichment of tropical soil microbial communities from Luquillo Experimental Forest, Puerto Rico - statoxic.12C.oxic.44.000.080 (v2)... | ecosystem: Environmental > Terrestrial >... | reverse complement strand
TTCCAATATCGCGTCGAACACTGGGGTGAGCTCGCCGGGCGACGAATTGATGACCTGAAACACCTCGGCGGTCGCGGTCTGCTGCTCCAGGGCCTCGCGCGTCTCGGTCAACAGCCGCGCATTTTCCATCGCGATGACCGCCTGCGCCGCGAAGTTCTGCAATAGCGCGACCTGTTTGTCGGTAAACGGCTTGACCTCTTGGCGATAGACCGTCAGCATGCCGAGCAGGGCATTATCCTTCCGCAACGCTACGGCGAGATGGCTGCGGGCGCCGCCGAGATCGACGATAGCGCGGCGGTACGGGTCGCCGCGGCGGTACGGTTCCTCATCCATCAGGTCGAGATTGTGGACGACGTTCTCGCCGGCCAGAATTCGCGCCGGTGCGGTCCCCGGCCCGAGCCCAGCCGGATTGCCGGCACGGAACTCGGCAAAGGCGGGCGGTACGCCGCGCATCGCCACACCGTGAAAGCTTTGTCCGTCGAATACGTTGAGGACCCCGAAGGCACCGCTGCACAGGCGCAGTGCCTTCTCGAGCATCACATCGAACACGGGGCCGAGATCACCAGGCGACGCATTGATGACCTGCAACACCTCGGCGGTCGCGGTCTGCTGCTCCAAGGCTTCGCGCGTCTCGGTCAAGAGCCGCGCATTCTCCATCGCGATTACTGCTTGGTCGGCAAAAGTCGTGACGAGTGCAATCTGCTTGTCAGTGAACAGTTCAACCCGTTTGCGCGCCAAGCCGATCACGCCGATCGGCGAGCCCTCGCGGAGCAGTGGTACCCCCAGCAGGGTATGGACGCCGCCCTCCCGCGCGTCGTCCTTGGCCTCGTAGAGGGGGTCGGTCCAGGCATCCTCGATCTGCACGGCGCGCGCCTCGAGCGCGGCCCGACCGACGACTGTGCCCGTTCCCGGTAAGAGTACCAGTTCCCGCCCACGCGCTGCATAAGGCGAGGTCGGCGCGTCACCGCCCGCCCAGCGATATTCGCCATTCTGGTTCCGGTAGATACCCGCGTGGTCGGCCCGGCACAGTCGGATCGCGCTGGTGACAACGGCCTCCATAACCGCGTCGAGATCGAAGGTCGATCGGCTAATGACTTTCAGTACATCGCTAGTCGCGGTCTGGTATTCGAGCGATTCCTGCAGATCGCGTGTGCGCTGCCGCAACTCGGTGATCAGCCGCGCATTCTCCATCGCAATGACCGCCTGCTCAGCGAAGCTCTGCAGCAGTGCGATCTGTTTGTCGTAAAACGGCCGCACTTCCTGCCGGTAGACAGCCAAGTGACCAAGCAGCTTGCCATCTTTCCGCAAGGCCACCGCGACATGGCTGCGGGCGCCGCAAAGATCGACGAGCGCCCGACGGTTCGGGTCGCCCCGCTCGTAGGGCTCCTCAACCTTCAAGTCCGCATTGTGGATCACGTTCTCGCCTGCGATGATGCGGGCCGGGCCGGTTCCCGTTCCGAACGCCATCGGGCTGCGCCTTCGGTATTCCGCATAGGCGCCGGGCACGCCGCGGTCGGCGGCATGATGGAAGCGCTCGCCATCGTAGGTGTTGATCATGCCGAATGCGGCGTCGCACAAGCGAAGCGCCCTTTCGAGCATCGCATCGAACACCGGCGCGAGGTCGCCGGGCGAGGAGTTGATGACGCCGAGCACCTCGGCAGTCGCGGTCTGCTGCTCCAAGGCCTCGCGCGTCTCGGTTAGGAGCCGCGCGTTTTCCATCGCAATCACCGCCTGAGCCGCGAAATTTTCTAGCAGCGCGATCTGCTTGTCGGAAAATGGCCTCATCTCCTGCCGAAAGGCAGCTATATAACCCAGGAAATCGGCGTCTTTCCGCAGCGGCACATAAAGCACGGTACGCAGCCCGTATTGGGCGCCGGCTTTTGCCCTCGGATCGTCGGGCCGCTGCCGAGCCAGTTCGGTCAGGTCAGCGATTTGAACAACTCGTTCGCCGCCCAGCAGCCGCGATGGCGGAGACCCGGGAGGCGGATCAAAGGGCTGGCGGAGCAGCTCCGCTAGAGAACCGGAGACGCCTCTGACCGCAACGCCAGAAAATTTGCCATCCTCATAAAGCTGGAGGGCGCCGAGAGTGACCCCACAGAGACTATGCGCCTTCTCCAGTATTGCATCAAACACTGGCCCGAGGTCGCCGGGCGAGCTGTTGATGACTCCCAACACCTCGGCGGTCGCGGTCTGCTGCTCCAACGCCTCGCGCGTCTCGGTCAACAGCCGCGCGTTTTCCATTGCAATGACCGCTTGCGCCGCAAAATTCTCCAGCAGCGCAATCTCTTTCTCACTAAAGGGGCGGACCTCTTTTCGGCCGGCCGTGATGGTGCCCAGTAAGGTTTCGCCCTGGCGCAGCGGTACGAAGAGCACGGTGCGCAGACCGAATTCAGCACCAGCTTGCGCTCTCGGATCGTCGGGTTGCCGCTTAGCGAATTCGGCCAAATCGGCGATTTGGGCAATCCGTCCGCCGCCGAGTAGGCGCGAATGGGGCGATCCCGGAGCCGGCTCGAAGGGTTGGCGCAACAGCTCCGCCAACTGGTCCGAATGGCCGCGCTGCGTAACGGAGCGGAATTTGCCGCCGTCATAGAGCTCCAGACCGCCAAACGCGATTCCGCAGAGGCTGTGCGCCTTCTCCAATATCGCCTCGAACACCGGGGCGAGTTCGCCGGGCGACGAATTGATCACCTGCAATACATCGGCGGTCGCGGTCTGTTGCTCCAAGGCCTCGCGCGTCTCGCTCAAGAGCCGCGCGTTCTCCATCGCGATGACCGCCTGCGCGGCAAAATTCTGCAGGAGGGTAATCTGCCTTTCGGAGAACGGCCGGACCTCCTGGCGAAATGCGGTGATGATGCCGACGAGTGCTTTATCCTTCCGCAGCGGCACGACCACCAAAGTGCGCACACCGCCCACCTCGACCATGCGCCGACGCGGCGGGTCATTGCGGTAGCGGTAGCGGTCGTCGCACAGAGCGTCCGCGACATGGATGACCTCGCCGCGCATGAGCTGCGCGGCCGTACTCTCGTCGGTCTGCCGAACCGGACCCAGCTGCCGCCAAGCCTCGACGAAGCACGGCTCTCCACGGACAGCAGCAAGGCGGAACTCTTCCTCGTCGCCGAGCAGCAACACGCCGTGCGCCGCGCCGCATAGCGCGTGCGCCTTCTCAAGAATCGCGTCGAAAACCGGCGCGAGAGCGCTGGTCGAGCTGTTTATTATCTGCAACAACTCGGTCGTCGCAGTCTGGTGTTCGTGCGCCTCGCGCAATTCGGCTGTCAGCCGCTTGATCGTCTCGTCCGGGGTCTCGGAGGGTGCAATCGGCGCGGAGGGAAGCGAATCCATCGGGTCTCTCGCTGCTGCGGAAGCCGCCAGACTACCGCTTTTCCGTGTCGTCGCCGTGTCGCGAAAAGCGCGTTTTGTATCGTCGGTATCGCCGCGAGAAAGCGGGGGGCTTAGCCCCGCGACTCGCGGATGCCGGCCTCACCCGCTCTCTGGAAGGCTCGCGCAGCCAGTCGATTTCGATGAGACGACAGTGTCGCAAGTATTAAATCGGTTTCGGCTGCAGCATCACGGAATCGTCGAGAAGCAGTACGCCACAGTGCGGTTGCAGATCACCATGGACTAATACGGTAACGACGATCCGCCCTTCGGCGACAGCTTCAGCAAGCGGGGCCCGGTCGCCCGGATCCGCCGTTCGCTCGCCCAGATAGACGGCATCGTGGCCGGCAGCTCGCATTGCGTGCACGGCCTGAGCGACAATGTTGAAATCGGCGAGCAAGCGCACGCTATTGCGCGGCGATTGTCAGACCTTCCGCAGCAGCTAATTCGCTCAGGCGCGCGGCATACAGCAGACAAGCGTCGATATCCGCGGGCTCGAGCACGGGATAAGCTTCCAGAACGGCCTCCCGGCTGGCACCTTTGGCGAGCATGGTCAGCACCATGGATGGGGTGACCCGACGGCCCCTAATCACGGGCTTGCCACCCATTTTCCCGGGTTTGGCGGCGATGCGAGCGAGGAGGTCAGCATCATCCACGGTCGAAGCGTAGCATCGCGCTGGGGTAATGAACACCCCCACACTCGCTCGGAGGCGACACTACAGACACGACTCCGCTGTGATCGCATTCACCCAAGCCCGAATGATATCTACTTACGATATCATGATGGCATGAACCGCCGTCACCGCCGCATCCCCGGGCGGATATTCGCGGAACCGACTCCCGCCGATCTGCGCTGGCGCGACATCGAGGCGCTATTACGCGCCGCCGGTGCCGAAGTCAGCGAGGGCGCCGGAAGCCGGATCCGCGTCGCGTTAGCCGGCGTGCGGGCCGTGTTTCATCGTCCGCACCCTGGTCCCGAAACGAGACGAGGCCTGGTGCGTGCCGTCCGGGATTTTCTTATTGCAGCCGGCATCAGGCCGGATGAGGAGTAGCGCTGATGCTCGAATATAACGGCTATATCGGCACCGTCGAGGCGGAAGACGGGGTCTTTGTCGGCCGCGTTGCCGGGTTGCGCGATGTGATCACATTCGAGGGAACCACCTTCGCCGAAGTCGAACGAGCCTTCCGCGACAGCATCGACGATTATCTCGCGTTCTGCGCCCAGCGCGGCGAGCCGGCGGACCGGCCCTACAGCGGCAGGATTCCGTTGCGCGTCAGCCCGGATACCCACCGTCGGGCCGCGATGCGCGCCAAGGCCGAGGGCCTGAGCCTCAACCAATGGATCGCAAGGCGGATCGAGACCGCCGGCTGAACCTCGTCAAGCGGCTCTGAGCACGCTCACACCCACTCGCTCGGCGGCGTCGCACAGATCGCCGTCCTTCGACGCGAGCGGTACGCCGAGCCGCATCGCCAGTTCGAGATAAGCGGCATCATAAGCCGTCAGCCGTTCCCCCCGCGCGAGATCGAGCACACGGCCGAAAGCACGTGACGGCGTCTCATCATCGACGACGATAGTTAGGGTCTCGAGCATTGCAATGAATTCTGTGCTGCCCGCCGGCGTAATCCGCTGGCGGCGCTCGCTCAGCGCCAATACATTCGAGACTTCGAGATGCCATATCGCCGGGACGGAAGCTGCTTCGTCGGCAAGGCGCTCGAGTACTCGGTCCGCAGCTTCAGTGGCTTCGTTCTTGAAGCACCAGCTCAGCGCGACGGACGCGTCGAGAACGAGGTCCGTCACCGGCGGCCTTCGCTGATCAGTTGTTTGACCGGCACGTCCAGCGTATGACCCTCGCGAAAGCGCTTGAGTCGCTCGATCGTTTCGCGCCGACGATCGGGCCCGGTGCGCTCAATCGGGACGAGGCGTGCGATCGGACGCCCATGCTTGGTAATCGTAATCCGCTCACCGCGAGCAACCCGTTCGAGCAGCGCGGGCAGATGGGTCTTGGCCTCGTAGGCTCCAACTTCCATTGCCATCTCCGACTGGTCTAACACTAGTCTAGTATGCTCCGAGCCATTCCTGCGAACAAGCCTCGCGGCATCGTCCATCGGCGGTCGAGGAAAGCTGGACAGCAGCGCGGCGCCGCGGCAAAGTTTACCAAGGCGACAGGCCCATCGCTCGGGTTCGCCGGCAGGGAGAACAATGGACCCGCGGCCTCATATCGTCGTGGTCGAAGACGAGGCGGCGCAGCGGCAATTGCTCGCTGACTATCTCGCCGGGCAAAATTTCCAGGTCAGCGCCGTCGATGGCGGCGCTGCGTTGCGCCGCCTCGTCGAGCGTGAAGCGCCGGCGCTGGTATTGCTCGACGTCCACCTGCCAGGCGAGGACGGGTTCGCATTGGCGCGCTGGCTGCGCGAAAAGAGCGGCCACATCGGCATTATCATGGTCACTTCGGCCGCCGATACGGTGGACCGGGTCGTCGGGCTGGAGACCGGCGCCGACGACTACATCACCAAGCCGTTCGAGCCGCGCGAGCTCCTGGCGCGGGTCAAGAGCGTATTGCGTCGGGGGGCGCCCGATCGCGAGGCTGCCCCGGCGCGGCGGATCGCCGCCATCCTGGCGGCCGATGTCGCCGGCTACAGCCGGCTCGTCGGCAATGACGAGGAGGGGACTTTGGCGCGGTTGCGCGTCTTGCGCAGGGAGCTGATCGACCCCGAAATCGGCGCTCATCGGGGCCGCATCGTCAAGACCACGGGCGACGGGCTGTTGATCGAGTTCGCCAGTGTCGTCGACGCGGTGCGTTGCGCCGTCGCTGTGCAGCGTCGCATGGCAGCAGCCGCCGACGAGCCGGCCGAGCGGCGGATCCAACTCCGCGTCGGCATCAATGTCGGCGACGTGCTGGCCGACGGCGACGACATCCTCGGCGACAGCGTCAACATCGCCGCGCGCCTGGAAGCCATCGCCGAGCCCGGCAGCATCTGCCTTTCGGCCGCCGCTTATGAGCAGGTCCGCGGTAAGATCGAGATCGCCGTCGACGATATGGGCGAGCAGGATCTGAAGAACATCGCCCGCCCGCTGCGCACCTATCGCGTCGTACTGTAGGCCGGAGGCAGTGGACGCACGGCCGCACATCGTCATCGTCGAGGACGAGGCGGTGCAGCGCCAGCTGCTCGCCGACTATCTCGCGCGGCAGAATTTCCGGGTCAGCGCGCTTCCCGACGGTGCCGCCCTGCGCCGGCTCGTCGAGCGCGAGTTACCGGCGTTGGTCATGCTCGACGTCGGCCTGCCGGGTGAGGACGGGTTCGCGCTAGCGCGCTGGCTGCGCGAGAAGAGCGGCCGCGTCGGTATCATCATGGTCACCGCCGCCGCCGATACCGTCGATCGTGTGGTCGGGCTCGAAAGCGGCGCCGACGACTACATCGCCAAGCCGTTCGAGCCACGAGAGCTCTTGGCGCGGGTGAAGAGCGTGCTGCGCCGCGCCGCCGGGGTGCCGGCCGAGGGGCCGCGCGTGCGTATCGGCCGGCGTGTGCTCGATCTCGAGCGCCGAATATTGGTCGATCCCGACGACGGCAGCGAAGAGCGCCTCGCGGCGAGCGAGTTCGACCTGTTGAAGATCTTTGCCGAGAACCCGAACCGGCCATTGATGCGCGACTGGCTGTTGGAGGTCACAGCACACCGCGAGGCCGACGCCTTTGATCGCGCCATCGATCTGCGCATCACCCGCCTGCGCCGCAAGGTCGAGACCGATCCGGCTCATCCCGAGGCGATCCGGACGGTGCGTGGGATCGGCTACATGTTCGTCCCGCCAAAGAACTGAGGGCGATTCCCTGGACCTTCCCTGATAGGCGGTTTTTGTTCCCTGTTCGGCGGATTTAATTCCCTCTTCGCCCGCTTAGGGAATTCGCCCTTCGATTGACGTATTTTCAAAGACTTAGAGACGCCGATTCGGCCCGCGAGCGAGCCGTAACCGGGTTTTTGCCAGTTTCTTCCCGCCGACCAGGGAAGGGCGGCTCAGCTGAGGCTTACGCCGCCTCGGACCTCCGCCCTTGGAGCACCTCGCGGATCCCGGCGATGATCCGCTTGCGGTCGGGGAAAACATGGTTTTCGAGGACGGGGCTGTAGGGTATCGGCACCTGCAAGGCGCAGACCCGCTTCACCGGGGCCTTGAGCCCCGCAAACGTCGCGGCATCCTCGGTAGCGACGGCGGCGACCTCCGCCGAGAAGCCGGCCGTCGGCCCGGCCTCGTCGGCGATGACGAGGCGACCGGTTTTCCGCACCGAGTTGCGGATGGTTTCCGTATCGAGCGGCACCAATGTGCGGGGATCGACGACCTCGACCGAGATCCGCTCTTTCGCCAGCTCTTCGGCGGCGGCCAGCGCCTCGTGAACGAGCCAGGCGAGTGCCACGACCGTCACGTCGTTGCCCTCGCGTTTGACGTCGGCCTTGCCGAGCGGGATCGTGTAGTCCTCTTCCGGCACCGGTCCCTTGCGGGTCATCAGCCGGCTCGACTCGAACGAGATGACCGGGTTGTTGTCGCGGATTGCCGTCTTCAAGAGGCCCTTGATGTCGTAGGGTGTGGAGGGCAGGAACATCTTCAAGCCGGCCACATTCATGAACATCGAGTAGGGCGACTGCGAGTGCTGCGCCGCGACGAGGCCACCGCCGCCGACGGCTGCGCGATAAAGGATCGGGAACGTCACCTGGCCGCCGAACATGTAGTGGATCTTCGCGGCCTGATTGACGATCTGGTCCATCGCGACAAAGCAGAACGTCACCTGCCGCCAGTCGACGATCGGGCGGAAGCCGGAGCCGGCAGCACCGATCGACATGCCGGTCAGCGCGGCTTCGGTGATCGGGGTCGCTCGGACCCGCTGCGCGCCAAACTCCTTGAGCAGCGGCGGAAGAGCGTCGGTCGACATGTAGAAGATCTTGGGATCGCGCCGCATCTCCTCGGCGACCGCTTCGACGGCGGCCTCGTTATACGTCAGCTCTCGCATCGTTTGGTCCTCGCTTCAGGCCGCAAACACGTCGTCGGTCGCCTGCTCGGGTAGCGGGAATGGGCTGGCCTCGGCGAAGGCGACGGCGCTCTCGATGGCGGCCATGATGTCGCCCTCCATGGTCCGCAGCTCTGCGTCGTCGAGGTCACCCTGGTCTCTCAACTGCCGCTCAAGCCGCGCGATCGGATCCCGCCGCATCCACGCTTCGACCTCCGCTGGGTCGCGGACATCGGCCATCCCCCTGCGCTCGGTGTGAGCGCGCCAGCGATAGGTCTTGCACTCGATCAAACTCGGACCATCGCCCGACCGCGCCCGATCGACGGCGCGGTTTGCCGCCTGATAGACCGCAAAGATGTCGTTGCCGTCGACCACGACCCCTGGAATCCCGTAGCCGGCCGCGCGTGCCGCGACATCGCTCAAGGCGTGGGTCGCGGCGGCGGCGGTGTTGGCCGCATACATGTTGTTCTCACACACGTAGAGCATCGGCAATTTCCAGGTCGCCGCGATATTGAGGCACTCGTGAAACGGCCCGGCGTTTGACGCGCCATCGCCAAAGAAGGAGACCGCAACCCCTCCCTTGCCTTCCATCTGCGCCGCAAGGCCGGCACCGGTGACGATCGCGATCCCACCGGCGACGATCCCGTTGGCGCCGAGCATGCCGATGCCAAAATCGGCGATGTGCATCGAGCCGCCCTTGCCCTTGCAGTATCCGGTTTGCCGGCCATAGAGCTCGGCCATCATGCGGTTGAGGTCGGCACCCTTGGCGATGCAGTGGCCGTGGCCGCGGTGCGTCGAGATGATCCGGTCGGTCCGATCGAGCGCACTGCAGACGCCGACGGCGACCGCCTCCTCGCCGATGTAGCAGTGCACGACGCCGTAGATCTTGCCGGCGAGATAGTCGGCCGAGGCGCGCTCCTCGAAACGGCGGATCGTCAGCATCCGGCGAAGCATCTCGCGCTGAGTGTCGGGCGGCAGGTTCGGCGAGAGGCTTTGGGTTGAGAGGCTCATGGGGCGTGATCCCTCCGGGCCGGCTTGGGCTCCTCATGATGGGCCAGCGCCCGAAGGCTGGCAACCGGTTTGCCGTGTCGAGCGGAAGTGGTACGAAGAGCGAACGCGGAAACACGGGCCGCGTGCGATCGTATGATCGACGACACGCACTGGGGTCTTGTTCGGGTAGTTCATCACGATGACCGGCTTCCTCGCGGGTGTTTCCTGAGAAAGCACATCATGGCCGCTTTCGACGATCTCGACCGCTACCACGAACAATGAGTAGGATCGCTCCGCGGCTCACTCGGCCATTAGCCCTTCGGAGGAAACCCATGCTCCTGGAAAGCCGCGTACTGGATAACAGCTTTGCTTGCGAGGTCGTCGGGCTTCGCCTGTGGGAGCCGCAAGACGACCAGACCGTCGATGAGCTGCGAGCGTTGTGGGCCCATTACCCCGTGCTGGTGTTTCGTCGGCAAGCCCTTTCAGAGGATGAGTTGGCTGATTTCAGCGCTTGCTTTGGCCCACTCGAGCGTACCGTCCGCATCGACTGGGCGTCTCCAGTCCGGCCGGAAGTCGGCCTGATCTCGAATCTGAAGGATGCGCAGGGAAAGCCGATCGGCGGTCTGGGCGACGGCGAGCTCCAGTGGCACTCGGATCAATCATACATGCTGAACCCAGCGACCGGGGCCATGCTCTATGCGCTCGAGCTGCCCCCTGAGGGCGGGGCAACCTCCTGGGTGGATTTATGCGCCGCCTATACGGGCCTGCCCGACCGTCTCAAGCGCGCTGTGGAAGGCCGACGCGCGATCTTCAACTATGCTAAACGGCTCGCCGGCTACCAGGGCGTCGACCGGGTGATCTCTGAGGAAGCCAAGCGCAAGACGCCGCCCATCCTGCATCCGCTGGTGCATACGCACCCGATCACCGGCAGAAAGGCGCTCTACCTCGATTCCACGACAACTGTCGGGATCGACGGAATGGACGAAACATCAGGCTCGGCGCTGCTCCGGGAGGTCTACGAGTTCGCCACGCAGTCCGAATTCGTCTATCGCCACCACTGGCAGGTCGGCGATGCTCTATTATGGGACAATGGCTTTACAATGCATCGCCGGGAACCATTCGACCCTTCGGCGCGTCGCCTAATGAAGCGGACGACGATTTTCCTTTCCCGCGAACGCCACATCGTGCCCGAGGGTGGTCTAGCAGCCGTAGCCTAAGCCGCGCAAGCGAAGGAAGGTTCGTCATGAAAGTCGGTCTATTCATCAACACGCAGTTCCCGCAGGGCTTCAACTTAGCAGAACGCGTCACGGAGATGGTCGCGCAGGTGCGCGCGGCGCGGGACGCGGGATTTGCGTCCCTCTGGTTCCCGCATCATTGGCTGACCCAGCCAATGCAGATGCTGCAAATCACGCCGGTCATGGGCTACGTGGCGGCGCACGCGCAGGGTATGACGATTGGCCCGAATATCCTGATTCTGCCCCCGCTCAACCCTGTGCACGTGGCCGAGGAAGCCGCCACGCTCGACGTGTTGACCGGCGGCAACTACATCCTCGGCGTCGGCTTGGGCTACCGGCAGCCGGAGTTCGAGGCCTTCGGGATCAGCCTCAGAGAGCGGGCGCCGCGGTTCAACGAGAGCATCCCCCTGATGCGTCGGCTGTGGACCGAAGAACGGGTGAGCCACAAGGGCCGGTTCTACACAGTCAACGACGCCGGGATTGGCGTGAAGCCAGTGCGCCCGGGTGGACCGCCACTCTACATCGCCGGGCAGGCCGATGTGTCTGTGAAGCGTGCGGCACGGATTGGCGACGCGTGGCTGATCGTGAACACCAGCGGGCTCGGCAAGGTAACGTCGCTGATGCAGACCTATCGTGCGGCACTGAAGGAATATGGGCGGACACCGATGGAGTTCCCGATCACCGCCGAATGCTACGTCGGCGCACGACATGCGACTGCGTATCAGGAATGCCGCGGACCGCTGGAATACAAGTATAACACTTATGCATTGTGGGGACTGCAGAATCGCACCGCGGAGGGTTCGTTTGAGGATTTCGCGCGCGACCGGTTCATCATTGGCGACAAGGCATCGGTGAAGGACGAGATCGCACGATATCGCGAGCTTCTGGGTGTCGATCATTTCATCATGCGGTGCCAGTGGCCGGGGCTGCCACAGGAGCGGGTGCTGAGCTCGATCCGGCGGCTTGGCGAGATTTTCGCGTCTTAGGGGTCGCCAGCCGGGCTTTTCGTCCGCTAAATGACGCCGCTTTGTCTGAGATCGGCGATTTCGCCCGGCGACAGTCCGAGCCAGCCGCCGTAGATGTCGGCGTTGTGTTGGCCGAGCTTGGGACTTGGTGTCGTCGCCACTCTGTCCGCGCCGTGAAAACGCAGTGGCGACGTTGGGACGACGATGCGGCCGATCTCGTCGTGCTCGATCCATTCGAGCATGCCGCGCTCGTGCATGTGCCGGTCGTGCATGACCCCGCCAACGTCGCGCACAGGGGCGCAAGGGATCCGGT
>Ga0306921_10006897_pt1 | contig 11875 bp, 13 predicted proteins | sample sta12Cox44000080_FD_203760 | JGI IMG/M metagenome (GOLD analysis project Ga0306921, IMG submission 203760) | Lab enrichment of tropical soil microbial communities from Luquillo Experimental Forest, Puerto Rico - statoxic.12C.oxic.44.000.080 (v2)... | ecosystem: Environmental > Terrestrial >... | reverse complement strand
AGGCCTTCTCATATTCGCTTCGGCCGCTCCGCCGACAGGGTACGCGGCGCCGATTGCCCATGCTCCGCCGCTTCCGTCACCGCCGCAGTAAACGAGTGCCTCGATCTCGGCTTTTGAAGCGCGCGCACCCGTTAGCTCGGCGGGAAGTTCGTCCGAGGAAAGCCCGATCGTTATCGGCACCAGTTGCGTGACGACGCTCGGGATAAGCTCGGGCATCAGCACGACGCGCGCGAGCGGCCTTTCCTCTGCGCGCGCCGCTCCCGCCATCAGTAAGAGCAAGAGCGCCGCCGCGCCAGCGGCAAGCCGTCGTGCAGGACTCCCGCGCAAACAAAGTGTCTCCTTCACTCGTTCAAGCCTGTCACACTCCGATCATCAGAGACAGCAAATGGCTCTGCTCGACTGCGGCGATTCGCAGCCATACACACGCGCGCAGCCGATGTTGGCAGTTCTATGGGGCGACATTTGACCGGACGGAGAGGGCGCGCCAGTCTGATTGAGGTTTCTCGGAAGATGACGACCACGCCCAAGGGTGGAGTTATGGTGGCGGTTGCGAATCCGGAAGGGGTCGCTCCGCTGATGGCGATCGCACTGGCGGCGGCCGATCCCGACAGCGAGCCGCCGCCGCGCGTGCTCGCCCTGGTAAGGGAAGGCGGGAGTGCGAAAGACGCCGGTACACCCGCGGCGCATGTGCTGCCACTGCCGCCCGCGTTAACTTCCGCGGTCGCGTACGCGCGATCGCGCGGCGTGACGGTCGAAGCGCAGACGATGCACTCGAGCGCGCCCGCGCGCGACATCATCGCGGCGGCCCGCTCGGCCGAGGTGGCGTGGGTTCTCGTGGGGTATCATCGCGCGGCGTCGGGCAGCGACACGCTGGGCGGGGTCGTGCGCGAGGTCTTCGCCGAGGCGAAGAAGGCGCCAATCAAGGTCGGCGCCTTCATCCAGGGCACCGATCGTCCATTCGAGCGCGTTTTCGCGGCGATCGATACTGGGCCGGACGGCCGCGCGGCGCTCGACATGGGCGCGCGCATCGCGCGCCACAATCGATCGCGGCTGCGCGCGCTGCTGATCGCCCATGACGAGCTCGCGATCAGCGCCACGCAGCCGGATGCTGCGCTGGTCGAGATGATGCGTGACGCGCGGGCGCGCCTGGGAAGCCTTTTTCGCAGCGACGTGCTCACCGGGCGCAGCCGGCAGCAATTGTTCCGCCAGAGTCCGGGACGCCTGTTAATCGTGGGCAAGCGCTTCGCCGACGAGATCGGATTGCCGCTCGACGAGGTCCCCGACGGCGACCGCTGCGTGATCGTCGTGCAGGGCGCGCATTGAGTTTTCGCCCGCGATGTCCTAGTAATCCGAATCGATCGTAACCGGTTCCTCGGGGTAAGGCCGCTCAATAGATGCAGGCCGGTCGGGTCCGGACCTGTCTTGGAGGCGTCCTATGCTGGACCTACTGATTCGCGGCGGTGAAGTGGTTACTTCGCAGGGCGCCGGCAGATGGAGCGTCGGCGTCCAGGGCGAAAAAATCGCCTTCATCGGGACCGACGCGCACGCGCCCCAGGCCGGACGCACGATCGACGCGACCGGCAAAATCGTCGTCCCCGGCGGGATCGAACCGCACGCCCATCTCGACATCTACGATCTTACCAATCCCGACGCCGGCGTGAGCACGCTTGGCCCCGAGGAAGACACCCGCGGCATGGCGTTCGGCGGCACGACCACTCATCTGGACTTCTGTTTCATCGAACCCGGGATGGATATCGTCAACGGGATCGAAACGCGGGCGGCGCGATGGAAAGGGCAATCATATGTGGATTACTCATTCCATGTCGGCCTGATGGGGACGCTGCCGCTGAGCGTATTCGACCAGATCGGCGACGTCATCAGCCAGGGCTTTCCGAGCTTCAAGGTTTTCACCACCGACGTGATGCCGCCGCATCCCAAGCGCGTCAGGCTCCGCCTCGACATGGGGCGGGTGCAGCTTGCGATGGAGAAGGTCGCGCGCCACGACGGCATCATGGTGGTGCACGCCGAAGACGACGACCTGGTCCAGTTAAACTACGAAAGATTCGCCGCCCAGGGCAGGACCGAGGGTTGGAACATGAACCTGGTCCACACCAAGCTCTCCGAGGAGCTGGCCTTCGATCGCGTAATCCGCCTCGCCCGCACAAGCGGCGCGGGAGTTTATTTCGTCCACACTTCGGCGCGCGAAGGGGTCGAGGCGGTGGCCGAGGCGCGTGGACGCAATTTGCCCGTCTATTGCGAGACGCTGCATCACTACGCGTGCTTTTCGGCCGACGACTACAAGGCGCCGCGCGGCTTTTGTTATCACACCTATCCCTCGCTCAAGGGGCGCGACGACAACAAGGCGCTGTGGGACGGCCTGATCAACGACGCGGTATCGACCACGGCGACCGACGAATTTCCGACTTCGCTCCAGCACAAGCTCTCCGGCAAGCGGATAGACAACGTGACCGGCGGCAACCTGGGCGCCGAGGCGCGGATGGGAATCGTTTACACCGAGGGCGTGGTGAAGCGCGGGATGACGCTCGAGCGGTTCGTTGACGTGACCTCGGCCAACGCCGCGCGCATCCTCGGGCTATATCCGCGCAAGGGGGTAATCGCCGTAGGCAGCGACGCCGATATGGCGCTGATCGATCCGTCGATCAAGAAAAGGCTCGCCCGCGAGGACTTCCACGTGAGCGACTATAGTCCGTGGGAAGGATGGCAGGTCGAAGGATGGCCGGTTACGACGATATTGCGCGGGAAGCCGATCGTCGAGAACGGAAAGCTGCTGGCCAACCTGGGCTACGGACAACTTATTCCGCGCAAGGTCGATCCGGTGGTGCTGCGCCGTCCGGCCGCATAGTGACCGCGGCCGGCATCCTGACGCCGCGCCATCGCTGAAGCGCCATCCGGGGCGCCCGCGCCGCCCGGGGTGTTTCCTGCCCCCCTTTGCGCGATACGTTGACAAGAGTGCGGTTCCACCGGAAGATCATAACGATGGCCAGAATTACAGTCGAAGATTGTCTGGAAAAGATTCCCAACCGCTTCGAACTCGTGCTGGGAGCCGCCAAGCGCTCCAAGCAGTTGCTCAAGGGCGCCCGTCCGCTGGTGGAGACCGACAACAAGGAAGTCGTCACGGCGTTGCGCGAGATTGCCGCGGCCAAGGTTTCGATAGAACGGCCCGAAGGGCCCTGAACCGACGGCTGACACGCGTTCGACGGACGCCGGACCGCTGTCTCGCGAGAGCGGTGGACACGGCGGCACGGGAACGGCAGGCGCCGCACCTCTCGTCATGCGCGCGGTAGCCGCGCGCGCGGATTCCGATCCGGACCACCCGCGGAGTATCTGGTGGCGCGCAAAGCAGGCCCCCGCAAACCCAGGATAGATCGCGGCAAGGGCGATCCCGCCAAGGGCGATCCCGAAAAGACCGATCCCGGAGCCGACCCGGCGATCGACTCGGTCGCAGATCCGATCCGAGGCGCCGAGCGCGCCACGCGCCGCCGCGGCGGCGCCGGCATATCGGACGAAACCGCACGGCGCGATGCGCCGCTGGAAGCTGAGATCGTTGATGACGAAGGTCCGGACGCGGCTCCGATGGCCGACCGAATCGGCGAGTTCGGCGAGCTTCCCCATGGATTCTCGCGCGCGGACGCGAGCGGCGAGACCGGCGAGAGCGCCGGCGACGACGGCGCGGCTGGAGCCGGGGAAGGGCCGGCCGGCGACGGCGGCGCGCTGGTCGCGTACGATCCGCTCGGCCGCTACCTCGCCGAGATTCGGCGCTTTCCGCTGCTCAGCCGCGAAGAAGAAAGCGAGATCGCAAAGCGCTACACGAAACTTCACGACCCCGCCGACGCCTACCGGCTGGTCACCGCCAATTTGCGTCTGGTGGTCAAAATCGCGAGCGAATTCGCTCACGCCTCGCGTAATCTGCTCGACCTTATCCAGGAAGGCAATGTCGGGCTGATGGAAGCCGTGCGCAACTTCGACCCCTACCGGGGTATCCGCTTCCCGTCGTATGCGGTGTGGTGGGTGCGCGCGTACATATACCGTTTCCTGATCAACAACTGGCGGCTGGTCAAAATCGGCACCACGCAGGCTCAGCGCAAGCTCTTTTTCAACCTCCGCAAGGAAACCGAACGGCTCGAGGCCGAGGGCTTCACTCCGCAGCCGCTGCTGCTCGCTCAGCGCCTGGGCGTCAAGGAGAGCGAGGTGCGCGAGATGCAGGAGCGGATGGCGCACAGCGAAGTCTCGCTCAATCAGCCGGTGCGCGAGGACGAATCGACCGAATTGCTCGACGTCATTGCCGACACTGGCGACACCCCCGAGGAGGCGGCCGCGCACGACGAATGGCGGAGCTTCGCGCACGAGAAGATCGACCAGTTCGCAAACACGCTCAGGGACAAGGAACTCGAAATTTTTCGGAGCCGGCTGCTTTCCGAGGATCCGCCGACTCTGCAGGAAGTTGGCGCGCGCTTCGGGATCAGCCGCGAGCGCGTGCGTCAGATCGAGGCGCGGCTGAAAAAACGGCTGAAGCTGTTCCTCAAGGCTCAATCGCCCGATATCGAGCAGGCGGGATCCTGAACAGGCGGGATCCCGAAGTGGATGACGCACCCCCCGTTGCCCAATCTCTGTCGGGACGCGATAATGACGGCGGGAAGGGGGGTTGGGCGGCGCAGGCGGCCAAGGCCTTATGCGAGAGCGAACGTGCGCCCTTGTGGTGGTGGGGAATGAAGTCCTGTCGGGCAAGACCCAGGACTCCAACGCGTACTTTGCCGCGCGCCAGTTGCGCGCGGTCGGCGTCGCGCTCCAGCGCATCGCGGTCATCCCGGACGACATCACGCTAATCGCCGAAGAGGTCGGCTACTGCGCGCGCCGCTTCGACGTCGCTCTGACCTCGGGCGGCGTCGGCCCGACTCACGACGACGTTACGATGGACGGCGTGGCGGCGGCCTTCGGCCGCAAGCTCGTGATGCATCCGGAACTCGAACGCCTCATCCGCACGCACATGGCCGACCGTCTCACGCCCGCCGCGCTCAAGATGGCGGCGGTGCCCGAGGGCGCTGTGCTCAACGCGTCGAGCGACCTGCGCTTTCCGACCGTCCAGCTCGAAAACGTTTACATCCTGCCCGGCATCCCGCAAATCTTCGAGAGCAAACTTACCGCGCTACTGGGCCGGTTCGCGACCGACCCGTATCACATGCGCACTATCTATACTTCGGCCACTGAGGGCGCGATTGCCGAATATCTCAACCAGTGTCTTGCGCGCTACCCCGATCTTCTGCTGGGCTCTTATCCAAGGATTGGAGATCCGGACTACCGGGTAAAGCTGACGCTCGAATCCAAGGACCGCGATTATCTGGAGCGGGCCTTTGCCCATTTGATGAGTCTTTTGCCCGGTGAGGTGGTGGTGAGGACCGAATAGGTTTTTCTTTCAGTCTGAGGGGGAGGAGGAGGAAACGGAGATGAAAAAGGTTGCAGGTTTGTTGGTGACGGTCGCGGCGATAGCGATCGCGTTGCCCGCGCGAGCTCAAAATTCGAACGGCAGCAGTATCGGAATCGGCAATCAACAGGTGAGCCAGGCGCAGGTGCCGCAGCCGTCTGACGGCAACGTGAACTGGAAAGGCGTGGGAATCGGCGCCGGCACCGTGGCCGGCAACGTACTCTACGTGCCTGCCAAGCTGGTGTTCGGAATTCTGGGCGGAATCACCGGGGGAGCGAGCTACGTGCTGACCGGCGGCAATACGGATACCGCCAATACTATCTGGCGCAGCTCGCTCGGCGGCGACTACGTGCTTACGCCCGACATGGTAGCGGGACAGAAGCCTATCCACTTCAGCGGGCCGACCACCTCGGCGTCGCCTGCCATGCCGGCTTCGTTCGCACCGCCGGCCACAAGCTCGTCGATGAATTCGACGGCTCAGCCGATGCCGGCCGGGACCGTGTCCGCAGCCAATGCCGCCGGGGTTGGCAGCGCGCCTGTCGCGGGAACTTCGGCGCCGGGGGCTGCTGCGGCTCAGCCGGCTGACCGTGGCGCAGGCCCGGTCAGCTCGAGCAGGGCGATGAGCGGCGGCGTCGCAGCTCCGGCGTTGCCGGGCACCAGTATCGAATAGATACCGGCGCGTTCGAAATTCAGGCGCAAATTCCGGCGGCTTGGCCGAGTCGCCGGAATTTGCAACAGCTCAAGGGTATTAGACCGAAATACGCGAACTGAGCGAGGAATAGCCTAAATGAAACGGGCGCGTCTTTTCTGGAAATCCACCTGAACCACCTGCCGAAACGCAAGAGGTTTCTTGCGTGACGAACTTGGCGTGGAACTCGACGAGCGCGACTACGCAAAGGATCCCCTCAGCGCCTCGGAGCTGAAAATCCTGTTCGCGGGCCGTGACCCGCGCGACTTCCTCAATCCGAAAAGCCCGGCGTTCAAAGCGATGGGGCTAAAGGACAGGAAGCTGACGGGGGCAGAGGCTTTGGCGCTGATGGCGACGGAGCCGAACCTTATCAAGCGCCCGCTGGTGGTGGCGGGCGATCAGATCGTGGCCGGTTTCGATCGCGAAAGTCTGCGAGCGCTGCTGTCGTAGGAGGCTTGAGGGGTTCGCGCCTGGAGCCTTGGCGTTCTATGCGCGTTCGGCCCGTTCGGCCTTCTCGACGCGCTCGGGCTTTTCGCTCCGCTCAAGCTTGTCCGACTTATCGGACTTTTCCTGTTTGTCCTGCTTGTCCTGGCGTTCGGATCTCTCCGGACGTTCGGCGCGAGCTTCGGTGCGACCGTTGCCGCCGTCGCCCTTTTCGGTCCGCGTGCCGGGCGAGTGAATCTTGGCCGAGGTCAGGACCTCGACGAATTTCCGTACTGCCGGGGAAAGTTCGCGCCCACGCTTGTAAATGATCGCGAGCGGCCGCGTGAAGGTGCCCTCGGCAAACTCGAGCATCTTGAGCGAGCCGCGAGTGGTTTCGTGTTCGACCGTCGATAGCGGCACGATCGCCACGCCTTGCCCGATTTCAACCGCGCGCTTGATGGTTTCGATGTTGTCGAACTCCATCGTGTATTGCGGCTTGACGCCGTGCTCGCGCAGGATGCGGTCCGACGCCTTGCGGGTCGCGATGTCTCGCTCGTAGCCGACGAATTTCAGGCCGGCGAGCGCTCCTACGCTGACCTTGCTGAGCTTGGCCAGCGGGTCATCAGGAGGTACCACCAGCACCAGTTCGTCGTAGCGAAAGGCGATGGTAACTATCTGGCTGCGCTTGGCCGGATAGGCCACCACGCCGAGGTCGATCTTACCCTCGACCAGGTCTTCATAGATTTTATTGGAGCGTAGGTACTCCAGATGCACGTTCACTTGGGGATAGCTGCGCAGGAATTCGGTCAGGTAGGGCGGCAGTTCATGCAGTCCGACGCTGTAAACGGTGCCAACGCGGATCGATCCCGCCACAACCGATCCAATCTCGCGCAGCCGGTTCTCCAGTTCCATGAACCGGCGCACGATTTCCTTGCTCGAGTTGTACAGAATCTGCCCGGCCGGAGTCGGTTTGACACCCGCGCGCGCCCGTTCTAACAATCGACACTCGTACTTCTCCTCCAAGCTGCGGACCTGCTGGCTGACCGCCGACTGGGTGACGAAGTTTTGTGAAGCGGCATAAGAAACGCTTCCGCTCTCGATGATGTCGCAAAAGACTTTCAGTGTCTCGATGTGCATACGAACTCGGGTCTTGTATAAGGCTAATTGATACTCATAGCCGAGGCAATACGGCTATAGGTCTGCGCGATTTCTCTTAGCGCCCCGCCCCGACCTTTCTCCAGGAGCGATAAGATGGCGGATTCATTGAAGGATTTGGACTTCTTTGACATTGACGAGATGCTCGGTCCCGAGGAGCGGATGGTCCGCGACACGGTGCGTCAATTCGTCCAGCGCGAGGTGCTGCCAACCATCGAGCGCAACTTTGCCAGCGAAACTTTCCCCAGAGAAATCGTGCCGCAGATGGCAGAGCTTGGTTTCTTCGGCGCCAACCTGAAGGGCTACGGATGCGCCGGCATGAACAACATCGCCTACGGCCTCATCATGCAGGAACTGGAGGCCGGCGATTCGGGATTGCGCTCGTTCGCGTCAGTGCAGAGCGCGCTTGCGATGTATTCGATCTACGCCTGGGGCTCCGAGGCGCAAAAGCGCCGCTACTTGCCGGAGATGGCCAAGGGCAAGCTCATCGGGTGCTTCGGACTGACCGAACCCGACCACGGCTCCGACCCGGGCGGGATGGAGACGCGCGCGCGGCGCGACGGCGACGGATGGGTGCTCAACGGGACCAAGCGATGGATCACCAACGGCTCGATCGCCGACGTCGCGGTGGTCTATGCGAAGGTTCCCGAGGGCATCACCTGCTTCCTGGTCGAGCGCGGCAAGTCAGGATTCACCACGAGGGACATCCACGGCAAGTTCTCGATGCGCGCGTCGGTGACCTCGGAACTGATCTTCGAGGACGTGCGGCTGGACGTCGGCGCCCGGCTGCCCGAGGCGCGGGGTCTGCGCGCGCCGCTCTCGTGTCTGACGCAGGCGCGCTACGGAATTTCATGGGGCGCGATCGGCGCCGCGCGCACCTGCTACCATTGCGCGCTCGACTATACCAAGGCGCGCAAGCAATTCACGCGTCCGCTCGCCGGCTACCAGCTGGTGCAGAACAAGCTCGTCGCGATGCTGACCGAGATCACCAAGGCGCAGCTCGTCTGTCTGCGCCTGGGCCAGCTCAAAGACGCCAACAAGATGCGGCCCGAGCAGGTCTCGTTCGCCAAGCGCAACAACGTCGCGATGGCGCTGGAGATCTCGCGGATGGCGCGCGACATGCTGGGCGCCAACGGAATCGTGACCGAATACCCGGTCATCCGCCACATGCTGAACCTCGAGACCGTCAACACCTACGAAGGCGCCTTTGACGTCCAGACGCTGGTGCTGGGCCGCGACATTACGGGTTTGAGCGCCTTCGACTAGGCGCGGCGCGAAGGCGATCGCGCGCGGGCGCCATCGCCTACGTATCGCGCGAAGCTATTCCGTCAGTCAGGGCTTGCGTCTCGGAGGACGATCCCGGCTCAGCCTTCGTAGGTGAACGGAGAAAACTGCCCGGTTCTGCCGCTGAGATCGACCGCGAAGCCATGGTCGCGAAACTTCAACTGCTTCGAGCGCGAGACGATGGCCGGATGGCCGGGAGCGATTGCGAGCGGATGATTGCTGATCGTCACATCCGCCCCGCGCGCACCCGCCAGTGCTTCGATCTCCGATTCGCCGACGCCCCGGACGATCATGTGGCGCTTTCGGCCATCCACGTTGTAGGCGATTTCGGCGCTCTTCACACCGAGCACCTTTCCGATCAGCGGGTGGAGAGCCGCGGGTACCCCGCCTGCCTGTCCGGAGAAGATTTTAAGGAGGGCGTCGCTTTGTTCGGATGAAGCGCGGGAATCCAGGTACAGGGCGGCGCTCCAGTTGCCCTGAGGCATCGGTCCGGGCGAATAGAAGAACGCGGCGACGTTCAATCCATCCAGGGAAGCATCTCCGAATTTGCCCGATTCGATATGCCAGCCGACAAGAACGGTGCAATTTCCCTCGGTTGGAGGGCTCAAAAAGATGCATGGGCACAGGGTCTGGCAGTTACACGTTTCGAAGTAATCGCCCTTTGCCTGCCACTTCGGAGCCATCCGCGCCTCCTCATGCAATTCGTCGCACGGTCTCTTTTCTGATTCCCTATAGGGCGCTTCATTATCCGACGCAAGGCCTGCCTTGTCGGCACTACCGAGGGCGTCTTGCGTTCCACAGGGCCCCGGCTGATAGTTACGCGCAGATGGTTACGGCCAGGAGGTGACGGCATGCCTTCGTTCGTTCCGATCAACGGACTGCATCACTTCGCCTATCGATGCCGCGACGCGGAGGAAACCCGGCATTTTTACGAGGATCTCCTCGGGCTGCCGCTGGTCCACGTCATCCGCCAGGACCGCGTGCCGAGCACCCAGGAATTCTGCCCGCACGCGCACATTTTCTTTCGCATGACCGACGGCTCGTGCGTAGCGTTTTTCGACCTCGGCGACAACCAGAACGCGGCCCCGTCGCCCAACACGCCCGAATGGGTGAATCATCTTGCGCTGCGCGTCGGCTCGCTTGCCGAACTGGAGGCCGCGCAGGCGCGGCTCACCGCCGCCGGCGTCGATGTGCTCGGTCCGACCGACCATCACTTCATCAAGTCGATCTACTTTTTCGACCCCAACGGGATCCGTCTCGAACTGACCACGCCGACGCTCCCGGAGGCACATCCGACGCTCCAGAAGTACCAGCGCGACGCCCACGACGAGCTCGCCGAGTGGGCGCGCGAGAAGAGCCGGCGCCACTCCGCTAACGCCCGCTCTTAAAGCGCGGGGAAAGGGCCGCCGAACCGAAGGCGACTGCACGGAGCGATCCCCGGTGCGCTTTCAGACCGGGTGGATTTTCGGATCGATGGTCCTTCAGATCCCGCGCGCGCGCTCGACCGCCGGCGCCCATCGCCGCAACCATTCGAGCGCCTTTCCGTCCGCGGCCTCCGCAAGCGCCTTTTGCGAGATCAGGATAAGACGGGTCGCGCCCGCCTCGCGGTAGCGTTTGATTTCATCCGCCGACGGAGCGTGCTCGCCCGGATCGACCAGCGGCGAGATCGCGATCGAGCCGGGGTCGCGTCCGCGCTCGGCCACGAGCCGGCGCAATTCCGCGACGCCCGCCCCAAGCTCCTCGGCGCTCGCGACCAGCGGCATCCATCCGTCGTACGTGCGCGCCACGCGCTCGAGCGCCTTGGGGCCGTGCGCGCCCAGCAGCACCGGAGGACCCGCCTTCTGCACCGGCTTGGGTTCGGAGCGGAGCGGCGCAAACCTGACCATCTCGCCGTGGTAGGAAGCTTCGCGCGTGGTCCACAGGACGCGCATCGCTTCGACCCCCTCGCGCGTCCGCTTCCATCGCAGGCCGAAGTTCGCGCCCATCGCCTCGGTCTCCTCGCGGAGCCATCCGGCGCCGACGCCCAGCAGAAACCGCCCGCCGGAGACGAGGTCGAGGCTCGCCGCCATCTTGGCCGTGATGAGCGTCTCGCGTTCCGGGACGAGGCAGACGCCGGTGCCAAGCCTGATTTTTTTGGTCACGGCCGCGGCGACAGCGAGCGCGATGAACGGATCGGCCCATCGCGCATAGTGCTCGGGCAGTTTTCCGTCGGGTGTGAAGGGAAACTGCGTCTTCATGCCGATCGGAATCACCGGATGCTCCGCCATCCAGAGCGATTCGTAACCCGATTGCTCGGCGGTGCGCGCGATCTCCGCAACGTCGCCGCACTCCGCCGTCGCCGCCATCAGAAAGCCGATGTCCATGCTGTGTTTCCTCTTTCCGGCATATACCGAGAGCAATTCATTCGATGCAGATTCCCGATATAGCCCAGCGCGCGGAGCTTTGCACGGAGCGGGATCGGCGGGTTTGCCGCGGCGCGCACCGGGCACGCTAAATAGCGGTACGGAGGACAGGCGCGATGGAACTCAAGGGCAAAAACGCAATCGTCACCGGGGCGGCGCGCGGGATCGGGCGCGGTATCGCGCTCAAGCTCGCCGAGGCCGGCGCCAACGTCGCGCTGGTCGATCTCGGGAATCCGCGCGATCCGGCGTTGACCTACAACCTGGCCGCGCACGGTGAACTCCTGGCCGCCTGACGAGGTAAAGTCCCGCGGCGTCAAAGCCGCGGCGATCCTCGCCGACGTGACGCGGCTGGCCGACTGCGAGCGAATGGCCGCCGAGACCGTGAAGGCGCTCGGCTCGATCGACGTCCTGGTCAACAACGCGGGCATCATCGCGGCCGGCCCGGTGGCCGAGTTTTCCGAGGAGGCGTGGGACCGGGTGATG
>Ga0306921_10006896_pt1 | contig 11876 bp, 22 predicted proteins | sample sta12Cox44000080_FD_203760 | JGI IMG/M metagenome (GOLD analysis project Ga0306921, IMG submission 203760) | Lab enrichment of tropical soil microbial communities from Luquillo Experimental Forest, Puerto Rico - statoxic.12C.oxic.44.000.080 (v2)... | ecosystem: Environmental > Terrestrial >... | reverse complement strand
CGCAGAACAGGTGACATTCCACGAATCAGGGCAGCTTAGCGGCGCACCTCTTGGCCCGGCTGCTCGGGCTGCCCTCGATTATCCGGTCGTCCGCATGCGATCGCCGTCACGGCCCAACTCGTTGGATTGTGCAGCATGGATTGGCCTGACTATCTACGGGACCAAGCGGCCAAGTATCGGCAACTTTCCGAGCAGACCGATGATCCTGTCATTAAAAACGAGCTGCTTGAGTTGGCGTCCGTGTGTGAAGAGGTCGCCAGTAACATCGAGGATCAACTGACAGGCGGGTAGCTGGTCGCCCATCTGGCCGAGCGGGATGGCTCAGGGGCGTGAAAAGTTCGCATTGGGGAAACCTTCTCCCAGTACTACGGCGTCTTCGCCAGCCACTCCACCATTCGAAGCCTAAATTATCGCGCTGTGACCGCACCCCGTGGCGAAGCAGCCCAAAACCAGCGCTGAACTTGAAGATATGATCCATCAGAAACTGTTGATCGGCGGCGCTTACGTATCAGTTCGCCGAGACCTGATCTTCGGCTGGCGGGCGACTGTGATCACCGCGCCGAAGCATGCCAAAGCCGTTCAGGACCGCGCCGATACGATTGCCGCCGAACTTCGTAAAAAGTTCACGCTGAAGGATTGATGAGCTTATGGATGTGCAATGGCATCGTCAGAGCAATCGGCGGTGCATGTAGCGGTCAACCAAGCTGCCGTCATGGAAGCTAAGCCACTTGCTGGCGGCATTCGGTACTTCTGGAACGCGCCGAGCTTGGCGCGGAAGCGTGATTGTCCGATCAAGAGCGAGGCTCCTGGTACTGACTATGCTGCCGCAAAGGCGAGATGCGACGATATTTAAATCCGCTTTTCAAGAGCTGGTTGACCGGCGGCGACAGTGATGCAAGGCGTCAGGCTCTGGTCGGAATGCGCCAAGCGCCCTCCCCGCACTTGTAGACCGCGACCAACCAGGCAGAAGTCGGATCACCTCCTCAGAGACCTTTTGTTCGACGACGCCGGTCATCGCATGATTGCCGCCCACGCCACCAAGGGCTGGCGTGCGCTATTGCTATTATGTTTCTCAACCTGGCTGCATGGGTTAATGAAACCTTTCGTACTTCTACGGAACGGAATAGTCGCTATAGTCGTTTTCCATGCTAGAGACCGCGGCCAAATTCCGATGCCCAAACTGCGAGGCGCAGTATAAGGTGGTGCGGGTTGAGTCGCCGCCCTCGCAGCGGGATCGGCAATTGCTCTGTCTCAGCTGCGGCGGTCCGCTACACAATCGCGATGGCAGGTTCGCGCTCAAGTATTTCCGAACAGACGGATCGGGATCAAAAGTACCTAAATGGCCGCCAACCAAAACTGCGGTGAAGCGAACTAAGGAGCGCGGGATGAGGGACTTGGACGAATCCTCCCGGCAAACCGCCAGCTCGAACAGAGAGCGCCTTGCGCCCCACGAGCGCCCAGCGATCCTAGAAGAAGAAGCAAAGAGAGCCGCCGATGTCCGCACGAACATGGCGCGTCTCCGGGAATTGAGACTGGCTAAGGAAGCGCAAGAGGTGCGGACGGACATATCCGCCGGCAACCAACCCGCAAAAGCGAAACCGAAAAAGCGGTTCAGGTGATCAGTGCTCGGTGCGCTCCGCGTGCACATCGCCGCACCTCCTCGGGCTCTTGGCCACGGTGAAGAAAACGACCGGTTCATTAAGACCGTGCCAGGTCGAGGCTATTGTTTTGTGGCGTCGACGTCGAAAATTTTAAGTACAGTCGACCTGTGTGCCGAAAACCTTATCAGTCCGCCAACTGACTCCGTTTGCTCGAAATCAGTCGACCGACTCGTTGGCGGTCCGTCCTCACCAGTTCAGCCGGCGGTCTTCGGCCCACGCTGCCGGATCGCCGATTTTCATGTCCGCCCCGCCTCGCTGCTACCTGCCCGCTATGCCACTTCGCTTACGATCGCAAAGCCGGTTGAAAAATCATGATTACAGTTGCAAGCACTCTACGCAGCGCCAGCCCATGTCAGGCAGCATCGTCCTCCTCTTCCGGCTCGCTGCCAAATGACCGATTGCGAAGTCGTTATATCCAAAGCCATCGGAGCAGTCGGCCGACGCGGTGACCACGCTGCGACGATAGCAGGGCAGCCACGTGACGTGATACGCGACCGGCGAGGAGAAGCCAGGACCGGAGTCCGCCCAGTTGATCGTAAACAATTTCCTTGGCTGCAACAAAACCTTCCGGTTCGGGATCTTGTCGTCATCGCGATAGACCAACGCAGGCGTATCCTACGGACAAGCCTGTGCCTGCCGCGCCTGGTAGCTCACCTAACGGTGATGCGCCACGTGCTCGCGGAGAGCTTCCTCGGCACCGCCACCATCATCGCTCGGCTGGATTTCGATAAACGTCGCGCATGCAAGCATGGCCGCAACCGCACCAATGTCTGGGACTATGCCTCGGTCAACTCCATGCGGGGCAGCCGGCGGGAGGATCTGGCCTTGCATCCGACGGTCAAGCCAACCGGGCTGGTTGCCGATGCGATCCAGGATGTGACGCGGCGTGGCGATCTCGTGCTTGATCTGTTTCTGGGCTCGGGAACGACACTCCTGGCAGCGGAGCGGACCGCGCGGCGCTTCCGTGGGCTCGACATCGATCCGGCCTATGTCGAAGTCGCGATCGAACGCTGGTCGGCTCGGACGGGCCTCGAACCGCAGCTTGAAAGGCCCGCGTCGTGAGCAAAAAGTCCAGATCGAAGCGTAAAGCAAACCCCGGCTGGTTTCCCAAGGGAAGCAGTGGCAATCCCAAAGGACGCCCGATGTCTTCTCGCGGCTCAAGAGCCTCCCCCTTCGAGGTGATCGTGGAAAAGACCCTCATCGTAGATGACCGAGGCGGCACCCGCGAGATCACGGTACAGGAAGCGCTTCAGCAGCGGACCTATCAGGATGCCCTAGCAGGCAAGCGCAGGTTCTGAGATGGATCAAGAAGCGCGAAGCCTGGCTGGCAGAGCATACGCCGAAAGCGTCTGATTTCGTACTTCGCCTCACTGACGATCCCGACAACGCCGATACCGCTCTCCTTCTGCTTGGGATCGCGGTGCATAACCCCGATCGCGCGGAGTGGGGCAAAGATCGGGCGCAGCTTCTTCTTGAGCCATGGGCTGTTCAGGCTGCGCTGCGCCGCAGACGAGGCGGCCATCGCCTGACCGACGACGAGCGTGAAGCGATACGACGTTCCACCCGCGATCCGGATAGTCTGCGCTGGCCACGGAGGACCAAAGAATGACTTTCCGGGGCAGACCGTCGGACGATGCCGAAGACAATGGCGTCAGTGGCGTCGGTTATCGCAAACCGCCAAGGGCGACGCGCTTTACAAAAGGTCGGAGTGGCAATCCGGCCGGTCGTCCCCGCGGGCGTCACCGGGAAGCGCCCTATGAGGCTGTGCTCGGTCAGATGGTGACCATCCGCGAAGGCGGAAGCAAGCGCCGTGTCACGGCGGCCGAAGCTTTTCTGCTGAAGCTCGCGAAACGCGGGATGGAAGGCGATAGCGCCGCTGCCCGTGCATCGTTAGCCCTGATCGAAGAGGCCCGAAACCAGCAAGGCGCAAATGGTATCGAGCAATTCGTCATAGCTTTTGTGGACGCCGGAAGCGTCACATACGCGCTCTTACCGCTGCGGATGGCCAGGAAACTTGATCCCAACCGCAAGACCGTACGGATCGTCCTCGAACCGTGGCTCGTCGAAGCCGCATTGGCCCGCCTCAAGGGAGCGCTCAGTCCCGCAGACCAGCGGATCATCGTAAAGGCGACCCGCACGCCTCACAAGGTCAGGTGGCCCAAATGGTGGAGCGAATATCCTTGAATGCCTGAACGAAAGTGAGGCCTGCCCCACCGTCCATCACGCGGGCTTACGCCGCTCGATTATAGCTTCCTCGCGTGAGCGAATAGCCCGGGGAATTTGCGGGGCGGATACGAGCGGCCATCAAGGCCGCGGCCGTACTGCACGGCGTCAACGGCGCTTCCGAACTCCGCAAGGACACTGTCGCCCGCCGTGTTGGCTATGCGGTCCCTGTGCTCCCCAATGATCCTGTCGAGTATCGCGCGCCGCTCGGTCAGCGCTTGGAGCGTACCGACCTCGTCAGTACCCATGAGGCGGCTGTAGCCTTCGACATCCGCTGCGAAGACCGCGACGAGGCGTCGGCTGACTGTCATAGGGTCTGACATGCGTGCCCTAAGCCCTTATCCTTCCGGCACCCCGGCCTGCCGCAGGCCCTCAACACAAGCGGCGAGCGCAGGTTCTCTATTTTATTTTAGGTTGCAATTTCGCCAGCCGACTTGACCGGCACTCCGTAATAGTCGGCTCCGGCCGATCTGAACTTCTTGGCAAGCTCACCCGCCTGGCCGAAAGCCTTCACCGTATCCTCGGCCGAGAGGGCCACGGTCGTGGTTATGTCTGACAGGCTTCCGCCAGCTGCCGCGGCAAGTACAGCCGAAACCAGGGTACGCTCGTTGGGTGCCTCGGCTATTATCAGCCAATCGTATCGTCCTAACGTGAGGTACCAACCAATTAGACGACCGCCGGCGGCGGCGAGCATTTCGGCAATCGCTTCGGAACGGTTTTCCGGCTTTGCCGTCATTGCGCGGATCGCCGCCGAAGTATAGCGCCCTTGCGAAATGTAGATCGTCATATTGCTCTCCCGGCCAACGTGCTTCCGCCCCCTCGCTTTTCGTGACAGACCCAACGCAGTCATAGCAATTCGGATGCCTCCACGATAGCGAGCGATTCAGCGGACGCTCTTGAGGTCGGCTTGTGATGCTGTGGACGGCTCCTCCACGGGCACGAGGGTGCCAAGGATGTGGGGGCCGTTTGAGGCTCCCACGATTCAGAGGAGCTATCTATGCAGTCGATTTCGACAATTGGTCTCGATATTGCCAAGTCGGTCTTTCAAGTGCATGGCGTTGACGCGGCCGGCCAAGTGTTCCTACGCCGACGGTTGAGTTGAGGCGCCAGCAAGGCCTGGCCCTGGTTCCAGCAAGTTCCGAATATTTAAGCAGGAAGATCGTGCTCAGGGCTGAAACAAGTCCCGCGCGTCCCTCGTTGGCTATGGTTGGGGCGGAAACGCGGCTTTTCCGTCATGCAAAACCAAGTTGATATCGACCACAAACACTGCCGTGAGATCATTCTAGAAATCGGCGAAAGGCTACGCGCGTATCTAGGAAAAGAGTCGGATTTACCGGCAAGCCTTGCAGGGCAAATCGACCGGCTTCGAGAAGTGGAGAACCGGTCCGCATCCGATGGGCGTCAAAACGCTTGACCCCAGCTTGCCTCGCCGCCTTGGTCGTTAACGGTGAGCATATGCCGAAGGTACCAGCGACCGTATCTGAGCCGTTTTGTCTCTAGATGCTGGCTGACTCAGGAAACAGCCATGTTGATTTTTTAGTTCGACCCGCAGACCTTGACCGACTTCACGCCGCTCTCTGCTTCCGAGCGCGTCCTGTAAACGGCCCCGGCAGCATTCACGAGTGTTGTGGAGTCGGTCGGTTTTTTATCGACTACGCTGCACTTCTTGGTCCTAACGTCTTGGACCACGTAGTACTCGCCGGCTGCAAAAGCAGGCGCGACCAACGCTGCGATCATTGCGGCCGCTGCAATTGCATTCTTCATCTCATCCTCCTCCTGACGCAGACTACTTTTTCGGCCTGTTTCCAACTGGAGAATGAGACGCTTGTTCCGGGCTGGAACTTGCTCGCGCGAACAAGCGCGGGGCTCTCAGTGACTGAGAATTGGCCGTTGGTGAGTCATTTTCCGAGGGCTGAGTGAATTCGCCAGCACCAGCAAACGGCATTGGACGGTAGGCGCTCTTACGCGAAGGCGAGAAAAGGCGAGTCAAGCGCCTATTATCACACCTACAATTACGAGCGATGTTCGGTTCCGGCGCATCACAAACGAAAACTGTCTGTGTTCTTTTTTGAATAAGTGACCCGCACAGCGAGATCGTTTCTTATGCGGTGTAGCCTTCCTGCTCTAACGAGGACTAGTCCGGCGTGCGATAATTGATTTCGTCGGCTTAGAGAGGAAGGGAAAGCTGATGTCAGTATTCCTCGACGTTTTTGGCGCATTGCTCGCTTTGGGGACAGCGGCGGTTTGGATTTTAACCGCTCGCGGCGAGCTACCGCGTGATTGGGATCACCTGCGGACCATGTCGCCAAATCACCGATCGGCCGAGGATCGCCTATGAGGGCGGCGCGCTTTCCTTCCAGACCTCAAAGGTGGAACCGTCGCCGCGCCCAGGGCTCCTGGCTCGGCAAACCTCCGCGCAGCCTCGTTAACTAGGTCTTTCGCACGCGCGGGTCGAATGCAGCGCGCAGCCTTAGGGCTCCGTCGGCGAGCAAGGCCGACTCCGGAGAACCGTCACGGAGTGGAAAGAAGCGGACGTAGTCGAGACGGCGGTGTTGTGTGGCATCGGCTTTGCAGGACTCTTGAAGGGCGATCGGGTGAGGCGTCGAGAGCACGGTCAGCGACTTGAGCCGCTGTGGATGGGACGTTGCAAGCGCCCACGCGACCATGCCGCCCAATCGTGAGCGACGATATGGAAAGACTGCGCGCCAACGGCTTCGGCGATTCCAAGAACATCATCCACGAGACGATTTGGACAATATTCAGCCACGCCGAGCGGTCTGGCGCCACAGGAATAGCCACGCTGGTCGAAAGCGACGGCCCGGTATCCGGCCGCGCCCAAAGCTTCTAAGCTATCCTGCCACCAACTGGACAACTCCGGCCAGGCGTGCAGCAGCACGACGACCGCGCCGCCCTCGGGACCGCACAAGCGCGCGTCGAAAATGAGATCGCCGACCGCAAGCTTGGACTGAGTCAGACCCATCAACGCTTCCTTCGGTTGGGTCTGGCGCCCGCTTCCGCTGCTTTTGCTTTGTAAACCGCCGGACTTCGGCGGTTTCCCGTCTGCCTGGTGATGACACGTATTGAGCAATTTGGGGCCAATGTTGGGGCAAAAGGAACGGTTTAAGATATGGTCCACTTCAGCGGTTGTCTAAGGCTTAGACCGAGCCCATATCGGGTGGGACCGCCAGCCGACTTGCAATGACCGGCGGCCCCGTCGACCACCAATTGCCCTGCCTCAACAGGAGCGCCATGGCCGACGCGAGCCAAGCGGCTCAGAGGCTGGGCGGTTCCTACCGCTGTGCGGTAGCTGGAACTTGTCGATGAGCGGTTCAGATAACGGCCACGAGCGTGCCATCAAGATCCTCCGAGAACTGCATGCAGCCGAGGAGGAGCTGGTCGGTGCGGCGGTTGTCATGACCGATGGCAAGGCCGGCGCGATTGATCACGTCTACCTTGATGACGTGCACGGGCTGCGCATATCGATCGTCGGACATGCCGGCCAATGGCCGATTTCGACCGTGAAGTTCTTCCATAGCGGATCGGCTGCGCCTCCGAAATCAAGCTAACCCGCTCGGCACTTCCCATGCGGCACACATTCGATTGAGGTCTTCAGGCTCAATAGAGAACGGCGCTTTCGCCCCCGCGCCAAATTGCCCAAAGGTCGGGCAACTACCGCCTCCGCCGCCTGACGTGCGCCGTCAGCCGCTATCGGTTACGCTTGCGATACGATCGGCGCTGGCGCTTCAGGGTTTGCCCGCCATGACCTTCCGGATCTCCTCCAGGGCAATCTCATAGGCTTTCGGGCTGAGCTGCGTTCAACCGCGCGTTGCCCGCCCAGGGGGCGATGCGGGGCTTCATCTCCCCGCGCTTTTGAATGACTTCCCCGCTACGCCTGCACCGCTAAAAGCTGCGGTAGCGTCTTTGGCCGTCAATGCCACCGTTGTTTGAACGTTCGTGACGCTGCCGCCTGCCACGGCAGCAAGAATGGCTGAAGATACAAGTTTCTCATTAGGAAATTCGGCAACAAGTAGCCAATCAAATTCGCCAAGCGTCATGTAGTAAGAGATTAATCGACCGCCGAACTCCTTAAGTAACTTGGCGATTGCTTCTTCTCGATTTTCCGGAGCAGATATCATGCCTCGGACCGCATCCACCGTGTAACAACCCCGCGAAATAAAGATTGTCATGTTTCTCTCCCTGATTTCCGAGGATCAGTGCAAAGCCGGGATGCCGGGACGATAGCAACAGCCGCTGCGCCAGTCGGCGATCGAAGCCTAGCTGCGTGCAGCACTTCGCAGCGAGGCCGACGTGTGCATGCTAACTTGATGAAGCGTGGTCAAGGTCGCAAACATAAGTGCGACGCCAAAGGCTACCAGAATACATTGTAGAGAAGTCGCGGGCGCCCATTTCTTGGACTCCCCTTGCATCATCATCTCCACCCAACCCTCATTTTATGCCGTTACCGCTTCTGTTCAAAGACAACGAGAGCTATGGCATCGCAGCGTCACGTCCACCATCCCTAGCGGCTTCATAGGCGACTTTAGTCTCCTGAGTCGCGAAAACGCGGCAACATTTTTTTGTAACCGGCCTTTGGGCTCGTTAGATTAGATTTTGTCGGGCTTCCAAGAAATAGGAGCTAACGATGTCACGTCTCGCACGAATTGCACTCGCGCTTTTGCTGGCGACGGTGCAACTTCCGGCAGCATTTGCGCTAGACACCGCACCTGCGACCATTTCTCAGGAGCTTGTGCCATTCTCGTCGGATGAGGGGCTTGCGCGGCTGCCCCGCTCAATTGCCAAGGTGAACTTTCCGGCCCTTGCCAATCAGTTCGAAGCCAAGTCCAACGGAGCGTTCTGTGGACCCGCGTCTGCCGCCATCGTGCTCAACGCCGTTCGAGGTCGGAGCCCTGATCTGCCGAGGGACCGGAGCCGATTACATTCAGAAGACCTTTAAATACGTTCCGAGCGGCTACGATCCCATAATCCCTCGCTTCACACAGGACAACCTGATCACCAAAGGCCAGAAGACCCGCGCGCAAGTTCTCGGCGAACCGGTGACGATCAATGGAAAGCAGATCCAGGATTTCGGCTATCAGGTCCGTCAGCTCGATGAGATGCTAAGGGCGAATGGTCTTACGACCCGGCTTGTCATCGACAGCAAGCCCGAGCAGGATATTCGGACTGATTTGGTCGCCAAATTCGGACATCGCGAGCGGATCCGATCGGCCGTCGTTCAAATTGGAACAAGATCGGGAAACACGGGCACGCCTATGAGACGACGCTCGAGCCGTCAACGCGCGGCATGGTAGGCATCACGGAGGACGTTCGTCTCAAGCTCCAGATCCTCCAGTCGATGCTTGACTACATCGCCGATGCTGACGATACCGGCTAGCTCGCCGCCGCGTAGTACCAGTATGTGGCGCACGCGATGTTGCGTCATCAGGTTCATCACGCGATTGACACTCTCATCCGCGGACACGGTGGTCGCTCCGTATTTCATGATTTCCTTCACAGGCATCGACCCGGCTGTCTCGCCATAGCGAGAAAATGCATGAACGATTTCACGTTCGGAAATGAGGCCAAGAACTCCGTTCTCACTCATCACCACGAGCGCGCCAATATTCTTTGCGCGGAGCCAGTCCGCCGCTCTCTTGATGCTGGCTTCCGGAGATATTGTTGTGACGTCGGTGCCCTTCCGCCTCAGAATGCTTTCGATGGACATAGCCTCCTCCCAACGTGTGGCCTAGCCGCCTATCTCTTTGATTTGCGTGGCAGTGTCTCGCCCCTGCAATTGGGGGCATGCCATGGAAGCCGCTCTCCTCTACGAAGAGCATTAGGATATCATATCGGCAGGAAGCAGTCAGCAAGGCATCGGGGACCGCGCCGCCGACCAGCGTGATGAACTAGCGTCGCCTCATTGACTCTCCGAGCCCATGGCATCGTAACTCGAAGGGGACCTTCCGATGTCGCAGTTGGGTCATGCTCGACTGAGCCAGCCGATCCCACCGATCACGTCATGTCCGCTTCGACCCCGATAGCGACCGAGATCGCGCGGCGCTGCAATATGTCGCGAAGGACCAGAAGCGGCCATTGGGTCCGATTCGAGGCTCGCGCTCGCCAAGCCGACGCTTTCGTTGGTTGCGATCCAGGTAATCCTGCACGCCGCTGCAGTTCTGAGCGTTACTTCAACGCGCGCTGAAGGTGAGGCCGGCGCGCTCCTTCAGACGCTCGCGCAACGAGGGACCCATCAGCGCGCCCGGCGTCCAGATGCCGCCCTCGCCCTGCACGTCGCGCACGAGGCAGAGGGCGCTTTCGGCGATCATCTTGCTGGTCGAGCCGTAGCCCGGATCGCGGTCGCCCGTGACGACCGACTCGACCCGTCGGCCATCCGGCAGCTCGCCCAGAAAGAGGATGTCGTAGAAGCCCTTCTCGCGCTCGTCCCGAGTCGGGCCTGCGCCGGGTTTGAGACCGCCGGTCCCGAGCAAGGAAATCACCTTGGCGAACGTCTCTGTCGTCACGCGGGGGATTTCCCCAAATCCCGGCGCGACCATCATCTCGTCGTAAACGAAATCCGTGCCGTAGGGATGACCCAACAGGAAATTCGTGCGGTGCACGTTCTTGGTGTTGATCGGCGCCATCGGGAACGGCACGAGCCACACGTTCATGCTCGGGTCGTATTCAGGGATGAGGCCCGACGGCTGAGACGGCCCGCTGAACCCCGGCGTCAATGCGAAGGGATCAGTCAGCAGCCGGATCAAGGCCGGGTCACGCGCGGCCGCGGCCAACGTCGCTTGAGCGCTCGCCGCGGTGCCGCCAGACATACCGCCTTTCGCCTTACGCAGGCGGGCTTTGACCCGCCGCGCCGGGCGTCCGAATTTCTCGCGCACCTTCTCCTGCAACGTGAGCACGCCGAGATCAAACGGGATGGAATCGAAGCCGCACGAGAAGACGATGCGCGCGCCCGTCCGTTTCGCCTCTTCGTGATGGGCGTCGATCATGCGCCGCATCCAAGCCGGCTCGCCGCACAGATCGACATAGGCCGTGCCCGTGGCCGCGCAGGCCGCCACAAGCTTGGAACCGTGGAGCTGATAAGGTCCGACCGTCGTGATGATCACGGAAGCACGCTCGCACATCGACCGCAAGCTGGCCGGCTCGGCGGCATCCGCCTTCACCAAAGGCAAATCGTCCAGTGCGCCGATGTCGGCGCGCACCTTCTGGAGCTTGTCGGTCGAGCGTCCGGCTATCGCCCAGGATGGAGCATCGCCGCCGCGATGGGACGTCGTCAGATATTCGGCGATCAGATGGCCGGTGTAACCCGTCGCGCCATAGACGATGAGGTCGAAGTCCCGCTTCATGACATTGGCCCTCCTCAAGACCCGGGAGAGTTATCTTCAGATCCGTGCGCGATCGCTCTGCACGCTTCCCGGCCACTGTCGCCAGGGGCCACGCAGCATCGCTACCAAGCGGGCGCAACCCATTACGACACCGGCTGGAACGCACCAGCTTGCCTAGCGCACTCGTTCGATCACCTCAAAGCATCCTGCTTAGTCCTCGTCCGGCTCGCGCACGACCGGCGGTTCGTCGCCGCGGTCCTCTTCCTCTTCCTCTTCGTCCTCGTCGTCCTCGTCTTCTTCGTCTTCATCAGGATCTCGGGGCGGCCTCGTGTGGCCCATGATCGCGAAGGGACTCCAGTCGATCCTGGCGGAAAGTTCCTCGGGGATGTGTGGGGTCATGTTGTTGCTCCTGGGATGTGACCCTTGAGGATTTTAGCCCTTTTTTCCGAGTTGGCCGCTGTTATGGTGGGGTCGCAACTTATTCGATCTTCGCAGCCTTGCGGCCTTTTGGCGGCGTCACCTTGAAACGCCATTCTTAAACGCCGCTTCGATCTTGTCGGCGTCGACGCTCGAGCATGGAAACTCTATAGCCAATCGGGTCGGCTTGCGCCTTGATGTTGATCAACAATTCTGCGGTCGGGGTCGATACAGTCAGGGG
>Ga0306921_10006889_pt1 | contig 11882 bp, 11 predicted proteins | sample sta12Cox44000080_FD_203760 | JGI IMG/M metagenome (GOLD analysis project Ga0306921, IMG submission 203760) | Lab enrichment of tropical soil microbial communities from Luquillo Experimental Forest, Puerto Rico - statoxic.12C.oxic.44.000.080 (v2)... | ecosystem: Environmental > Terrestrial >... | reverse complement strand
GAAAACCTCAAGATCTAGTTCCCTAAGAACGTTAGTGTCTTCGCCCTCGCAATCGATGCTTAAGAATCCGACCTCCTTTGGCGCTCCTACCTCCCGCAAAATGTTACTCAACGTATCCATGTCGATCGTTAAAGTCTCATAGATACAACCAAAATCCTTCTCATAAGAGGCGGCCCAGCCCTCGTGAAGAGGAACGCCCTGGGATTAGGTTCAATCACGACACCTCGCCACCCATTGAGGAAGCGAGCGCGCGAGTTGCTGCCCACGACGCCGTCATAAGCGCCGGCGTCGACGCAGTACTCGTTGAACCCCCGAAGCATCTCGAAAAATAATCCAGAATGATGCGCTCCTCACCATATTGTGAAAAATCTTGGTCGACTTTAAACATCCTCATCCCGGTTCACCAACCGCTCAGCGGAGGCAATACCCAGTGGCAGACCCAGTGGCCGCAGCCGCCAACTATCACTATTCTTTCAGGACTCGTCATTCCTGCCCTTTTTTTTTGCCAAACGGTCTATTCTACAGAACTGCGCGTTTATTTGGTGTGAGAGCCTACCATAACACGAAAGATCTTGGCCCCGCGGTCCCTCTACCTGAACATGCTCATCCTGCCCGTCCCGACCTTATCGGGAAGGGGGTCCGCCGCGGCGGACGAGCCGAGGGATCTCACTGGCTCGGCTCGCCATCATTCCGCCATCCATCCCCTTTTTTTATATGCTTACAAAATGCTCCTCCCGCAAGGCCTTTCTTTTGATAACGATCTATTTTCATGGGGTGTGAGGGGGGTGCTCTCCCGTTTACTCTTCCAACATCCAAGTTCAAGCCCCTAACTTCTTTCGTTTCATACCCTTCCGCATTCTTTTGCGCTCGAGACCAACAACTCCTTTGCTTTCATGAACTTCCGCACTCTTTGGCAAAAACACCCGGGTGGGGGGGGTACCTAACCTGGCGTCATGGCCGGCTGCTGAAAAAGTCCACGGGGAACTTCTCCATCGGGCAACGAGTTTGTCCGCCCTGCCTCCCGAGCCCCACCGAAGCCTTTGACGTTCAGAACAGTCTCTCCGGGCGTCGCCAGCGTGCCGAACGTGCCCAGGTTCGCGATCAGCAGCGCCACGCGAAACTGGTTTTCACTGCGAACGGGCCCCAGTGCGAGCCGGTGATGTTCAACGCTGATGCCGCAGCAGGTCCCGTTGCTTGAATTACCTGGTTCTGCCAGAAACGTTGTCGCGCATCGTAACTGACAGCAAAGGCGGCGTTCCAGCATCTGGCCCCAGCCCACAAGTGCGCGAAGCTGGTTTCCCCCGGTTGCCGGATGGGGGTGACTGGCAAGTTGAAGTGCGCGATGTTGATAAAAGACTGGCGATAAGGATGCCAGTTCAACAGCGTCCCAAGCAAGGCAACTTTTCCCCGCACGGGGTCGCCATACGGCGATTTTACGATCAAACATTCTCGACGTAAACTGTTTTCTGACTTTCACCCCGGGCTGCTAGGGTTTGTGCGCACCTCGAGGCCAAGCGGTGTAGCATAGATCGAGAGCGGCGAAGAGCTGCATCGTGTTCGCATACCTCAGCCTTTCACCCGCCGTCGTGCTTGGCCAAGAACACCAATTGGTTTGTGCTCAAAGCTTCCTCCGTATAGACTTCTTTCAGCTCTTCAGGGACGGGGATTTCGTCGTGGGTGCGGTACTCACGGACAATAGCGAGTCCAGCTTTCTTAGCGGAGCGGAGGAGCTGAGGGGCCGTGGCACGATTCAGAGTCTCGTAGACCCACTGCAAATGGTTGGCCCGGTCCATATTTTCGGCGTTCTTCCGCAGCGCGGCGTAAAGGAGGTTTTGCTGCATAGTTAGGTGCGCCCATGGCTCGGAGATCAGCGAAGTCAAATGCGACCCTTGGGCGGAATAATACAAGGGCGTCGTCTGGAGAAACATGACTCCGCTCGGGCGCATGACTCGCTTCAACTTCACGAAACAGTCGGTAATCAAGTCCTGGCTGACGTGTTCGAAGACGGACCAGCTGTAGACTATGTCAAAATAGCCGAGCTCATCGAGAGAGGAATTGGCGTCGATTCGAACGAGCTCGAGATTATCGGGCAGCCGCTCAAGGCCCAGTTGGGCCTTGGCGTAGGGAGCGGCATTGTCAATCTCGCCATGGGTGTCCACGGCGACAACTCGGCGTGCGGAGTGACGCAAGGCCATACCAAGGGCCATCGTCGCCTCGCCGCAGCCGAAATCCAGGAGGTCCCGTCCCGCGACGCCGCCATGCTCCCTGACCCAGTCTGCGATGATGTCAGGGACGTTCACGAACTTCGTGCGGTACGTTGGATCCTTGATGTTTTCGAGTGACCAAGGCACTGAGAATGAGGGCATGGGCTATCGGGGTACTACGATATTATGGGGCAAACAGTGACGGTGGCACAATGAGGTTTGGCGAAGCTGTTGGTCAACGGACCAGGGTCTCGGCAGATTGCGTGCACAAAAAGGGGTTAACGCGTCGTTGCCTTCGGTGGGAAGAATTTGATTTTTTCACCGCCAAAGAGGCAGGAATCATCTCTCAATACAACGGCTTCACTTGAAGGATTTACTGCTATAAGGCAACTCCGCCGCCCTTGCTCCTGTTCTGGCGGCGGCGGAGAAGGCGAGGAGCGCAACGCCCGCCCCGACCCAATATGTGGTCTCTTGTGTGAATTTTTCGGGGGGCGGCGCATAAAGAAGGAGGGAAACTAGTAAATTACCGCCCAATGATAGCCAGAACATTCCGCGCGAAGCACCCCAGACGATCCAGGCGGCGCTTATAATCAATGCGATATTACTGAAGTAGGCACCCTGATGAATCAATGCTCCATTCGGAAGAAACATTATCGCGATCCATGATAGAAAGGAGATGAGAGAAGCAATCAGAAGTCGGCTAGCCTCCGGGACCGGGCGCTTCTGGCGAATCGCCAAGATGACAATGGCCGCAGCGAACGCCACTGTGAAAAACCAGAGGATATAGGCGCTTCCTGAAAAGCTCTGGTTCTGAATCGAAACGATCAATTGGGCAGGGCTCCAGATTCCTGCCAGCGTCCTGGCAAAATCTAACGGAAACCTGTAGAACCCCGCTGAAGACGAGCCAAAAGCCATGCAGTTTGGCGTCAAGCCACTGTTCAAAAGAGAGGTTGGCGTAGGCCTGTCGCAGCGCGGTCGCGAAAGTGATGCTTTCGTCACGAGCCTCTAGGCCGGCGATGTGCCATTTCATAAGACGGTCGGCTGGTGGATCTACAAGCTTCTCGAAAAGGAGCCAAGGCACAATAGGCGCGACGAGCACAAAGCCGACCGTCAATGCGCTTCTCGGCGAAGGGAGACCGTTCCGAAGCGCGGCCCGGACAATAATGCCCGGAAGAGCAAATGCGTCGCCGCTATGGCCGCCATTCCGGCATCTCGCGAATCCAACCCGGCCGCCAAAACTCGAGTTTGCCAGCGAGAACCAGCAACCACTCGGCGGCCGAGCCGGCTGCCTTGGCGAAGATTTCGGCGAGGCTAACAGCCCATTCCGGCCATCCGTGGCGACGGGCGAAATCTGCAAAGACATCGGCAGCTTCCCTGAAGGTTGCGACGGCGGCCGCGATCTGATGAAGGGGGTTGTATCCGGGCCGCTTCAGGACCTCATCACGTAGGGCGCGGCGACCATCGAGCGCGCGGTGCCAGTTGCCGGGGATTTCAACATCGATTTCGGCTACGATCATGTTGTCACGGCCGAACGGGTGATGCCGCTCAACGGGCTTGTGGCCCTGGTCGATGAGGACGCACTCATAACAGAGGCCACACCGCGTCATCGGGTCCCGCCAGCGCTTTCGGCAACGGCGGCAGGATTTCGAGAGCCATCAGGCGGTATTTGCGAGCGGCTCATAGTGAAAGACCTCATCAAGCTCGAGACGACCGGCGTCGTCGAGCTCGTGCAACGGAGTCGCATCCGTCTCGAAGCGAAACTCGCCTTCGCTCGTTCTTAGGACCGTTCGCCTAAACCGGCAGCGCAACTCACAGAAATCGCCCGAACGCCTCGCGACTGAACCGCGTGCATGTAGCGTCCGATTTCTGTCGATCGCGTTTTCCTAAAGGATCGACGGCTCGAACTTGCCCGTCGATAATTGCTAGTGCTGGCCGCACCGCTGACACGCCCCGCCTGCCGGTCGAGATGTCATGTACTTATGACTTCGAGATCCCTGTGCGCCGGGCGATCTCACGGACCGAGTAACCGCACTCCCGCAAGTTCCGGATTGCTCAACAAGCGCCCGGCTTTCAGGGGAAGAGGGCGGTTTAGCGCGGGCCATCTCAGCCCCACACGACGCGGAAGAAAGACGGGCCGATTATGGGATGAAAAGGCTCGGCGTCGTCGGCCGGCAAAAGACGCGCAACATGGGACGTGGAAATGCAAGTGAGTGACCGAACTGCGAAGCGGGATAACCAATCGTTGGCGGGGAACACGACCGCATGCCACGCGACAGGGCGCGCATGCCGTACAAGCGTCTGGATCTCGATCGAGACTCGGGACCCGACAACGTGCTCGCCGGCTAGTCCGGCGAACGGGTCCGTCTCCTCGGCAGGTCCTCAGCTCTGGTGACGACGATTCCTGCGCCGTAGCGCTCTTGCTCGGAGTACCAGCGACGGTCCCAGTCGATGTGATCGCGATAGATCGTGAGCGCATCGACAAACACCGCGCCCGGGAAGTCGCGGCGAAGCGAGCCGACGATCACGTTCATCAGCGCCCGTCGAACGGCAAGTGTCGGTGTGCAGTAGATGGGCCGGCCTTGGGCCCGGGTGACGAGATCACCGAGTGAGCCACCGAGCGGCGCAGGCTTGTGCGCGGGCCCAGCATCAGGTAGTAAAGGACTCTGCATAACACCTCCGAAGGCGCCTGCAACGCCGGAGTTTGTCTTGAGCCCGTCGCACCCACGGCGGGCTCGATTTATGTTCAGCCCATTGCCCGTTCGGTTCCTCTCTCGATGGCGGTCTTGGCGCTTGAAGCGGCCACTTCAGGCTGCCGAGCAGGCAAGCTGTCTAACGGGGAATGCTCGGACGCCGGCTCTCCCATGGAGTCAACTGCGGAGCTCAAGTGGCGCGTCAGGGCGTCCCGGCAGGCCTCAACTAGCCTGCGCGGCAAGGGATCGTCCGGCATCACGAGGGTGAGGAGCTCGGCGAACTGAAGCGCGGTGTTGAGTGCAAGAGTCTCGGCAGAGACACGGATGAGGGTGCTCGAGGTCGCAGCCACAGGATAGTCGCGTGCGCGTCGTTGTGCCGACTACGTTATGCGTCTCTTTTGTAGGGCGTCGCTTCGCACGATTCGCCTCGGCAAGTTCCTTCCCTCGGCCATCTATGACGGCCTCGCGAAATAGAGCGCGTCCGTCCTCGTCTTGGCCCGCAATCCGAAGCTCGCAAGCCGCAGCCCAGCCGAGAACAGTCTGTATCGGCACGCCAAGCCGTGCGGCGGCTTGAGAGGCCCTCAAGAGCAAAATGAAGCCTCGCGGGCTGGGCATCAGAGTCGGATCCAAAGCAGCTGGCGTGCAGGGACGTTATCGGTCGGATCCGACGAACTGCAATGGCCTTATCCTTGCATATGCACCCGTCTCGACGTACCATGGAAAAAATTGGACCTCCTCATGCCCAGGCCCCGCACGTTTGCCAGCGCGCCTCCAAACGGTTGGATCAGCAGGGACAGGCTTCTCGTCGAGACCGGTATCGACGAGCACACGCTTGCCAGCTGGGCCGAGCAACTCGGGCTGAAAACCTGCCTTGTGTCTCGCGGCCGGGGCGGCTTCGAGTCGTACTACCATCCCGAGAGCGTCGGCAGGATCAAGCGCCTTCGAGAACTCAGCAGACATCCGCCGCGCAATTGGGATGACTGGCTCTTTCGGTTATGGCTTGAAGAACACGAGTTCGATATCCGCGCGTGGGCTAGGAAACATCTGGCAAGCGGCTTGGAGAAACTCGGTCGGCGCCGGTCAAGCGGTTCTCGGCTTATGCGCGATCGCTCTCACAACCCGATGCATCGGGCCGCGTTCTCTGACTACGCAGACCTCGCGGCTGCCGGCCGAGCCGGTCCGAATCGCGACGCCAGTATGCACAACGCTGATCCACCTATCTTGGACCTCGTGCTGAGGATAGGGGGCCTTCCGGCCAATACCAGACCTCCGTCGGGTGAGTTGAAAAACATCGAGCACATTTACGAGTTTTCCCCTCTCGAGCGGATCCATGAGAACGCGACTGACGACGAGCTCGCGCAAGCCCGGCGAGATTGGCAAGCCATCTCGCAATGACCGCGCCAGTTTGGCGTCCAGCTACACAAGCCGTCGCCGGCAGGCTTGCGCGGGCTCTCGCGGGAGTTCTCGGCCAGGAGCGGCGACCTCAGTCGCTTTTCTGGGCGCTTCCGGCGCCAAAGCGGGCGTGGCAAGGCATGCCGCCACCCGTACCGAAGACTTGCATCGAGTCCGGTGGAGCGCTTGCCCCGAAGCAGCGCAAGTTCTGTTCTGACGGGTGTTCGGTCTCATTCCGGGTGGCTCTGAGTCCGCCGCCCGACAGCCTGGCGCAAAGGCGCCCGCCTTCCTCCGCCTCACCTCATACTGCGAAAGCTGCAATCCCGCATGATGATTCCGGACAGACTCTAAAAGGGGTTGCTTGCAATGATGAGCGTGCGGTAATTGCAAGTTACCCTGATCTTTGCGCTCAGGCTTTGCGGAGGCCTCCCGTTGTTTAAAGATAACGAGCTTAAACCCGCGCCGAGAATCTGGCTGGCAAACTATATCAAACTTGTTCTCTCTTTTTGTGCCTTCGGGTTAGTCGGGGCGACTCTTTATTTTGAAGCACATAATCTCTTTGCTATGCCGCTTTTCGACGACATGTTTGATCGATTACGAATGTACCGCTCCCTAGGGGACACGATCACCTTCATTAAATACCTATTCGCTCCCCACAACGAGCACCGGATTCTCACTACCAGGCTGCTGGCCCTGCTGGATGAAGATCTTTTGGGTGGAAAGGAATACGTACAAGTCACCAGTTCGCATGTCTTGCAATTCTTGTCGTCATTGTTGGCCTATCATGCGTTCAGCCGGGTAGCCTGTGAAAAGTTGACGATCGGAGCACGCGTGCTTCTGTATTCAGCGCTGGTTCTTCTCTTTATCAATCCAAACTTCCTCTACACTTTGCTAGTCCCGTTTCAGGTCCAGCATGCGATCATGGAAATGTTGTGCGTGCTTGCAGCCCTGATGGTCAGCGGCGCCTCCGAGAAGGAAGACGGGCCGGCCTTGACGGACTGGCGGTTTCTCGTTTCGCTGCTCGCGCTCGCCGTCGTCGCTTCCTTCACGCTCGGCAACGGGCCCGTCATCCTGCTTACGGCTGCGGCCTGCGCGATCGTCCTGCGCTGGCGCCTGACAACAACGCTTGCGCTGATCGCGCTCGCGATGATTCACACCGCGCTCGTGTTCGGCACAACCGAATTCGTCGGGCAGAAGTCTTATGCAATCGCCAAGGTCCTGAACTTCGCCTTGGTCTACCTTGGCTCGCCCTTCTTGCGCTTCGATCCTTGGCCGGCGAGCTATGCGACCTACGCAACGTCGCATGGCTTCGCGACCGCGGCCGGAGCGGTGGTCCTCGCAACGGGCGTCGTTTTTGCGCTGGCCCGGCTCTTCAAGCCAGGTCTCGGCGGCTCGCTCGCCGTGTTCGGGCTGGCGCTGATTGTGATCGTCATTGCAAGCGGCCTGGCCGGCGGCCTCTCCCGCGCCCAGTTCGGCCTGCTCGAGGGCGGCAACAAGAAATATGCTTCCTTCGCCGCGCTCGGCTGGGTCGGTTGCCTAGCGATCTATATCTCCCTTCTTCGCGCCTGGTTTGTCTCATGGTCAATCGCCGTTGAAGCGGTGTCGGTCGTCGCCCTGCTGCTGCTCTTGCCGCTATCCGCGATCGGGTTCGAGCGAGAGGCGCGGCTCTGGCAGAAGGAAACCGAGCGCAACTGGGAGGCAGCGATCGCCGTTTTGCTGAAGGTCAATACGCCAGCGCTGAACGACATCTACCAGCCGCCGACTGAGATCGCGGACTATGTACGTTTCGTCGACCCGCTGAACCGCGGCGTCTTCGCGCAGTTCCGCTACCGCTGGGGCGATGACGCGCCTCAGGCGTTCGCGAGGATGCGGGCGACTACGTGCCGAGGGTCGGCCCAGGACCTGATGCCCATTCCCTCCGCCGACCGCCCAAACGTGTTTGATGCTAACGGCGCGCCCATGAAGATGAACGGTTGGGCCTGGATCGAATCCGACCACGCGCCGGCGGCAACGGTCATCGCGGTCGACCCGAAGAACCACATTGTCGGCCTCGCGAAGACAACGCGGCCGAGCGAGACCGCAGAGGAATGGCTGTCCCAGAAGTTCGACCGCGACGTCGGCTGGTTCGGTTTTGCGCGCGTTGAGGAGACCCCCCTCCGGTTCTTCGCGATCAGTCGGAACGGCCGGCGCTATTGCGAGCTCGGCGGGGTGGGCGATGTGCGATGAACAGGCGAAATTCTATGGCAAAAAAGTATTCGTATAGTCGGATGACTCGTTACTGTCCAGATAGTGACTGAAATTCAAACCTTAATTTCCCGGAGACCAGCATCATATAATGACCCATTCAATGAATCGTTCCTCGCGAAAGCCAAGAGAAGCGAAGGCGTGCGCGGATCTTGGATAGGCATGGCCTGTCGAAGATCAAAGTGGAAAAGATAGACCAACCACAAGCGGTCCAGTGCTGATGCCAAACCAATTGGTCTTCTTGGCCAAGCGCGCCGGGTGAAAAAGCGAGACGTCGCTGTCACGAGGGCAGTCCTCTACGCATGGTCTCCCCTGCCAACTTCCCTAGGCTGAGGTATGCGAACACGATGCAGCTCTTCAGCCGCTCTCGATCTATGCTACACCGCTTGGCCTCGAGGTGCGCACAAACCCTAGGCGACCCATCAGCACCACCATCAACAGCGACGCCGCCCCAACGGCCAACACCCAGCCCAACGCTGTAGCCTCGAGGCTCCTACCACTCCCTCGCCATCCTCCGCGAAGCCCTTCGACCTGTAATCAACTCCAACGTCCCCTTCACCTATGCAACTCCCGCATAGCGCAAGTGGGTGCGTCATGAAACGGCACACCACCCCGTTATCTCGCTACCCGCCCCCGCCAGTAAGGGCTGTCCGGGCGCCGCCTCTCGGCGGCGGGGTGCTGTTGTATCGAGTTCGTCGACGGTCCACAGCCTTGGCGCCCTGGCACCCGCCTATCAGGCCGAAATTGGTGCCGTTCCTACGCGCCCGCTGACAGACCCTACCGCTACCGGTTGTCCAGCGACTCGCAGGCCATACCGGCATCAGCACCACAATGCGGTACATTCACATCAGTGACGAGGACGTAAGGAAAGCCATGCACAAGGAGCAAGATGTCCGGAGTGGACATATAGGCATACCGCTCAAACGGCCAACAAAACCGCGCTCAAGAGTGTTGTCTAAGCCTAATAGAATTAGTCACTTGTGGAGCTGGCGGAGGGATTTGAACCCCCGACCCTCTGATTACAAATCCAAACAGGGCGCCACTCGATTCACCCTCCTGCACAGGTTAGGACCAGTTGGCCACCGCGAACGTGCACGGAGTGCATTGAATGTCGGCGTTTTGGCGCAAGACACGGGGCAAGACAGCGGCGTGAGGTTTCGGTCATTCCGAGTATCCGGCGCGTGCTGGCTTGCGGTCAAAAATCCGTCGTTCGTGCATACTCGATACAAGTTGCTTCCGCGCTGCGCAGCGCCAGCCTTACCTGTGACGCCCCAGGGGTGTAGGGGCGGCGAAGCTCCGCGTCGTCCAGCCACCGCAGCATGCGACGGTACCGCTCCTCCGACAACTCATCGAGCCAGGCTACCGTCGCTGGAAGCGACACAGAAGGGGAGACAATTCTCCTAATCGCGACGACGAAGCCTCCTCCTCTCGCGATGCACGCCAGAATCGAGACTGCCTAGCACCACTGCGTCCAGCGCCAGTTCTCTGCTCCAAGCAATCGGCACAAATCCTCACTACCTCCACGCGGGTCGATTCTCGCCTCGTCTCTGTCTGGCTACTACATCCCTGGCGTTGGTATTAGGGCTGGACCCTACACGCACGATTTAGGAAGAGTCCAGGCCGTATAGTCTCTCGTGATATGCTGACTTTTGCGACAGCACAGAAAGCCAGTAGACGGGCCCAAGCTGAAAAACAACTCGAATTCTTTGTGCCCTCGCAGCAGAAGAGCATTCTATGACTGAGTGGTTGTTCCCTGTCAGAAAATGTACTTCAACGCGAACTGCAGCTGGCGCATATCGAAGGCGGTTCCGCGCTGGAAGCCAGCGCCGCCCGAGAAATCTCGAATCTGTCCGAAGTTCGGGTTAGACGGCGTCAGGCTGCTGCCTCCCCAGTTCATGTTGGGACTTCCCAGCGCGGGATGGTTGAGGATGTTGAACCCTTCAAACCGGATCTGAACGGTTTGCCTCTCCGTAATCCGGAAGTTCTTGATGGCTGAAAAATCCACGTTCCAAACCCCAGGACCGGTGAGACTGTAGCGGCCCATATTGCCGTACTCCCCGGCCTTCACATTCGAGAAGCCCGCTAGATTGAACCACTGGTTAGCGCTTTGTTTGTCGGAGGGAAGATAAGGATCGAGTCCAGTCGCGTTAAGCCGGTCCCAGTTTCCCTGGATGATTTGGCCCGCGGCATCCCAGCCGGCAATGGGGTAAAGCGGCCGCCCGCTCTGGGCGGTTACTATAGCGCTAGTCTGCCATCCGCCCACGGCCTGGTTGAGGAGTCCGCCACGATTGAGAAGAGACTTGCCTTTCCCAACCGGGAGATCGTAGAGCATCGAAGCCACCAGGCGAGCCGGCGTATTGAACGCGGACTGCCCTTTCTCACATTTGCGGCAGAGAGGGTTCTCAGGGTACATATCGCCGTTCGCCACGCCGATTACCGCGTTGCCGCGGATGGCGCTTCCGTCATCTAGCGCCTTGGACCAAGTGTAGCTGATCAGCGTGGTCAAGCCCCACTTGAAACGCTGGTTCAACTTTACGCTCAACCCGTTGTAGCTGCCTCTGCCGCCGCCCTCGGTGAGTTCGATGCCCGCCGGAAACTCGGGGTAGGGAGCACGACGGTCGGGAGCGACATTGGTGCCCGGAGGTACGCCCGGTGCGTTGTAGGGGAGCAGGCCGGCGCCATTATTCTGATTCTGCAAATGGCGATGCGCCGCTCCGTCGTAGCCGACCTCGAGAGTGGAGCCTTCGCTGAGTTGTCTCTGGATGTTGAACAGATAGATCATCGAGTAGGGAGTGCCGATATCGGGGCTCACTCCCCATGTCAGCCCAGCAGGTAGGACGATCGGCAACGAGGCCGCATTGAAGAAATTTTCGTACGTAACTGTAGGAGCTCCTCCGACGGTGGGCACCTGGCTCGCGCGCCCGGAAAGGCCGCGGTTCAAATCGAACTTCGAATTGGCGCTTTCCTGGGAATAGAAAATACCAAAACCGGTGCGGAAGCTCCACCTGCTGGAGGGACTGTAGGCGATGCCGATTCGGGGGGCAAACAGATTCCAGTCGGTGTTCACCAGGCGATCTCCGAGCCTGCCATCCCGCGCGGTCTGAACGCCCGTGTAGCGGAAAGGCACACCGTCGTAAAAGTCACCTTTGCCTGTCCGGACCAGCACGGGGTGCAAGCTGGGATCCACGTGCACGGCGGCGGGAAGCCCCGTCTGGAACTGATAGTTCACTGCGTGCTGCAAGTCATCCTTCCAGGGCTGCACTACCTCCCAGCGCATCCCTAACGTGACGGTCAGCTTGGATGTAACTCTATACGTATCGTCGAGGTAGGCGGCAACGCTGTTGGCATGGAA